>OAUN01000679.1_pt1 | contig 9668 bp, 8 predicted proteins | sample 1495101 | NCBI WGS metagenome assembly OAUN01 (sample SAMEA2580000, study PRJEB22360) | human gut metagenome | biome: human gut; feature: human-associated habitat; material: faeces | place: Denmark | collected 2008/2010 | reverse complement strand
GCGTCGCCGTGGCCGGCGGCCAGATGATCACCGACGTCACACCAAACTGCACCATTCGGCAGTAGGAAAAAATGAACTTTAGTTTGGACCCATAGGGAGACGAATGAACTGCCAATAACACAAAACAAGAATGGCAACACCTACGATGCGGCATTTCGTTTATGTCCCTAACAGATTTTATCTTTTGTATAGACTTAGAGAGAATTGCAGCATTGCGCGCAAGCTTGGAATGAGATACATGAAAACTACGATAGAGAATATATACAAAATCCGAGTAAGTCACATCATCATCATTGCTGGCTTTATAATTCTTTTAATAAACAAATATGCCAATTTGCTTGATTTTGATTTTCTAGATCCCCTCAGCAAGTCCAGCATCACACTTTTAGGCATAATTACAATCTCTAGTGTTGTCCTCTTTCAAAAAAAATCTTTTTTCTTAATACTTGTTTTTTTATTCGCTTTTAACACTTGGCTACTAACTCGAGACACCACACTAATCGTGTTTCTTCTCTTCGCAGCTACCACACAAAACACAAAAAAGAAGCTATTAAATACATTTTTAACCGTACAATCAATCATTTTAGCCTCATGCATTATAACATACTTTCTAGCTTTAAAAATCAAATTCATAAACGTTAGTCTATATAACACAGGAGATAGAACTAGATATACTTTCTTCTTTCTCCAACCAAACAATTTCGGAATTCAATTTGCATTCACGATTATATGTTTCATATACATAAGCAAATTGTCTTCTCTAATTTCTATAGCTATCCTGGCTATTTCAAGCGCATTTCTTTACATCTTCCCGAACTGCGTCACCGGTTGCGTTGTGCTCGTTATCTACGCTCTCTTAATTCTCTTCTTTGACAAGATTGATTTTTTCAAAAAGAAAATACTACGATTTGCACCATATCTTGTTGCAATTATCGGCATCCTCATTTTCTCCTTATACCTCACCGGGAAGACCGGCTTCATAGGAAAAATCATCTCCGGCACATTTTCGTATAGATTCATCGGTTCCGTAATGGCAATTCGTCTCTATGGAGTGAATCTAACAGGACATTATCTCGACAAATTAGGAGAAACTCTTTTTATAGATGGCCAGTGGGGTACATTTTGGCTTGATTTCGCCTATGTTAGAGTTCTTGTTGAATTTGGTATAATTGGCGCTTTAATCTTTACCGTAATTCTTATTCACTCCATTCGTTCCATGATCCGCAACAGGGATTATTCAAGCTTGATTCTGATTACAATTGTTCTTTTCTATGGTTTATCAGAATGGGGAGCATTCTCAGCGTTGACTGCATTCCCTCTTCTGCTCACCACCATCCCCTCTCCCATCAAGGCTTCTATGAGGTGCATCAAAACCGAAAAGAATGCTGACTCATGGAAAATTATCCCCACGACAATTCAGCGGAAAACATCCTTCTTAACGAATTAGCGACGATTTCATTTCAATTCCTTTGGTTTTCACACAAATATAAATGCTATTTGCTCAGTTCTTCCACAAATGTATAAATAAAGTAAACAACAAGAGGAAAACAGAAGATAACGTCCGAATTCCTGCGCACTTTCGGTTTTGTTCTTCGTTGAGATGTTGAAGCGGGCATGGCCCGCGTCCTGTGTACGATTTTCAGTCGCCAAACAAAGAATCGCAATTGGAAAGCAGGACGCGCAGCCATGCCCGACAGCAACATCATACAGATCGACCAGAACCTGTTCGAGACCAAACTCGACCGGCTGGTCACCGAGAAGATGACCCAGATCCTCAACGCCATGCTCGACGCCGAGGCCGACGAGATCACCGGGGCCGCCAGATACGAACGCAAGGAGGGGCGCAAGGCGTACAGGGCCGGCCACTACGAACGCACGCTCACGGCAAAGGCGGGCAGGCTCGAGCTCAGGGTGCCGAAACTCAAGGGCGCGGTCTTCGAATCCGCGGTCATCGAACGCTACCGCAGGCGGGAGTCCAGCGTCGAGGAGGCGTTGATGGAGATGTGCCTGGCGGGAGTGAGCACCCGTCAGGTCGACGACATCAGCAAACTGCTGTGGGGTGACAGGATGCCATCCCAGACCCTTTCCGACAAGCTCAAGCGCGTGTATGACGACATCGACCGATGGCGCACCCGGCCATTGGAATCCGAATACCCGTACGTGTTCATGGACGGCGTGTGGCACAAGCGCTCCTGGGGCGGAAGCGTGGAGAACGTCAGCGTCCTCGTCGCCATCGGCGTCAACGCGGAGGGCCACCGCGAGGTCATCGGCGTGACGGAGGGCATGAGGGAGGACGCTGCCAGCTGGGAGCAGTTCATACGAAGCATGATCGAACGCGGTTTGAAGGGCGTGCGCCTCGTGGTCGGCGACCGGTGCGCGGGACTCGTCTCCACGGTGAACTCGATGCTTCCCCGGGCGAAGTACCAGCGGTGCATGGTGCACTTCATGCGCAACGTGCTCTCGAAGGTGCCGCCCAACCACCGGGATTGGGCGTCCGCGGCCCTGAAGGCGATATTCGCCATGGAGTCCCGCGAATCCGCCCTCGCCAAGGCCGGGACGGTCGCCGCGGAGATGGAGTCCAGGAAGCTCAAGGCGGCGGCCGGCTGCCTGCGCGAGGGCATCGGGGAGACGACCGCCTACCTTTTGCCGGAATTCCCGACGGAGCACCGCAGGAGGATCCGCACGAACAACATGATCGAACGGCTGAACCGGGAGATCCGGCGTCGCACGCGCGTCGTCGGCAGTTTCCCGGACGGCAACAGCGCGTTGATGCTCATCTGCGCCAGAATCAGGTACGTCACCGCGAACGAATGGAGCACGCGCCGCTACCTCGACATGTCCCGGCTCGATGACAACCTGCAGGAAGCGAACTGATCATCGTCCCATGGACGGGCACGACCCTAAGTGCGCAAACCTTCGGGCACTACCAAACAGAACAAGTGTAATTTATATAGCTAGGTAATTATTTAAACAAAGAAAACAATTTTAAAACACACAGATGGCAAAGATTTGAGTGTGAACGTATTGGAGTCCACTGGATTCAAATTAGATTTATTCAAATTAAACCATAATTATATTATGGGATGAAAATAGTATCAGCAAAATCCACATGAAAATAAAATGTCATGTGATAGCTCAACTCAAATCCTAATCGAACAGACGGTGGTAAGCACCCATCTGTTCATTTCATGCTAACGCCATTTTAAGGAATTGCTCGGATGTCGCGCGCAGTTCATTGAGCCGTGCAACATCTAGCTTAGACACAAACGGCTTAATTCTCGTTCCGCCTTCGAAATCAGGCGGCAACAAATGCTCTTCAGGCAAGCCAAGCCTAGTGAGAAGAGTCTTCATGCGAGAACTGCTCTTCTCGGTGCCAAACGTAAGGAAAGGCTTTCCATAAAGAATAGAGAACACCGTGGCATGGAATGAGTTAGATACTATGCACGCGGCCTTGTCGATTAACGTGAGGAAGTCAGCAGGACCAATCCCCCACACGTTGATGGAATGCGCCTTATAGTGAATTGGATTCCTCGAGTAGTAAACGATAGTCAGATTTCGTTCTGATGCGAGCTCATCAATATATTTCACCATGTCTTTATTCGGCCACAGCGTATAGGCAAAGATATACTTGCCTTCTTTGAGCCTCTTCGGGAGTTCGGGTGCTTGAATATGCCGATAGTCCTTCAGATCAAGCAAAAGCGTCGGATCAAGCGTTTCGACGATGGATTTATCCGTCAATTCCTGGAATTGCCCAGCAACGGAAATCTCACGCACGGATACCGAGTCAAAACGATTGAGCCAACCGGAAATCCTCTTCTTGTCTTCTGCGGTGAAATTCTTCTCTTCAAACTTGGCATGCGACATACTTGGTGCATACGCGATTTTCTTGGTGTTGTCAGGCGCAAATGAAAGGAAGAACGGCGGAACAGGACCGCGAGTACAATCCAGATTCCAGATTTGATCGCTTCCGCAAATAAACGCATCAAAATCTTTCAAATCATGAGCCAGCTGGCGTTCCGCGCCAGCACCTTCATAAGTATGGCTAGTCAGATTAAAATGCCTGTGCCAAAAAGTCTGGAAACTGTTGCGTCTACGTAGATTGCCCGGGAGGAACAGCAGATCCAAGGCAAGCGATTTGATACCATATTTCCGAAAAATCCAGTAATTTCGGAAATCCTCACTACGATAATCAATAACGTGCACATCATGCCCGCGATCAGTGAGATACTTCTTCAACGCATAAGTTTGCAGAGCGGAACCAAAATTATACGCGCAATGGAAAGTGATCGTTCCGATTTTCATTTTTGCTCATCTCCTCAAATCTTTGTTTCCCTAACGTGTTTTCCGTGCCTATTTCTCGACCCCTTGCCCTTGACAGCAGCGGACAAAGCCTCCACGGACGGGTAGATATCTATGGCAGATACCACACATACGGCTAGGAATAGTACGGCTGATACCAACATATATGCAGCCGGGTGCCATGCCAATACACATGTTTGGACGGATACCAGCAGAATATTCGTCAGCATAAGTGGCCAGTTCACGTCGATTTTGACGATTTGATTGGCCATAACCACACGTATGACGTACATGACCAAATTGCTGCCGACCATAGCCCATGCGGCACCTTGCAGACCCATAACATGGATGAGCAGCCAAGTCAGCACGATGACCACAATCGCCGCTGCAGCAGTAGATGTCATCAAGTGCCGAGTCTTCATGCTCGCGGTGAATACCGTCCCATAAAATCCCGCGAATACATTAAACAAAAACGCCAGAATAAGAATCGGTATGATAGGCCATGAATCATAGAATTTTTTCTGCAGCAGCAATGAGGCAAGCCAAGGAGTGAGCAGCATGAGTCCCGATGCCGCAAGAAAACAGAATGTACGGAATACAGCGAACACGTTGCTGTAGAACTTGCCGGTATCCGTTTTCTTGAACTCCTGGAATGCGGACAAGCTCCATGCCTGCCAGAACGTGGACGAAACCATATTCATTACGTTAGGTATCTTACTGGCCGCAGCAAATAAGCCAGATGCTCCGATGCCAAGCATGCTGGTAATGAAAAACCTATTTACACTTGTACCGACCCACCAAAAAATGGCGTTCGGCATCAACGGCACTGAATACAGCAGCATCTTTTTGAGGACCCGCTGATCACGTTCTTTGCTTGGAAGGGCCACATATTTCCAAGAACCTCCGAATATGAGATACAGAACGACCGCGATCAATCCTCCGAAGATCAAAGAAACGAAGTATCCCTCAACCTTCCAGCCAAGCAATCCGATAAGCAAGCCAGCCGAAGATGCGGATGCAAGAGACGATGCAATGGATGCCCAGGTGATGAGCTTTATCTGGTTTAAGCCACGAGCCACATTCGCCAAATATGCGTTGAATGCGGACGAGACAAAATATGCCAGATAAAGCCATTCATAGTTTCCAAGACCACCAAATATTGGCAAATTCAGCAGTGGAAGCAACAGAAGCATAAGCAGACAGCCGAACAGTGTGACCCAGAATCCGACGGATATGTATTGCTTCTTATCATTCGGATCATCGATGATATACCGCGTTGTGGCGTCGCCGATGGACAAGGTCAGGACCGGAGTAATCAAGCCAGCCACGGTCAATGACATGTCCGTCACGCCATACTGCGCCGTCGTAAGGAAATAGGTATACAACGGTACCAGTAAGAACGTGATCAGCTTCGTCGATACGGTATTCAGCGTAAACAGGCCGATATTTACCAGCAGATTTTTGTACTTACCCAAAAAGCCATTTCCTTTCGTGAATCAATTAATGTCTAATGGCTTTCAGTGAATCAATCACTGTTTTCGGCAGTATCGTTTTAGCTATCTTTTTAATCCTTGTTTTTGAGTCAACACGATCATCAATGGAATCGATGAAATCTCTCGCATTTCTTTCGTCTTCTTCACGCGTAAAGCATTCAAATAGAATAGGCCTCTTTGCATCCTGCGATACGAAGCGCTCTTTAATTGCGTTAAATTCGTCTTTCGAAGATGCGCACAAATACTCGAATCCAAGAGACTCCGCCCACGCGCGCGCTGACGAATGTTTTTTATCGATGCCATTTGCGGAGATGTTATGTCCAGCCGCCGCAATAAACGAATCAGCTGGCCTGCCAATCTGGCTACCTACGTGATTGGACAATTTAAAGGTCATTCCAAGGTTATTATTGATTAGAAGTATGCGAACATTCGGACCGATTTCTCTGCATCCCAATGAATTCATATCATAGAAGAAAGCTAAATCTCCAGTGATGCAGAAACAAAGTTTATTTGTAGCAAAGCTTGCTCCGATTAATGTCGACATACATCCATCAATACCGAATCCGCCAACATTCGCACTCGAATGGATGTTCTTTGACATCGGGAAATAATCCCAGCTGGACAACGAACTCAAAATTGCTGGATGAACAACCGACTCATCAGGAATCATAGGAGAAAGCTGCTGAGCTATCCAAATATTTGAGAACGGGAATTCCGGCATATTCTTTCGGAGCTGAGCATCGTATTTACACCATAAAGAACGGTACTCTGATTCGACAGATTCATCCCCAATATAGTGAGAAAGGAAGAAATCTATTGTGCACTGAAATACATTTTCAAGTTTAGCGAAATGCTGACGGAACTCTCCATCAGGAGACACCCTCCAAACAGGGCAATGAGTTCCAGTCAGGAAGCCCATGGTATTGTAATCCCCCGTCATCTCGCCCAAATGTATAACAAGGTCGGGGTTAAATGCAGAACGCGCAGGATTATCCTGCAACTGAATGCAGGAAAGCGCCGAACCAAATGAGAACTTACCACGATAACCGCTTGAGACGTCAGAAAAGACTACTGCGTTGTGCGTTTCAACGAAATGTTCTAGTGCTTCGGACTCCGCAGCGCTGAAAGTACGGTGAGCTCCAAGAAGCACGGCAATCTTGCTCTTTGAGGACAACTTCGGCCATTCATCAACTCCTTCCGGAAGGAATCGATTAATTTTCTGCACTTCCGGCAGAGAAGAGGTACCGAACGTGTAGTTGCCATCAGTGATAAGCTGCACTGCTACCGGGCCGCCACCATCACGAGTAAGCTCAGATAAAGCGATATTGATACGCAGTTCCTCATCCTTGGCCATTCTCTCGTTCTCAATCATCTCAAGAGAAGTATGATAACGAGCAATATCATTCGGAATAACCGAGCGATCAAGAATTTGCGTAGACAGATTGCCGATGTCCTCAGTGAAATGCATAGAGGTAAGGGCAAGAACAGGAAGTTTGCGATAAAAAGCTTCCGTCAAACCTGGCATATAGTCACGAGAGGCTGTGGCACCTGTGCATGAAAGCACGACCGGCTCTCCTGATTCGCCGGCAAGACCACAAGCCATATATGCGGCAGAACGCTCGTCAAAAGCAGAACGCACTCTGAAGAAAGAGTCGTTTTGCACACTATACACAAATGGAACGTTCGTAGTACCCGGAGATGCGATCACATTCCTGATCCCGTATTTCTTCAACAAAGCAATAACCAGCTGCACATTACGCGCATCGGAATATTTTGCCATAAAAAACCTCCATTTTCAATTCATTCAAATAACTTATATCAGAAAATATCCAATATAAGCATATGCAGATTCATATCTACTTAGATAGATTCAACATTTACTTTAATATTACAACAGATTATTTATTGAAAGATGAAATTGAAACGATAGATGGTGCAGATAATTATTCCAGCAAGAATGTTGATATGCAAATGTTAAATAAAGAATTATCAGAGAATGACTTTCAAAATATACGATATGAAGCTGAAAAGAAAAAACACACTTCATATTGGTTGCTGATAATTGCTCCATTTATTATGATACTTATTATATTCATATTTTATTATGGTTTCTATCGTTAGTATTTCTTATTCATATTTATTCAAAGCAGTTAGTCTTAGGATTGACTGCTTTTTTCGTACCAAGAAAGAGTGATTGATTTATGCGTATGTTTTGGAACAAAGGACACCGTATTAAAGCTAGCGACAAGGAACATATACCGTATGAACAGTCAATTTTCTAATACGATAATTTTTTATTGTAGCGAATACATGGAATTGCTATAATATGAGTATGTAGAATAAATAAAATTTTAAGAAAAATTTTCGATTTTTCGTTGGATAATTTTTAATTTTTGCTGTTATCTTTATGGAAGAAACGGACTGACAAATATATGTAATGAGTTCATGTAAAGGAGTGAAAAATATGTTACCAATTTCCGATATTCTTATTCGTTCAATAAGTGGGTATGTGTTTATAATTCCAGTTCTTATATTGTATTTTTTTGTGTTAAAAAAATCGGGACGAAAACAAAGTGTTTTTCATATTATCGCTGTGTTTGTGTTTTGTTATTATTTATTTGGAATTTTAACTGTAACAGGTATTGGTTATACAAGCACAATATCATTTCGTCCAAAAATTTCTATAATTCCATTTTGTGGTATGATAAGCGGACCAATAGATACCATACTAAATCTTGTTTTATTTGTTCCTTTGGGCTTTTTCTTACCATTACTGTATAAAAAGTATCAGCATATAAAGAATGTTACCTTAACTGGCTTTCTGTTTTCCTTATCTATTGAAATTGTTCAGATGTTTGGCTGGGGGGCAACAGATATAAATGACCTTATCATAAATACTGTAGGAGCATGTTTAGGATATTTGATATATTATCTGCTATCAAAAATTTTACCCATCAATTTTAGAAAAAGGCTTCAGTCCGAAAATGTTAATGACATGGTCGAAATAATGTTATATACAATTTATATATTTATAGTTATGATTACAGCTCAACCATGGGTAATTCATAGTTTACTCAATATCGGATAAAAGTGAGTATTGATTATGCTTCAATCAATAAAATTGTAATTTTGACAACTTAATATTACTACAAATAGAGCAGTTAATATAAAGATTGACTGCTTTTTTCGTACCAAGAAAGGAATGATGAAATGATGTGCTGTTAGAGCTGTTCAATAAGATTATCGGTGCATAAAATTTTATTGTGGTGCTGATACGAGAATGGTATAATATGGATATGAAGAAAGCGACATATTAGAAGTTGTGGAGGTGGTCAATTATGGAAAAAAACCAAAAAGAAAATTGGATAATAGCAATCGCCGTTGCTATCATTTATTTAACAGTAAGTATTCTCTTTGATTTATGGGCTTTTTCTTGGATTATATGGGTTGCCTATGCAATTTATAGATTTATCGTAAGATAGTTGACTTCCAGCTTGACAATTTTATATCCATATATACAAGGTAGTTAGTCTTAGGATTGAGGTGTTCTATTATGAATGAGAGAGAAAAAATCATTCACTTATGGTTCGATATGTGGCTTAAACAGCAAGATTTAGGAATGGATAGAATTTTCACAGAAGATGTTGTTTATACGGAAAGCTGGTGTCCTAAATATGAAAACCTTAAAACAGTAAAACATTGGTTTAGCGAATGGAATACTCGTGGTAAAGTTATTATTTGGGATATTAAGCAGTTCTTTCATAAGGGAAATCAAACTGTTGTAGAGTGGTATTTTAAAAATGAAATGAATACAGGAAGTATTGAAGAATTTGACGGTATTTCCTTAATTGAATGGACAGAAGATAACAAAATCAA
>OAUN01000674.1_pt1 | contig 9708 bp, 8 predicted proteins | sample 1495101 | NCBI WGS metagenome assembly OAUN01 (sample SAMEA2580000, study PRJEB22360) | human gut metagenome | biome: human gut; feature: human-associated habitat; material: faeces | place: Denmark | collected 2008/2010 | reverse complement strand
CAGCAGCCAATGCCTGAGGCTGTATCGTTGTGGGATTGGGCGTCATCACATCGCGGATTTTCAGCGGACGGATGTCACCGACACGCTCGATCAAGCGTCTTAAATCGCCTTCGGTAAAGATACCTTTGACTTTATCCGTTTCGTCCACGATGGCGGTCATACCGATCTTTTTCTTCGTAATTTCTTTTACTGCGTCCATCACTGACGCATCAATTCGAACGACCGGTGTGGCCTCTTCGCTGCGCATGACATCCCTGACATGGGTAAGAAGACGTCGTCCGAGCGCGCCGCCCGGATGGGAGCGCGCAAAGTCTTCCGGTCCGAATCCTTTAGCGTCTAAACAGGCAACGGCCAGAGCATCGCCCATAGCAAGCGTTGCAGTCGTGGAAGATGTAGGGGCTAAATTCAGAGGGCAAGCTTCTCGTGAAACATGTACGTTGAGATTGACGGTTGCTTCCTTTGCCAGCGTGTTGTCATCGGAGCCCGTAATGGAAATCACCGGTGCACCTTCGCGGATGACCGTCGGGATGATAGTCAGCAGCTCAGAGGTGGTGCCGGAGTAGGAAATGGCAATGACGACATCGTCTTTGGTGATCATGCCTAGATCGCCGTGTGCGGCTTCTGCGGCATGGACGAAGAAAGCAGGGGATCCGGTTGAAGCAAGTGTGGCAGCAATCTTGCGTGCAATGTGGCCGCTTTTGCCGACGCCGCTGACAACAACACGTCCTTTGCAGTTCAGAATCAGAGTGACGGCTTTTACAAAAGTCTCATCGAGTCTTCCTGCGATGGCTTCGAGTTCTTTTGCTTCTTCAAGAAGGACGTGACGTCCTAAGTTCAAAATTCCCTTTTCAGAAATCTCAGGTTTCATTCCTCTCTCCGAAGAGAAAGCGATCCGCTTCCTCTTTTAATCATTTATCAGTAGTCACGCAGGACGGAAAATTGAGTAGTTTTCGAGATACAAGAAGCCTGCGGTTTTCGTGCAAAACATTATAGAGACAGGAGTTTGAATCTGCCTGTCGTCTTACGGTCGGCAACAAAAAGAAGGCGGTTAGTGCTGGAGAATTTTTGCGAGGAAGCGCTGAGCTCTTTCGCTGCGCGGTGTGGAGAAAAACTCTTCCTTAGGAGCTTCTTCCACGATTTCTCCGGCATCCATGAATACGACGCGGTCGGCCACTTTTCGGGCAAAGCCCATCTCATGGGTAACGACCATCATGGTCATACCGTCCTTGGCCAGATTGATCATGACATCGAGCACTTCATTGATCATTTCCGGGTCAAGCGCAGAAGTCGGTTCGTCAAAGAGCATGCAGATCGGATCCATTGCAAGAGCGCGGGCGATGGCCACACGCTGCTGCTGACCGCCGGAAAGCTGAGGAGGAAATTTATCGGCATGCTTGATAAGACCGACACGATCCAAGAGTTCCATACCTCTCTTGTTTGCCTGATCGCGAGAACGCTTGAGGACCTTCATCTGGGCAAGCGTCAGATTGTCCCTAATGGTGAGATGCGGGAAGAGCTCGAAGTGCTGAAAAACCATGCCTACGTGCGCTCTGAGTTTCGGAAGGTTCGTGTGAGGATCTCCGATATTGATGTTGTTCACGTAGATGGTGCCTTCTTGGAAATCTTCTAAGCCGTTGACGGTTTTGATAAGTGTGGACTTACCGGAGCCCGAGGGACCGCAGATGACGACCACTTCGCCTTTTTTAACGGAGGTGGAACAGTTTTTAAGAACCTGGAAATCTCCGTACCATTTACTGACGTTCTCGATCCTAATCATCTAGTTAATGTCCTTTTCTGCCGGCACCTCAACTTAACAGAGGTGCAGGAAATACTGCATTTACAAGTTAAATTCGATTTCCCATTTTAGCGAAATGCACACTAAACCTTGCTGCTCAGAAGCTGATTTAGAAGTTCGATTATTCTTCTGCAGCGAGGTGAGGCGAATAAGATACAAAACACCATACGTCGCAAATAAATCGAGGACTAAACGAATTAGAATTTTTGAGTATTGAAACTTTGAAGAGAAAAAGAAAATGAAAAACTTAGTAGAAAAGCTGCCGGATCAGCAGCCCGCCTTACGCGTGATGGCTATGCCTCCGGATACCAATCAGTACGGAGACGTTTTCGGCGGCTGGATTATGAGTCAGGTTGACTTGGCGGGCTCCTCCATCGCTTCGCGTGTCGCAAACAGTCGAACTGCTACGGTTGCCGTGACAAGCTTCACATTCAAGGAGCCTGTCTGGGTCGGAGACGTGGTCTCTTTCTACGCAACGGTACTTAAAGTCGGTACGACTTCCATCACAGTAGACGTCACTGTTTTTGCGGAAAGGCTGCACAAAGACAACCACCGTATCGTCAAAGTGACGGAGGCTCAGTTGGTCTTTGTGGCCTTAAATAAAGACGGGCGCCCTCAGCCCGTCTACAGAGCGGACAATCCTGCGCCCGAAAAAACAGAATAGAAAACTATTCAGCAAACTTCGGCTGACGTTTTTCCATGAAAGCGCTGAAAGCTTCCTTGCTTTCGGCGCTTCCTTCTAAATGGGAGGCCGCTTCTTCTTCAAGCTTGCGCTGTTCTGATAAACCGGACATATAGGCGGCTTTAAGCAGTCTCTTTGTGGCAGCCATAGCTTCGGGCGGTAAGGAAGCCAGACGCAGCGCGGCGGCGCCGGCGACGGTCATGACTTTGTCGTCTTCAACGATATGGTTGACGAGCCCCATAGCGACAGCTTCGGCAGCAGAAATCGGTTCGGAAAGAAGTAGTTTCTGAGCGGCAAGTTTGTAGCCACCGCTCTTTACGGCCAATAGGCTTACGCCGTAACGGGGCGTCTGTCCCAACGCCAAACCCGGCATTGAGAAAAGGGCGTGTTCACCGGCAAAGACGAGATCGCAGTGATAAAGCATTGCGGCGCCCTGACTGACAGCGGGACCGCTCACGGCTGCGACAACTGGTTTAGAAAGTGCATCGAGCGCATCGATGACTTTCTGAAATTCATTAAAAATCGGTGTGTTTTCCGCCAACTGCTCTTCAATATCTAAGCCTGCGCAGAAAACATTGTTGTGTCCGCACAAAACGATGCTGCGTACACGTGTGTCGTCGTTGAGTTCAAGGAACTCTCTGGCCAAATCCTTGCAGAGTTCTGAGCTGAGAGTGTTTCGTTTTTCAGGGCGGTCGATTGCGACTTGGGCAATCCTGCCTTCAATCGTTGTAACAATAGGCATTTTGTTTCCTTCAAAGTTCCGCTTATTTTGGCGCTTCTAAGCAAGGGCCGAGATTTATTTTCACTAATTCGAGACTTTCACATTATCCAGAGTAAAGAGATCGATATTCGGGTCGTCCTCGTCCGTCGTACGGACATAGCCGCGCTTGGTCATCATGCCGTGCATGTTCTCGTTGTCTTTGAGCACATAGCCCACGACTTTCTCCAATCCTCTGCGGCGAGCCTCAGCTTCAATTTCGTCCATCAGCAGCGTTGCAAGTCCGCGGCCCTGCCAATCGTCTCTGACCGAAATTCCAAACTCTGCGGAAGTGCGGTTGGGTAGCTGAGACAGGCGGGCTTCGGCAATAATATCGCCGGAGTCGGAGTTCGGATCCACGGCAAAAATAGAGAAGGAACGATCCGGATCGGATGAGACTGCCGAAACGGCAATCGACTCCAGCGAACTCGTCAGACTATGGAAGCGCAGTCTGCGGGATTGATCGGAGAGGCTTCCAAGGTATTTCAAGAAATTTTCTTTATCTTCCGGCGCGGCATTTTTAATCTTGACCATACCGTATTTTCCGCGGACGTTCTTCTCAAAACTCGGGCGGTACGGGAAGATTAAGTGCGAAGCATTTTCGTCGGCTGTCAGCGTATCGGATCCTATGACGCAATGCGCATCTAAAACGATGGCATGACCTTTTCCGCAAAGAAGCGGATCGATATCGATGGATCGGACGGCAGGAATTTCTACGGCAAGCTGTGACAGACGAATCAATGCGGTCACAATGGGTTCAGGGTCGCAGGACGCAAGTCCCTGGAAATCGCCTAAGAATGTTTTAAAAGGTTCAGAGGAGATCATGTCCTGCGCTTCTTTGAGCGAAAGCGGTGCAAAGTTAAAGACGGTGTCTTTAAAAATCTTTCCGTAGAGGCCGCCGATACCCAAATAAACGATGGGGCCGAAATGACGCGTCAGTTTCATGCCGATGCGCAGTTCGCGGCGGTTGTTCGTATCCAGTGTTTTTTGAAGGAATACGCCGAAGCCTTCTTCTGGTTGACCGGGTTGACCGAGATGAACGGCTCGCTCCGACATATTTTTCCAAGCGCCTTTAAGTTCGCGTTCATTGCGGATTCCCAGAATCACGCCCTTGGCATCGCTCTTTGAAAGAACGCCGTCCATGCGCAGCTTCATGGCGACGGGATACCCGAGGGCCCGTGCCGCTTCAATAGCCTCACCGAGCGAGCCGGCATAAATTCCGGCCGTGGTTTCAAAGCCGATGCCTGCCAGGAGACGTTTGCTCTCTTCTTCATAGAGGAGATGGCGTCCCTCTCGGCGCGCTGTCTGGATGACTTTGCGGGCGCCCGCAAAGAATGCCGGATCGGAGGGAATGACGGAATAGCTTCCCGGTACGCCATCACTCTTAAATTTACGGAACTGCTCCATCAGTCGAATTGCCCGGCATGCTCCTTTCATGTCATTCATTGCTACGATGCCGTTTTTGCGGAGATGTTTTATGGCCGGGAAGTCGGGTTCCGTTCCGATCCAAACCGTGACAGCAGGCTTTTGAGATTTCTTAAGAATAGGCACCAGTTTTTTGGCTAAATCCAAAGCGTCCAGCGAAGGGTTGGTTACCACGCTCAGCACAATACCTGAGCACTCCGGGCGATTGAGGAGGTAGTCGGTTAAATCCGCGATGGTCGCGGCGTCCATATCCAATCCCATGTTCACCGGATTGGCATAAGGAAAAGTAATTTTGTATTTGTCTCGGAGTTCTTTGGCCACTGTGCTGTCGGGCGTTGCTAACCGCAGGTGGTTGTTGTACGCATGATCGGCCAGCAGAGAGTCCAGTCCTTTGCTGTTAACGAGTCCGTACAGTTCTCCCGAAGTTAGTTCTCTGTGCATAGCAAAGGCCTGGACCGCATAGTTCAGTTCTTTGAGCGAAGTTACAAGAAGCGCACCGGCCCGCACCAGAGCTCTTTCCATGACGCCGTCTTCATCTTCTCGAGCTCCGCTGTTGTTAATGACAATGTCTGAGGATCCCGGCGTCTGTCCGCCTTTTAATAAGATAACCGGCTTATTGGCTGGAATGGCGGAGAGCAGTTTTCTCGGCTGCTGGAAAGACTCGAGATAAAGAACGATACAGCGTGTTTTGCGATCAAAGGCCAGCATGTCCACATAGTCAGCCACTGTAAGGACTTGTTCAAAGCCGGGGTCGATGACGTGGGAAAAACCGCACTGCGCATTAGTGACGTAATCAATAATCGTGCAGGAGAGGCCAGGGGACTGGCTGACGAGCCCGACTTCTCCGGCCGGAGGCAGGGCGGGAAGGTAGCTTAGATTCAGACCTTCCGAGGGCGTCATAAGCCCTAAAGACTGAGGGCCGACGATACGGATCCCTGCTGCTGCAGTCTTGTTGATGGCTTCAATGATCGTTTCAGTCAGATCGGACTTCGGAAATCCCCCGCACAGGAGAATGTTTCTAACGCCTTTTTTAAGACAGCTCTCCAAGGCTTTCGGATAAACGGACGGAGGGCAGACGAGGACGGCTAAATCTACATCTTCTTTTATATCCGTAAGAGCCGCATAAGAAGTTTCACGGCCGATCGTTTTGTATTTCGGATTTACGGGAAAGAGTTTTGCCCGAGGTGAAGCGCTTTTGGCAATTTTCCAAATAAGCGTGCCGAAGCTTCCGCTTCTTGCGCTTGCTCCGACGATGGCGACGGAACGCGGGTTGAACAGCGTATGCAGATAGTGATTGAAGTCCATGGTATTGGCCGATCCAAAAGCCTGACGGAAGTTAAAGTCTAAATCAGGCGGGTAAGTCTGTAGTGAAGCATGTCTCAAAAATGCCAAAGGCGCCTGCAGATTTTTTCGCATCCGAATAAGATTAGAAGCTCAAAGTACGCTTGAGAAGGAGAGTGTGTGAGCGTCGAATCTAATTCCCCGTACACTGTTTTTATTGACGAAGCCGAGCGGCGCGTGGCGGTGTTGGATCAGAGACTTTTGCCCCACCGTGTGGAGTACGTTGATCTTAAAAATGCACAAGAGGCGGCTGAGGCGATCCGCGACATGACGGTTCGCGGAGCCCCTTTGATCGGCGTGACGGGTGCAGCCGGAATGGCTTTGGCCGCAGATGAAAGCACCGAGACAGGATTTTTGATTGAAGCCGCGAACCTTTTAAAGAGTGCGAGGCCGACCGCCGTCAATTTGAACTGGGCCGTCGACTTTATGCTCAAGCGGCTGAAAGGAATGGAGCCCGACCGCAGACGAAAAGCGGCTTGGCACTTAGCCGCCGAGATCTGTGAGCAAGAGCGATCGATGAGTATTCGTCTTGCGAAACACGCTCAAACAATTATTGAGGCGCTTTATTTAAAGCTCGGCAGGCCGCTTAACATCCTCACGCACTGCAACGCCGGAAAGCTTGCGACGGTGGAACTCGGAACCGCAACGGCCGGGATTTATACGGCATTTGAGGCCGGAATTCCGCTGACGGTTTATGCCGATGAAACGCGTCCCCGACTTCAGGGGACGCTGACCGCCTGGGAGCTGAAAGCTGCAGGGGTCCCCGTTTGTTTGATTGCAGATAATGCAGGCGGCGAGCTCATGAGGGAAGGCGGAATCGATCTGGTGATTGTCGGAGCCGACCGCATTGCGGCAAACGGAGATACGGCAAATAAGATCGGAACATACTTAAAAGCGTTGGCAGCGGCAGATAATCAAATTCCTTTTTATGTTGCAGCGCCGATATCGACGTTCGACTGGACGGCAAAGAGCGGAGGAGATATTCCGATTGAAAACCGTTCCGGAGATGAAATACGCTGGGTGCGAGGCATTGATAAACACGGGCATGAGACGGAAGTCTGTATCACTGATCCCGGCATCGCAACCGTGAATCCCGGCTTTGACGTCACACCGGCACGCTTGATTACCGGATTCATTACGGATCGCGGCGTCTTTGTGCCGGAAGACTTGAAAGATTTAAGGGTGAACAGTCATGTTTGAAGATAAGGAAGAAAAGGCGAGAGAGGAAATCATCGACTACGCCTTAAAACTGAGTCGAGCAGGTCTTAATGTCAACAGCAGCGGAAACCTCTCTGTACGGTTTGATTCTCCGGAAAGCAAAGGTTTTTTGATTACGCCGACGGGTCTTCCCTATGACGAAACCGAACCGGAAGATTTGGTGCGGATTTTATTTACGGACAACGGTTGCTATAAGGCGGTAGGAAGCCGCCAGCCTTCATCGGAGTGGAACCTCCATGCTTTTCTTTATCAGGCCCGTCCCGATATCAACGCCGTTGTGCACACGCACTCTCCGTACGCAACCATGCTTTCCTGTTTGGACGAGGCAATTCCTCCGTTCCATTACATGGTTGCGGCCGCCGGAGGCGATACGACCAAATCTTACGTTGGGTTCCGTGGCGTTGGCGGGGGGCTGCCGCGATACGCTGGGCAAGGATCGCTTGGGGTGCCTCCTTTCGCATCACGGCAGCGTGGCAGGGGGCCGTAACTTGAAGCAGGCTTACGCCGTTGCTTTGGAAATTGAATCGCTTGCTCGGATGTGGATGAATCTTAAGCAGATCGGCGGCTGCCCTCTGATTGATAAAGAAGAGATGGCGCGAGTGAAAGAGCAGTTTAAGACCTACGGACAGCAGGAGAAGGGCCATGAGGAAGGCTGAGGCGCCTAAGTGGTGCACTCCGGAAGGCTCTCCCATTGCATGTACGGAAAAGAATAAGGTGATGGCCGAAAATCTTGAAGAAATCAAAGGGTACCTTCAGGACGCTATCGATGACGCTGTTCTTATGGGATGCTCCGAAGCTTCTTTTCGCAAGGCCTATTTGGACTTGATCCGCAATCTGCATTCCCAATATCCCGAGCAAAAAGCTCAGGCCGGAGAAGAAAATGACAAAGATTTATAAACTGATTTTAGTTTGCTGCGCAGCGCTCTTTTTGTCGGCTTGTGCTCATCCCGACATGATCAAGCTCAACGACACGTACGACTACACTGTTAAAGAGCTCGGTGTCCCCGACTCTACGACACGGCTCCCCGACGGATCGATTCGAATCGTTTATTCCATGCAGCCGATGGGCCAGGCTTCCTACGTGATGATCTTTAACCCGGAAGGCAAATTGATCTTTAAGGATCAGCTTCTGCAGCAAAAATACTTCAACCAGATCAAGCCTAAAGTTCAGGACAACCAGGATATCTACACGATGTTCGGAAAGCCCTGCGAACAGTGGCACTACAAGAATTTAGGCGAACACACCTATATGTATCGCTACCTCGATGAATCCGGATTCCCGATGGCCTTATGGGTCGATTTTGACGACAAGGATGATAAAGTTCTGCGTTACGTTTTAAGTATTGATCCCTGGGTCCAGAGGGACGCGGATCAGCGAGATTTCTAAAAGTTTTTTCTAGATGCATCCTCCTCAGCAGCACAAGTTCGGATTTAAGGCCTGGATTCCGACGATCGGACTGGCCTTTGCCGCTTTCGTTTTCAACACTTCTGAATTTTTACCCGTCGGCTTATTGCCGAACATTGCAGAATCGATTCAGGAGTCTGTCTCAAAGACCGGCCTCATTATTACGGTTTACGCCTGGGTCGTATCTCTGTTGTCGCTCCCGCTGACGATATTGACCGCGAAGCTGGAGCGGCGACGGCTGCTTCTTTGGCTCATCGTGATTTTTGCACTGAGCCATTTCGTGGTTTTGTGGGCCGATACGTTTGAAAAACTCATGGGCGCGCGGATCTGTGTCGCGGTAACGCATTCCATCTTTTGGTCCATCATGACGCCTCTGGCGGCCAGAGTAGCGCCGTTCGGGAAGCAGGCATTTGGTTTAGCGGCCGTGATGGGCGGCTCGATTGTCGCAACGGTGCTTGGCGTTCCGATCGGAACTCATCTCGGACAGCAGGTCGGCTGGCAGGGATCCTTCTTCATTGTGGGTATGGCTGCCGTATTGGTTTGGGTTATTATCTTCTCGCTGCCTGTCTGTACCAGCAACCGGGCCGGTTCTTTAAAGAGCCTGCCGTCCTTGTTTAAGCGCCCGGCGCTTGTACAGCTTTACCTTCTGACCATGGTCGTGATTTTGGGCCAGTTCACGGTGTACTCCTACATCACGCCGATTCTGATGAATGTCGGACACTTGTCTGAGAATGCCACAGTCTGGTTCCTGTTTATTTTCGGTATTGCCGGCATTATCGGAACCGTGATTAGTTCCAGGACGGTGGATAAGCACCGCTCAGGCACTCTGGTGATCCCGATGCTGATCATGACGGTCTGTGTCGGACTGCTGACGGTTACCTCTTCGCATTTCGGTGCTCTGGTCATACTCGGAACTTTCTGGGGCGCTTCGATGACGGCGATCTCGATGGCGTTTCAGACTCTGCTCTTGGATACGGCCCGAGATGCTGCCGACGTGGCGACATCGATGTTTTCCGGCATTTTCAATATCGGTATTGGCGGGGGGGGCTTTTTTGGGAGGCGGCGGCGGCGGGGGACAATTGAGA
>OAUN01000673.1_pt1 | contig 9725 bp, 10 predicted proteins | sample 1495101 | NCBI WGS metagenome assembly OAUN01 (sample SAMEA2580000, study PRJEB22360) | human gut metagenome | biome: human gut; feature: human-associated habitat; material: faeces | place: Denmark | collected 2008/2010 | reverse complement strand
AACATTCCATACTTTCCAATCGGATACTCTGTCTCTTCCGGGAGGTACAGGTCTGGATAATACAGACCGTCCTCTCCTAAAGTATAACTGATTCCATTTTCTCCCATAATGTGTTTCTCCATGATTGTCCTCCTATCTTGCTCCCCGGTCTTTATTCTGACTATGGGTATGCTGTTTATTTTTCTGTTCATTCTGTATTTCTTGTTTCTTTTCTGCCAGCTTCGCCCTAATACCATGCGCTACTGGCTCTTTTCCTGTTTCTTTCTTCCATTTTTCTATTGCAGTTCGATACTGACTATACTCAGTTTGAGAAGCCTTAAAATCCTTTAAAAATTCCTGTACACTTCTATATCCGATTTTCTGCACAATCCTTGGAAGATAATCTTTCATATCTCTAATCTGGCTTTTCAGTTCATCAATTTCTTTCTGCAATTCTTTTTTCTTTCTTCCTTTAAACCATCCCGTGACTTCTGACAGTTCTTTCTTCTTTGCAGAAAGCTGTTTTTGTTTCTGTTGAATTGCACCGTTTTGATCTTCCAGTTCTTTATTCACTTTAAATAGTTTCGGATACTTTGATGCAAGCCTCGTCATTTTAGGTTGTTCCGGTTCTGCCTTTTCTTCTTTTGTTGTCTTGACTGCTGCTGTGCTATTTTCAGCAACATGCTCTGGGTGTTCTTCTTCCGTTTGCTCTGTCTGTTTTGGCACTTCCCTGGGTTTCTTAAAAAGCACACTTGCTATCAAAAACTCCAATGCCTCAACAGCCACTGTTACAACTCTGGAAAATAATCGTGGTCTGTTTCCACGCCGGGCAATTGATTCCCTGATTGGCTCCGTGATTTCTTTCCGCTTCACTTCCATTATCTTCGGTTCCGGCACTCCACTAATCAATGCCATATCAACAGCTCTGTTCCATTCCCGGCGTTTTTGATTATCCGCTTCTATTTCCTGTGCCTTCGGATTATTTTTTCCAATTTTCTTTGTTGCAAGATAAACACTGCCACGCTCAAATACCTGTAGTTTCTGTTTCTCGTCCTGCACATAAATATTGATTAAATCTGTATAAGAATGCTTTACCTCATCCAGAAATGAATTGCACTTGAAGCGTTCATCTTTCGCAGTAAACAGCTTCTTCTCATAGACTTCTCCTTTCTTCACAATACTGCAGCCTTCTCGGATCTCGCCATCTTCTCCTAATATCTCTTTCTTGGTTCGGACATGTTTTCCATTTTCATCATAAAACATATTTCTGCTGGCGATCTTAATGATTGGTTCATCCAGTAGTTTCCGTTCTGCAAATATCAAATGAATGTGATAATTGGTCTTTCTTTTATTGTGGTGCAAAGCAGCAATACACTCTGTTCCATAATTCTGTTTAAAATGATTTGTAAAAAGCTGCAGCAATCTATCCGGCTGATATTCTGTAAAACTCTCTGGCAAAGCAATGATCAGTTCTCTTGCCTCAATACATTTTCCTTCTGTTCCACTTTTTGCAAATTCTTCCTGATTACATTTTGCAAGTTCCCGCCAGAATTTCCGTTCTGTGGTTTCATAAACTGCATAGAGGTTTTCCTGTTTTGCATGACTGGATATATAAGTGATCCTGCCTTTTACATTGCTTAGTTTTGTCATTTGAATAAATGAATTTCTTCCGATAGGCACTCCCTCCTTGTCTTCGGCAAAATAAATTCTGCCATATCATTTGTGAGTGGATGCATCGACATCCGTTTACGAACTATCCGCCTGTCGGCGGAACAGCTCCCGGCAGGGCGAAATATCCTGAGTACAAATCTTTAATTTGTGCGATGGGTGTATTTCGCTCTCAAACGCCGAGGGCTTTGTGAGATGCTTCTTACATCTACCACAACTTGGCTTTCGCTTTTCATTTTGGGCGTATCCGCCCTCTTTTTCTGCCCGTATCCGGGCTTATTTTTTCACTAACAACAAACCGACTATTACTCTTCCTGTCTGCTTTATTCCGGTATCCTTGCCCGTACATACTCCAGATCTCCACAATATGGTGTTCCAACCAAATACCATTCTCTCGCCAGATTCATTTCCATTCGTGTCTTTACCCACTGATCATCAACTAGAACTTCCAGACATTCTCCGCAATGAAATCCCGTATCAATCCATAAGTCTGATGATAATAAGCCATATCTCTTGTTATAACTGTTGTAACCTAATCTTCCTTCTCTCATTTGATTATTCTCCCTTCATTTATCGTTCCTGCAAGGACGCCCTGAATCAGAGCTCCCTTTTGAAAATCTCCTTACTTCGCCAGCCAACTCCCGACTGCACCTTACCGGCTTTCTCCTTGTTTGCTATCTACAGGTGCGTGCCACGCTCCTGTTATTAGGTAATCAGGCAAAATCTTTACCAACGAAAGTTCTCGTGCATTCCACACTTATCCAAATACTCTTGTCTTGCCTTTTCCCGTTCTTCCTCGGTTGATGCTGTTTTGAATGTTGTATATAACTGACGTTTTACCATACTGTCTAATTTTTCCATCAATGCTTTTTCTATCTCCGGCAAATATTCCTCATTCCTGGCAAGATGATATTGGAACAATGCCAGTAATAAATCTTTTGGTATCTGCACCTGTGATTTTCTTTCCATGTTTCTCCTTTCCGTGACGGTCGTGACGATAGTGACGATATTTTCACTACCGACACGCTATATAAAATACCGTCACAACCGTCACATATCGTCACGCTTGTTTTCCGACAAAGGTTAATCTAATTTTTCTTCCGTCGTGTCCCCGCTCTGTTTTATACTGGATTCCATATTCCAGAATCAATCGTTCCAGGCTGACATTTAATTTTCGTGATAATGCGTTCGGCTGCATTTCCACCTGCAATACTTCCACAAGCTCTGTTGCTGTTCCTGCCCACTCTGGCGTAATCTCTGTTACAAGTTCTTTGATTTTTTCAAGCAAGGGATCTTCCGGTTCTTTCCAGAGTTCTGTTTCTGTCTTAGTTAACTCCCAGACACATCTTTCCCGATTAAAATTCAGCCACAGCTTCTGATCCTGCTGGTCACGACCTGCCACCTCCAGCACTGCCTTGTTATCTGTCCTTTTTTCTTTCTGCATAACGAATGCTCCATCCGCAGCTCCCAGCAGTCCGTTTGTGCCGGAAATCATATCAAAACTGTCTGAGGATTCCATTTTTCTTGTGTGATGCACCACCAGAAAGCAAATTCCATAATGGTCACTGAATGCTTTCAGCTTCGTCACAATCTCATAGTCACTGGCGTAGCTGAATTTATCTCCACCGACTTCCCGGACTTTCTGAAGCGTATCAATAATAATGAGCCTTGCGTCTTTATGATTTGTTACAAACTGCACAAGCTGCTGTTCCAATCCGGCATTTAATGATTTAGACTTTGTAGCAAAATAAAAGTTCTCACTGCCTTCCATTCCAAACATCTGTGATAACCGCTTTTGCAACCTTGCATAATCATCTTCCAATGCCAGATACAGAACCGTTCCCTGTCTGACTGAAAATCCCCACAATGGAAGTCCTTTACTGATGTGATACCCGATCTGTGCCATAAAGAATGATTTTCCAATTTTCGGCGAACCAACAAACAGGTAAGTTCCGTTATACAGAAGTCCATCTATAATCGGCAGTTTTGGTGGATATGCGGTGTCGTATAATTCCATCATGGAAACTGTTTCCAGATCATCTGGATTCTTTTTATTTGCTGATTTTGCTGTATTTTCCGCATTATTTGTGGCTTGCAGATTGCCCTTACCGGGCAAATCTGCTATACTTTGGTTGGTTAATTTATTACTTAATGGCTGTTCCACATCTGCGCCAACAGATGCAATCGGAGCAGTCATTTTTTCTTTTGCTGTCATTCATTTTCCCCTTTCAATCCATACAATGTCTCTGCGACCAATCTCAGGGTACTCAGCAACTCTTCGTTTTCCTCACTGCATTTTTCCAGATGTTTCAATTCTTCATAAATCTCTGCCATCTGATTTCGCAATGCTTTATACACTCTTGGATTTCCTTGTACCACAATTTGCCGATCAGTTAATCGTTTTGTGATATAGTCCTGCTTGCTAAGTCCTGACAATCGGACACATGCATCAATCTGCTCTGCTTCTTCCGGTGATACCCGGAATGCTACGATTTTGTTTCTCCATCTTCCTTTACTGTCCAGATTTTTCTCCATTTAATTTTTCCATCCTTTCAATATCCAACTGTTCTGCCATCTGTGTCTGCTCACTTGGAAACAGATGTGCATATCGGTAAGTGATATCAATGCTCTCATGTCCCATTCGATCTGCAATTGCTAATACCGTAAATCCCATATTGATCAATAACGATACATGGGAATGTCTCAAATCATGCACACGGATTCGCTTCACCCCAGACACCTTTGATCCTCTGTTCATTTCATGATGCAGATAAGATTTGGAAATTGTGAAAATTCTTTCGTCTTCTTTCAGACCGTAAAGCATTTCCATATAATCCTGCATCTCATCACATATAAATTGTGGCATCTTGATAAATCTGTTACTTTTAAATGTCTTTGGTGGGGTAATCACATCTTCCCGGTTTAATCTTTGATATGATTTGTTAATTCGCAGTGTATGCGTTGTAAAGTCAAAATCCGCTGGTGTCAGGGCAAGCAACTCTCCTTCACGGATACCACACCAGTAAAGCATTTCAAAAGCGTAGTAAGAAACTGGTTTATCCATCATCACATCTGCAAATTTCAAATACTCTTCTTTCGTCCAGAACAACATTTCCTTATATTCCTCTATTGCTATATTTCCAGCTTTCTGTGCCGGATTAGAAGGCAAATGATAAAAATCAACTGCATGATTGAAAATGGCACTTAACTGGCTGTGGATTTTCCGCAGATATGAAGCAGAATACCCTTTTCCATTCGCTCTCTTAAATGCAAGCAAATGATTCTGCCATGCAATCACATCTTTTGGTTCAATTTCTGCAATCTTTCTCTCCCCAAAGTATGGAAGAATTTTTGTTCTGGCAATATTATTCTTAGTTCCCCATGTGTTATCCCGGATTCGTTCCTTTTTATCTTCTACATAGATTTCATAAAAACTTGCGAAAGTCATATCCAGTTTTGCATCATGCTTTAACATTTGTTCGTGTTCCCACATCTGTGCTTCTCGTTTTGTAGGAAATCCTCGTTTTGAAGTCTGTTTCGTTTTCCCTGTCCAGTCGGTATACCGATAAACCACTCGCCACTTCCCAGTGACATTATCTTTGTAAATACTCATACAAATTCTCCTCTCTCTTACACTTCGCTGTAACATACTTTTTTGCGGAAATAATTGGTGTTTACTCTGCCAGCTACCGTAAGATAACCCAGCTTCTGTAATTCATCATTTAATTGTTTGACAATCTTATAAGCATAAGACTTGGAAACTCCCAGTTCCGCTGCAACTTCTTCTACTGTCATAAAAGTTCTGTTCGTCACATCGCATCTCTCCTCTCTATCTTAACGTAATTTGTTTAAGTCGTTACATTTGCATGATACTAAACATTTTAATTTAAGTCAAGCAGTTTTATAAGAATATTAAATTTTTTTGTTTAAGTTCTTCTTGCTATCTAAAATTGCTCATGCTATACTGAACCTAAACAGAATTGTTTTATTTTCTTCACAATTAATTATGGCAACACGAATGACCACTATAAGGAGGCAAACAAAAATGGCAATCGGACAACGTATCAAATTTTTTCGCAACCGCAAAGGCATGACACAAAAGCAACTCGGAGAGCAACTGGGATTCAAAGGAAAAACCTCAGATGTCCGCATGGCTCAATATGAATCAGAAGCCAGAGTTCCAAAAATTGATCTTGTAAAGGAAATGGCTCAGATCTTCGATGTCGATGCTCGTGCCATCACAGTACCGGATATTGATACTTATGTAGGTCTGATGCACACACTGTTTGCTCTGGAAGATATGTACGGTCTGAAAATTACAAATGTGGAAGGAAAGCCTTACCTCTGTCTTGACCGTTCCATATCCGCTCCTGGCTCATCTGCAGATGAAATGCTTCGTGCATGGATGCAACAGGCTGACAAACTGAAAAACGGTGAAATCAGCAAGGAAGAATATGATGAATGGAGATATAAGTACCCGGAACTGGATACTTACCAGAAACGTGCCAAGGTACCATCTCAGGAACTGAGTGATTACCTCGTAAAAGAATTGACTAAAAAAGAAAAATAAGAAAAAAGAAAACCTTACCGATATTCAGTTTTTTACTTCTGAAAATCAGTAAGGTTTCTTTATATACGTTATGAAATAAATTTTTTATTCGTCGAATAACCACAAAATGTTGCCATTTTGTTGCCAGATACTAAGCAAATTTGTTTGGAACCCGCATAAATACTGGCTTTGCCAAATTGTGTGTATTACTCAAACTCAATAGTTCCAGGTGGCTTAGAAGTTAAATCATACATTACTCTGTTAACTCCCTTAACCTCATTAATAATCCTATTCATTACCTTATTCAACACTTCATAAGGAATCTCTGATGCCTCAGCTGTCATAAAGTCGATTGTCTTAACAGCTCTTAATGCTACTGCATAATCATATGTTCTAAAATCTCCCATTACTCCAACACTTCGCATATTAGTTAATGCTGCAAAATACTGGTTGATTTCTCTGTCTAATCCAGCTTTGGCGATTTCTTCTCTGTAGATTGCATCTGCGTCCTGGACGATTTTTACTTTTTCTTCTGTGACTTCTCCGATGATTCGAATTCCTAGTCCTGGTCCTGGGAATGGCTGGGGGAATACGAGTCTTTCTGGGATTCCTAACTGTAGTCCTGCCTGTCTTACTTCGTCTTTGAACAGGTCACGTAATGGTTCGATGATTTCTTTGAAATCTACGAAGTCTGGTAATCCTCCTACGTTGTGGTGGGATTTGATGACTGCTGATTCTCCACCTAATCCGCTTTCTACGACGTCTGGATAGATTGTACCCTGTGCTAAGAAGTCTACTGCACCGATCTTCTTCGCTTCTTCTTCGAAGATTCGGATGAATTCTTCTCCGATGATCTTACGTTTTGCTTCAGGTTCTGTGACTCCTTTTAATTTGTCATAGTATCTCTGCTGTGCATTGACACGGATAAAGTTTAGATCAAACTGTCCATTTTCTCCAAATACGCCTTCTACCTCGTCTCCTTCGTCTTTACGTAATAATCCGTGGTCGACGAATACACATGTTAACTGTTTTCCAATGGCTCTTGATAATAATCCGGCTGCTACGGATGAATCTACTCCTCCTGATAAGGCAAGTAATACTTTTCCATCTCCGACTTTCTCGCGGATTTCTTTAATTGTGCTTTCTACGAAAGCATCCATCTTCCAATCTCCTGCACATCCGCAGACTCCTAATACGAAGTTGGAAAGCATTGTCTTTCCTTCGACTGTATGAAGTACTTCTGGATGGAACTGGATCGCATATAAGGATTTATCTGCATTCTCAGCTGTTGCAACTGGGCAGTCTGCTGTATGTGCAGAGATTTCAAATCCTGGAGCTACCTGTGAGATGTAATCTGTATGGCTCATCCAGCAGATTGTTTTTTCTGATACATTTTCAAATAATTTGGAATCTTTCTTGTCGATCAGCACTTCTGTTTTACCATATTCGCTGACTTCGGCTTTTTCTACTTTTCCTCCAAGGACATGTTGCATCAGCTGTGCTACATAACATAATCCTAAAACCGGGATCCCAAGTTCAAATAATTCCTTGCTGTATGTTGGGGAATCTGGTTCGTAACAACTGTTTGGTCCGCCTGTTAAGATGATTCCCTTTGGATTCATTTCTTTGATTTTATCGATACCGATCTTGTAAGAATAAATCTCGCAGTATACATTGCACTCGCGAACGCGGCGTGCAACTAACTGGTTATACTGACCACCAAAATCGATGACGATCACTAATTCATTTTTCACTCGATTTCCTCCTGAGTTGCCTAGTGATGTGTTTCGTTTTATTCACCTTTTAACAGATCAACTTTGTCAAGTCTCTCCCAAGGAAGATCAAGGTCATTTCTTCCGAAATGTCCATATGCTGCTGTCTGTTTATAGATTGGTCTTCTTAAATCTAACATCTTGATGATTCCTGCTGGACGCAGATCAAAATATTTACGGATCAGGTCTACCAATTCCTGATTGGATTTCTTTCCTGTTCCAAATGTATCAACCATGATAGATGTTGGCTCTGCTACACCGATTGCATAAGACAACTGAATCTCACATTTGTCAGCTAATGTTCTTCGCTACATAACGTGCTGCGTAAGCTGCAGAACGGTCTACTTTTGTACAGTCCTTTCCAGAGAAAGCTCCACCACCATGGCGTGCGTATCCACCGTATGTATCTACGATGATCTTTCTTCCTGTTAACCCTGCATCTCCGTGTGGTCCACCGATCACGAATCTTCCTGTTGGGTTAATGAAGAATTTTGTTTCATCATCAACCATATCTGCTGGAAGGATCTTATCAAATACTTCACGTTTGATATCTTCATGAATCTGCTCCTGAGTGATATCTGGATCATGCTGTGTAGATAACACAACTGCATCAAGACGACTTGGTTTTCCATCATCATATTCTACAGTTACCTGTGTTTTACCATCTGGTCTTAAATATGACAATGTTCCATCTTTTCTCACTTTTGTTAACTGTCTTGAAAGCTTATGTGCAAGAGAGATTGGGTATGGCATGTACTCTTCTGTTTCATTAGTAGCAAATCCAAACATCATTCCCTGATCTCCGGCTCCAATTGCGTCGATCTCTTCATCTGTCATGTTATTCTCTTTTGCTTCTAGTGCTTTGTCTACACCCATGGCAATGTCACTGGACTGTTCATCAATTGTTGTAATAACACCGCATGTATCAGCGTCAAATCCATATTTACCTCTTGTATATCCAATCTCACGAACAGTATCGCGGACAATTTTCTGAATATCTACATATGCTTTTGTAGATATCTCTCCCATGACCATAACGATTCCTGTTGTTGTGCAAGTCTCACATGCAACACGGCTCATTGGATCCTGTTCTAAAAGTGCATCTAAGATTGCATCAGAAATCTGATCACAGATTTTATCTGGATGTCCTTCTGTCACGGACTCTGATGTGAATAATACTTTATCCATTCTATTATCCTTTCTTAAAATATATCTGTTATTTGTAAAATATCATGAAAAGACCCGAAGGATTCCGGGCCTTTATTTACCTCTTTAACACGACCGGTGCATTCTTACTCCGGATAACTTCGATCTGTGTTATCTTACCATTCTTTACCTTGGCTACACGAAGTGCTCCTCCTTCAAAGAAATAACACTGACCTACCTGAAAATTCCCACTCTCTGTTCCAATTCGTTTCTCAAGTAATTCTCCCAATGTCTGATGCTGTGTTTCTTTTGGAATTTCCACATGAACCAGTTCATTGACACTTGAAATTCTCTGAGTTGGCAAAAATACTGTCTTATCTATATCATCAAACTTTCCAAAAAAGAATTTCTTGATCGCAAATAAAATCGCGATCGCTAAAACTACTATAAGATTCTGCTGTGGGCTCGTATGTTCCACGATCATCTGCCTTGCAATGGCAAACATCATAACTTCTACTAACGTATCTGGGGTATGTTTACAAAGCATCTTTACAAACTCGATACAAATGACGAGATTAAACGCTACACCAACAAATTTATAAATATCTCTG
>OAUN01000669.1_pt1 | contig 9769 bp, 7 predicted proteins | sample 1495101 | NCBI WGS metagenome assembly OAUN01 (sample SAMEA2580000, study PRJEB22360) | human gut metagenome | biome: human gut; feature: human-associated habitat; material: faeces | place: Denmark | collected 2008/2010 | reverse complement strand
ACAATGGCCGAGCGATATTCTTTTATATTCAATAGATTTTATCGGACAGCAATAATAAAGAATAATGAACGAACAAATCAAAGTTTAATTACCATTCAACGAACTTGCCGCGAGCCTTACGTTCTTTCAAAAGCTCTGCCAGACGCTTATTCTTTGAAGAAGCAATGAAACGACGTCCGAAGATGTTCGGAATAGCAACTCCCAAAGCAATACACATAATCACAAGTCCGGAATTTACACCGCTTTCTATTGCTTTCATCAGAGGAGTTACCTGATCAATGCTCTGCACATTAATATTGATGATACCAAACAGCATACGATACATCAGTACTCCCGGAATCATCGGAATAACAGAAGGAATAGTCAGCACATGGTTAGGCACATGGAACCAGTGAACTGCCTTAATGGCAATCAAGCTAACCAGCACAGCTCCTGAGAAAGAACCAATAACCAGTCCCATATCCAAACCGATATTGTCTGTGCTCGGTCCTAAGTTCACGAAGTTACGCGTACATACGGCAATAATACCTCCGATAGCTACTACCCACAACAAACGACGCTGTATGTTGAAAATCATCGAGAATCCCATGGCTGAAATAGCGGCAGCTATGGCATACTCCCAATACTGATGATGAGGAACCATACTGATGGTCGGGAAAAAGTTTTCAATATGGCAAAGTTTCACGGCAAATGCGATACCGAAAGCCATGGCAGCCACCATCAGCAAGGTATTCACCGCTCTGACAATACCTACCTGAATATAATTATCCAGCATATCGTCCACAAAGTTAATCAAAGGAACTCCAGGCACAATAAACAAGGCACAGGCAAGCAACGGATGCCAGGGAGTAGATGTCCATTCTGCAGGCAACAGAGTAGATGCCCACGCAATGATGGTAGCCACAAAGGCAGAAATAGCGATTCCCATGTAATGATTCAAGCCAGACTCATTGCATACCTGACGCAAGCGCATACCCAATATGGCCGCAATTGATGCGTACAAGAATGCCACCCAGTCACAACCGAACTGAATACAGAATCCGCCACAGGCAAATCCGGCACCTATCGCCACCTGCCACGGAGTGTAATTACGTTTTTTCTTACGAATCTTTTCCAGTTCTTCTTCATACTGGTCGAGCGTGTAATCATTTTCAATCGCACGCCAGGAAAGCTTGCTGACTTCCGAAATGGCCGTCATATTCACTCCATGACCTTCAATTCGCTGGAATTTAGTAAAAGAATAGTCACCATCACTCACGTTCACCATCAACATGGTAAAACTGACGTTGATGTGAAGCTTCTCTTCGGGGATACCAAGATAAGCAGCCGTACGTTTCATGTTTCTTACAATACGGTTCGTATCGGCAAGACTCTCTACCAATAATTTTCCCGTACGCAACAATAAATCCACTCTACGATGCAATTGCTGATCGTGAGCCTTTACAGTTGTCTCTAAATGTTCCTCTAATATCATTTTGTTTAAAGATTATTTTGAGTGCAAAGTTACGAAAAATATCAATTCTATTCGTACCTTTGTAAACTGAAGTTCTATATAAAATATGAATAAACTTTCACGGATAGAAGAAGAAAAACAGACCATAGAACAAATGATTCACTTTTATTGCCGGCATAAGGAGAAAAATCAGACCTTATGTTCTGCATGCAGCGAGTTGCTCAAATATGCACATCAAAGACTGGAGCACTGTCCGTTTGGAGAACGAAAGAAGACATGCCGCCAATGTACCGTGCACTGTTACCACCCCAAGATGAGACAAAAAATAAAAGAAGTCATGCGTTTTGCTGGTCCTCGAATGATATGGTATCACCCCATCTGGACTCTCAAACATTTGTGGAGAGAGCGATGACCACAGTCAGATTGTAGAATTTTTCCACAATAACTTGTAAAATTCCCCAATACATCTTTATTAAGTAAAGGTTAAATCTCCCTGATTTTCAGCTTATAAAACATTTTTGTATCTTTGGCACGAATCTTGTCCGCCATTTTAAAGATAATGGCATCTAAAACTATAAAAAAAATTGAACTTATGAAACGCTTTTTGACTAGGAAAGAATTAAAGGTAAAAAGAAAAGAAATGATTTACATGGTTATCGGCATCGCAGTCATTTTATCCCTTTACTTTATTTTTACTCGAGAGAAGAAACCCGTAGCTGAAACGCCGATTGTGTCAGTTATGCCAGCTAGCCAACAAAATGTACAAATTTTCGGTGAATATGTAGGACGTATCCGTGCCCAGCAATTCGTAGAAGTACGTGCACGTGTAGAAGGTTTTCTGGAACAAATGCTTTTCGAAGAAGGAACCTCAGTCAAACGTAATCAAGTATTGTTTGTTATCAATCAAGACCAATATCGTGCCAAGGCTGACAAGGTACGTGCTCAGCTGAAAAAAGATCAGGCACAGGCGCAAAAAGCGAAACGTGACCTGGAACGTATCCGCCCGCTGTATGAACAAAATGCAGCCAGCCAGCTGGACCTGGACAATGCGGTGGCTGCTTACGAAACAGCTGTAGCTAGCGTAGGTATGAGCCAGGCCGACTTGGAACAGGCTGAACAGGAATTAGGCTACACGATTGTCCGCTCGCCGATTTCAGGAGAAATCAGTGAACGTCACGTCGACTTGGGAACACTGGTAGGCAGCAATGGAAAATCGCTGCTGGCTACTATCGTAAAAAGTGATACCATTCTGGTGGATTTCAGCATGACAGCCCTGGATTACTTAAAAAGCAAGGAGCGAAACGTGACATTCGGTCAGAAAGACTCTACCCGCTCTTGGCAGCCTACTGTAACCATCACATTGCCTGACAATACTATATACGAGCATAAAGGTCTGGTAGACTTCGCAGCTCCTCAGGTAAATCCCAAAACTGGAACATTCTCCGTACGTGCCGAGCTGGCCAATCCGGACCACGTATTGCTGCCGGGACAGTTCACCAAAGTAAAAGTATTGCTCGACGTACGTGAAAATGCCACAGTAGTTCCCCAGAAGGCTCTTATCATTGAAAAAGGAGGAGCTCATATCTTTGTCATGCGAAAAGACTCAACCGTGGAAAGACGATTCATTGAGTTAGGCCCTGAATTCGAGAACGATGTCGTAGTAGAACGCGGATTATCAGCCGGCGAAATGATTGTCTACGAAGGATTCCACAAACTGGCTCCGGGAATGAAAGTCCGCGTACAAGATCCGGCAAAATTACAGAGCGAAGCGAAAAAAGAGGAAGAATAACTCACCCCTAAACAAATTTACGCATGAAAGTCAGCTTTTTTATTGACAGGCCTGTATTCTCGGCTGTCATCTCTATATTAATCGTGATTGTAGGTATCATCGGTTTGATGATGCTACCTATCGACCAATACCCGCAAATTACTCCGCCTGTGGTAAAAATCAGTGCCTCCTATCCGGGAGCCAGTGCCGTAACGGTATCGCAGGCTGTAGCTACTCCTATCGAACAGGAATTGAACGGAACACCAGGTATGCTTTACATGGAATCCAGCAGTTCCAACTCAGGAGGATTCTCTGCCACTGTGACTTTCGATATCTCTGCCGACCCTGACTTGGCGGCGGTAGAAATCCAGAACCGTATCAAACTGGCGGAATCTCGTCTGCCGGCGGAAGTAATTCAGAATGGTATCTCTGTAGAAAAACAGGCACCCAGTCAGCTGATGACACTGTGTTTGACTTCGGATGATCCGAAATTCGATGAAATTTATTTGAGTAACTTTGCTACATTAAATGTACTCGACTTGCTTCGCCGTATCCCGGGAGTAGGGCGTATCTCCAACATCGGAAGCCGTTACTATGCCATGCAGATATGGGCAGACCCAGCTAAACTGGCCAACTTCGGATTGACGGTGCAAGACCTTCAGAACGCATTGAAAGACCAGAACCGTGAATCAGCGGCCGGTGTACTCGGACAGCAACCCGTAAGCGGAGTGGATATTACCGTACCTATCACCGCACAGGGCCGTTTGTCATCGGCCTCTCAGTTTGAGGAAATTGTATTGCGTGCTAACCCCGACGGTTCACTCGTGCGTCTGCGCGATGTGGCCAGAGTATCACTGGAAGCTTCTTCCTATAGCACGGAAAGTGGTATCAACGGAGGAAATGCAGCCATTCTTGGAATCTACATGCTTCCTGGAGCCAACGCTATGGAAGTGGCGCAGAACGTCAAAGAGGCCATGAAGGAAATCAGCAAAAGTTTCCCGGAAGGTCTGGAATACAACTTCCCATTCGATATGACCACTTATATCTCACAGTCTATTCATGAGGTATACAAGACTTTGTTTGAAGCATTGGTGCTGGTAATCATTGTGGTATTCCTTTCACTGCAGAGCTGGCGTGCGACACTTATTCCAGTCGTAGCAGTTCCCATCTCTTTGATTGGTACCTTCGGATTCATGCTGATATTCGGCTTCTCACTGAACATGCTGACCTTGTTAGGACTGGTACTGGCCATTGGTATTGTGGTGGACGATGCCATCGTAGTAGTGGAAAATGTGGAACGCATTATGGAAGAAGAGAAACTCAGTCCATACGAAGCCACCAAGAAAGCCATGGAAGGTCTGGTAGGCGCTATTATTGCTACCTCACTCGTATTGGCAGCAGTATTCGTTCCTGTAAGCTTCTTGTCAGGTATCACCGGACAGCTATATCGCCAGTTTACTATTACCATCGTAGTATCTGTGCTTTTGTCTACGGTGGTGGCGCTGACTTTGAGTCCGGTGATGTGTTCACTCATCCTGAGATCTATCGACCCTAACAAACCCAAGAACAAGGTGTTCAGATTAATTAATGAATGGCTGGCCATCGGAAACAACAAATACATTATTTATATCAAGCATGTAATCAAGCACCCGCGCCGTATAATGGCAGGCTTTGGAATGGTATTGGTTTTCATCTATGTATTCCATCGCCTTGTTCCGACCAGCTTCCTTCCGATAGAAGACCAGGGATATTTCACCGTAGAGCTGGAACTTCCGGAAACAGCCACTTTGGAAAGAACACGTATCATAACTGACAGAGCTATTGACTTCATCATGAAAGACCCGGCAGTGGAATACGTACAGAATGTAACAGGTAGCAGTCCGCGTGTAGGTACCAGCCAGGCCAGAAGCCAGTTGACCGTCATCCTGAAAGAATGGAAGGAACGTGACAACACGACCATTGACGAAGTAATGGACCGCATACAGAAAGAGCTGGAAAAATACCCGGAAAGTAAAGTGTATCTTTCTACTCCTCCGGTAATTCCCGGACTTGGTACTGCCGGTGGTTTTGAAATGCAGCTGGAAGCCCGTGGCGATGCAACGTATGACGATTTGGTAAGAGCTACGGATACGCTGATGTATTACGCTTCACAACGGAAAGAAATTGCAGGATTGTCTTCATCACTTCAGGCAGAAATTCCTCAGTTGTATTTCGATGTAGACCGTGATAAGGTTAAGTTAGCAGGTGTTCCGATGGCAGATGTATTCTCTACCATGAAAGCTTACACCGGCTCTGTTTACGTGAATGACTTTAACATGTTCAACCGTATCTACCGTGTATACATTCAGGCAGAAGCTCCGTATCGTCAGCAACGCGACAATATCGGTCTGTTCTTTGTAAGAGGATCTGATGGTGACATGATTCCGCTGACAGCCCTTGGAACTACTGATTATACAACCGGACCGGGAAGTATCAGACGCTTTAACATGTTTAATACAGCCGTTATCCGAGGAACCACAGCCAATGGAGCAAGTTCCGGTCAGGTAATGGAAACGCTGGAACAGATTGCACGCGAAAAATTACCCGACAATATCGGTGTTGAATGGAGCGGTCTGTCCTATCAGGAAAAGAAAGCCGGCGGACAAACCGGACTCATCCTGGCGCTGGTATTCCTGTTCGTCTTCCTGTTCCTGGCAGCCCTTTATGAAAGCTGGACAGTGCCTATCGCCGTATTGATTTCACTTCCGGTAGCCGTTTTAGGAGCGTATGCGGGTATTACCCTCTGCGGTTTGGAAAATGACACCTATTTTCAGATTGGTCTGGTAATGCTTATCGGTCTTGCCGCGAAGAACGCCATTTTGATTGTGGAATTCGCCAAAGACGAAGTCGATAAAGGACATGATATCGTAGAATCTGCTCTTCATGCAGCCAGCCTGCGTTTCCGCCCCATCTTGATGACCTCACTGGCCTTCATCCTGGGTATGCTTCCAATGGTGATTGCTACAGGTCCGGGGTCAGCCAGCCGACAGGCCATCGGTACCGGTGTATTCTTCGGAATGATAGTAGCTGTTACCGTAGGTATTCTGCTCGTGCCGTTCTTCTTTGTAATGATTTACAAAGCTACCCACAAAATTAAAGCGAAACAGTAAACCTTACAGATGTAGCTTATGAAACTGAAAAATCAACTATATAAAATTTTGGTGATTCCCGTAGCAGCCCTCCTGATGGGAGGCTGCAAAATCGGGAGACAATACACCCGTCCTCAGATAGACTTGCCTTCTACCCTCGACAGCACAAGCGTAGATACCGTATCTATTGGTGACTATCCCTGGGAACAGCTTTATACGGACACAATCCTTCAGCAACTCATCCAAAAAACCTTGGACAACAACAAGGACATGCTGATTGCAGCAGCCAAAGTCAAGGAACTGGCTGCCATGAAACGTATTGATTATGCCAACCTCTTTCCTCAAGTCGGACTTAAGTTCTATGCAGAACAAGAAGGTGAAGACCACGGAGACGGACACTATAAATCAGACGACCAGTATGATATAAAACTGGGGGTTACATGGGAAATCGACCTGTGGGGAAACCTGCGCTGGGCCAAAGACAAAAGTATGGCCGAATTCATGGGTTCCATTGAGAATCAGCGGGCCTTGAAGATGAGTCTGGTGGCACAAGTGGCACAGTCCTACTTTGAATTGGTGGCTCTCGACAATGAACTGTCTATCGTGAAAAAGACAGTAGATGCCCGCCGGGAAAGTCTGCATCTGGCACGTATCCGCTACGAAGGAGGACTGACTTCAGAAACGGCCTTCCGTCAGGCACAGGTGGAATTGGCAAGAACAGCTACTTTGGTTCCCGATTTGGAAAAGAAGATTACATTGAAACAAAACGAAATAGCCTTCTTAGCTGGAGAATATCCTCACGATATAAAAAGAACAGTCCTGCCTGAAGATGTGATTCATGCAGCTTCCTTACCCGTAGGACTCCCCTCTTCCTTACTGGAGCGTCGACCGGATGTACGCCAGGCAGAACAGGCCGTTATCGCCGCCAATGCAGCTGTTGGAATTGCTTATACCAATATGTTTCCAAAACTGACACTGACGGCCAGCCATGGTTCGGAGAATGAGGAACTTTCTCATCTGTTCAAATCGCCTCATTACTTATTGGCGGGAACCATTCTTCAACCCATTTTCGCCATGGGAAAAAACCGGGCCATGCTGAAAGCAAAGAAAGCTGCCTGTGAACAAGCTGCCTACGCATACGAGAAAGTGGTACAGAACGCTTTCAAGGATGCTTACAATGCCATAGCAGAATATAACAAGGTAAAAGAAATCTATGAAACCCGCTTGCGACTGGAGCAGTCTTCGAAAATCACACTTGATTTGGCTCAGCTGCAATATATCAACGGAGTAATTGGGTACATGGATTTGCTGGACGCACAGCGAGGTTACCTAGATGCCCAAATCGGATTGAGCAATGCAGTACGTGACAAACAGATTACGATGGTTAATTTATACAAGGCCTTAGGAGGAGGCTGGCAATAATCCTCCCATAAAAAACGCGGAAACTGATATATCAAACCAATCAAGTTTCCGCGTTTTTTGTATATTATACAGATTCTACGCCATATACCTTACGGTAAATTTCATCCCGTATAGATTCAAATTCCTTGTCTATCGTTTCTGTTCCTGCATACATCAGGAACATGGGAAGTGTTTCGCCTCCCTTTCGGTACGAAGGCTGTACATACTCTTTTTCGCATAAACTGAATCCGCACCGCTGATAAAAACCGATACGCCGGCGACTCCATTCGTCCACCGGTTTCTCCACTTCCAGAATAATGACTCCCGGGAATTGCTGCTGAAGGACTTCCATGATTTTCCGTCCATACCCTTTATTGCGCACAGATGGAGAAGTAGCCAGATGCTCCACATAAGAAAAGCCGGCAAACTTCCACACTGTAATAAGTCCGACCAGAAGTTCATCATCTGAAATCAAGTAGCAGGTAAAAGTTGCACAGTTATCCACATTATCTCGTTGTGCTACATCATCTCTCCGCTCCGCTTCAGGGAAAGACTCATGTAACAGGTTTTCTACAAAAGAATAGTCTTTGTCTGTGGTTTGAAGTGGTGTAAATTGAAGCATAACCCATAGATTTAGAAATTATTACTCTGTATAAAAACGAATCGTCCGTTCCAAGGAGCGCTGGCATACGGGACAGAACACAGGTGCCTCATTGATTCTCATCCGACATTCCGTAGTCGGGCGATAAATTCCCTTTTTAGTGTAGCCAGCCCCTTCGTATACCCCGACTTTTGTGTAAATCAGTTTTTCATCGGTCTGAGGTTTTGTCGGCACAGGAGTTCCCGGTTCCAGCATATCCTTCCATTTATCTTCAAAATGAACCAAAGTCGTAATATTCGGTTCCCAAGGCTCTATGTCATAAGGATACAACGGACTGGGAGCCTCATCATACGCATATTCATCGGCCAGCCCTCCAAAACTATGCCCAAACTCATGTACCACGACTGGTCTGAACATAGAGTGATGTGCCGTAGTCAATGTGTAGGAGTTGTAAATACCTCCTCCTCCGTAGGTATCCGTATTGGCAAGGATAATGATATGCTCGTATGGAATACCTGCCAGCCAGTTATGAATGGCCTTCACGCTACGGGTGGTCAGATAACGGTCGGAATAAAACGTATCAAAATGCGAACTTACGGCTGTTTTTTTCCATTCATCCTTTCGGGGAATACTTACCCCGCTATCTTTTGACTCACTAAATACAGCCACAATATTGAAGCGGTCTTTCAGTTTCTTAAACGGTTCATGCGCAAACAAAGCTCCACACGCCACCGCCGCATCTTTGTAAAACAAATCCGCTTCATTAGCTGCATAGCCTTCTGCCATAATGGCCACGTCAATGCATTTATCCGAAGAACCTCCTTGCCACAGATAACGATGCGGTGTCAGTTCTCCTTCCCCTCTTTGATGAATCAGAATATCGGAAGGATTTACCTCATGTACCAGTGTGGCACTCACTTCGCGCGAGGCGTTCCGCAAAACGACGGTGATTTCTGCCGGCTGCTTGGGATAAGGCACCAAAAATGTATTTTCAAATCCACGTTTCACCACCTTGGCTTCCTGTTCTCCAATCCATTCCTGAAACAAGCTGGAGAAAGAAGTACGGTAGATAACCTTCCCGGTAGCCTTATCCTTCATGGTTATCTCTCCATTTCCCTCCAACGGAAGTTCCGATAAATGATGACGCCTGCCTGCCCACTGCGGAAGAACCGATAATTCATCCAGACAAATGTCCTGCTTGTCTGCATTTCCCATAAATATATAATCCAGACGAAGCGTCTTGTCTACAAAATAATCTTCAAAAGTCTGCGCAAAGGTTCTGCTGCTGAGTGACAGGCCCAATGCTAAAATTAATGCTGCTCTTTTCATACGTTCTTTTATTTTCCCACAAAAATAACGAAATGTGACTTATGCTGGTATAGGTAGACACATTATTAACACATAACCTATACCAACCA
>OAUN01000668.1_pt1 | contig 9807 bp, 7 predicted proteins | sample 1495101 | NCBI WGS metagenome assembly OAUN01 (sample SAMEA2580000, study PRJEB22360) | human gut metagenome | biome: human gut; feature: human-associated habitat; material: faeces | place: Denmark | collected 2008/2010 | reverse complement strand
TGCCGGTTCTATTGTTTAACTTTTAATCTTTCGGTAAAAATTTACCGAAGTATTGATGAATTTAATCATTCTTTTATCAATCATTTTCTGGATGAAAACAAATACCCTGATTATGTAAAAGAACTGGAGCCGGCTGCCACGGATTTGTTTAATTCTTCACGTTGGAGTATGGCGAAACAAGCGTATGGCAATTGGAAGACCGTGATAAACGAATCGCTTGTCCGTGCGGCGGTTATCTGTTATATGCTGGACAAAGACTACAAGCCGGAAGAAATAAAAAATGAACTGTTGGAGCAGGTGCAACGAAATTTCAGATGGATGCCGGAACTGGTAAGCCTGCTGAGAAAATATGAAAAAAGACAGGCAAAATATGGCAGTTTTGAGAATTTCTATCCGGATGTAATAAGGTTCTTCAAAGAATATAGCCAAAAGGAAAATGAAAGACTGGATGTCATAAAATTAAAGTAACATGAAAACAAAGAACTTATTGGGAGTACTACTCCTGTTTACATTTACTTTCATCAGTTGTGATAAGAAGGACGAAGAGGGTAGAAAAATTACTGATTATAAAGAGTATGTGCTGACTGTCGCTTCGGAAATGAAGCCGGGGGTAATATGGTCAGAGGGACGTGATTATCTGAAAGAAGTATATCCTGTAAAAAAAGAAAATGCAGAAGGGTGGGATGCCTTAGGGGGTATCGGCGGATTTGAATTTGAAAAAGGATATGAATATAGAATAAAAATCAGCGAAACAAGTTACCTGGATTATAGCATGGGGCAACCAGCCTGGACAGAACATGAGTTGCTTGAAGTAATCTCCAAAGAGAAAAAAGCTTCGGAGGGATTACCGAAACACTTTATTCCGGAAGCATTCTATAAAGACAAGTTTCTGCCTAAATACAGATATGCGGTAGAGGCTGATAACAAAGAGGTGATTGAAGAGGATTTGAAGAATAACTCTATTCTGCCATTAGACTATCATTATTTCTATTATGGCAACAGTGAAGGACCGAAATGGCTCGCAATAAAAGATGACACCAATGTGTTAGGTTCTGGTCTGATAAAAAGAACCAATAAAACTCAAGAGGAATTTCCTGAAGTATATCAGATACTCCCACCTGAAGGACAAGTAAATGGTTTCATGGAATGGTCATTCCTGGATGAAGAAGGGAATGAAACAGGCTATCTTTCGTTTGATGTACTTATAGGATATTCTGCAAGTGAAGTAACACCAAATCTTTTCTATCTGTATAAGGACCTGACAGCACACTATAAGAGCAAATACCCGGAAGCAGGCGTAAAAGCGGTTGTAGTTTCTTATGCCATTGAAATAAACTGATAGGATGCTCAAGACTCCACTTCCACCTTCACTTCCTGAATGTTCCGAAGCTCATCGCTGAAGTTGACGCCAATCTTGTAGACCGTACGGCTGTCCTTAGCAAAAGGTGCGGCATAGCCTTTCTCCCGAATCTGAGCCAAAGCTTCGTCCGCGCTGCCGTTCAACTTGAATTCCATGATGTACACGTAGTCCTGCGTCTGGAGCACCAGGTCAATCCGACCACGGTTGGTTCGGTATTCCACCTGCACGTAGAAGCCCATCAGCTTGAAGATGATGTAGAGGATATTCTGGTAGTGCACTTCGCGGTCACGCGCCAGCTCGTATGGAATGTCGGCAAACATGGTCTTCAACCGTTCGAAGAAATCATCTACTTTGCCCGCCATTACTTCCTCCACAAAACACTGAATCTGGTAGGGTGACTTGCTTACGCTTACCGATGCGTAGTTGGGCAGCAGAAACTTGAAGAACCCTTGTTCCACTTCGCGGTTGGGGAAGCCTAACGTGTAGTTCTCGAACATCTTGTTGTAACCCTTGATGGTGAGGTAGCCGCTCTGGTAGATAACCGGGATCGGATCGGTTGAGGCCGTATCAATGCTGTCCAGTACAGGCTGACTGGTAACGATGTGTTCCAGTTCCTCTATCGGATAGTGGTGGAGCTTGAGCTGTTCGACGAGGTAGGTCGGTGTGCCTGTCTCAAACCAGTAGCTGCCGAACTTTTTCTTCGCAAACGTATTGAGCAGACTGAACGGATTGTACATGCCCACGGCATTTTCCGTGAAGTGATAACCGTCATAATTGGATTTCAGTTCTGCACAAGTCTTTTCATAAGTCAGGCCCGTAGCTGTAGCCAGCGCATGAATGTCTTCCTCAAAATACGCATGGATTTCTTTTTCGCTGATACCGCAGATTTCCACGTAGCGGTCGTCCATGGAGATGTCCATCAGGTTGTTCAAATCGCTGAACACACTGACCTTGCCGAACTTGGTCACTCCCGTAAGCAGGGCAAAGCGGATACAGCCGTCCATGGATTTCAAAGCTCCGTAGAAGGCTTTCAGGGTACCGCGGTATTCGTTCTGTAAGGCTTCATTGCCGATGGCCTGTAGCATGGGCTTGTCATACTCATCGATGAGAATCACCACACGGCGGCCTGTCTGCTCGCATGCACGGCGGATGATACCCTGGAAACGAAGGGAAAGGCTTGTCTCGCTTTCCCGTGCGCCATATCGGCTTTCCCAGGTACATAGATTGTCATTCAAAATACTGGTCAGCGATTCCGGCGTATCGTATTTCTGTGTATTCAAATCCAGGTGCAGCACTGGATATACTGTCCAGTCCTTCTCCAGCTTCTCCAGTGCCAGTCCCTTGAAAAGCTCTTTCTTTCCTTGTGCATAGGCTTCAAGGGTCGACAATAGCAGGCTTTTTCCGAAGCGTCGCGGACGACTCAGAAAATAGTAACTTCCTGTATTGAACAACTGATAAATCAAGGCGGTCTTATCGACGTATTCATAACCACCCAATATCACTTTCTCAAAGTTCTGCACTCCTACCGGATATAGCTTGCTCATAACCACTGGATTTTGATTCTACTGCGAATGTAGTAATTTTCAGCGAACATTCAAACAGGCAGGAAACAGGAAACGGAAAAGTTGCCTGGAAATGTTGTTGGGTATGGTATCAGCTTCGGGGAAAAAGAAAAGGAACCGACCCATTTAAGAGGCGATTCCTTTTTTCGTGAGAGTTATTTTTTCAGCTTATTCTGCTACTTTCTTTACCACCAGCGTATGATTATTGGTATCTCTCCATTCTGCCAGAAGGGCATACAGTTCTTTGTAGCTCGACGGAGTCTGTAACTGGCGGCTGACGCGCAGGCTGCGGGTCACTTTCATGCCTTCTTTCGTGGGCTGGTAGCTGAATACTACTTTTCCGCAGGCATTGCTGATTTCCTTGTTGGTGCGGGGAGTTACTTTCATACCTTCCGGCAGGCAGACAATGGTCTCCAGCGTGCAGTTCATAGTTCTCGGCAGAAGGATATTCTCGGGAATGGTTGTATTGGCAGCATATGCATAGAGCGTGCGGGCCGGTGTCGGGTCGTTCAGTGTCACGATTCCCCATCCTTCGGCAGGCTGCTGCAACTTCTTTTCGTCCACTCTCAGGGTGTCAGTCTGCTGCATTTCCTTGGCTCCTAAGTAAGCTTCCATTGTCAGCGGTTTTGCATCCAGGCCGCTCACCTTCAGGATGGGTTGCAGGCTGGCTTCTTCGGTACCTGTCAGGGCGACCTTTTCGGGCATCAGCTTGCTTTGGGCTACCAGCGATACGATGGTAGACAAACCTTGGTTTTCAGCTTTTGACGGGCGAAGGGCACATACGGCTACTTCCGCTTCCAGTCCGGCTGCCTGCTGCAAGGTGACATCCAGGTTCACTAATTCTGCCTGGGTGCCATAAGCCGAACGGATGACTTCCGATGCCGGACGGAGACGGTAACCGGCATCTTGCAGTGAGACGCCGCAACGGCCCAATTGATACAGTTCGGTCATGTAGCGGGCAATGGCATTACGGACAGCCTGCGGATTGCCTTGGATGCCTCGGGTCAGTTCGGCTACCTTTGCTTCGATAACGGAGCGGTTGCCAGGCTGGAACTGTGCCTTCAGGCTTTTCAGGGCTTCATCGTATCGTGACCAGGTTGAGGCCACGAAGACGGGCATCATGCCGCTGGCTACTGCTTGTACTTGTCCCATACTTCCTCTTGCAGAAGGATAGGCGTAAGGGCGGGGCTTCACTTCCTTCAGTGTCCAGGTGAAGGATTTCATTCCTTCTCTCTGGGCAATGGACGGCTGGGCAGAAGCGTTCAGCAGTTCATAGTGTACCGATTTTCCGGCTGGTACGTTCAGGCGGAAGGTGAATTCCTTGATGGGAGAAAGTTCTTTGACCGGACAGCAGACATCAAGCTCCGGCAGGTAACCGGCTTTGCTTACAATGGAGTAATCCAGCACGATGGTGGCACCTAATTCAAGTCCGGTGTGCACCACGACCATTTCCTTCAGCTGGTTGTAAGCCGGTGCGTTGGTAGCTGCGGCAGGCAACACCTCTACAAAGGCATTGGCGGGTGTCTGAACCACGGTACCATCTTTCTGACGGGTGTAAGACGCGTGAATCTCCAGCTTCTGGAAGTCAGGATTATACACGATAAATGTTTCTCCGTACAGGCCGTTCATGGCGGCATGGGTGAACAGGGTGAGTTCCTTTTGCACCCGCATCTCCTGACTGCCGTCGGCACGCAGGGTGTACGTTTTCGAGAGTTTGCGGAATTCTGCTTCCGATGCGGCTCTGGCCGGCAGTACTGCCAGCAAAAGCATTCCTATGATTCCTATGTAGATTGATAATGTTTTCATTACGCTTCGTTTCTTGTTAAATCCTCGAATGAGTGGTTATTTCTTTACCACAATATATTCTCCATATCCCTTGGCTGTGTTCACCGCATTTCGGAAACTTTCCCAGTCGGATGCTTCGTAGACCCGCTTCTTCAGGCGAAGGGAAGTCTTCACCTGCAACTGGTTGCCGTTTTGGCCCATGTATCCGGTGAATCCGGCTCCTGAGCCATCCATCTGGTCCTGCTTTTCCTTTCCTTGCCATTCGTATCCGGCGGGAAGTCTCAGGTTTTCTTCCATTTCCACCAGGCGGGAGCAGCCGTCCTTGAAGCCATAGGCCCGTTTCTTCAGGCTGGTATCTATCCGCAGGTAGGAGAGGACTTGCGTGTAAAGGTTGTTCAGCACGAAGGGTTTAAAAATCATTTCTCCTTGGTCGCCTTTTAGCGCATATTCCGGAATCTCGTAGCTGAACGTAATCCGGATGGGAGCTCGCTGGTAGTCTTTCGGTGTCCGTCCGTAGTCCACACTTTTTAGTCGGGCTTTGGGCGATACGTTCAGCAACTGGCGTTCCATGGTATGTGCCCATTCGCTCTGGAATCCGGTGGTGAAGATGCGGCGGATGTTGCTGTCGCTCTGTCCCTCGGCTTCGATGGTGAAGGTACCTTTCAGCGTACCTTTTTCATCGAGGGTATTCTGTGCCTTGATGCGTACGTAATGGTTTTCCGGGTCGGAGATAGGAGTTAGGCACAGGTCGGTGCCTTCCGGTGTGCCCGGCAGGTAATTCTGCTGCTGTTCGGCACTGCTCCATAGTTCCCGGCAGAAAGGTACCCATGTGGGGTCGAGCGGCATCATCGTGCCGTCACTGAGTTTTACTACGGCCACGCAGTGGTTGAAATGGTCGGCCGGAATGGTCTCCACCCGGCTGCCAGCCATGGTCATGGCCGGAAAGGCTTCGAATCCTGCCATTCGCAGGAAGGCAATTAGCGTGCCGGCAATGTCCTTGCACACACCGCAGCGGTCGGTATAGTTCATTTTCAGGTTGTGCAGGGTGAATCCTTCTCCCTTTCCCATGGAGATACCTGCATAACGGATGTTGTCGGCCACCCAGTGGGTGAGTACTGCCACTTTCTCCAGTTCGGTCTTTTTACCCCGAATGAGTTCGTCTACTTTCTTCTGGGCTTCCGGAATGGCGGTGAAACTGCCGTAGTCTTCGTTGACTCCGTAGAACCAGCGTGACTTCTCTTTCCAGTCGGCGGTGGTAGACATCATCAGCTTCGGTGCGGCGTCATAGAAATCGACCATATTTGGTTCCCGACGGAAGGGCATGATGGCATCTTTGGCAAAGGTATAGACTTTCCGTCCGTCTTCGTAGCGCATGGAGGAAGCGCAGCTGCCCTGATAGAACTGGAATTGTATTTCTTTTTCGGCCGGCAGACTGACGCGGTACACTTTCCGCAGGGTAGGGTCGTCCGACCAGAAGGGTACGATATCGTAGAACTGTCCGCGCATGGGCGGGATAAAGCGGGAGTCGTCTCCTGCCTGGGGTGCATCCCCCAGCAGGGCGTACGTGAATCCTTTCTTGTCGATTTCATAGTCGATGATGTCGCCCGGTTGCAGTGCACCCAGTTCCAGCATAATCTGTCGGGCTCCCCAGTAGATGGCTCTGGCCGGAGCGGCATAGTCGCACGCCTTGGTTACATCGACCGATGTATATGTTCCGTCGGCATGGTAGATGGTCACTCGCTTGAAAGTAGCAGCTGCCGTCAGTGGGTCGTAATCGTATTTCAGTACCCGTTGCTGCAAGGCTCCGGCAGTTGTCTGCACCCGTACGGCCCGGCAGACTGCAAACGAACCTTGTCCGGTGGGTTCCACCGTCACATTGGTACTGTCCAGTAAATTCACACAAGGATAATCGGCATATTGCTTATCCAAAGAAACTGCCCCGCCGTTTCTCCACGACTGGGCATGCACGGCCGTCCCTTCTCCTATCAGGATGGCAGCACCTACAAAAAATAGTTTTGTCTTTTTCATATTTTTCTGATAGATTGCCTGGTAAAAAATAACGGTCTTAAAGGTAGGTATTCTTATGTAGCTGACCTAACGATTGAGGAATTTATTTTTGATAAATGTCTCTGTAATTGGGAAGGGATGGAGTTATTGATAAGAGGTATGGTTTCCAATTTGGGGGACGGTTTTTAGTTATTAAACATGAAATGGAAGAGAAATATGCAGTAAAGTCGTATTTCTCAGAGAATTTCCTAAATTTGCAACAGACGAACTGTAAATTTGAAGACCGAAATGAGGGCAGTTATACAAAGATGGATAATCTGTTTGTGCGGAGGGATGCTTTTTTCTTTTGCCGAGGCGCAGGTTGTGCAGCGGGGGGTGGTGCTGGAAATGAACAGTGGAAACCGTCCGCTGGCAGGGGTGGAAATCAGGGCGACTGGTGCGGCTCCGTCCGACAGCGACCAGGAGGGGCAGTTCGTCTTGTCATTTGTATCTTCTCTGCCGGGCGACCCGTTGCTGCTGGACGGGGTATATAAGAAAGGTTTTGAAATGGTAAACCGGGAGAAGGTGGACAATTGGAACCTTTCGTCGGATGCGGTGCTGAAAATCGTTTTGGGGCGTACGGAAATGATTGATGCACTGCGGAAAAAATATTATCAGATAGGTGTCTCTGCCAGTGAGCGGGAATATCATGCAGCGCTGGTGGAACTGGAGACTCGCCGGAAACTGCAACGGCTCACTGACGAGGAGTATGTCCGGAGGGTGGATTCTTTGTCGCAGGTGCAGGTGGCCTTGAAGCGAAGACTGGAGGTATATGCCATGAGGTTTGCCCGCCTGAACCGTGATGAACTGGAACGAACAGAGCAGCAGGCGCTGGAGTTGCTGGATAAGGGTGATATGGAAGGAGCTATCCGCTTGTATGAGTCCATGCATACGGATTCAGTGCTGGCACAGCGTGTGGCCGGAAGGCAGGCTGCCGATGCGGATGTGCAGCTTTTGCTGCCTTCATTGGTGCACAGCTTTGAACTGATGCAGCAGATGGGCGATGTGGCGGGCTGTGATTCGGTAGGCCACTTGATTTTGGAAGCAACACGGGAGATGGCTCCACGACTGACCGTGACGGAGTGGATGTGGAACAGTGGAAAGAAAGAGGCTGCCATCGACCGATATGGCCTGCTAGTCAAGGAAGCGCAGACGGTGGCCGAGGTGGAACAAATAGAGGTCAGTCTGCAACGTTGTCGGCAGGATGTGAAGTGGCCTAAGAAAATAAAGGAGAAACTGAAATTACTGGAAGAACGGATTCTAGCTCGTCGTAACTGGGCTCGAATCAAAGAAAATAGTTGGAAAAATGAGAAGTAAGCTGGTAAAGGTTTTTATTGCATCGTCGGCTGAGTTGGATCAGGACAAAACGATGTTTGATGTGTATTTTTCGGACAAGAACAAGCTGTACCGGAAAAAGGATATTGAGTTTGACCACCGTACTTGGAAGGATTTCTGCAGTTCGCTGAACGACGGTCGCCTGCAGGACCGCTACAATGCGTACATCCGTGAATGCGACCTGGTGATTTTCTTGTTTCACACACGCCTGGGAAAATATACGCGTGAAGAGTTGGAAGTGGCTTTGGCTGCTTTCCGGGAGAATAAAGAACGTCCGCGAATCTTCATTTATTTTAAGGAAGAAGGTATTGAGGATGAGGCGCTGACCAATTTTAAGCAGTACTGTGAGTATACACTGGGACACTTCTGCGATGTGTACACTACACCGGAAGACTGACGGGTTAAATTTGACCGTCAGCTGGCTATATTGGAGCAGGAAGGAGTGATTCGTGCTCCATCAACCGAGGAGAAAATGCTGTATAGACTGAAGTTTACCTTATCGTATGTAGTAGCTCCGCTGATTGTGATGTGGCTGGCATTTAAGGCTTTCTTCTATTTCACCCCAGTGACTACGACGGTTTGCCTGAGCGATCAGACAGCTTCCGCACTTCCATTTGAGGGGGCGGACATTACGCTGACTTATTCCGACAAGAGCGAGACCTGCCACGTGGAGCAGCTGACCGATGAAGCGATTTTCAAGGAGATACATTCCCGTTATCTGGGTACTCCGGTGCAGCTTTCAGTCACTGCTAAAGGATATGAACCGGTGGACACGGTGATGGAACTGGAAAAGAGACTGGTGGTAAATATACGTCGCGACAAGAGTCTTTCAGTGGTGTTCGGCACCGTGAAGGATGAAGCGAACCGTCCGCTGTCAGGTGTGACCATACAGGTGCTCGACTTACAGACCGTTTCGGATGAAATGGGAAATTTCCGTTTGTCGGTTCCTCTGGACAAACAGCAGGTGCAGCAGCGGGTACAGGCCTTCAAGAAAGGATATGAATTATGGGATTTCACCGGTCCGGTGTCCGATAAAATCCCATGGAAAATCATTCTTCGCAAATAAAGGTTACTTGGTATAGAGCCCGTTGCTGTGGTATTCTTTCAGGGTGTACAGCAACAAGGCATCATTGGGCTGAGAGCCTGCCTTGTATTCCAGCCCTTCCTTCAGCAGTTCCTGTGCTCCCGGTTGTGAAAGTTTGCTGAGCAAATCGCCCTTGGCCAGCTTGACGACAATAGGGTAGGTGGCGAAATACTGCGGAAACAGTGCTTTCATCTCCTCGGCTATGGCGGAAGCTTCTTCCAGGTAGTGCAGGGCCTGCTGGTTATCGCCATTCTGATAGTAGTTCACACTGACGTTCATCGTGATGAGCATGTAGTTCGTTCCTAACTGTGCTTTGTTTTGTGCATATAGGTCTTTCATCAGTGTGTAGGCTTTTAGTTGTTCTTTCAGTGCCTGCTTGTATTTTTTCAGTTTGCTATAATCTAGGGAAAGGTTGTTGTAGGTGCTGCATGTATTTGCTTTGAGTTCGTTGTTGTGGGGATATTTCTTCAGTTCCTTTTCCCGTCCTTCTTTTACTCGTTCCAGGTATTTCAATCCGAGTTCATACCTGAGTTCGGGATAAGTTTAGAATAAGGCCAGTTGTTTTGAGTCCTCAATATAGACCTGAGTTCGGGATAAGTTTAGAATAAGGCCAGTTGTTTTGAGTCCTCAATATA
>OAUN01000642.1_pt1 | contig 10378 bp, 8 predicted proteins | sample 1495101 | NCBI WGS metagenome assembly OAUN01 (sample SAMEA2580000, study PRJEB22360) | human gut metagenome | biome: human gut; feature: human-associated habitat; material: faeces | place: Denmark | collected 2008/2010 | reverse complement strand
TCCATGGTTCCTGGACACGCTCCTTCGACTCCTTCACAGAAACCGCAGGCAGCCCGACAATATCAAAAGCCGGTGACGCACGGCTGATATCCACCTCCACAGTAATCACATGTCCATTCAAACCAAACGTACATGTCCCAAACACCTGCGCAAACATAGCATCTCCCTCTCTCAGAACGCATTCCTCGTATGACGCAACCGCACCGCACGCCCCGGCGCCATCATAACTTCCACCACATCAAAACGGATCCGGACATCATGCAAATGACGCGCTAAAAGAAATACCTCCGCCGTATAACGGATATGCCGCTGCTTATACACAGTCACCGCTTCAATCGGTTCCCCATATAAACGGCTCCGCCGGGTCTTCACCTCGACAAATACAAAAACGCTTCCGTCCTTCATGATGAGATCGATTTCCCCATGTTTACACCTGAAATTCCGGGTGACCAAAGTCATCCCCTTCTCCTCCAGGTACAAACAAGCCCGATCCTCACCCATCCGTCCGAAAGCTGTATTTCCCATAGCACCTCTCTATTTACCACTCTCTTCCTTTTTTATTATTGTAAGTAAAAAGAAATGCAATAGTCAAATGCAATTTAAGATGCAAATCACGAAATTGATCCATTAACACACCAAAATTCCTCCCACGCACCTCGTGTGAGGTGCGACACACCCATCGGTCAGGCATACCTGATTCCGTATCATTTCAATCCACGCACCTCGTGTGAGGTGCGACCCCCCTTACTCGAATAATGATTTCTGTCCCCGGTTATTTCAATCCACGCACCTCGTGTGAGGTGCGACGTCACAATACAAGAAATCCGTTCCGTATTGCTGCAGAATTTCAATCCACGCACCTCGTGTGAGGTGCGACCAGAATCAGGAAGCGAATCAATAGATAAAATCATAATTTCAATCCACGCACCTCGTGTGAGGTGCGACGGCGCCATACAAGCCTATATTCCGAACGCATACACAATTTCAATCCACGCACCTCGTGTGAGGTGCGACCGCGGGAAAAACATCCTGGCTGAACATCAAGTATGGATTTCAATCCACGCACCTCGTGTGAGGTGCGACTCAAGTGGTCTACCGCAAATTTGATAGTCTCAAGAATTTCAATCCACGCACCTCGTGTGAGGTGCGACCGTTGAGGATAGGTGTTTTTGCCACCGTGGGAGTATTTCAATCCACGCACCTCGTGTGAGGTGCGACTAAACTCACGGAAGAACAGCCTTCCTTCACAATGATTTCAATCCACGCACCTCGTGTGAGGTGCGACTACCCTTGGACTGACTTATGGGAATGAATTAATCATTTCAATCCACGCACCTCGTGTGAGGTGCGACACTGCACCAGCCCGTGGGAATTATATCCATCTTGCATTTCAATCCACGCACCTCGTGTGAGGTGCGACCATTGAAAGAAAAGGATTACCGGATTCTAAGCTGCTATTTCAATCCACGCACCTCGTGTGAGGTGCGACGTCGTTTGCAATGTTCTGGTCATAAGTCTGCATCGTAATTTCAATCCACGCACCTCGTGTGAGGTGCGACTTTTATTTCCAGTGCTCCAGTGAGAATGCCTTCAATATTTCAATCCACGCACCTCGTGTGAGGTGCGACAATATTGGGTATAGTATATGCAAGATTTTCGAAGGATTTCAATCCACGCACCTCGTGTGAGGTGCGACAGATGAAGAACGCGAAAAAGTGAGAGAGTTTTTGAAATTTCAATCCACGCACCTCGTGTGAGGTGCGACCATTGAAAGAAAAGGATTACCGGATTCTAAGCTGCTATTTCAATCCACGCACCTCGTGTGAGGTGCGACGTCGTTTGCAATGTTCTGGTCATAAGTCTGCATCGTAATTTCAATCCACGCACCTCGTGTGAGGTGCGACGCGAAGGTAACGGATCATAGTTTCAGTGTGTGGAATTTCAATCCACGCACCTCGTGTGAGGTGCGACCTGTCCCTGCAACATCTACCGTAAATACTACTTTACAATTTCAATCCACGCACCTCGTGTGAGGTGCGACAACGGAAAACCGTTTTTTTGTTCTGGAATCATTATAATTTCAATCCACGCACCTCGTGTGAGGTGCGACAAAAAAGTAATTACACAATGCGAACTGCCTCATAATTTCAATCCACGCACCTCGTGTGAGGTGCGACAATATGTAGGGTTGCAAAAAGCAGCTATATACAAATATATTTCAATCCACGCACCTCGTGTGAGGTGCGACCGGAAAACACGCCTGCGGAAATAATCGACATGATAATTTCAATCCACGCACCTCGTGTGAGGTGCGACATTATGTGAGAAGTCATTGTTATCGACTGAAAGATATTTCAATCCACGCACCTCGTGTGAGGTGCGACAGTACTTATCATAAAGTTCACTTTTATCAGGTTTGTCTCCATGTTTTCCGCGAACCTTAATTTTGGGTTTATACAACTTACCTTTTGTCGAATCCTTTAGGCAATAAAAAGCATGTACACTTATACTTCGCGCTATAAAATAAATGTATCATTCGGCATATAGGTTTCTTTTGTTCCTTCATGAATTACTTTGTTCGTGTATTTATTTCCCAAATTATAAAATCGTAAACTATCTTTATCAGTATCAATCAACTCCTTTAATTCATTTCTGAAAACTACATACTGTGCTTCATCCAAAGAGCATTCAAACACGGAATTCTGCACCCTTTGCCCATGAGCTACACAACATTTAGCTACTTTTCTTAGCCTTTTTCGACCTTCTTCTGTTTCCGTATTTACATCATAAGTAACCAATATGAGCATTTTTCACTTCCCTAAAAACGCTGGATAACCATCTAAATCTTTTCTTATAAACTTGGCCAGTAAAAGTGCCTGAACATAGGGAATCAGTCCCCACAGTATCTTCTCTCCTAAAAATGGATGTGTTACGGTCTCCCGTTTACGTTCCTGCCATTTATTTAACAAAAGCTTTCTACCGTCTTTATTGAGCCAAACAGCACCATTCTCCATTATTTGGAAATTTTTTGCACCAATTATGCGATTATTTACCAAGGTCAGTACAAAACGGTCTGCATACATGCTACGCAGTTCTTCCATCAAATCTAATGCTAATGATACTCTGCCAGGTCGATCCCTATGCAAAAAACCGACATAAGAATCCAATCCGACCGATTCCAATGCAGAAGCACAATCATGTGCAAGAATAGTATAGGTAAAAGATAGTAATGCATTCATACGATCCATAGGCGGTCTTTTATTTCTTTCGTAAAAAAAGAAAGATTTCTTATCCGCCAAGATCATATCATCAAAAATCGAAAAATAAAGTTGCGCTGCATTGCCTTCTATCCCACGAAGTTCTTCTAAGTTTTCCGCCCTCTGAACTTCACCTACAGATTGCTTCAATAAACCTATAACTTCGCGAAAACGTTCCTGGTTGACAGACATTGGATGATCCCGCAATGTACGCATAAGCGTTGTACGACTATTATATATCTTTCCAATAAGCATGTATTTTGCAAACTCACAACTCTGCCTTTCATCGTCAGATAAACGGTACTGCTCTTTACGCAAAAATACATTCCCATAACTTGCTCCGCATACACGTGCTAAAAATTTCCCATTTTGATTGAGAAAGCAAAATCCTATTTTCCTTTTGGCGCACTCTCCTAATAAAGTCGGACTAGCTCCTTTATAACCAAAGTATAAAATATTCTCCAAATTCAATAATGGAAATTTTTGCGCTACCTTTTTTTCTTTCCATGCAATAATATTTTCATTTTCTAAAGAGAGATAAATATCTTCTGATAAAACGAAAAGTGTATTCAAAAGGTGTCTCATACTCCACTCCCCTGAAGCATCTTGTGATAATAGTCTTTCACAGAAATATTTCTCAACAGTTTGGGTAAGCACATTTCTTTCAATGAACACGATTTGCAACATTTCTGCGGTTTAACACGAGGAATATGTCTACGGCGAAAATATTGATGCATTTCTTCCGCAATGGCTTTTACCTTTTCTCGAAGCTCCGGGGTAAAATCAATTTGTCTCCGCCGTCTGATTTCATGATAATATAAGTACCCATGTTGTATATGGCATGCCAGCATTTCCTCCAAGCACATTGCTTCACAGCAAAGTTGCAATTTATCACTGTCATCTAATTTATCTTTCCCATGTTTATACTCTACAGGACAAACCTTCCATCGCCCGCGATGCTTATGTAGCAGTGCGCCTGCTTCTCTGTCTTCTGCTTTTATAAATTCTACTACATCGCACTGACCGGTCACCCCTAATGTAGCCGATGCCACTTTCATTCCTCGCGTAACCAAAACACCTTGACGCTTTTCGACAAAATGATCATTATGGGCATTTTTATGCAACAATTCACCTTCTGCAGTTAACCGATTTTCTTGCCATACACAATCTATATGAATAAGAGCCCACTGTCTTCGACAAAAGGCAAAGTGCTGCATGCCTGAGATCATAAGATATTCTTCCTCAGTGTACATTACAATTTACGTTCGCAGGTAACACCATTGGGCAATGATTCGGTATCGACTTCCACTGTATAATCCTCGTACACCCGCGGAACTTTTACCTCCTCTTTGCGGGAAACTTTTACTCGTTCAAATAATTTATAAGCAGGCGCATTTCCCAATTCATTGCTATGTTTAAATACGATTAGTTCTCGTACAGCCATATTTCCTCGCACAGCAGAATGATCATTTTCAAACATATTTATGATGGCCTTCCAAAGGAGTTCCAAATCTTCCTCGGAGAATCCTGTTGTTTTTCGCGCCAAATTTGCGGAAACATGTCCTTCCACTTTATATAAAGCATACGGTACGATATATTTCGGTCCGACAATTCCTTTGGGCGTTCCCTCTTTAGTTGCCGTTACTCTAGTTACTGTTACCCCTTGTGGATTTATAGGATCGATACTTCTGGCAAAGCCTAACTGAACCGGTCCTCTCACTTGTCCACAGTTATAATCCCCTTGGGTAAATGTAGTCATCACTGCACCAAAAGCTCGAATATCGTAAAAGTTACGGCACATAAAACCTACAACTGCTTTATCTCTTTCATCCAACGTCTCTCTCTTATCCCCTTTAATTCCCTTTTTGCTTTCTTTACCAATTTCAGAAAGTCTTTTTTCTAATGCCTTAACTTGTGCATCCTCTAATGCTCTATTATCATTATTAACCAGATATTCATTTTCTTTTACATAAATTCCATATGAGATGTTCCGGTGTTCTACACCTGCCCACGTTTCTACATAGTTACGAATTTTTCTTTTTAAACAAACGTCTGTTACAAGTCCCAGGCCCGTCTCCGGGTCTACCCGTGGCATATTCCCCGCATCAGGATCTCCATTAGGGTTTCCGTTTTCTACATCAAATAAAACTATAAAATCGTACTTGTTGGAAATAACTGCTGACATATTACTGTTCCTCCTTTGAAGTAAATCTTGCTTGTGTTTCCTGGTAATATCCTAAAATAAACGCTCCTTGTTCTTCCAAAGTCAAACGATTCGGCAAAGGAGTCCCATGATTTGGCATCGCGATCTTTGATAGTAGTTCCTGTATTTTTTTGCTGTAATAGATTTGCAGTCCTCCTTCTATTTTCCCTAAATGTGCATTAGATAATTTTATTAATATGGGATAGATAGATGATGGTGTCGCACAAGCAGAATTAAAGTACCGATCTTTTATTGTCGCCTTAATTCCGGGATTCGCTTTACTTTGAACACTCTCCAAAACAGAAAATAACCGCCCCAATACATAAGGAATTTCATTACAATTTTCGTTTACTGACATTGTTAATTTCTCCTCCCATCTTTGTTTATGATTTCTTAATAAATATGCTTTAATAAAAGCAGCTTTCACATAGTTAATTTTCTTTATCATTGTCCCCTTACTAGTGACTTCATCTCTATCCGCAAAGATACGCAGCATTATATTTTGAAAAACTGCTGCCGGATACAGACTATCGGTAAAAATAGATCTAAATAATGCCCCTGCTAATAAAGGAGAAGCAGCAGAATCTATTGAATGCGAATTTGCAGTTTCTTTCAAAATCCATTTAAGCGGAATTATTTCTTTTTCCCAATCTGCCTTGCAAATAGACATCTGCTCTTGATGTTTATTAATACATTTTAAGATTTCCCCAAAACTATTTCTAAGAAAAAAACGTACTGATAAACGGGCAGCGTTAGGAGAGAGACCTAAGATATAAAATGGTTCTTGTGGATCAATCACCACATTTTCTAAGTCTGCCGGCATTCCTCTTAGTATATTAGTTATAATTCCTTTCAAATCTTGGTCGGATACCCTACCAGATTCTTTCTCTCCACTAAGGAAGATATTAAAGATATCTTGATATGCACTTTTAGCTTTTTCTGCCCAATAAACAATTGTTGTTCCTCCAATCATACGCACATGTTTCTTATCATCCAATAAACAATTAAGTGCTGTTCCATATGCAAATGCTGCATACTCACTGACCGGTGCATTCAATCCTTGTCCTTCATCATGCCCATAAGATTCAAATGATCTTTTATCAAATGAAACAAGTAACGCACCTTTAGGATGTGAACCTATAACCTTTTTTATAACAGGATGTAACCTTCCAATAATCTGCTTTTCCTTCCCAGTTACCAAACAACAGCCTAAATGGTCTTTGTTTTTAATATTTTTTTCTTTTATAAAGTTATCCCAAGCCGTTTTGATTTCCGGAACAGTATGTACATCTTTTCCATCAACACTAAAAATCATATTTTTTGCTTTATATAAATCAGGCAAATTTTTCTGAATAATAGGATTTTCCTTTACTTTATTTACATCCCACAAATCGAAAAATTTTAGTACAGCCTTTGCTTCATTTACTTTACATCCATCTAAAATCTGATGATGTAATCCCTTTGATCGATTAAAATAATCCTGAGCTTTTTCTTGATTTAACCGATTTTCACTCTGTTTTTCACTTCCTTTTGCACTTAATCCCAAAAGATAAATTGGTGAATCGCATAAAAAGTAGGCAATAGGATTCTTGCCACTTCTTTGGCGATTTCCAGGCACAATTCTCCATAAAACCAATTCACCCTCAAATTTACGATAATTTTCTGTATCATCAAGTTTTATTATTCCCAACAAGTTTCCCTCTGTATTTAATAAAATGCGATATGAAATATCCACAGACTCCCACCCTAATTCAGATACCCTCCCCTCTCCTTGTAATATTTCATACAATTTAACCAGTGATTGTAGTATCATTGATGCACCTCACTTCCTTTTAAATACAAAACTCCACTCTCTAGCTTTGCTCTAAAAAAGCGAGGGCTTATATGCTCTCTATCCGAATAATTCATATCATAAAGCATGTATCCCAAATCTCTTGACTCCGGATATACCTGAACTACCTCATCATCTTCTACTAGCCTAAATGAGGCCGGAAATTCTCTACATCCCAAATAGGGTTGGTGATAACACTGCCCTTTCCTAGCACGCCGTGAAAGCATTTCTTTAAATTTCCCAGGATTATCACCGGCATTAGCTTTTTCAGTCATTTTAAAATGTAGATCAATATAATAGTGAACATCTTTTAAAATCATTGCACTTCTCTGTGTCCGGCCCATAAGCTTATTACATGTATCTAAATATAATCGTCCATCCTTTGCCTTATGCAATACTTCGGAAGCGGTAATTTTTGATTTTACCTCGTTCCTTCTTACATTAGTAAACTGGATAGGACTCATCAGGCCAATCGCATCAATGACATACCGCAATCCGGGATGCCAATAAATAGCTTCTACCAAACCTCGTGCAGCAGACGGTGTCATGATGTCATAAGATACGCGCTCTACCTTCATCTCAGGCCTTGTAAAGCAAGCATAGTCACCCCAACATTCAATTCTTACGCCATAGCTCACTTTCTATACTCCTCTCTTTAAAATATTTAGATGAAATCAGCCATACCTTCCTCATGTTTATAGATAAATCCCATTTTCTCATCATACACTTCCATATTAGTAAGTATCGCTAGATCTTCTCCCAATTGGGTTGCGTATCCATCTGTACAAAGTTTTTCAAACATTCCTAGGGAATTTTTAGCACATGAACTTCGTACATTTACAATATATCTCCCGGCACGCCGCATGAGCTCTCGTGTATAAACACCACAACGTAACTGCTCAGCAATTATCTGGGCTTCTTCATCATATGGAATAAATACTGATTTTGTATCATCCTCAATCAATTTTACACTCCTTCCGATTTCAGCAAAGGCCATTTCTGAGGATAGTTCCTTAATCTTTTTTTCATCTAGGATAGGATCTTTAGCTTTATATAATTCGTCAAAGTATTTTTTTATGGCCTCCGGCTCAGATATATCCTTAAACTGTTGTTGAACAATTGCCATTATCTGCCTTTCTTGCTTCATAAAACGAGATCCCATTATTTTTTCTGTGGAAAAAACATGTGCCGTACTTTCTTTTAATGGGCGTTTCCCTTCGCGATTACAGCGGCCCGCTCCTTGTATAAGGCTGTCTAGTCCTGATAATTCCAGATGCACCTCAGGAAAATCTATATCGACGCCAACAGAAATAATACTTGTAGATACCACTCGACATGTAATTCCTGTCTTTAATCTTTTTTTGATCTCATGGATTACACGCTGCCGATGCGCAGGAAATAAATTTGTTGACAAATAGAAACTATCTTCATCTTTTATTTCCGCATATATTTCCCCTGCCTCTGCTTTTGTTCCTGTGATACAAAGTATTTGATTCTGCCTTCTCAGCCTTTCTCCAATGGCTTGATACGTTAATTGCCCTTCATCACAAAACTGCACTCGCTTAAAGAAACCGTACAATTCTGGAATATCCTCCATAATTTCTTTGGGCCTCATTGATAGAAGTCCGTTTCTTTCCAAATGTGGCTGCGTTGCACTGCACAAAATAACCGTGCAATTAAAATATTTCACAAGTGCTTCTATCGTGTTCAATACAGGTTTAAGAAAATCAACCGGTAACATTTGTGCTTCATCAAGAATGATGACACTATTTGCTATATTATGGAGCTTACGGCAACGCGAAGTACGGTTTGCGAACAAAGATTCAAAAAACTGTACATTCGTCGTGATAATCAACGGAGCATCCCAATTTTCAGTTGCCAATCGTTTCTTTTCCATAGACTCATTGGTATCATCATATTCTATTTGGCTATGAGCTTCAATAATATTATCTTCCCCTAAAAATCCCTCAAATACTTCTGCTGTTTGTTCTATGATAGATGTATACGGAATTGCATATATTATTCTCTCTTTTTTCTGCGTAATAGCCTGTTTCATCGCAAATGCCAAAGAAGAAATGGTCTTACCCCCACCGGTCGGTACGGTCAGTGTATACAACCCCGGTTTTCCCACCCCCATATTCATACATTTTTTCAATATTTTTGTTCTTTTACGATTAATATCTGATTTGGGTGCAAAATAACCTTTCTTTGTCAATACCTGAAAGAATAACCCTTCGAGCTCTTTTATTGTAGAAAAATTTCCACGTTGCACACACTCGGTCAACATATACCGTTCTGTATCGAGAAAATCAGCATCAACTAAACAAGAAAACAACATCCGTATAAACAGTGCTCCTGCTATGGGATCATCCTTAAACTTCAGAAACACCTCAGAATCAATCTTATTAGGATATGAGACCCGCTCTAATCCATGCTCGTATGGAAGAACCCTTCTCTTCATTCTTCCTAATAAAGTTCCTGTACTATCATCATCTCCCATGCCTCCATAATCAGGTAATCCTGCATGATGTCCGGCAATACAAAATGCACCCAATAGACTAAATATATTATATTCCTGCTGCCGTTTCCATAAAAATTGGGCACCAGCAGTAGAATGATCTACCTTCCCTTGAAATTCCCCTCTGATATACTTTTGAAACTTATCAGAGTATTTTCCAAAATCGTGTGCAAGTCCACAGCCGTATGCCATATCAGGTACACCAATAGATGCGCCAAACTTTTTTGCAAGTTGAGCCACATTTAGCAAATGATCTTCTAACAGCTGCGAATTGCGTCCATCTTCCGATATATGTGCAATATAAACTTCTTCCATTGTATACCCCAAAAGGAAACCTTACACTTTGCACTTTTACGCAAAAGAAAAGGAAATCAAGATAATTTCTCATCAAAGATTTTCCCTCTATCGCCTCCTGCATAAGATAAACTACACAAAAGAATGTATTTTTATTTCATCATAAAGATTCTTCTCTTATTATTATAGAATCATGTTATTCCCACCGCAAGGACAAGTGGGGTTATAGGACAAAATGAGTTGGTCTTCAATCCCAAAGATAGATCGGATACGAA
>OAUN01000637.1_pt1 | contig 10470 bp, 10 predicted proteins | sample 1495101 | NCBI WGS metagenome assembly OAUN01 (sample SAMEA2580000, study PRJEB22360) | human gut metagenome | biome: human gut; feature: human-associated habitat; material: faeces | place: Denmark | collected 2008/2010 | reverse complement strand
AGGAGCCTTCCCCCAGAAAGTACCCGCAATGCATCCTCGCCGAGCCGTACGCGAAGGCCAGCACCATGTCGTTGGGTTTCGCAGGCAAGGGCCAATATCAGGACACGGGCGCGAAGATGATTCACCTCGCCCCGCATACCAGCTCCACCATCGTGGCGAAGTCGATTTCCCGTGGCGGCGGACGTTCCGCATACCGTGGCCTCGTCAAAATCGTCAAGGGCGCGGAAGGGTCCTCCAATTCGACGGTCTGCGACGCTTTGCTCGTCGACGAATTCAGCCGTTCCGACACGTACCCGCATGTGGATGTGCGTGAGGACAACGTCTCCATGGCGCATGAGGCCACCGTTTCCAAGGTCTCCGAAGACCAGCTGTTCTATCTGATGAGCCGCGGCCTGTCCGAAGACGAGGCCATGGGCATGATCGTGCGCGGCTTCGTCGAACCGATCAGTCGCGAGCTGCCGATGGAATACGCGCTCGAATTGAACCGTTTGGTGGAATTGCAGATGGAAGGATCGGTGGGCTGATCACCATGGCACAAACTCAGGAAATCAACATCCCCGTCGCGGATCCGTCCGATCCGTACGCGAACCCGGCGGCCATGCCGTCATCCGCGGACCGCGCTCCACGCTCATTCGACATCGAAGCGTTCGCCAAGCCGGACCGCAAACAGGAGGACTGGCGCTACACGCCGATAGAGCGCATCGAGGAGTTCTTCGATGTGTTCGAACCATCCAATGAAACGCAGGTCACCGTTTCCATGATCGACGGGTCGCCGCTTGCCGAAGCGTCACGTATGCCGAAGGCGACGGTGGGGGACACCGGCACAGGCATCGTCTCCAAGCCGAACGACCGTGTGTCCGCAGTCGAATGGAATTCCGGCAAACGCGCTGGAATACTGACCATCGACGGTGAGATCGACCAGCCGGTGCTCGTCAAAATGCATGGCACCGGCAAGGACCTCGACGCGTTCCACCTGTCGATCATCGCAGCCGACCGCGCCCATGCCGACGTGGTCGTCGAACATGACGGCGACGCACGTCTCGCCGAAGGCGTGGAAATCACCACAGGCAAGGACTCCCACATTTCCACCACCTTCATCCAGGAATGGAACAAGGACTCCAAACACGTCGGCAACCAGCGCATCCACGTGGGCGAGGAGGCGTCCCTGCGCCATTCCGTGGTCACCCTCGGTGGTGATGTCGTGCGCATTCGCATGGACCAGGACTTCGGCGGCGAACAGGGCGACCTCAACATGCTCGGCATCTACTTCGTGGACCCGGGCGAGCATATCGAACACCGCACGATGGTGGTGCATAACCATCCCGAATGCAAGAGCCGCGTGGTCTATAAGGGCGCGCTCGACGGCAAGGGAGCGCACTCCACATGGGTCGGCAACGCGCTGATCGAGCCTACCGCGCCGGGCACCGACTCCTACGAGCTCAACCGCAATCTGGTGCTCACCCCAGGTGCCATCGCCGATTCCGAGCCGAATCTGGAAATCGAAAACGGCAACATCATCGGTGCCGGCCACGCCTCATCCGTCGGACGATTCGACGACGAAGAGCTGTTCTACCTCGAATCGCGCGGCATCTCGGAAAACGAGGCACGCAAGCTCGTGGTGCGTGGCTTCTTCGGCGAGCTCGTCGAGGAAATCGGCATTCCGGCGATTTCCGAGCATCTTATGAACGTCATCGACAAGCGCCTGGCCCGCGGCGAAAGCGACGCGATCGCACAGGTATTGGAAGAGAAATAATCGTCAGGAGAAACCATGTCAACCCTTGAAATCAAAGATCTGTACGCGCACGTCGAAACCAAGGACGGCATCAAGCCGATCCTCAAAGGCGTGAACCTGACCGTCAACTCCGGTGAAACCCATGCCATCATGGGCCCCAACGGTTCCGGCAAATCCACCCTGGCATACACGCTGGCCGGCCACCCGAAGTACATCGTCGACTCCGGCCAGGTGCTGCTCGACAGCGAGAACATCCTCAAGATGACCCCGGACGAGCGAGCCAAGGCGGGCATCTTCCTGGCCATGCAGTACCCGGTCGAAGTGCCGGGCGTGTCCATGACCAACTTCCTGCGCACCGCCAAAACCGAAGTGGACGGCAAGGCGCCGGCCATCCGTACATGGACGAAGGAACTGTCCGAAGCCATGAAGCGGCTCAAGATGGACCCGAAGTTCGCCACCCGTTCCGTGAACGAAGGCTTCTCCGGCGGTGAGAAGAAGCGCGCGGAAGTGCTGCAGCTCGAACTGCTCAAGCCGAAGTTCGCCATCCTCGACGAAACCGACTCCGGCCTCGACGTCGACGCGCTGCGCATCGTTTCCGAAGGTGTGAACCGTGCCAAGGAAGCCAACCAGTTCGGCATCCTCATGGTCACCCACTACACCCGCATCCTGCGTTACATCAAGCCGGACATCGTGCACGTGTTCGCCGACGGCCACTTCATCAAGACCGGCGGTCCGGAACTCGCCGACGAGCTTGAGGAGACCGGCTACGACGCATACCTGCCGGAAGGCTCCGATTCGGAAAGCGCATTGGCATGACCGATTTCGCAGCGATCCGCAGCCAATTTCCGATTCTCGACCAGAAAATCCACGGCCATCCGCTGGTATACCTCGATTCCGCCGCGACATCGCAGAAGCCGCAGTGCGTGATCGACGCGGAATCGGACTTCTACCGCACCATCAACGCCGGAGTGCACCGAGGCGCGCATGAGCTTGCCGCGCGTAGCACCATGGCGTTCGAGGATGCGCGCGCCAAAGTGGCCAAGCTGGTTGGCGCCGATTCGGCGGAAGGCGAAGAGGAGATCGTCGTCACCGCCGGCGCCACCGCAGGACTGAACCTGTTGGCCACCGCATTCGGCAACGCGTCGCTTGGACGCGGGGGAGAGGCCGCCAAGCGTTTCGCGTTGAAACCGGGCGATGAGATCGTCGTCACCAAGGCGGAACACCATTCCGTGCTGCTGCCGTTCCAGGAACTTGCGCTGCGCACCGGCGCCACGCTCAAATGGTTCGACTTGGACGAGGAAGGCCGTGTGCGTTCCGACGCCGCGGACGAAGTAATCACCGACCGCACGAAGATCGTTGCCGTCACGCATGTGGGCAATACCACAGGAGCGATTACCGACATCGCGCCGATTATCCGCCGCGCCCACGAGGTGGGTGCCGTGTTCGTGCTCGACGCATGCCAGTCCGTGCCGCACCTCAAAGTGGATTTCCACGCTTTGGACGTCGACTTCGCCGCATGGAGCGCCCACAAAATGTATGGCCCGACCGGCGTCGGATTCCTCTATGGCAAGCGTGAAATGCTTGAGGCATTGCCTCCGGCCAATTTCGGCGGATCCATGGTGGAGCTTGCCTGGATGGACCAGGAAGCCCAGTACATGGAGCCTCCCGCACGATTCGAAGCGGGCACGCAGCCGGTGGCACAGGTCGTCGCCGCCGGTGTCGCCGCCGAATGGCTGATGAACATCGGCATGGAAAACCTCGAGGCGCACGAACGCACCATCACCGACGAACTGCTCAAAATGGGCGATATCGACGGCATCCGAATCCTCGGACCCCGCTCCAACAAGGAGCGCATCGGTACCGTCGCGTTCGAAGTCGAAGGCGTGCATCCGCACGACGTCGGCCAGTTCATCGACGCGCAGGGCATCACCATCCGCGTCGGACACCACTGCGCGCAGCCGGTGCACCGCCACTTCGGCGTGTATGCCTCCAACCGCGCGTCCAGCGGCATCTACAATTCGGTCGAAGACGCGCAGGCCCTCATCGAGGCGCTCGGCAAAGTTCGTCCGTTCTTTGGAGTTGAGTAACGAAATATGAGTGATTTTGAGATGTCCGGAAGCGACCTTGAGCAGATGTACCAGGAAGTCATCCTCGAAGCCGCGAAGAACCCGCACGGCAAGGAGCATTTCGCACCTGACCTCGCTTCGGAAAACGCCTCGCATGCCGCCGAAACCACGGTGCAGACCAGCCACGAATACTGCACGCCGGGAGAATCGCACCAATTCAACCCGACCTGTGGTGACGAGGCCACCATCCATGCCGAAGTCTCCGATGCCGAGCCATACACCATCGAACGGCTCGGATGCTCCATCTCCCAAGCCAGCCTGTCCGTCATGGTCGATCTCGTCGAAGGCAAAACCGTGGACGAGGCCATGAAACTCGCCGAAACCTTCCATAAGCTTATGGAGTCACGCGGCAAAGGACTGAATGACGAACAGGCCGAGGAATCCTTGGAGGACGGCATCGTCTTCCAAGGGGTCTCCCAGTATCCGATGCGCATCAAATGCGCGCTGCTCGGCTGGGAGGGCATGAAGGACGCCGTGGCCAAGGCTCTGGCCGCGAAAGCCTGAGCCTTCAACTCGGCGTTTGGAAAAACACTAGTGACAAACCCCAAGCGACGCGCTATTCTTGCTCAACAGATACAAGCAACGTCCATCAACAGTTTGGAGAGACAATGAGCGACACCCTGGTACCCGAACCGCAGGCGTCGATCTTCGATTCCGTGACCAAGGCCTTGGGCAACGATGAGGACGCGGCCCGTCGCGTCATGCTCAATCCGAACCTGGCCAAAGGGTTCAAGGACGGCAAGCCGGTGAACAAGGAATCCAAAAAAGACGGGCAGGACACTTGCGGCTGCGGCAATCATGCCGACGCGTGCGGATGCTCCCAACCGCAGGATGACGACATTCCGCTGAAAGCCGTCGACGATATCGGACGTGCCACGGCAGCTGACGTGAAAGAAGCCCTGCACCAGGTCATCGACCCGGAACTCGGCATCGACGTCATCGACCTTGGTCTGGTTTACGGCATCGAAATCGACGAACTGGGCCGAGCCATCATCACGATGACGCTCACCACGCCGGCCTGCCCGCTGACCGATCTGATCGAGGACGAATGTGCCAGCACCCTCGCCGGTCTCGTCGAGGAATTCCGTATTGATTGGACATGGCAACCGCGTTGGACCATGGACAAGATCACTCCGGAAGGCCGTGACCAGCTTGCCGCGCTCGGATTCAATTTCGACAATCCGCCGAAATACTGACGGTTGCTGCGGTTGCCGTGCAGTGAACCGCAGCCGCCAAACGTAAGAAAAACGGAACAACATACGAAAGGCGCGTCTCCCGAACGGGGAAGCGCGCCTTTCGTATTACGACGTATGTCAGTCGTCGACCACGGTACCCTTCGGCACCACGGTGATGCCTTCCGGCGTGACGGTGAAGCCACGCGCCAAATCATGCTCGGTATCGATGCCAACGGTCGAATTCTCCGTCAACACGACGTTCTTGTCGAGAATCGCCTTGTAGACCCGCGCGCGACGGTTGACGACCACACCGTCGAACAGAATCGAATCGACGACCTGAGACCACGAATGGATGCGCACGTTCGGCGACAGGACGGAATGGTGCACCTCGCCGCCGGAAACGATGACGCCGGGGGAGACGATCGAATCGGTGGCATGGCCCAGGCGGTCGCGGCCGGCATGCACGAACTTCGCCGGCGGCAGGTTGCCGGACAGCGTGTAGATAGGCCATTCGGTGTTGTACAGGTTGAACTCCGGCACATAGGAGATCAGATCCATATGCGCATCGTAGAACTGCTTCAGCGTGCCCACGTCACGCCAGTAGGCGTGGTCGGTCGGTGTGGCTCCCGGAATCTCGTTGGAATTGAAATCGTAGACGCCGGCCTCGTTGCGTGCCGCGAAATACGGCGCGATGTCGCCGCCCATATCATGCTTCGTATCCTCGGCCTTCTCATCCAACGAAAGCGCCGCGAACAAGGCATCGGTGTTGGCCACATAGTTGCCCATGGAGGCCAGGATGGAATTCGGGTCGTCCGGCAGTCCCGTGGTGGTCTGCGGCTTCTCCTGGAAGCTCTTGATCATATTCGGATGATCGGGATCGACCTCGATCACACCGAACTGGTTGGACTGGCTGATGGGCTGACGGATGCCGGCAACGGTGAATTCCGCGCCGGATTCGATGTGCTGCTGCACCATCTGCTGGAAATCCATGCGATAGACATGGTCGGCGCCGACAATCACCACGATGTCGGGCTGCACGTCCTCAATGATGTTGATGGTCTGGTAGATGGCGTCGGCCGAGCCGAGATACCAATGCTTGCCGAGACGCTGCTGCGCCGGCACAGGGGAGACGTAGTTGCCCAACAGCGGCGAGAAACGCCATACAGTGGAGATATGGCGGTCAAGCGAATGGGACTTGTACTGGGTAAGCACGACCGTCTGCATGTAGCCGGAATTCACCAGATTGCTCAGCGGAAAATCAATCAGACGGAACACGCCGCCGAATGGGACGGCAGGCTTGGCCCTGTCCCTGGTCAATGGCATCAGACGGGTGCCCTCACCGCCTGCCAGCACGATGGAAAGAATCTTTGGGTTCTTCGCCATGGGAACTCCTCTCCGAGAGCGTCTTGCGACACCGTACGCACGGTCGGTCCGCTTCATCACGAAACCGCTTACGCACACTATGATTGCATAAATTCAGCAAATCGCAAGGAGTTTGCAGCGCGAGTCTTGAAAATTTCCAGTTCGTTTCAGCAACGTTTCACCATGCGTTCATGCGCGTCTCACGCATGATGGTCCACTCGACGCGTCGCATAGAAGGCGACCGCGCTTGATGCGGCGACATTGAGACTGTCCACGCCGTGGCTCATGGGAATCTTCACCGTAAGGTCGGCGCGGGAGATGGTGTGGTGCGACAGTCCATCTCCTTCGGTACCGAAAATCAACGCGAGCTTGTCAATATGGTCGCTTTCAGTCTCGGCGTTGTTGAGACGGCGGACCAATTCGGCCAAAGAAATGGAATCATCCTCAAGCGCCATCGCTACGGTGGTGAACCCCAGATCATGCAGTTCCCGCATGCCGGTGAACGGCCAATAATGCTTGTCGTCCCCTCCGATGCGCGTCCACGGCACTTGGAACACCGTGCCCATGGACACGCGTGCCGCGCGCCGGTACAACGGGTCGCCACAGGACGGAGTGACGAGCACCGCATCCACGTCGAGCGCCGCAGCCGAACGCATGAGAGCGCCCACATTCGTGTGGTCGACGATATTCTCCATGACCGCGACCCGGCGAGCGCCACGGCAGACCTCTTCGACGCTGGGCAGGGACCAGCGTTTCATCGCGGCAAGGGCTCCGCGATGCAGCCGGTAGCCGGTTAGACGTTTGAGCTGCTCAGGCGAAGCGACATACACGGGAATGCCATCGCCCCAACGTTTCTCGATGACATCGAACATGCCGCTCATGCCGTCGATCCACGACTCCTCGACCAGCAGGGAAATCGGCTCGCGTCCAGCGGCCAGGGCACGGTCTATCACTTTGGGCGATTCGGCGATGAACAATCCCTTGCTGGGCTCCAGCCTGTTGCGCAGCTGGATTTCCGTGAGATTCACATAAGCCGCCACACGCTCGTCGTCGATGGAGTCAAGATGAATGAACCGCATTGCCCGTATTCCGCCAATCTTTCGTCAGATACAAGAAAACCCCTTGTCTCCAAGGGGTTTATTCCGGTGTCCGGAGCGGGACTTGAACCCGCACGCCTGTATAAAATAGGCACTAGCACCTCAAGCTAGCGCGTCTACCATTCCGCCACCCGGACAGGTGCGTTGCTCAGCGGCAACGAATGAAAACTATAGCAGTTGAAATCCATGATGCAAATCCTGGCGTGTCGCGATAGGTCCGATATGGGTTATGTGGGGTTCCTGATAGGCTCGGAAGCTATGACTGATGCCCTTTTTCTGCTTGATACGGACCATGACGACGTACCGGTGAACAGCGACGAGCTCAACGCCGGATGGAGGCTGACGCTTCCCTCATCCGTACGCAGGCACGCCATCCAGGCCATGCGATTGAAGGACGGCGACGAACTGCAGCTTTCCGACGGCAGGGGATTGCGCATCCACGCCGTACTGCGCGACGCGCAGCAGGGAATCGCGGAAGTGCTGCGATTCGGCAAGGAGCCGCAGCCGGTCACCAGGCTCGCGCTGGTGCAGGCTCTCGCCAAAACCGGCCATGACGAGCAGGCGATCGATATGGCCACGCAGATCGGCGTCGATCAGGTGATTCCCTGGCAGGCCGACCGTTCCATCGCCAAATGGAAGGCAGGACGTACTGACAAAAAGTGGAGGCAGGTGCTGGAATCCGCCACCGAACAGTCGCGCAGATCGTGGACGCCCCAGCTGGACGATTGCGTGACCAGCAAGCAGGTGGTTGCCATCTGCAAGCGCGCATGCGTGCATGGCGACATGGTGATCGTGCTGCATCAAGATGCCACGAAGACCTGGGAACAACTGGAAACCGGTATCGCCAAACTGTCCGATACGTGTCTGAAGGACGGACGTCCGCGCACCATATATGTGCTCGTCGGTCCGGAAGGCGGCATCAGCGACGCCGAAGTCGAGGCGTTCACGAAAGCCGGCGCCGAAGTGTGCGTGCTGGGAAGCAACATCCTACGTGCGTCCACCGCCGGTCCGGTCGCGCTGTCATTGCTCGCGCGAGCATTGGGACGTTTCGTCTGATCCCGGCTCCATTGCGTGAAATTGCCGGAATCGCCCCGTTTCCTGCTGGTGTAGCATGGTAGCGAAGGTTTTTCCAATACCGATAAGGAGCGTTATGAGCGACAAGGATTGCCTGTTCTGCAAGATTATCGCAGGTGAGATTCCCAGCGAGAAGGTGTACGAGGACGATGCCACCTACGCCTTCAAGGACATCAATCCGAAAGCCAAGGTGCACGTACTGATCGTGCCGCGCAAGCACTACGCGAACGTCGCCGAACTCGCCAAAGAGGATCCGGCACAGCTCGCCCACATGGCCGAAGTGGCGCAGAAAATCGCCGACCAGGAGTTCCATGGCGCCTTCCGTCTGATCTTCAACACCGGAATCGACGCCGGACAGACCGTGTTCCACGTGCACGCCCACGTGCTTACCGGCGAAAAGCTCGACGAATAGTCCACATACTGCCTACCGCCAATACCGACATCGGAAGAGGTTCTGTGCCCACCACTACACGCACCATCGCGATACCCCAACAGCTTGATCCGGTGACCGTGCTCGGCCCTGTGGACGAGGTGCTTCGGGAAGTCGAACGTGCGTTCCCCGACCTGACCATCATCGTACGGGGCAACCGCATCGCCATCATGTCGCATTCCAGCAAATCCGAATCCCAAGCCGCCCAAGCCGAGCAGGTGGTTGCCGATATCATCCAAGCCGCCTATACCGCGCCGATGGACGCCGACACCGTCCGTCGCATGCTCGACCAGAACGTGCTTAAAAATCCGGTCCGCGCCACACATCCCGGCCACGGCCGCGTGGTGGAGGAATTGCGCATGGCCGGCAGGCAACAGTCGCACGCGTCCCATCGTGAGGAAACCGCAGACAGGCGGCGTCCTCACGTGCCGGGCGTCATCACCTTCGCGCTCGGCAAACCGGTCCGTGCCAAAACCGCCGGACAGATAGCCTACGTCAACGCCATCGAATCGCACACCATCACCTTCGCCATCGGACCGGCAGGCACCGGCAAAACCTATCTTGCCGTAGCCAAAGCGGTACGTGCTTTCCAAGACAGGCAGGTCCGGCGCATCATACTGACCCGTCCCGCCGTCGAAGCAGGGGAGAACCTCGGCTTCCTGCCGGGCACGCTCAACGAAAAGGTCGACCCGTACCTGCGACCGCTGTACGACGCGCTGTCCGACATGCTCGGAGCGGACCAGCTCAAGCGATACATGGACGACGGCACCATCGAAGTGGCGCCGCTCGCCTACATGCGCGGCCGCACGCTCAACGACGCGTTCGTGATCCTCGACGAGGCCCAGAACACCACCGAACAGCAGATGAAGATGTTCCTGACCCGACTGGGATTCAACACCAAAATGGTCATCACCGGCGACGTGACCCAAGTGGATCTGACCGTGCCGAAATCAGGTCTGGCCACCATCGAACGCATCCTCGACGGCATCGACGACATCGCCTTCGCCCACCTGAAGCCCGAAGACGTGGTCCGCCACGCGCTCGTGGGCAAAATCGTCGCCGCCTACGACAGGCACACGGCCATAGCGGGAGACCACAGCAGAAGCGCGCGTGCCGCATCATCGCAACCATTCGACGACAAGAACAAGGAAAACGCATAAATGAGCGTTGAAGTGACGAACGAAACCGCCTGGCAGATCGACGGCAAAATCTTTTCCGACCTCGGCGTATGGGTCATGAGCCAGATGAGGGTCAGCACACAATCCGACCTGACCATCATGTTCGTGGACCCGGATCCCATCGCCCAACTGCACATGCGTTGGATGAACCTCGAAGGCCCCACCGACGTCATGAGCTTCCCAATGGACGAACTGCGCCCCGGAGACGGCGGAACCGAAATGGAAGGCGTGCTGGGCGACATCGTGCTATGCCCGTGGGTGGCCGCCCAGCAGGCGCTCGCGGCCGGCCCCCGCAC
>OAUN01000636.1_pt1 | contig 10490 bp, 10 predicted proteins | sample 1495101 | NCBI WGS metagenome assembly OAUN01 (sample SAMEA2580000, study PRJEB22360) | human gut metagenome | biome: human gut; feature: human-associated habitat; material: faeces | place: Denmark | collected 2008/2010 | reverse complement strand
AAGCCGCTGCCACCATTCATCATGGGGATACCGTCGGCATCGGCGGTTTTTCATCGGTAGGTACACCGAAAGCCGTGCCGGAAGCACTGGCTGCCTACGCAGAAGCACAGCATGCACAGGGGAAAGAATTCAAGGTAGGCCTTATCACGGGCGGTGCCACGGGCTGTCAGGTGGACAGCGCACTGGTCAAGGCGCACGCCGTATCGTTCCGTACGCCTTTCCAGTCGAACAAGGACATGCGCGAATCCATCAACCAGCACGAGGTGCAGTATTTTGACCTCCACCTGTCGCAAATCGGACAGGACGTGCGCTACGGATTTTTAGGGAAAATCCATGTAGCCATCGTAGAAGCTTCCGACCTGACGGACGACGGAGAAATCATCCTGAGCACTTCCGTAGGTATCTCACCTACCCTGCTCCAGATGGCCGAACGGGTTATTATCGAGCTGAATGAAGCGCATACGGGAAAACTTACCGGCATGCACGACATCTATATTCCGGCCAACCCGCCTTACCGGACAGAGATTCCGGTGTATCACGTGAACGACCGCGCCGGACACATCAGCGTGAAAATCGACCCGAAAAAGATTACGGGAGTGGTACGCACGAATGCCCGCGACCACATCGCGGCCTTTACACCGCAAAATGAGACAACCCTGCAAATCGGACATAACGTGGCTGCCTTCCTGCTGCGCGAATGGAAGAACGGAGCCATCCCCAAGGAGTTCCTTCCCCTGCAGTCGGGTGTTGGCAACATTGCCAATGCGGTACTGGGTGCACTAGGTGACGACCCGAACCTTCCGGCTTTCTCCATGTTTACGGAGGTGATACAGAACTCCGTCATCGACCTGATGATGAAAGGCCGTATCCGCTTTGCTGCCGGCAGTTCGCTCACCTTGTCGGAAGACCGTCTGGACACGATGTACGAGCACATCGACGACTTCCGCGAACGCATCCTGCTGCGCCCGCAGGAAATCACCAACCACCCGGAGATGATTCGCCGCCTGGGTATCATTGCGGTAAACACGGCCCTTGAAGCCGACATTTTCGGCAACGTGAACAGCACGCATGTATCGGGCAGCAAAATTATGAATGGAATTGGAGGCTCGGGAGATTTTGCCAGAAACGCATATTTGTCTATCTTTACCACCCCGTCGGTGGCCAAGGATGGACTGATTTCGTCCATCGTGCCCCAAGTATCCCACGTGGACAGTACGGAACACGACGTACGCATCCTCGTGACGGAACAGGGCGTGGCCGACTTGCGTGGCAAATCGCCTTCGCAACGTGCCCGCTGCATCATTGAAAACTGTGCGCATCCGGACTACAAGCAACTGCTGTGGGACTACCTGAAACTTTCAGAAGGAAAGTCCTGCCACACGCCGATGTCGCTGCGCAACGCTTTCAAGATGCATATAGCGTACGCCGAGACGGGTGACATGCGAAACACCCAATTTGAATCATAAGAATGGAAAAATTCGACATACACATCTTAGGATGCGGTTCAGCCCTGCCCACTACCCGCCATCAGGCGACCTCGCAGGTGCTCAACATCCGCGAGAAACTATTCATGATTGACTGCGGCGAAGGGGCACAGGTGCAGCTCCGCCGCGCCAAACTGAAGTTCAGCCGGCTGAACCACATCTTCATTTCTCACCTCCACGGCGACCATTGCTTCGGCCTGATGGGACTAATTTCCACCTTCGGCATGCTGGAGCGTACCGCCGACCTCCACATTCATGCTCATGCCGACCTGCAACGTCTGCTGGAGCCTCAACTGGAATTCTTCTGCAAGGGAATGCCCTATCAGGTGGTGTTCCACCCCTTCAACCCCGGCGAACGTACCGTCATTTACGACGACCGTTCCGTCAGCGTGGAAACCATTCCACTGCGTCATCGCCTGCCCACCTGCGGTTTCCTCTTCCGCGAGAAGCCGACACCGAACCACATCCGGCGCGACATGATTGACTTCTACAGCATTCCCATCTGCATGATGAACTGCATCAAGAACGGCGAGGACTACACACTGGAAGACGGCAGGGTGATTCCCAACTCAGAACTGACCACCCCCTCCGACCCTCCCCGCGCGTATGCCTATTGCTCGGATACGGTCTACCTGCCCCGCGTCGCAGCACAAGTGGCCGGAGTGGATTTGCTGTTCCATGAAGCTACCTTTACCGAAAGCGAAGCCGTCCGCGCCAAACAGACCCTGCACTCCACCGCCGCACAGGCTGCCCGGATTGCCAAGGACGCGCAAGTGAAACGTCTGCTCATCGGTCACTTCTCTGCCCGCTACGAAGACGAGAAGGCCCTGCTCGAAGAGGCCCAGGCCATCTTTCCCGACACACTGGCCGCCGACGAGGGACTGAAAATCTCACTCTGAGAAGTTAAAGAAAACTAACCCTATTAAACCGAACCAACGGATTGTCGTCTTACCCAACAATGACGAACCCGCACACGCCATGAACAATTATAACGAAAAAGAAACCATACTGATGCTTCAGGACCCGTCGACCCAGCGGAAAGCGTTCGAACGGATTGTGAAGGCCTACAGCGAACAGCTGTACTGGCAGATACGACGCATGGTGGTTTCGCACGACGATGCCAACGACTTGTTGCAGAACACGTTCATCAAGGCCTGGACCAACCTGGACTATTTCCGGGGAGATGCCAAGCTTTCCACGTGGCTCTACCGCATCGCCTTCAACGAATGCCTGAACTTCCTGAACAAGCAGCGCGCCGAAAACCAGCTGTCCATCGACGATGCCGATGCCGCCCTGATAAACAAGCTGGAAAGCGACCCTTACTTTAACGGCGACGAAACGCAACGGCTTTTTCAGAAGGCCATCCTGCTGCTGCCCGAGAAACAACGCATCATCTTCAACCTGAAATATTTTCAGGAAATGAAATACGAGGACATGTCGGAAATCTTAGGCACCAGCGTAGGCGCACTGAAGGCATCCTACCATCATGCCGTCAAAAAAATAGAAGATTTTTTTCACCAACATGATTAAACCTTTTTTACAAATTCGAATCTAACTTCCAAAGGAGGCAACAATATGAAAAAGGAAGAAACTGACTTATTAAAGAGATGTGGAACCGAGAACCCGTTCACAGTGCCTGAAGGTTACTTTGCCAACTTCACGGAACAGCTGATGGACAAGCTTCCGGAACGAGAAATACAGCCTGCACCTCAGCTCACGCTGTGGGCACGCGTCAAACCTTGGGTGTACATGGCTGCCATGTTCTGCGGCCTGATGCTCAGCGTGCGGATGTTCGTGGGTGAAAAAGAAACACAATCGCCTGCCGCCGGCACTATGGGTGACATGGAATTTTCAGAAGTACCCGATGAATACATCGACCCCATTGTCGACCAGGCCATGATGGACGACTATACTCTATACGAGTATCTCACTGATGCAGATACGGAAATTTATAAATAAACCAACCATGATAAAAAGAACTTTTTATTCCCTGACTCTCCTGCTCATCTTGTGTGTGAGCGGCATTCAGGCACAGAATACCAAATTCAGCAAAGAAGAATTCCGCAACCGCCAGAAAGAGTTTTTCATTCAGCAGGCGGGACTGAGCAACGACGAAGCACAAAAATTCTTCCCTCTCTATTTTGAGCTGCAAGACAAAAAACAGGCGTACAACAAGGAGGCGTGGCAGAAACTGCGTCAAGGCAAGAATCCCAATACCACGGAAACGGAATATGGCAAGATTGTAGAGGATGTGATTCAGGCACGCATTGCGACCGACGAACTGGAACTGGAATATGTGCGGAAATACAAACAATTCCTTCCGGCCAAGAAAATCTATCTGCTGCAAAAAGCGGAAATGCGTTTCCACCGGGAACTGCTAAAGGGCTTTAAGCACTGCCAGAAAGGTCCGGAAAAGAAAAAATAAAGGATACGGATAGATTTTTTCTTCCAAAAATTTGGAAAACAAAATTCTTTGCGTACCTTTGCACCGCCTTTGAAAAACAAGGCAACTCTCAAGATGAGTTTTGGAGAGGTGGCAGAGTGGTCGATTGCGGCGGTCTTGAAAACCGTTGTACTGCGAGGTACCCGGGGTTCGAATCCCTGTCTCTCCGCAATAAACGCTGAAAATCAGCAAATTGCAAAATAAACACCCAATTTTACACCCAAGAATGTAAGGTTGGGTGTTTTTGTTTTATTTAAGATATTCCTAAGACACCGCATAAATCTTTTGCTTTATATCCGGACATATGATGGTTTTTGCTAACTTTGCAGTATAAGGTTCAAAGAATATAACGATGGAATATAATATAAAGGAAAAACTTGAATGGACAGTTATTTTTATTCTTGAGTTCGGGCGTAAGTATGGATTGACGATGAAGCAGTCTTTTAGCTACCTGAGCCGTTACAAGGGTATTGATTTCATTGACCGTCATTATGGATATGTTCATACGCAATCATTTGCTTCAATGGTAGATGATATAGCGGAATATTGTCATCGCCAGGGAGGGGCATTAGTATGAAACTTTATCATGGGACAAATAGGGATTTCGACCAAATAGACTTGTTGAAATCAAAGCCGAACAAAGATTTCGGACGTGGATTTTATCTTTCCGCTGATTATAAACAGGCTCTGAATATGGCACAAGTGAAAGTTGAACAGTTGGAATCAGGCAGTCCGATTGTACAAAGCTACCTTGTGGACGATAATTCCTTGAATGATTTGTGTGTACTCCGTTTCGATAGCTATTCAGAAGAATGGGCGAAATTCATTTTGCTAAACCGGAATAATCCAACTAACAAGCCTGCGCATGAGTACGATGTGGTAATCGGTCCCATTGCCAATGACCGTGTAGGTGTGCAATTGTGGCGATACGAAAATCATTCAATAGACCTTTCTACACTTGTTCATAATCTGAAATACATGAAAGGTGTAACATTCCAATATTTCTTCGGTACGGAACGTGCCATCAAACTGTTAAAAAGAATATGAGCGAAAAAACGGAAATGATGGCGGATATGGTAAAGAACCTTGCCGCTTTGTTGACTGAACGATACAGTAACATGACAATGGAAGAGGCACTTGCCACTGTGTTTAATTCAGATACTTACAGAAAAGTAATGGATAGCCGAACACATTTTTATCATCAAAGCCCTCATTATGTGTTTGCTTTTCTGGAAGAAGAACTGGCGAAAGGTAAGTTTGAATGACGACTTGGATAACAAAGCGTACAGTATGCGAAGCTGTGTATTAAAAAAGCCCCACTTTAAACAGTAGGGCTTTCGTTATGTATGGGACTAATATCCCGGATTCTGTGTCATTTGTGGATTACAATCCAATTCACTGCTAGGGATAGGCCATAAAAGCTGATAAAGGTTGTCGTGGCTTAGTCCCATAAAGGATTTACCCAATTCGTTTCTTCTGATGAAATTCATATAGCTGGGTGAGTTTATCTGGTAATGCAGTGAAGCAATGGCTTTCAGTACATCCGATTGGTCAACTGTGAGATTCTTATGCTCACATACTTGCTTGATGTATTCTTTAGCCTTAGGAGTATTTCCAGTATGATACAGGCATTCAGCAGCAGTTAGTACCACATCCTTGTAATCAAGGCAAGGGAATATTTTGGGTGTGTTGCTTATTTCTGGATAATAGCCTAATATACACTCTGCATTATTTTGATATTCAGTTGCTTCTGTGTATTCCAAATGGTTGTTACCTCTTCGGATGACTTCTTCCAAAAGCGGCAATGCCTTATTGAACTTCTTTTGATTGCAATAGACAAAAGCAAGCAATGTTCTTGCTACATCCTTGGAAACAAAAAACATACTGTTAGCATCTTGGAAAGCATCATAGCGATGCTCGTCCAAGTCTCCCATCGCATCGAATAGCATATTTTCTATCCTTGAAAGAACTTCTGCTTCATCTGTACGTGGTAAAGAAATAGTTGGGTCTATACGCTGGATTATAAAAGGCACACCGCCCCAACGAGAAGACAGCTGGTAGTATGCCAGCGCAAGGTGAGTGTCAATAAACGACTGGTAGCAATTTAACTGGTTTGCATCCACATCTTTCATTGTGAGCCATTGGTTGATTGCGTTGTAATAGCGTGTCCATATATTTCCTATTTCGTAGTCATAAGGTCGGAAAGGGACAGGGTCTTTAAAGTTTTCCTGATGGATATAATTCGTTTGCAAACGAAGCTGTTCAGATACGGCATCTCTCATGATGCTCATTATGCCCAATACCACATGCTCTCCAGTTTCTCCCAATCTGACAGGGTCGTGCTTAACAAAATAATCCTTGTCTCCGGATTGTTTGATAGTCACCGTAGCAGCCGCCCTGCCTCTTGCGTTATATACCGTAAAAGTGGTAGACAAATCCTTTTTGAATTGTGCAGGCTCTATTTTTACGGTAATGACATTGTCAGCGATGGTCTTATTGTATTTGATTGAGGGAGTGGGTATGTTTACACCAGATTCGTATAGTCCTCCAAAGTAGTGTTCTTCTGTAATATGGTCTTGGGGCAATTCTTGAAAATCACCATCTGTGTCAAAAGAAGGTGGATTTAGATAGTAGGTCTTATCCGACTTAACGGTAATGGTATATTCGCCTCCTTCTGCAGGAACATTTAGTTCACTTTCACTAAGTGCTACTGATTCCGAACCATCTATTTCGTTTCCGGCAATACCGTCATTATCCCAATCAAAATAATAAGCCAAATCCTTGACTTTAACCTCTAATCCTAATTCCTTGTAGCGGCTCTTGATGTTCTCGGAAATTCTATCCAATCTGGCATTCAAATAGTTCTTACCGGATTGTATCTTTTTCTTTGTTTCCTGACTGAAAGCACCTTCCGTACCGAACTCGTTGCTTAAAATGGACAGATATTCAACAATTTCTGCATCGGACTTATCTGTCAGTACCAATGAAGAAATGGCTATTAAAGCACCGGAAGCATCATCACCGGAAGTAAGTGAGAATTGGCTTGCATCTTTAGAAGCGTATTGCTGCAATCCGAATTGGGTAAGCAATTCTTTTTGGGCTTGTGCATTAGCTTCCTTGAATGTCATACCTTGGGTTGTAACCAAATGATGGATGCGCTTACTTTTCAAGTGGGTCAATACATTGACATTGATGGTGCTGTTGTCTTTCAAGTCCACAATAGCATCCAGCTTGATAGTACCTTCTGACAATTCTCCATCCACTTCATTAAAAAAATAGCCGTCTGCCGTTAGTTGGGCATACGGGCTGTTAATCTTGAGTGCGCCATAATTGAAGTCACCCATGTTGTTGTCAATGGTAGCGGAATAAAAGCTTCCAGTAGGAGTCATGTACTCGTCCAATGTTCGCATATTTACATGAGAACCACGAATCATCGGACCTTTTTCAACTTTACCCATTACGTTGAAGACAGTAGGTGTAAAATCACCTCCCGTTTCATCGTCATCGCTGCAAGAACAAAGAGCAAAAGCAAGTGCAGCAGACAAATAAAAGTACTTATTGAATCTCATAGATATATGTATTTGATTGATGATTAACAATTTATATTACACTGAAAACCACAAGCAATTTCAATATGCCCCAAATTGCCAGAAGGATAATAGGAATAATGATGTCCGCATAGTGGAAATCTATAAAGTTGGGGATGTGAGCTACGATAATCCACAGAAACCAAATAATAAGAAACGCCCACCAATATTCTTCCCCAAATTCAATGTACGAATAAGCCAGTTCTTTCATACGAATTTTCTTATGCTTCCGTTCCCGAAGCAAGTCTAATTAAACCACGAAGCGTGGAACTGCAAATGCCCACGTCTAACTTGGAGGTCCTGAGAAAACCCATGAATACAGATATGGATATAGCAGCCCACGCTATAGCGTGAGAACCACTATGCTATCCCTTGTATTCACTTATGAAATTTCTCAGGTTTCCAAGTTACAAGATAAGCACAACGCTTCTTCTAATTTCTAATATGTCTTGGACAGAGTATGCTCCATCCGTTGCAAAGATACGTAATTTTATTGAAATCCAATCAAATACTATCAGATTACATCCTGAATCCTCTGCTTTTTTGTTCTGTTTTTACCGAGTTACGCAGATTCTGCTGTAACTTCTCCCATTGTTCCTTGAACCATTCGCTGATTGGCTGTTGATTTATAGTCAGCATCAATTTGCTCTTATCAATCAGACTTTGCTCAATTTTGAATGTGGCATTTTTTGTTTCAAATCTCTGCCTATATTCTTCGGAATAGATTTTTCCGCTACATCTGAGAGCTTCCCTTTTGTACAAAAGAGAGTCAATCATCCCTTTGGTAAAGCCAATGACATAACATAATTTTTCCATTCTCAGCATTTCTTTGAGTAATGGGAACCAGCAGAATGCCTTTTCAAGCAGGGTGTTTAGCCGTGATATTTCTTTGTCTTTAGCTTCAAGCTCTTTATTATGCATTCCTTGAAGATTGCGTATTTGTCTGCCGTGCTGTTCCTGCATTTGTTGCATCTGAATTTTTAATTCATCAGTAGCTTTGTCCCGTTTGGCAATCTCCTGATGTAGCTGCTCGATGTTATGTTCCAGTTCTTTCAACTTACCGCTTCCGAAAAGAGAACCTACGCTGCTGGTTATGGCAGTGGCTACATCGGTAGCTGCACTTTTGAGTTTGTCTGTACGTATCTCAGCTTTTACCTGTTTGAGTTCCTGTTCGGCAAGGCTTACCTGTTGCTCCTTGTGTCGCTTGGTTTCCTCTATACGTTCCAGTTCGGCTTTCTGCTTCTCAATGATGAAATCGTTTCGTTCCAGATGCTCTTTACCTGTGACAGCTTTTGTCTGCCCACGTTCCATTAGCAGAATATCGGAAGCAAGGGTCTGCATGGTTGCCATATCCTCGTCATTGAGCTTTCGGCTCTTTCCAGTTTCATGGTTCATCCAGTCGAATACGACATGAGCATGATAATTTGGTTTGAACCATCTGTTACCGACTTGGAAGCTCTCCTTGTCTTCTGCTTCCGGCTGACCGTTCAGCCAATGCCCTTCGTCTTTATGCAGGAAAATCTGTAGCGGAGTGATGCCCCAGCGTCTTTGGCACTCTTCACCGAATTTGCGTACATCAGCCAGTGTGGTGTCCGGTCTGATAAGCAATACTCCTTCACGGATGGGTGAGCATCCCGCCACCTTGATAATCTTTCCATTCTTTCCCTTGCGTTCCCTTTCCTTTTCCTGCATGGCACGTCCGGTCTTTTCCTTGACCATTTGCTTGATATTGTCATAATGAGTTCGCAGTTCGGGAGTGCCGAAGTCGGGATTTATCCACTGTTCGTTATCGGTGGAAAGTTCGGGAACGACATAGATTCTGGACTCCCCGATATTACGCATATACTCGGCAGTCCTTCGGTTGTGTGCCTCGCTCGATGCGATGTTGCAAGGCTTGATATGTATGCTTGATTTTGTTGCCATAGTTTCTTTTCTTTGTTTGCAATTGATTATTTTGCTCGCTTTCGCAGAGGGGTTCTTAGGGGTAACCCATAAGCGGAGATTGCAAAGAGAGGGTCACTCTTTGCTCGGGGTTCTCAGGGGTGAAACGCCCTGAGTGGGTCATTAGGGCAAAGCCCTAATCCCCTCGGGAGAGCCCACAACTACGAAAGCGGAGCGTGTAGTTATAGTGGGCTATAACCGGAAGCCGCTCTTCTTCTCCGGTGATTGGCTGCGCACCCCTTTGGCGGACTGGAGCTGCCTTTTTCTTTCAACCTGTTTCTGTAAGTATTCGTTCAAGTCCTTGCATCCGCTGTAAATCTGCGAAGCGTCCCGGATGTACCGGTCTCTGCCGTATTCCATGCGGATTTGCCGGAGTGCTTCCAGTCCTGCATGGTCGTTGTCGAAAAAGCAGTGGATGCGTTCGTAATTGCCCAACGGATGGAGAGCCTTGTTCACGTTCGATACGGAGTTCAATACAATGTAGTCCTGTCCGTCCAGCTCGGGGTAATCCGGGCAGCTTTCCTGTTTCAATGTCAGAAAGGAAAGGTAGTCCATGAAACCCTCGAACACATAGCAGGTAGTCCTTGCTTTCCCCAATTGTTTGATGTGAGAGATTTCCTTGGGCGCGATACAGCCCTTGAAATAGGGGTTACGAACCTCAAACCCACCCGAACCGTTAGGGAATGCGATGGCAAAGTAACGCTTGCCGTTGTGGGTGTAACGGGCTTCTCTACATTCTCTTTTTGCCAGCTCTAAATTTATTCCTCTACCTTGTAAGTAGGCAAGCAGAGCAGGAGACGATAATGGTACTATCTCCAGCTGTTGGAAGCTCGGACCGAAAAAGTCCTGCTTGCCAAAAGAGAAAGATACCGGGTGTACATGCGGTGTCTGTTCCGCAATCCGCTCCAGCAGGTAAGGTACATGGTCGGTAGCATACAGGTGTGCAGCCAGTTCAATGATACCGCCCCCTTTCCCTAAACCGAAGTCGTACCACTGGTTGCGTTCGGTGTTCACTTTGAAGGAAGCCTCTGTTTC
>OAUN01000634.1_pt1 | contig 10526 bp, 7 predicted proteins | sample 1495101 | NCBI WGS metagenome assembly OAUN01 (sample SAMEA2580000, study PRJEB22360) | human gut metagenome | biome: human gut; feature: human-associated habitat; material: faeces | place: Denmark | collected 2008/2010 | reverse complement strand
CTACTGTTCCAGTTTATAAAAAGAAAAAACGTCTAGTTATATCAGGAAAAGTCATAAAACCAGTACTTCCAAGAAAGTACCACAGTACTGCAAAGGAAGTACTCCAGTACTTTCAGGAAAGTACTGCAATACTGACTTTTCCTGATATAACTAGTGACTTTTCCTGATATAACTAGACGTTTTTTCTTTTTATAAACTGGAACAGTAGACACTTTGCATACATGAAAACACTTTGAACAACACATAAAAAAAGCGGTGCCTCCACCAAGAGACACCGCCATCCAAATAGTTATCATCAATTAATTAAAGAACTTTATTCCAATAAAGTATGTACGCGGCTGTGTTGGGCCATAGAAATACTTGGAGTCACGATTCATACCTTTATCCAAATCCTTCTGGAAGGCATTAAAGATATTCTGCACACCTCCATTGACCTGCAACTTCAAATGGTCATTCAGCACAAAGGTGTAATTCAGCTTCAAGTTGAAATCCATAAAGTCAGGGGTATGTTCCAGGCGGTCTTTCTCGATGTATCCGGCAAAGTGAGGAACAATCATGCGTCCCGTATATACGCCGGAAAGAGAAAAGTCAAAGTTCTTCAACGGGGCTGAACTGAACGTAAAGTATCCATAGTAATCCGGCGTACGCGGCATGCGTTTGATAGCTGCTACATCTTCATCTTCGCTCCATCTCACCGCTTCCGTGTAACGGCTGCGCTGTACCGTAAAACCTAACTGCAACTGTGCTTCCTTTCCATGGGCAATCTTGTAATCGATATTGGCTCCATACACCCGTGCACCGTTCCCGTTTCTGCGTTCCTGCACCAATGTACCCGACACAGGGTCCTTTCCTAAACTTTCCAGATAGAATACATCGTTCAAGGCCGTATAGAAACCTTCAATCAGCAAGTTCGACTGGAAATGTCCGAAATTGAAACTCCAGTCTACAGAGCCACTGAAACTATTGGAGCGTTCCGGTTTCAATCCTTCTGCCAGTCGTACTTCCATAGCCTCACCTCCTACGGCCGCCACATGCAAGTCCTCATCGTATGCCTGAGGTGCACGGAAACCCGTCGACCAGGTGAGACGTCCCTGAAATTTTTTTGAAGGTTTCCAGAGGGTATTGATACGCGGACTGAAAATCACGTTATCCACCAAATTGTGTTTATCCAAGCGGAACCCAGCCAATATCGTGAAATAATCCAGTTTCCATTCATTCTGCACAAATCCGCTGGCAATCTTCACATCCTGTCTCAAGTCACGTCCGTAACCCGTCATCACATCATGCAAGGAGTTATACTGATACTCCACTCCACCGGTAAAGGTAGCCGGAGAAAAGAGACAGTTGTCCATGTTTCCTACATACATAGCACCACCTACAGCGGTCAGGTCTTTGGTTTTTCCGTATGCATTCTCCGCCTTGTCTGCCCCATAATAGCTGTCACGGTCGGTGTGCTGTGCCGAAGCATATACAGAAAGCTTGTGCTTGTACTCATTGAAGAAAACATCATACGTCAGTCCCCCGCTGTTAATGATGTGCTTGGTCTGTTCCGTAATATCCGTTTCGTGAGGCTGCAAGTCAAACTTGTTTCCTCCGCGACGGAACTCGTTGGTGGTATGATATTCCAGACTGATACGGCTGAACTGTGTCGGACGGTAATATGCCCGCAGTCCGAATGTATTCATATTCAGTTTACCCAATTCTGAGAATCCATCTCCATCCGCATCATACGGATTACGGTTGCGATAAGACTGATACAGCGCGATGCCATACGAATTGTCAGAAGATACCAGTGACGCATTGGCTCCCATATACTGTTCCCATACCTTTCCGTTCAAGTTCGACATGGTAGAAGCCACCTGAAATGAATTACGAACAGGGTCTTTAGTAATGATGTTAATGGTACCTCCCACGGCATTGGCTCCAAACAAGGCAGAACCACCTCCGCGAACCACTTCCACGCGCTCAATCATATTAGTTGGAATCTGCTCCAGTCCATACACGCCCGAAAGCGCACTCATCACCGGACGACTATTGATCAGGATTTGTGAATAAGGTCCCTCCAATCCATTGATACGCACCTGAGGGAAACCACAGTTCTGGCAATTGTTTTCCACACGCAATCCCGACTGATAGTTCAGCGATTTGGCCAAATCGGTGGAATTGACAATTTCAAACAACTTGTTGCTCATTACATTCACCACCACAGGCGCTACCTTACGGCTGGTTTCATTCCGGTTGGCCGATACTACTACCTCATCCGTCATGATACTTTCTTCCTCCATGACAAAATGCATGTCGACCACAAAGTCTTTGCTCACCGTCACCTTCTTTACCTGAGTGGTATATCCCATTATCTGCACCTTCAAGGTATATTCTCCTGCCGGCAGCTTTTTAAAACGGAAATATCCTCCGGCATCCGTCACCGTACCTTCTCCAGTTTCCACCAACAACACGGTAGCATAAGGCAATCCTGCTTCCGAACCTTTCTCAATTACGTGTCCCACAATGGCATTTCCTTCTTTTACGGGACCATCAGCGTATGCAATAGTACAGCTGACAAGAGCGCATACCACTCCCATCAGCAAATTGATATATTTTTTCATTATTTGCTCCTAAAAAATTAATACTATGTTCTTCAAACTCCCAATAAGAACAATAGTATAGGAGGAGCACGGAGGTACATCCCTTCCGTACAACAACATACGGCATGGAATGTATTCTTTATATAAGGTAATGAATAGAGCAGGTGCAAATCGGGAGTCTTTACTTCCGTATGCCCAGGCTCCAATGAAGAAAAAGTCGACAGAAAATGCAGTGCCAATGTCTGCCCGTCACTATGAGAGTGAGAATGCGAGAAGGGATGCGAGTGCACAAGCATCACCCCGTTTACCACATGCACGTGGGTAAACAGGGCAGTCGTGGCATAATATGCGGCAAACAGAGTGGCCAGACACAATGCCCATACTCGTATATGTTTGCGGAACCCTTTACACATTTTCCATCTTCCTACGTATTTTATTCGTTATCTTTGTTTCCAAACAAAAGTTCATAATCACGCTTTGCAGCTGGTACAGTCCATTCTTCAGGAATAAACTTCCACTGGTTCAGCGGAGCCGGATTCAGCACTTTGACCTCCTCAATCCGTTTCATCAAGTAATAGCGCAAATCCTTATCCGTTGAAAAGACAATACGCTTTGCCAGTTCTGCTTTGGGAATACCTGCTCCCTTGGTCAGCAAGTCTCCTCCTCCATTTCCACGATAGGAGTTGACAGCTACCCGATATTGCTTGTCCATCTCAAACGGCTTGCCATCGGCCATCCGTTCAATCGCAATTCTCTTTCCGTATGGTTTAGTCACATCCACCGTATAGATGATCCCCGCCGCAGAATCAAAATTGAAGCTGGGATTACGGAAACGACCGAAACCGTTGTCTTTTTCGTTCAGCAACAGCAGGTGGTCATCGGGGGAAGTCATCTGGTTCACCCAGAGGTCATACGACATTTCCAGAAAATCCTTTACTTCCTTTCCGGTCAACACCATCGTGTAGAGCATGTTCTCAAACTTATATAAGTTGAACATATCGCTCATACGAATGTCTCCTTCTTTAATCTCGGCATAAGCCGACAAAGGCGCACAGAAAGAAATATCTGCTCCGGTAATATCCAGTTGCAACTGATGAATCAAATCAATAAAAGCAGACGGGCCAAAGAACGCATCCTTGGAAGAAATCGTACGTTCCATCCGTCCGATTTTCCGGGACACAAAAGCCTGCGTCGCCTCATACTGTTTCTGGAAAGTATGCATGAAATCCTTATCTACGGCATAGTCATCCATGTTCACCAGCTTTCCGTCGACCTGCTTCGATACAATCTTTCCATTCTGTTTCTTCACCGTTACGGTCACTTCTGACACCACTTTTGCTGTATTGGCCGGATCAATTACCAGCACAGAATCGCCCGATGCATTGGCCACTCTTTCATTCCAGCGGGTATGGTCGTGTCCCATAAAAACAACATCGAACCCTGGCACATTGGCAGCCACGCCTTTCGAACCGTTTTCTACCACATTGTCCAGTTTCTTGCCATCCATTCCTGAATGAAACAGTCCAATCAAAATATCCGGTTGTTCTTTTTCACGAATTTCCTTCACCCATTTCGCCGCACATGCTTCCATGTCCTCAAAACGAAGTCCGGCCCATAACTGCTCAGGCAACCAGGATGGTACTGCCGGCGTAATCATTCCTAACACTACCACCTTCACCCCGTTCCGTTCCAATACCTCATAAGGTTTCAGGTAGGGCTTTCCTGTCTTCACATCCACGATATTGGCCCCAAGTATAGGAAAGTCACACTGGCCTACCCAACGGTCGTACACCGCATGTCCCGTTTCCACATCATGATTGCCCATATTACCCACATCATAACGCATATAGTTCAACATGGCAGCACATACATGTACGGAAGCAGTATCCATATAATTGTAGTAATAAGCCACAGGCTGTCCCTGCAGAATATCACCGTTGTCCATCAAAATAAGATTGTCGCCATACACCTCACGCTCTTCCTTCACGTACGAAGAAACGCGGGCCAGACTTCCTCTCATCTGCTTATTCTGTATAAAATCATAGGGGAAGTAGCATCCGTGCACGTCGCTCGTCTCTACAAATTTCAATGTGATGGTTTCCTCATTATTCGAGGCATTCAAATGCCCTTGGCCCATACCGAGTAATGTAATCAGGCTGATTAAAAAGTAAAATCGTCTAGTCTTCATTTTCGCAGACTTTTATGTAAGTTTTTGCAAAGATACGAGAAGTTGCCGACATTCCCGCAGAATACTTCCTAAAATACCCAAATACGAAAGGTTTCCCAACCGCTTTTTTATGCCATTTTTTCACTACTTTTGCAACCAAATAATATAAAGCCCCTATCAATGGAAGAATTCAGCCAGATGATTGCCGCCGAACTGAAACTGCCGGCACATCGCATAGCCAATACACTCAAACTGCTCCAGGGAGGAGCGACCATTCCTTTCATCAGCCGTTACCGTAAAGAAGCTACCGGCGGACTGGATGAAGTGCAGATAGGCGACATTCAGACACGGTATGAGAAACTGTGTGAATTGTCCAAACGAAAGGAAACCGTACTTTCCACCATCGAGGAGCAAGGGAAACTGACTCCAGAGCTGAAAGCCCGCATTTCTGCTTGCTGGAATACAACCGAACTGGAAGACATCTACCTTCCCTTCAAGCCCAAACGAAAAACCAGAGCCGAGGCTGCACGTGCCAAAGGACTGGAACCGCTGGCCCTCTTGCTCATGATGCAAAAGGAAAACAACCTTGCTGCCAAGATACGAAACTTCGTCAAAGGAGAAGTCAAAGATGAGGAGGACGCACTGAAAGGAGCACGCGATATTCTGGCTGAACAAATCAGCGAAGACGAGCGGTCGCGCAACCTGATGCGTAACCAGTTCCAGCGCCAGGCCCTCATTCAGTCAAAAGTGGTCAAAGGAAAAGAAGCAGAAGAAGCTTCGGCCAAATACCGCGACTATTTTGATTTCTGTGAGCCCTTGAAGAAATGTTCTTCCCACCGCCTGCTGGCTCTTCGCCGGGGAGAATCGGAAGGAGTATTGAAAGTAACCATTTTTCCGGAGGATGAAGATATGTGTAACGAACGCCTGCAACGGTTGTTCGTTCGGGCCAACAATGAATGTGCACACCAAGTGGAAGAGGCCCTCACCGATGCCTACAAGCGCTTGCTGAAACCTGCCATCGAAACCGAGTTTGCCGCACTCAGCAAAGAGAAGGCTGATGAAGAAGCCATTCGGGTATTCGCAGAAAACCTCCGTCAGCTGTTGCTGGCCCCTCCTTTAGGGCAGAAACGGGTGATGGGTATCGACCCGGGATTTCGTACGGGGTGCAAAGTGGTCTGCCTGGATGCACAGGGCACCCTTCTGCATAACGAGACCATTTATCCCCACCCGCCCAAATCTGAGTATGCACAGGCGGCCCGAAAGATTGTGAAACTGGTGGAACAATATAAAATCGAGGCCATTGCCATCGGAAACGGAACAGCCAGCCGCGAAACAGAGCAGTTTGTAACCAGTCAGCGCTACGACCGTGAAGTACAGGTTTTCGTGGTCAGCGAAGACGGAGCGTCTATTTACTCAGCCTCTAAAACTGCCCGCGAAGAGTTTCCGGATTATGACGTAACGGTACGTGGTGCCGTATCTATCGGCAGAAGACTGATGGACCCACTGGCTGAACTGGTGAAGATTGACGCCAAATCCATCGGTGTGGGACAATACCAGCACGACGTGGACCAGACCAAGCTGAAGGCTTCACTCGACCAGACCGTAGAAAGTTGTGTCAACCTGGTGGGCGTGAATGTCAACACCGCCAGCAAGCACCTGCTGACCTACGTTTCCGGATTAGGTCCGACACTGGCACAGAACATTGTGGACTACCGTACTGAAAACGGTCCGTTTGAGTCACGTCGCCAATTATTGAAGGTGCCGAGAATGGGGGCCAAAGCCTACGAACAGTGTGCCGGATTCCTCCGCATTCCGCAAGCCAAGAATCCGCTGGACAATTCTGCGGTTCACCCGGAAAGCTACCCGATTGTAGAGCAGATGGCAAAAGACCTGAACTGCACAGTAGCCGACTTGATTAAGGACAAAGAACTCCGTAGTAAAATCGATTTGAAGAAATACGTGACCGATACGGTAGGTTTACCCACCCTGACGGATATTCTTCAGGAGCTGGACAAACCCGGAAGAGACCCTCGCCAGAAAATACAGGTATTTGAGTTTGACAAGAACGTACGTACTTTGGACGACTTGCAGGAAGGGATGGAGCTGCCCGGCATCGTGACCAACATCACCAACTTTGGCTGCTTTGTCGACATCGGTATCAAGGAAAACGGACTGGTGCACGTGTCGCAACTGGCCGACCGTTTTGTCAGCAATCCGGCCGACGTGGTACGCATCCACCAGCATGTACGGGTCAAAGTCATGAGCATTGACCACGAACGGAAACGTATTCAGCTCACCATGAAAGGATTGAACAACTAAATTGACAGATAACAATGAAACAAGATGAAAAGGAGCTGTGCGGCTGGTTCATTTTCTGCCCCAAACAGCAGCTCCTTCTGGTTAAAGACGGAGATAGGTTCCACATTCCATATTCCGTGGAACCTCCCGTACAGCTTCCTGCTGATACGCCCATACATACCGTCGGGGAAATTCTGGGCCATCCGGCAAAAGCATGTGCCCTTCCGCTGGAAGCACTAACAGAACAGAACACCTCATTTATTCCGACAGACCTGCGTGCTTCGTACGATGTACTGCCGCTGGAAGAATACCAATGCGCCGGGAAAGCCTCTCAAATACTGACATGGGACAAGAACAGCCGCTTTTGTCCGGCTTGCGGCACCCCCACCACACAGACGGGCCCCATCACCAAACGATGCCCTCACTGCGGACAGGAAATCTATCCGCGCATCTCTCCTGCTGTCATCGTTTTAATAAAGAAAGGTGACAGTGTACTATTGGTACACGCACGCAACTTCCGGGGCAGTTTCAAAGGACTGGTAGCCGGCTTCCTGGAGCCTGGGGAAACACTGGAAGAATGCGTTCACCGCGAAGTGATGGAAGAGACCGGTATCCGTATCAAAAACCTGAAGTATTTCGGAAGCCAGCCCTGGCCTTATCCAAGCGGTATCATGGTGGGATACTATGCGGAATACGAAAGCGGAACCATCAAATTACAGGATGAAGAACTGAGTGCCGGAGCATTCTACCACCGCGACCACCTGCCGGAAATCCCCAAGAAACTAAGTATTGCGCGAAAGTTGATTGACGCATGGTTAAACAACGAGATATGAAAAAAGCAGTATCATTTCTTATCCGACTTTTTCAACAGCTTCTGAGCCGGATAACCAAATTCGGGAAACAGTGCATAAGCTGGTATGTACATACTTTCCGTAAATTGCCATGGTACGGGCGTACCGGAATGGGAATCCTCACCGGCATTGGCATGCTCATCGTCTTACTGGTCATGATTGACCTCAATTTCTTGTGGCTGTTCGGAAAATCACCGAGCATGTTCAACATCAAAGAGCCTATACAGCACATCGCCTCCGAAATTTACAGTGCCGACGGAAAACTGATTGGAAAATTCTACTCAGAAAACCGTACACCGGTGGAATACAAGGATATTTCTCCGATACTGGTCAAGACGCTGGTCTGTACGGAGGACGAACGCTTTTACAAGCATTTCGGTATCGACTTTGAAGGAGTATTTGCTGCCGCCAAAGACTACGTAGCTCACGGAACGGCACGCGGAGCCAGTACCATCACCCAGCAGCTGGTCAAAAACCTGTTCAAGGTACGTTCACAATACTCTACCGGACTCTTAGGACATATTCCCGGAGTAAAACTGCTGATTATGAAGGCCAAGGAATGGGTTACAGCGGTCAAGATTGAAATGCTGTACAGCAAAGAAGAGATTCTGACCATGTATTTCAACACGGTAGACTTCGGAAGCAACGCATTCGGCATCAAGACGGCCTGTCATACCTATTTTAATACAACTCCCGATAAAATTACCGTAGAACAGGCTGCCACACTTATCGGTCTGCTGAAGGCTACTACTTATTATAATCCTAAAATCAACCCAAAGAACAGTCTTTCACGACGGAATGTGGTATTGGGAAAGCTCTATGAACACCATGTGCTGAACAAGCATCAGCTGGATTCCATCCGGAAACTTCCCACCATTTTGAAATTCAAACAAGAGAATTATTACACTGGTCCGGCACTCTATTTCCGCGAAGCCATAGCCAATGAACTGAAGGAATGGTGCAAGGAAAATAATACAGACCTCTATGGCGACGGACTGAAAATTTATACCACACTCGACAGCCGGATGCAGCAATATGCCGAAGAAGCTGTCAGCCGTCAGATGCACGAAGTACAGAAACGGTTTGATGCACATTGGGGCACGCAGGCTCCGTGGCGAGACCGGAATGGGGAGGAAATTCCTCGCTTCATCGAAGAGCTGGCCGAAAAGACACCGGCCTACCAGTATCTGTCCCATAAATACGGTAACCAGACTGATTCCATCACCTACTACCTGAACCAGCCTCATCGTTGCAAGGTGTTCGACTATGACCTCGGACAAAAAGATACCCTGTTCAGCACCATGGACTCTATCCGCTACATGGAACGCTTCATGCACTGTGGGTTTGTGGCCATCGCTCCGCATACGGGAGAAGTAAAGGCATGGGTAGGCGACATCAATTTCCAGTCATGGAAATACGATAAGGTGCTGTCCAAGCGTCAGCCCGGCTCTACCTTCAAACTCTTTGTCTATACGGAAGCCATGAACCAGGGATTATCTCCCTGCGACCTGCGTGTGGATGAAAACATCCCCTGGGAAGTGGAAGAAAATGGAGAAAAGAAACTCTGGATGCCTCACAATGCCAATGGAGGTGCCACTCTCGATACCATGTCGCTGAAAATGGCGTTTGCCCAATCGGTCAACACCATTGCTGCCAACATAGCCCATGAAGTAGGCATTCACCAGATAGCCACTACTGCACACCGCATGGGCATCCAGACCAAGCTGGAAGAAACACCGGCCCTCAGCCTGGGAGCTTCTGATGTATCGCTATTGGAGCTGGTTTCTGCATACGGCACCGTAGTGAACGATGGAGAAGCCATTCAGCCCATACTGATTACCCGTGTAGAAAATAAGGATGGAAAAGTTATCTACCAGAAAGAGGCCGAAACGACCCAGGCCATTCCTTACGCCAGTGCCTATCTTATGCAACAGATGTTAAGAGGTGGACTGACTTGCCCGAAAGGAACTTCACAAGCGCTCTGGCGTTTCCGTATCTTTGATAAAGGTACGGAGTTCGGCGGAAAGACCGGTACCTCTTCCAATCACTCCGATGCCTGGTTTGTAGGTATCAGTCCCAACCTGGTAGGAGGAGCCTGGGTGGGCGGAGAGTACCGAAGCATCCATTTCCGCACGGGCGAACTGGGACAAGGCAGCCGCACCGCACTGCCCGTATTCGGTTATTTCATGGAAAAGGTATTGGACAATCCGGAGCTTGCCGCACTTTATGCCAAGAAGTTCCCAAGTCCTAAAGAAAAGCTGGACCGTTCATGGGATTGTAATGACTATTTCCCACACTATTGTGACAGTGATTCCATTCTCATCACACTGGGCGATTCATTACTTTTCGAAGCAGAACACGCCTCTCCTACAGAAGATTAACCTATTGATTTTCAATACGAATCTAAATTCATCTCAAAATGCACTTGTGTTTAAGACAAAACGCTTTGACGTTTGAATCAAAACGCAAGTGCATTTAAGATAAAACGCCTTTGCGTTTGCATTGAAACGTACTTGTGTTTCAAACCAAACGCAAAGGCGTTTTTTAACGACCTTCAAAACACCTATTAAGAAGCTGTTTTGATTTCATTCGATAAATTTGTTAAGCATGATTTGGATGAATGCA
>OAUN01000615.1_pt1 | contig 10927 bp, 10 predicted proteins | sample 1495101 | NCBI WGS metagenome assembly OAUN01 (sample SAMEA2580000, study PRJEB22360) | human gut metagenome | biome: human gut; feature: human-associated habitat; material: faeces | place: Denmark | collected 2008/2010 | reverse complement strand
TTCCTGCTAACAGGAAAGCCGTTCTCCGGCGGCTTCAGGAAACGGTGGAAGGAAAACTGGTGGGGAAAGAAACTTTTACTGACTTGCTGAAAAATTTTTCCCTCATTCAATTCATTGAAAAAGAAGCAGAAAGCTCTGTGAAAGACATCGAAACCGACCTTGCCCGGAGCGGCGGCGAACTTCTTCTGGGATTCATGGAAGACCATAAGAAAGACTTGTCCTGCTGGATCAGGCAAGGCGTGAACAACGCAAAAGGCAGCCTTGCTGCTTATCTCAGAAAAAAAGCGCTGGAAGGAAACTATGCGGAGCAGCTTCTGGATAAGCTCCTTGAAGAAGCACAGCGTGCCGTCAAATCGAACCAAATGAAGCAGATGATCACAAACAAACTGGAAAAATTGGGAGAAAATCGGGAGCGCGGATTTTTGGAAAGGCTCGTTTATAGCTTTGCAAAGTTTACAAATACCGTAGACTATGAAGACATGGCGGAAGCTTTCCTTGCGGCGCTGTCAGAACGAATCGAACTGTGGCGCGTGGATATCCACCCTTTTCACAAAACGCTCCTGAAAGAATGGAATGCTGCTGTAGAAGCCTTCCTGAAAACAGAAGAAGCGGAAAAAGCTCTTGCCCATTTTGCGGAAGAACTCTATCAATCTGTTTCCGTGGAAGAAAAAACGGATGCCTTATACAACAGTCTTTATGAAAAATGGGCGGCAGGAGATCAATTTGAAAAACGTTTCGTCCCGAAATTGCGGACTATGCTCCACAATGCTCTCCGAAGCGTGGCGGAAAACAAAGAACTTCGTGCCGGCATTGATGAGAGCGCCAGAGCTTTGGGAGGAAATATTTTGGAAGAAGAATATCCCCATATTTCTTCCGTCACCGCAGATATCTTGAAGAAATTCAAAGACAGCGACCTGAATGAATTTATTGAAGCGAAAGTCCACAAAGAACTGGAAGGCATCCGAATCAACGGGGCTGTTGTGGGACTCGTTGCCGGCTTTGCACTCTACGGATTGATTGAGTATCTTTACTTGCCTATTATTTCCTTACTCTTTTCGTTATAAAGGAAATCTGTAAGTCCTGACGAATAAAAAGTCCTGTAAAAGGCAGGCCGATTTTTGTTATAATGGGCAAAGAGGTGATAATAATGGAATTTTTAAATGAAAAGAACATGATTGTTGACGGCGTGGACAAGTATTATGTTTCCGAACTGAAGCGTGTATACGGCAGTGCGGAATACGATGGAGAGGAATTTGTTTTCCTTTACGATCCGGAACAGGAAGATACCACCCGCGCCTATCGCCCTGACAGCTTTGTGATGGCGGTAATGATGGACGATGAGATTTTCGACGGCAAGGTGCTTCAGTACCTCGTGACCCTGTCCTATGACGGACATGTGAAAGGCGTGGAATATCTGGGACTGGATGATGCAGGCCGTCCTGATGCCGTTGATGTGGAATAAAACAGACTGATGAATAAAGAAAAGGAGTTGTGAAAAGATGAGTTTCTTTTTGCAGCTCCTTTTGTGACGGTTTTATGAGTAATAAAAGAGCTGCGAATCGGGATCGTCCCTTTCACAGCCCTTTTTTGTTTTATTCAATTTTCAGTAAAGTATTATCTGCTGCCCAGGTGATTATCGAACATGTAGAGGAGAGCGGCGCCTTCCTGTGCTTTTTCGAATCCCGTGATGTTGTCGCGGGCGTTGACTTCTTCTTCAATCTGTTCGGTGACGTACCACTGGAGGAAGATTTCGGTTTCCAGATCGCCTTCTTCGCGGGCAAGTTTAACAAGGCTGCGGATGGAAGCGGAAACAGCTTCTTCGTGAGCCAGAGAGTCTTTAGCGACATCCAGCGGATTGTCGTAGTGTTTCTTGACACCTTCAATCGGAAGGAAGTCGACGGTACCGTCTCTGTCTTCAATGTAATCAATGAGTTTCAGGGCGTGTTCTCTTTCTTCTTCATACTGTTTGTCCAGCCATTTTGCATAGCCGTTCAGTGCCAGGTTTTTCATATCGTGGGACATGGAACGATAGAGGTAGCCGGATGCAAATTCCATGTTTACCTGGTCAACAAGCGCTTTTAAAAGTTTCTTTGATAATTTCATGATAAATCTCCTTTTTTATAAACTCTTAAGTATCTAAAACTTTCTATACACACTATAACATAGAAAAATATCGATGTAAAGGGGTGAGTTAAAAAGATTTAAAAATTTTTTAGGCAGTCTTTTCTGATGCATGACGTATTATAGAAATACATAATAGAAATACATACAGGAAATACTCTTTATAAAAAATATTCATTCCTTTATAGTGGTATTTATTTCAGCAGAAAGCTGCTTTGACTTGACAATACTTGACAGTATCTATGGTTGGGCATACAATTTTTAAAATAGTATTAAATGGGGAGTTATGTAAAAGTGGAGGATAAGATGAGCAAGCCTCTTGTTGCTATAGTAGGACGCCCGAATGTGGGAAAGTCTACGATTATTAACGGCCTTGCCCAGAAGCGTGTATCAATTGTTGAAGATATCCCCGGTGTGACGCGGGATCGTATTTACTGTGACGTGCGCTGGCTGGATCGTGAGTTTACCATGATTGACACGGGCGGTATTGAGTTCCGTGATGAAGCGGATCAGATATCCGACGGTATCCGACAGCAGGCGCAGCTTGCCATGGAAGAGGCAGATGTGATTCTTTTTGTCGTCGATGCCCGTGTCGGTGTGCAGGAGGATGATCAGACGATTGCGGGAATGCTTAGGCGTACGGGAAAGCCCGTGGTACTCTGCGTGAATAAAGTGGACAGTGAAAATCAGAAAATGGATACGTATGAGTTTTATTCCCTGGGAATCGGCGATCCCATGCCGGTATCCGCTGTGAACCATCTGGGATTTGGTGATTTGCTGGATAAGATTTCGGAAGGATTTCCGCCTCGTGAGGAATATGATTCTCCCGATATCATCCGCACGGCGATCGTGGGGCGTCCGAATGTAGGGAAATCGACGCTGATCAATTCTCTTCTCGGCTATGAGCGTTCTCTTGTGGCTGATGAAATGGGAACTACTCGTGACGCTGTCGATTCCGTATGGAAATACAAAGGGAAGACTTTCATTCTTGTAGATACGGCAGGGATGGGGGAGAAAGGAAAAAATGAAGAAAAGATCCAAAAAGGAAAGATTGACGAACCTCTGGAAAAGTACAGTGTTATCCGTTCGATTCGTGCAATTGATAATTGCGATGTGGCGATTTTTGTCCTTGATGCGAACGATATGCTTACGGAACAGGATAAAAAGATTATCGGGTATATCCATGAGGCTGGCAAAGGACTTATCCTTATGGTGAATAAGTGGGATATGGTTCCCAAAGAGACGAATACCATGGTGGAATTGGAAAAGCAGGTACGTGACGGCCTTCCTTTTGCTCCTTATATCCCCATGCTTTTTGGATCGGCTCTGACAAAGCAGCGCATTCAGCGCCTCGGCGATATGATTTACAGTGTGGCGGAGCAGCAGTCCATGCGGGTGTCTACGGCAGTTCTGAATGATTTGCTGGATGATGCGAAAATTGTGAATCCGCCTCCTGCCCATGCCGGCCGTGTGGCGAAAATTTATTATATGACGCAGGTGGGGATCCGTCCGCCGACTTTCGTCATGTTTGTGAATGACGCGAACCTGATTCATTTTTCTTATGTCCGTTTTATAGAAAACCGCCTTCGCGCAGCCTTTTCTTTTGAGGGGACACCAATCCGTATCGTGCTGCGGAGCAAGAAAGACGGTGACGAATTATGATGGAAACGGTTGTAATCGTACTTCTTGCCTATCTTATCGGTGCTGTCCCGTCAGGATATCTTATCGGGCGGATCTTCTACGGCGTCGATTTGAAGAAGACGGGAAGCGGAAATATCGGAGCAACAAACGCGTACCGTACATTTGGAATGAAAGCGGGGCTGGCGGTGTTTTTCTGTGATTTCATGAAAGGGGTTATTGCTGTTCATCTGGGAATGCCCGAACCGACAACGGTTCTCTTATGTGCGCTTTTTGCAATTATCGGGAATGACTGGTCCATTTTCCTTAAGTTTAAGAGCGGCAAAGGGGTAGCCTGCGGTGTGGGAGCCTTTACGTATATCTGTGCGCCGGCGACGATTGCATCATTTATCGTCTGGCTCATTGTTTTTCGATGGAAGAAAATCGTTTCGCTCGCCTCAATCGCGGGTGTACCGGTGGTACCGATCGTTATTTGGGTTTTGGGAGAACCTTGGGAGTATGTGGCATTCAGTCTGGCGGCGGCTCTCATTGTTGTGGTAAAACATAAGGAAAATATCGAAAGACTTCTGCGGGGAGAAGAAAAACCGATTATACAGGGAAAGAAGGAATCGCAGTGAAAATAGCCATGATCGGTTCCGGCGGATGGGGGACGGCGATGGTTACATCGCTTGCCGCCCGCCATGATGATTTGGAACTGTACTGCCGCAGGGAAGAAGCGGCACGGGAATTGAAGGAAACAAGAGAGAATAAAGAATATTTACCGGGGGTCCGCATTCCGGTCCATGTAAAAATTACGAGTGATTTGGAAAAAGCTGTGTCCGGTGCGGACTGCGTGGTGTTGTCTACTCCGTCCAAAGCGGTAGAAATAACGGCGGAAGCTATGGCGCCTTTTATGAAGAAAAATGCTGTTGCAGTATGTGCTTCTAAAGGTCTTGCCGATGAAGCGGGCCATCGTTTATCGGAAATCATTTCAGAAAAGTTTTCTTCCGTAACGGACCGGATTGTTGTTTTATCCGGACCGAATCATGCGGAAGAAGTGGGTCTCGGTCTTCCGGCGGCAACCGTGGCGGCATCGGAAGTGCCGGAAGCTGTACAGATCGTGCAGGATGTTTTCATGCGGCCCGTGTTCCGTGTATACCGCAGTGATGATATCCGCGGCGTAGAATACGGCGGCGCATTGAAAAATATCGTAGCTCTTGCCTGCGGTGTGCAGGACGGAATAGGTCTCGGCGATAATTGTCGTGCTGCGCTTATGACACGGGGGCTTGTGGAAATAGCAAGATTTGGTGTGCATTTCGGCGCCCGCCGGGAAACTTTTTTCGGCTTATCGGGAATGGGCGACCTTGTTGCTACATGTACCAGTACCCACAGCCGCAATCACAGGGCGGGCCTTATGTTGGGGAAAGGAAAGACCGCAAAAGAAATCTGCGAAGGAACCCACATGGTGGTGGAAGGAATGCGCACGGCTTTCCTGGTGAATGAAATCGCAAGGCGCGAACATATCGATATGCCGATTACCGAAGAAGTATGCCGCCTTCTGGAAGGGGAACATACGGCGCAGGAAGCCTTGGAAAATTTGATGACCCGTGCGAAAAAGGCGGAAATTGAGACGTATCTGGAGCCCTGATAAAAACCGGGCGGGGAGTCATAGTATAAATATATGAGCCGTTTGCCACATTGTGGTATAATTTAATAAATTTCCAATTGGTATTTCAAGCAGTATATTTTTTGAAAACTGATGGGAAATAAGAATATCATCCTTGAAACGGAATGAAAAATGAGAATCATTGGAGGAAGCGCGAAAGGGACAGCCTTGCTGTCGCCTGTGGGGAAGGGGATGACCCGGCCTACGCTCGGACGGGTACGTGAAAGTATATTCAATGTGCTTGCCAATGTGGGAATGAAAGATACCCGTGTGCTTGATATTTTTGCAGGAACCGGCGCGATGGGGCTGGAAGCTTTGAGCCGGGGCGCGGCACATGCGACATTTTTGGATAAGGCGACATGTAAGCTTATCCGTGAGAATGCGGTGAAATGCCATGTGGAAAACAGGGCGGATGTTTTACCCGGCGATGTCAGCCGTTCTTTGGCAAAGCTTGCAGGGAACAGGTATGACTATTTGTTTATGGATCCTCCTTACGGGAAGGGCTATATTGATCAAATTCTTGCTTTGATTTTCGCTTGCAGGCTTCCTGCTGAGAATGCTATTATTATTGCAGAGCATTCTGTAGAAGAACCGCCGGATATGACCTGTTTGGAGGAGAAATGCTCGGTATGGAAAGAAAAAAAAGTAGGAAATATTGTTGTTACTTACCTCCTTTGCCGGGGTTCTGAGGGAGAAGTTTCATGAAAATCGCTATTTGTCCGGGCAGTTATGATCCGGTCACTTATGGCCATTTGGACATCATTAAGAGAAGCGCCGTGCTTGTAGATAAATTAATTGTTACGGTGTTTGTGAATCCGTCTAAAAAGACATCCCTTTTTTCTATTGAAGAACGGCTGGATATGCTTCGTGAAACGACGAAGGATATTCCCAATGTAGAAGTAGATACATCGACGGGGCTGCTCAATGTGTATGCTGCCAGTAAAAACTGCCATCTTCTCATTCGCGGCCTGCGGGCGTTCAGTGATTTCGAATATGAATTCCAGCGGGCGCTCATGATTAAGAAGATTGATCCTACGTTGGAAACCGCTTTTTTCATGACAGACGGACGGTATTCATACCTGTCCTCCACCGGCGTGAGGGAATTGGCATATTTTAACGGTGATGTGTCACAGATGGTTCCCCCTTATGTGGAAGCTATGATAGAGAAAAAATTAAAGTTACTTAAGAAATGAGGTTGTAAAATGGATACAAGAAAATTGCTTGAAGAACTTGAAAATGTTATTGACAGCGCAACCGAAGTACCGTTCTCCAACAAGAAAATGGTAGACAAAGATGAAATTGAACGACTGATTGACGCGATTAACCAGTCGCTTCCCAATGAATTGGAGAGTGCCCGCCGTATCGTCGCCGATAAGGAAAGAATTCTTCTGGATGCAGAGAAAAAAGCGGATGACACCATTGCCCAGGCGAAAGATTACATCGCAAGGATTACTGAAGAGAGCGAATTGGTAAAACAGGCGCAGGAAAGGGCTAATGAAGTAGTGACTTCCGCCAACCATTCCGCCGAGGAATTGCGCAGCAGTTCCGTTACCTACGCGACTGATGTTTTGAAATACGTGGAAACGAATATGGAAAACATGCTGGATACCTTGAAGAAGAACCGCCAGAGCTTGATTGATTCCAACACGGCAGCTGCCAGGGAAGAACAGAAATAAAAGATTTCAGCTTTTTGGAATGCGTTTATCTGTATTATTCATGGTGTAAGAGGGAAACGGAGTCCGACGATGAGAAGTATGAACAGAAAGCAGGCGCTTCTTTGCGCCCTTGCCTTTATCATACCGGCTCTTGTCGGATTTTTTGTGTGGAGTGATGATGGGAAACGCTCCGGAGAAGATTCCGTGGTTGCGGAAATAACGGAAAGCGGAAACGCAAATGAAGAAAGCCGTGTCCTCGTATATGTCGTAGGCGCCGTGAAAGAACCGGGTGTCTATGAACTGCAGCGGGGGAGCCGCGTGTATGACGCGGTGCAGGCTGCCGGAAACGTTCTTCCTTATGCGGATATGGAAAGCGTCAATATGGCGGAATCCGTTGAAGATGCTATGAGGGTCTATATTCCTCTCAATCCGGAACGGACGACTCCCGCCGCAGCCGGTTTGGTGAATATTAATCATGCCTCGGGAACGGAGCTGGAAACACTTCCCGGCATCGGGGCCAAGACGGCAGATAAAATTATTGAATACAGAAACGAACATGGCGGGTTCCGCTCAAAAGAGGAATTGAAAGAGGTACCCACTATCGGGGAGGGGAAGTACGCCAAAGTGTCAGAGCGGATTACCTTATGAAACGGAAATATATATTTCTTTGGTGTGCTTCCTTTTTGGCTGCAGGGATATTTTTTGCGTCTTTTTTTGAGTTTTCTCTTTTTGGGGGAGGACTCTTTTTATTTTTGTCTTTGATGGGTATCCTTTCAGGGAGGGTTTTCGGGGAAACAGGTGCTGTGTGGGTATGCGGCGCTCTTTTTTTATGTGCTGCCGGTGCGGTCCGTATGGAAATGGCAGAAGAAATATGGAGACAGCAGTCACAGTACATTGTGGGCAGTGAAGGAACCTTCTGCGGCATCGTTGCAGAGGAACCTCTTGTGTACAAAGGGGAGGACGGATATGCCCGGTACCTTATTGATCTGAGGAAAATCCGTTATGCCGATGGAGAAGAAAAAAGCATTTCAGGAACAGTGCACCTGTATGACTTTGCCGTTGAGAATAAATATCCTGTCGGAACTGCACTGGAAGCGGAAGGAAAGCTGCGGCCCCTCCGTTTATATAAGAATCCGGGGAAAATCGATCTGGAGAAGCGCTACGAAAGCGGGCATCTCTTAGGACGAATTTACAGCAAGGAGAACAACCGTATCCGCCCTGCAGGAGAAACCGGAGAGTATAGAGTGACGCACTGGGCGGAAACGATGAGGGAACGGTTGGCATGTTCTTTTGCGTCCTACATGGATCCTGTACGCCTTCCTGTTCTGATGACACTTCTTTTCGGCGGACACTATTCAGAAATTCCCAAAGACATCATCCATTCTTTTTCAGTGACCGGCATTATTCACATCTTGTCCGTTTCCGGTTCTCACATCGCACTGCTTTTCGGTTTTTTATATTTCCTTGGGAAATGGCTGGGACTTTCCATGAAGGTAACGGTAGTTCCCGCTGTGCTTCTTGTGCTCGTGTATGCCGCTATGTCAGGCTTTGTACCTCCTGTGATCCGCGCGTCCCTCATGGGAATTCTTGCCGTGATCGGTGTCCTTCTGGAACGGGGGAGGACGGCGCTCAATCTTCTGGGGGCAGCAGTAGCGGGGATGCTCTTGTGGAACCCCTATTTCCTTTTTGATATCAGCTTCCAGCTTTCCGTCTGCGCGTCGGCAGGAATACTGATTTTTTATGAACCGCTTCGGCATGCGCTTGCCCGACTGGGAAAAATTCCGCCCCGGATCTGTGAAGGCTGTGCTCTTTCTACGGCGGCCCAAGTCCTCGTGCTTCCCATTATTTTGTATAATTTTCATAGTTTCCCACTATATTTCATACCTGCCAATCTGATCGTTGTGCCGCTTTTGGAATGGGTGATCATTGGGGGACTTTTGGCGGCACTCTCTTCTTTTCTTTTGATGCCTCTGGCAGCAGGAATCTTGCAGTTTGCCGATTACTTCCTCTGGGCGGCGCTGCGGTTGAATGGATTTATTTCTTCACTGCCGGAAGCGTCTTTTGAAGCGGGCAGTCTTTCCCTTGCCGAAGGGATTTTGTATTATATAGGAGTAGCGGTTTTCTGTTTCAAAAGGAAATGGGAACGGAAAGGGAAATATCTTGCAGGGGCGATTCTTTTGTTGGCAGAATGGGCGGCGTATCGGGAGACCGTTCTGCTGGCGCCTGATTTGGGAGCAGATACGGGGACGGTGCTTATGTCCGGTGATGCGAAGATCGTGTATTATAAAAGCAGTGGGATTCCTTCGGCGGCAAGCGGACGGGAATTGGATTCAATCTTGGGGTACCATGGAATTTTTGATATAGACGTGCTTCTTCTCAATCTGGAAGAGGTGAAGAAGCCTGTCCCGTTTGAAATGGATACAAGAATAAAAGAGATATGGGCGGTCGGAGGAAAAGCGGAAACGCTTGCACCTTTCCTTATAAAAGATTTCAAAGGAACAGTCAGAAACCTATCGCCGTCACGCCTGCGCTTAAAAAACGGATTGACAGTCATAACAAACGGAAGCGCCCTTCGTGTGGGAAAGGATTCATGGGATGTATACTTTGCAGGGAATAAGAATTTCAGTGAAGGAGATTCCCCGCACACCGCATGGGTGGGAGGATCAAACGGTTTCCGCCGCGGCGTATCGGAAAAGGAACTGGACATATTAAAACCTGAAGCGGCAGTATATGGAGGCAGCGGGCGATTCGCCGGTGAGGACAAAGATGTTTTTTATCTCTGCAATTGTCCCGCAGCATACACGGAGAGCGAAGGGATGGCGGAATTGATATGGGAAAAAGACGGATGGCGGTTATTGCGGGGGAGATGGGACGGAAATAATGGCAGTAAAACAAATCTTATCCAATTGCAAAATTTTATACGGCAATGACTCGGTTACTATCGGATTGCGGAGAGAAGAAATCATCCGTGATTATTTTCATGGAGAAATACCCGAGGTGACGGTGCTTGATTCTCCGGGGAATTATGACCTTTACAGGAGTTATCTGGAAGGGCAGTCCCTCTTTGCCGTAAAGACGGCAGTGGTCATGGAGAATCCTTTTTTTATAAAAAGGCCGCCGAAAGATAAAAAGGAAGAAAATGAATTTAACGGTTTCATAAATATACTGAAAGAGTTGACACCCGATACATTGGCGATTTTTACGGTAGACGGCGCTTTAGATAAAAGAACGAAGGCTTCTAAAACGTTACTTTCTGTCTGCGGGAGTGAAGAATGCAGTCTTCTAGCGCCGCGGGAAGGCGCGTCCGTCATGGCGCGGATGCTCATGGACTGCGGGAAGCGGGTGGAGCCGGAAGCACGGGCGTATATGGAAGAAGTTATCAGTTCCTGGGAGACGATTTCCCGCCCTTTTCTTCAAACAGAATGTGATAAAATCATATTAATGGCAGGAAACAGGACCGGTATTTCGAAAAAGCTTCTGGAATACGCTTTGCCTGAGTATATGGATCAGGGGATTTTTAAGTTTACTGATGCCCTGATTGCCAAAAATGCGTCTGCCGTTATGGAGAATACCGATCATGTGTTTACGGACGTGTCAGAAACAATTAAAAATCTGGGATTTATTTCCGCTAAATTCAGAAAAATAAAAATACTGAAAGAAATGCAGCGGAACCATGCACCCTTACTGCAGATACAGAAAGCGGCGGGGGTGACGAACCAATGGGCGTGGAAAAATCTGGAGAAGGATGCCCGCTTTGTTTCTGAAGAAGATGCGGAATGGCTGCTGCTGAATATATTTGAGTATCATTGGGGAATTCGCGAAGGAAGTGCTCAAACGGTAAAAGAGCTGCTGCTGCGTTATTGTATGC
>OAUN01000614.1_pt1 | contig 10946 bp, 7 predicted proteins | sample 1495101 | NCBI WGS metagenome assembly OAUN01 (sample SAMEA2580000, study PRJEB22360) | human gut metagenome | biome: human gut; feature: human-associated habitat; material: faeces | place: Denmark | collected 2008/2010 | reverse complement strand
CCATTGGCAGCCGGTCTTGTTGATATAAAGGATGGCATTCATTATCTCTTTAAGCGGATGTTTTCGGTTCCTCGCTTGCGGCTCTAAAATATTTTTTATAACTTGCCACTGTTTTTCAGTCAGGTCGGTTGGATACTGTGTCATAACTTTATTGTTTGGTACCTTTAAAGATATAACATTTTTCCAATTGACCGACTGATTTGAGATCTGAAGATGCTTATAACATTATTCTTGAATCAATTCAAAACAGTTTCTTAAACCTAAAGCAGAAATGACACTCAGTCTTCCCGGCTGTAGCCCAAGCGAAATCCTGCTGGTTGCGGCAGAAGCAGCCAGACAGTTAGGCTGGCGAGCGGGAGGCATGACACGCACAGAAGCTGTATTCTATACTCCCATGAGCATGAGGTCGTGGGAGGAAAAAGTAACACTTTGCGAAATAAACGGACAGATTGTGGCCACCAGTGCCTGTTCTACCATACAGATAATAGACTGGGGGAAGAACAAATCCAATCTTAAAAAGCTTTTCAAAACCATGCAGCGCTTACATGACAGCCACTGCATTACAAATGACAAGGAGAGCGTGCATCCCTACATTGCCTATACCAGTGAGCAGAAAGAGGCGGTACAGGCACACATCCGCAAATATTTCGGCAGCATCAACGCCATTCTGCGAAGCGAAAAGACAAACTCTCCGGTAGAAATACTTCTCGTAGCTCCAACCAACCGATATGATTATTACACGCTGGTCACCTGTGGAGCGGGTGCCAGTTCCATGAAAATGCCACATAAGGATCTCCCCTCCCGGTGCGAGTTCTGCATCAGCCTTCCACCGGAATGGAACCCCGAAAGCAATGAACCGGAAGACAGATGGCCCGTGGAGTGGCTGTTCCGGTGTGCTGAACTTACCCGGCAGAAAGACATCTGGCTGACATGCGGACATACGGTATCCGACGGCAGCCCATTGCATGAAAACACAGCCATGGAGTCCCTTTTGCTCCTTTCCCCTGAAAAGCGGGATGAGCAGGCCGGAGAATGTACATTGCCCGATGGTGAGAAAGTAGCGTTCTACGAACTGTATCCCTTATATAAAGAAGAAACCGAATTCAAGCAGGCTAACGGACTGGCGAATCTACTTGACAAACTAAAAGACTGTTCACACATTGCCCGCACTGACCGTAGAAACACCTGTGAAGGTTACAGCGCGTTTCATTCCGCAGAAAACGACGGAGTCATACTGGACGATAGCAACAGAATGACATTCCGTTCCATACTGACCCCACGAAAAGGCAATATGGCCACTCCTATTTTGGTATACATCAATGTAGCCATCTTCCTACTAATGGTGCTCTGCGGAGTAAATTTCCTATTCCCGACGGGTATTTCCATCCTTAAATGGGGAGCCGACTTCGGTCCGCTTACCCTCTCTGGCGAATGGTGGCGCGCGTTTACCTGCAACTTTATCCACATCGGGGTCATTCATCTCCTGATGAATATGTATGCCCTGCTTTATATCGGTGCCTACCTGGAACAACTTGTGGGTACCGACCAGCTGAGTGTGGCATACGTGCTCACCGGACTCTGTTCTGCATCTGCCAGTCTGATGATACACCCTGACAGTATCAGTGCAGGGGCTTCTGGAGCAATCTTCGGATTATACGGTATCTTCCTTTCCTACCTTCTGTTCCATCGCATAGAACGTCACCAACGGCGGTCGTTGCTGTACAGCATCGGACTCTTCGTCGTGTACAACCTGCTCACTGGAGCCCGAACGGAAGGAATTGACAATGCAGCTCATGTAGGCGGACTGGTAAGCGGCCTGCTGCTGGGAGCAGGCTACGTGCAGGCCGACCGCATGCAAACAGACAGCCGGGCCATTTCCCGCATCGCCGAAGGAGTACTTCTGGTACTCTTCATACTGGCATTTACCGAACAGACACGTCTTGCTCCATCAGAATACGAGGAAATACAGGCAGCATGGAAAAGCGGAGAACTGGAAAAATATGCCACTGAAGAAACAGATGGAGAAGAAACTGCCAACTCTGACACTCCCATCTTGTCTCCTCCCACCACAACCGACCCTGACAAATGGGAAACTTATACTGTCGACCAGCTTGGATTCAGCTGTTCCTATCCGGCACACTGGATGACACAAAAATCAAATGAACAATGCATTCTCTATTTGCTGGATGAACAAAACAGCATAGCAATCAATCACAACAAGTTTGATACCGAAGAAGAACTGGACGAGATGCACCGAACCATCCTGCATTCCATGCAAGGAGAACCAGTTGAGAAAATAAACGTCCAGGGAAAGGAGTTCGAAAAAATATCTGTCCCTATGGACTATCCGGTAGCTGGAGGAGGCACCATCCATGTGCAGCAGACCCTGGTATTCCGGCTGGACCGTGAAACACTCGAAGGCTATCTGATTATCTGCTTAACCACAGACGACAGCCATGAGGCTGAAGCCCAGAAGCTGATAGAATCCGTACAATTGAAATCCTGACAGAAATACTCACCTTAAAAACACATATCTTATGAAAAATCAAAATGACATGATAAAGGAAGTGCAGGCACTTCTGGAAAAAGGACAAATAGAAGAAGCCATCCGACTGATGGAATCTGTTCCCGAAGCAGAACGAGGTTATGAACTCACCGGTCTTCTGGCACGTGAATACACAAACTATGGTCACAGCATAAACCATGGAGAATCTTATTTGCTCAAGTCACTGGATTTGTTAGAATCGACCAGAAAGGAAGGCCGGAACGACCCGAACTGGCATTGCAGAATGGGATACGCGCTGATGCACCTGGAACGTGAAAAAGAAGCTATACCCTATTTCGACGCCGTCATGCAAATGATAGATGACGACCCCGAAACCCAGGAATTCTGGAGCGATGTGAAAGAAGCACTGGAAGAATGCCGGCATGTGACCGACTTCCTCGCCTCTCCTTCCGAACAGCCTTTATCCTATTACGAAGAAAAATCATACATGCTCGCCATTCCCTGGAGCGACCAGGAAGACACCCTTTTCGACCGCGAAGAAAAGATCAGGCGCATCAGCCAGATGGAGGGAGTAGAAGTATTGTCCGTGGCTTCCGAGAACGACGGTGAGCAGCCTTTCATTACCATCAGCTATCATGGAGAGACTTATGCTGTCGACCTCTCTCCTTATCCCGCTTACGACAGTTACAAATCAATACAGCGCAGACACATCTTTTCTGATGAAGAAAATGAAGAACTGGCAAAGGCTGAATTCGGCCTGATGGTTATCATGCCTTTCGGAAAAGACCATAAGTCATCCTTCCACTTCCAGCTCAAGCTCATTGATGCCCTGATGCCGGAACCGGTGGCCATCATTGACGAAAGTGCCGAACAGATTTTCTCCGGACAATGGGCCCACCTGGCAGCTGCTTCAAATACTCCTCCCAGCCCGCAGTACATCTATCAGATACATGCCGTGACGGATGAAAAGGACGAAGTCTGGCTTCACACACACGGACTGGCCCGATGTGGCTTGCCGGAAATAGAAATTCTGGATGCCGGAAAGAAAAACCTGAACGAAATTGGAGAAGTGATGAACACCATGGCTTGCAGTCTGCTTGACAACGAAGAAATTCCGGAAACAGGAGAACCGGTATTGCTGGCGCGATTTGCTGACAACTCACCATTAGTGGGCACACTGATACCATGGCCTGAAGCACTGCACCGATACCCTCAGAAGGTAAACGGAGGACTCCAGCAACGTAAATACGGACACAACACCCGCTCCTGCATGCTTTTTGCCTACCCGAGCGAAGAAGCCATGAATCAGCATCAATATGTACCTATTACCGACCTTGCGGACAAAATGGACGATAACCTGCTGTGCATGATTACCAATGCCGAAACACGGCGTATGAAAGAAATGGCCCTTGAGCGCCTTGACTATATGAGAAGAGCTTGTGCATCCGACCCGGAATCGGCTATCGTCAAACTGGGGCTGAGGGTCGATCCGGAATTCGCAGACCCCGATGAAAAGGAACAGAAAGAACACATCTGGTTCCGGATGAAAGGTTTCATCGGTCCCGACACATTCCAGGCAGAAGCACTGAACGAACCTTACTATATCAGCTCTTTGCATTGTGGTGACGTAAATGTGTATCACGTCTCTGAAATCACCGACTGGCGCATCCTGACGGAAGACGGACAAATTTCTCCGGATGACATTTACCTGCTTAACTACACCATTTCCGATTCCAAAAGCTGACATCCCCCAATGTACTTGCAGTCTTCCACCTATTTTTAGTAACTTTGCAAAAGTTACTAAAATCCACTCACTCATGAGAATTCTGCTCGCCATCGATTCATTCAAAGGCTGCCTTTCTTCAGAAGAAGTAGAGGCAGCCTTTACCCACGCTCTGACAGTCCGCGGGGCAGAAGTCCGTTCCCTCCCCATGTCCGACGGAGGCGAAGGGATGCTTCCAGCCTTTATCACCGCCCTCCACGGGCAACTTCTCCAAGCGAAAGTACACGACCCGCTGATGCGTCCCGTCACCGCTTGCTACGGCATTGCTCCCGACGGAACTGCTGTCATTGAAACTGCGCAAGCCTGCGGGCTGACGTACCTGTCTGCCGAGGAACGCAATCCGTTAGTGGCCACCACCTACGGCGTAGGCGAACTCGTGGCACACGCCGTACGGCACGGATGCCGACGCTTCCTTATCGGACTAGGCGGAAGCGGTACGAGCGATGCCGGAAAAGGCATGCTTCAGGGCCTCACTGAGTCCCTGGCTCCCGGCGGCACGATAGAAGACGTATTGAACGGTCCTCTGTCCGACTGCCACTTCATACTAGCCAGCGATGTACGCAATCCGCTCTACGGACCCGAAGGAGCCGCCCAAGTTTTCGCCCCACAGAAAGGAGCCACTCCCGCGATGGTGGAAAAACTGGACCGACGCGCCCGTCAGTTTGCCAAGGAATCCGCCCGACGCATGGGCAGAGACGCATCCTTCCAACCCGGTGCCGGAGCTGCCGGCGGACTGGGATACGCCTTCCTGCAGTACCTCCAGGCCACCACCCAATCGGGTGCCGACCTCCTGCTCGACCTCTGCGAATTCGACACCCTCCTGACACATACCGATCTCGTCATTACCGGCGAAGGACATGCCGACCGTCAGACGCTCATGGGCAAGCTTCCCGAACGAGTAATGCGACGGGCACATCATGTCCCCATCTGGCTGGTAGCCGGAAAAGCCAGCGATGCCGAGTCCCTGGCGAATGCCGGGTTCAGTCGGGTGGACAGCCTTACCCCCGACAATATGCCCCTTGAAGAAGCCGTCCATCCGGAAGTCGCCCGGGAGAATATCCGCCGGTGGGTAGAAACCGTATGGAATCAGCTGAAAAAGTAGTATCTTTATCCCGAAATACACACATCCAAATTCCTAAAAACATGAAAGCTTATTCATTACTGTATCTGTCGCTGTGTTCTTTGGTAATACTCTATGCGTGTCAGTCGTCACATACTACCCAGATGGAAAAGAAAGAACTGAAAATGCTGGAAGATTCCCAGCCGAAATCTGAAGAAGAAGCCTTCGAGAATTTTTACACTCCCTCCCACGAAGCTCTGATTAATTGGGTACTCACCGACACCGCCACTTTCTCCTATCCTTTCACTCAAAGCATTGAAAAGGAATACGTCACCATCGCCACCTCAGCCGACAAATGCCTGCGCATCTATTCATGGAATACGGGCGAAGGAGGAACCATGATCTGCTGGGGCAACCTCATCCAGTACAGAAGCGGAACGGAAATAAAAGCTGTCCACCAGTCGCTCGACATGCTGCTGCATCCCGACGGCGAGCACGATGAAATCGATTTCGGCAGCTACATCGACACCATCTATACCTATCCCTGTACAGACGGCAGCAAGCTGTACATGGTCGACGATTATTTCAGAATATCCAGCAACTACTCCGCTAATTCCCTGGTGGCAATGCGGATAAAAGATGGAAATCTCGTCAGCGCCCCTTGCTTCGTACGCCACGGCAAACGCTCAGACACCATAGGCTTTGAACACAGCATTGCCGACTGGTACTTTCTTGCCAATCTGGGCGAAGGATGGGACTGGCTTTTCCAATACGACAAAAAAGCACAAAACCTGTACGTAGCCACCACAGACAGCATGAACTGCATTTCCGACCGATACGACATCTACCATTTCAATGGCACAGATTTCGTCTATCAGAAAACCGGAGCTCCCTTCTGGCTGCATCCCCAGTTGCACCATTACCAGCGTCTGGAACTATTCTTCAGAACAAAAGATTACATCATCCGCATCGACAATCTAGACGGAGAAACCATGCGATACGCTTCCTGGAAAAGCACACAGCAGATGTCAGATACTCCCGAACTGGTGCTGACAGGCAGCTACGTAGAAAAGGACAACACCTTCCTCTTCTCAAAAGGTAGCTACCGCTATGTGGTAACCATGGGCGACAAAGCCACCCTGAAAGTACAGCACAACGGAAAGACCATCCTGCAATAAGCTCAAGAAGCAGAAGAGTAGAAATACATCTGCCCTGACATCATAAAGCAAACAACCGGGGCCGGCGGCACAACCTGTTACAGTTGTCCGGCAAGGCCCCGTTGAAAGTATCTGATAATCGAAGAATCCTCATAACATAAATATCACGTTATGTTCACCAAATCCGCAGCCACCGTTCCGACGAGTTTCCCCCACAAAGGCTAAACAAACAGCAGATGATAAGAACGATAACTAGGGTCATCAGCCAGATAACCACTTCTTTTTTATCAATTGATTTCATTGTCTTTCCTCTTTTTCTGCAATTATACATTAAGCCATATTATCTCTTGCATTTGGTGAAAACCCGCAACCTGAACTGGTGCGGTGGAAGCGTCTCATCTGGGTATATCCCCCATTTAACCTCCGCGTCGGGCGGCAGCTGTAAAAAACGTTCGTGCACCATGTCCATCGCCTCCGTCGTTTCCTTGTCGTCCGACCAGTCCGCATTTTCTATTGAGAACACAGCCATCGCCACCTCATCTGCAGACGAATACTTCGCCGGCAGCTTCTTCCACCAGTCCTTCACTTCCTTCCTCAGGAAATCCAGACTACCGACAAGCATAAAAAAGTCGATGTGTTTAGAAGGAATCGGAAACTGCAGGAAAGTCCTGAAATCATTAAAGTCGAAGGTAATCATGCAACGACGAAGCACCATCCCCAAAAGCGAATCCGTAAACTCAATTATCTTCCGGTCCGCTTCCTGAAACACTTCCGTAAGCGTAGCACACCGGGAGTCATCATAATCCACCGTATAAAGAGCGTCTGCCATCGGTTCCAACGCCTTCAGCAAACCTAAAGCATTCTTCCGCTTTTCCGCTCCCTCCGACGAATAGGGAATCGTTGCCACCAGAATGATTGCCTTGTTTCCCACCTCTCTGGCCTTCTGCAGGAAAGACCTGATACCCCCCTCTCCTGTTCCTCCACCAAGGCATACCACAAACATCGCCACAAGTCTGCCCCTTAATACACTCTCTATTGCAGGGAAAGACTTACTGCATTCATACTCCGCAAGAAAACGATCCTTACCGCTACCCAGTCCTTCCTGTCCAATCAGGTATTTGCCGCACAAGGACAACTCATCCATTTCCTTCCGGTTCATGCCAAACGCATACAGTTGCACATCGGGCAGACAGCATTTCCGCATCTGGTCTACCACACGACCTGCTCCCCCGCCAATGCCCACTATAGATGCAAAACGTCCACTTCCCGGAATCAGCGCTCTGTAATCGAATAGCTTATCTAAATTCTCTTCCATACATTTTTTCTTTTAATGATTTTCATAATGTATGGCAAATATACACCTGGAGGTATGCCATATAGGGGGATATGAAGAAAAAAACAAAAATAATCCGTAAATAAATTCTTACTTCCATCAAAAAACAATAGAACGTAAATATAATTTCGTTCCTCTCCCCATCTCAGAAACAGCTACTGAAATAAAAAGATATTAACTCAGTCAGCGGGATTTTATAATTTTTTTTCGTATGTTTGTATAATTCATAATTCTAAATCTATCAGTATGGAAAACAAATACGTATTCATCAGTTATTCATCGGCCAACAAAGGCATTGCCGATGCCACCTGCCATATTTTGGAAGAATGTGGTATTCCATGCTGGATTGCACCACGCAACATTATCCCTGGCAAAACCTGGGCTGGTAACATTGTACAAGCTATCCGCGATTGTAGTCTCATGGTACTGATTTATTCCGAAGACTCTAACAGTTCCTCACAAGTGGCCAACGAGGTAGACAAAGCCTTTAGCCACGGCAAAATCATCATCCCTTTCATGGTCGACTCTACACCTATGAACGACGACTTTGATTATTACCTCTCGCGCAAGCACTGGCTGGTGGCCTATCCTGATTACAAAAAAATGCTCATGCCACTGGTAGAAGCAGTAGCAACCAATATAGGAATAGAGATTCAACGTCCACAATCCAAGGTCTCAAATTCAATATCTCGTAAAGAAGTCACTGCTGCCATCCCCCAATACGAGGTTGCCATAGAAACAGCTCGAAAATTATTGTTGAACTACGAACATGACACAGCCTTTGCTGAGCTAATACGTCCGGCGCTAGACGATTACAAAGAGGCACAATTTCTAGTACGCACTATCCTAACCACTTATTCACGTATGCAACGACTCAATGCATTCCGTTTCAAGTATGTTAAAGAAAAAGGCTGATTCCGGGAATGCTTTTGCACAGTATATGATGTGTCGCTACTATACACACATTGAGCGCAATGAGGGTGAAGCTTACCGCTATGCGAATTTGTGCGCCGCACAAGGAAAAAGCTATGGCTACTTAGAACTTTCAATGGCTTATGAATTTGCCACTAGTGTAGAGCGAAGTTATCTGCGCGCACACGAACTGCTGGACAAGGCTGTAAACATGGATGATCCATTTGCAATGATGCGACTGGCTAAGGATAACTTGTATGGCTGGACGCGTAAGCGAAATCCCAAGCGAGCTTTTATGTTACTAAAACAATGCATGGAAATAGGTATACCCGAAAGTTTTGAAGTGATGGGTAATATGTATAATGAAGGAGACGGTGTGGAATGTGACAGAAAACGAGCGTTGGAACTCTACCAACGGGCGCTGGACGAAGGATATCTGGAAGCTTACAACAGCATGGCCTGGTACTATCTGGTTAATATGGAAACGTTTCAGTACAGAGACGATGCAGAAATACAGCAGGGTATCAGCTTGCTACGTAAGGGTATAGAATACGGAGTGGCAATGTGCCTGTCAACCTTAGCTTATTGCCACCAAGAAGGTATAGGAGTACTTAAAAAGACTGAGCAGGCCTTCCGCTGGTACAAAAAAGCAGCCGAGGCAGGTGACCCTGGTTCTTACTTCAATATAGGATGCATGTACTATTACGGAAACGGATGCCAGGAAAATAACGCTGAAGCCTGGAAATGGTTTATCCGGGGAAGCCAAATCCCCTTTGGCAGTTGCTTTTATCAGTTAGGGCTCATGTGTCAGGAAGGGTATGGACAGGATGGAAAGACCGTAGCTGACTGTGTAGATTATTATGAAGAATCTCTCCGTATAGGAGGAGGCTATGCCAGCGAATCAGCACTGAGACTCTACAACATATTCCGTACGCGACCGCTGGAAACCAATCCTCTGATGCGAGACGATGAAAACACTTACTACTACGACTGGGCGCCCAAAGATAACCACCGAGCAGTTAACTACTTGAAGCAGGCAGCTGGTATGAGCGATTACTCTCCCAAGATTTACTTCAAATATGGGGCAATTCTCTGTACCGAAGGACACGGGTTTACCGATGAGTTCGAGGGAATACGCTACCTGAAACTGGCTGTTGAAAAAGGCGAGCCGCGGGCAGCAGTAATGCTAGCACAAATCTACGAGAAAGGAGAACTAGTAGACAAAGATCTGGAAAAGGCACGCGAATATTATCAGCTGGCTGCCGATAAGGATTGCGGTGACGGATATGTCGGCTTAGCCAAAGGGCTATGCTCACAGATAATGGGTACTATTGATGAGCCCGACGGCGAACTGCCTGATATAGATAAAGCTACCAAACAAAAACTTATCGGACAAGCTTACGAATATGTGTGCCAGGCAGACAAACTGGGCTGTAAGGCAGTCTGCCCGCTGGAAGAAACCATATCAGCCTTCATGCTTGAAGACGAACTACTGACTCCAGCCGAGCGTAACCACCTGGTAGAGATGAATAACAAATATGCTCGACTGGGTAACCTACAATGCATAGTAGACCGTGGAGTGATGTTCCACATAGGAAGACTGACAAAGCCCGACGTAAACAAAGCCATCGAAGCCTATCAACAAGCAGCCCGTCTGGACAAGGAATGTGCAGCCAAGAACCTGGGCGACTTGTATTCTGGCAAAGAAGAAAGCCTGCCAGCCGAACGGCAAGACAAGTCCACAGCCGCCTACTGGTATGAAAAGGATAGCAGCAAAGATTCTCAAGCAATAAGTGCCCGGTTACGGGAAGAAGGACACCAGGTGGTGATAAATTCTGAACACGTTTTCTACGAAAAAAAACGGTCGGAGCATATCAAGTGGATATTCCCTTATTTATGCGACCCAGCCTTTACATCCGCTTCTTCCAAGTTGCGCATCTTCGAGTGGGCCAACTTTTCTAAAGGACCGTTGGCCGAGGGAATACCCCAAAATGCCGATACCGATGTCCGTTACTTGCCTAAGGAGTTAAACGACCTTTTTAAAGCCTATGTAAAATTGTACAATCTACTTTCGAAAACTTATGGATGGAGTAATTCTTTGTTGCCCCGACTTAGCAAGGACGATTTTTTCCCCTATCTTTGCCGGGTAGGTCAGGGGCATTACTGCCCCTTTCCCCCCTCAGAACCGTACATGA
>OAUN01000611.1_pt1 | contig 10967 bp, 8 predicted proteins | sample 1495101 | NCBI WGS metagenome assembly OAUN01 (sample SAMEA2580000, study PRJEB22360) | human gut metagenome | biome: human gut; feature: human-associated habitat; material: faeces | place: Denmark | collected 2008/2010 | reverse complement strand
ATCGACGCCGCCCGCGCCCAAGCCGTACGGAATGGCGAAGAGCAGCAGCATCCAGTAATTCGGCGAGATGGAGAAGCCGAACAATGCGAACGCCGTCAACGCAACGGACACTGCCGTGACCTTGCCTGCACCGAACCGCAAGGTCATGCGGTCGGATAGCAGCGCGGACACGATGGTGCCGGCGGAAATCGTCATGGAAATGCCACCCGCCCAGGAAATCGGCGCATGCAGGTCGCCGCTCATCGTCGGCCATGCGGCGCCGAGCACCGCGTCCGGCAGACCCAGACTGATGAAGGCGATGTAAATCACGGCGAGCAGCAAATTGGCCACAGTCAGCTCCTTGTATGTTTTATGTTTGCGGCAATAAAATCACGAAAATACTCCGCTATTTTATCCAAAGTTACCTACCAAACGGTATTTTGTATCTTGCACTATCGACCGACGTTTTTGCATTATCGTGCATACACGAAAAGCGGGTCTCCGCCGTAACGCAAGGCCCGCCAATCGCAATCGCCATGCAATATCAGGTGTCGATCTTGGAACGGTCGAAATCGTCGGCGTTCTCCACGATGAACGCCTTGCGCGGCGGCACGTCATCACCCATGAGCAGGCTGAAGATGTGGCTGGCCTGTTCGGCGTCCTCCATGCGGATACGGCGCAGCATGCGGGTGCGCGGATCCATGGTGGTATCGGCCAGCTGGTCGGCGTCCATCTCACCCAAACCCTTGTAACGCTGGATGTCCTCGTTGTAGCCGATGTGCTTTTTATCAAGCTCGGCGAGTTTGCCTGCCAACTCATCATCGGAATACGTGTAGATGTACTCGCCCTTATGCGTACCCGTCAACGCGATACGATGCAGCGGCGGCACTGCGGCATACACATGACCGTATTCGATAAGCGGCCGCATGTACCGGTAGAACAGCGTCAGCAGCAGGATGCGGATGTGCGCGCCGTCGACATCGGCATCGGTCATCATGATGATCTTGTTGTATCGGGCCTGTTCGATGTCGAAGCTTGCGCCGGATCCTGCGCCGACCACCTGGATGATGGCTGCGCATTCCTTGTTGGACAGCATCTGCGCGAGCGATGCCTTCTGCACGTTGAGGATTTTGCCTCGAATCGGCAGCAACGCTTGGAAACCGGAATTACGGGCGGCCTTGGCTGTGCCCAATGCGGAATCACCCTCGACGATGAACAGTTCGGCCACATCGTCATTGCCGGGCTGGCAGTCGGACAGTTTCGGCGGCATGGACGCGGATTCAAGCGCGTTCTTACGGCGTGTGACTTCCTTGGTCTTGCGCGCCTGCACGCGGGCATGCATTTCGCCGACGATTTTCTCCAGCACGCGGCCGGACTGTTCCTTGTAACCGCGTTTGGAGCCGGTAATCATCTCACCGAACTGCTTATCGGTCATTCTGGAGACGATCGGCTTGACTTGCGCGGTGCCGAGCACGTCCTTGGTCTGGCCTTGGAACTGCGGTTCGGCGATGCGGACGGTGACAACGGCCACCAGACCGGCGAGAATGTCGTCACGTTCCACCTTCATATGGGAATCCTTGAGATTCACCTTGAGTTTGCGCGCGTTGTCCTCGATGGCCTTGCGCACCTGCTTGGTGATGCCTTGGAGGAAGCCGTCCACGTGCATGCCGCCGCCGGGCGTCTCCACCACGTTGACGAAGCTGCGCATGGTGGTGTCGTAGCCGTTGGTCCATCGCATGGCGATATCGACTGCGCAATCACGCGTCACCTTCTGCGCATGCAGTTCACCATCGTCTCCGACCGCCTGCGTTTCTTCAACATACGTGTCCTCGCCGGCGATGCGCCAAATATCGGAGACCGCTTCGCCTTTGGACAGGAAGTCGACGAAATCCTTCACGCCTCCGGTATGGCAGAATTCTTCGACGCGCGCATGCGGATATTTCGGCTGCACGGGCTGGGAAACGGTTTCCTGCGATTGCGTGGCAGCATCGTTTTCTTGCGATTCGGCTGACTCATCAGCTTCGGCTGAATCCTCCTGCAGTATGTCGGCAGAGGTTCCGATATCATCCGTTTCAGCGGACGTGTTCTCTTCCGTCACCTGTTCGATGACATTGTCATCGACTTCCAGCATTTCGTCAATGGACTCGTCGCCGGTTTCGGGAATGTTCTCGTCGATGACGGTGATTTTCAGCCCTGGCACCAGGAAACTGGTCTGCCGTACACGGTCGATGAGCTGGTCATAGCTGAATTCAGCGGTGTCGTTGAAAATCTCCGGATCCGCCCAATAGCGGATGCGGGTACCCGTGGTCTTCGGACTGACTTTGCCGATGATCTCAAGTTCGGTGGGACGATTCTTGCGCGTCTTCTTGAATGGCGAATCGGGAGACGGGTGTTCCGGATCAACGTCGGAATACACTCCGGGGTGGCCCTGATGGAAAGCCATGTGGTGGGTTTTGCCGTCACGATCCACTTCCACGTCGAGACGGGAGCTCAATGCGTTCACCACGGATGAGCCGACACCATGCAGACCGCCGGAAGCGCCATACGAGGAATTGCCGAATTTGGCGCCGGCATGCAGCTTGGTCAGCACCACTTCCACGCCGGTGAGCTTGGTTTTCGGCTCCACGTCCACCGGAATGCCTCGGCCATTGTCCGCCACTTCAACGGAACCATCGTCATGCAAGGTCACGATGATATGGTTGCAGGCTCCCGCAAGAGCCTCATCGACGGCATTGTCGATGATCTCCCACAGGCAGTGCATCAGGCCCTGGCTGTCGGTCGTGCCGATGTACATGCCCGGACGTTTGCGCACCGCATCCAAGCCTTCGAGCACGGTAAGACTCTCAGCACCGTAATTATCCTTAGCCATGTTCCCTTTCAATTGTCGCCTTACAAGACATGAAGTCGAGAAACCCTGCGTTCATGCCGGTTTCTCGACTTCATTTACTCGCGTCTGATTACTATCACTGGTCCAGGAAGTCGCGCAGCGTCTGCGAACGGGACGGATGGCGCAGCTTGGACATGGTCTTCGATTCGATTTGGCGGATACGTTCGCGCGTCACGCCATACACACGTCCGATATCATCCAGCGTCTTCGGCTGGCCGTCCTCCAAACCGTAGCGCATCTTGATGACGCCAGCCTCGCGCGGAGACAGCGTTTCAAGCACCTGCTTGAACTGCTCCTGCAACAGCGAGAAGGCGACGGCATCGGACGGTGCGATGGCGTCGGTGTCTTCGATCAGATCACCGAACTCGGAATCGCCATCCTCGCCCAGCGGCGTGTGCAGGGAAATCGGCTCACGCCCGTACTTCTGCACTTCCTGCACCTTCTCGACCGGCATGTCGAGCTCACGGGCCAGTTCGTCCGGCGTAGGTTCGCGGCCGAGGTCCTGAAGCATCTGGCGCTGCACGCGGGACAGCTTGTTGATGACTTCCACCATATGCACAGGCACACGAATGGTGCGGGCCTGATCAGCCATGGCACGGGTGATGGCCTGGCGAATCCACCATGTGGCGTACGTGGAGAACTTGAAGCCCTTCTTCCAGTCGAACTTCTCTACGGCACGAATCAGACCAAGATTGCCTTCCTGAATCAAATCGAGGAACAGCATGCCACGGCCCGTATAGCGCTTGGCAAGAGAGACCACGAGTCGAAGGTTGGCTTCCAGCAGATGGTCCTTGGCGCGCTTGCCGTCGTTCGCGGCCCACTTCAGTTCACGCCGGCGCTTGAAATCCATCTTGTCGGATTCCGTGTCCAGCAGATGTTGGGCGTACAGACCGGCCTCGATGCGTTCGGACAGGTCGACTTCCTGTTCGGCGTTCAGCAGGTTCACTCTGCCGATCTGCTTCAGGTAATCCTTGACCGGATCTGCGGTGGCGCCGGCTGCGATCACACGACGCTTCGGATTGCCGGACGGCGTCAGATTGTCGTCGTCATCATCGTCACGCACCACGAAAGCGCCTTTTTCCTTGGGCTCTTCCGGCTTTTTGCGCTTGTCGTCGTCATCGTCTTCCAGTTCGGAATCGTCATCCTCGTCGATATTGTCCTCGTCGAGGTCGTCATCCTCCCCTTCGTCGTCCACGTCATCAAGGTCATCGTCGAAATCATCAAGATCGGCATCCTCGACGGGATCGTCTTCAGGAGCGTCCTGCTCGATCAGGTTCTCTTCTTCTTCCGCTTTCTTGCTTTTCTTGGCGGCGGAGGTCTTCTTCGCGGCCGTCTTGCGCGACGTCTTCGTAGCGGTCTTTGAGGACTCGCTCTTCTTGGCAGCAGGCTTGCGCGTGGAGGCCTTTTTTCCGGAGGTGGTCTTTTCGGTCAGATCAGTCTGTTCCGTATTTACCGTCGTTTCCTTGGTGGCCAAACTTATCCTCCTATTGATCCCGCCGGAAGCGTATACCATATGGAGCCACTTCTGGCAAGGGCAAATCGTCAACTATGTGAGTTAACCATCTTGCAAGGACGATTATTCCCGCGTGTTGAGCTCACCATGCGCAAGTACCGCTTCCTTTCGGCGTGTTGCTCTATGTCTCTTCGGCCCATACCGGTCCGATATGACGATGCGCCGCGGAGCAGATGATCGCCGCGAGCGAACAATTCTCATCCAACGCGAGCGCACGCATCGCGCACAGCATGGCGCGCTCATCGCCCATCCACCACAGCACATAACTGATGATGGCCAATGGCTGCACATGATACCGTTCGGGGACCATCCCGATGATGTCGAACATCATGTTGACGCCGTTGTCGCAACGTTTCGTGTCGGGTTTTCTTGATGCGTCACGGAACGATCCGTTGAGGGATTCCTCCAGATGACGCGTGTTGCCGGGAAGTGTCGGATTGGCCATGAATCCCATGAGAAAGTCACGTGACGAACGTCGTTCATCCACGATGATGGAGACCAGCAGCGCGTCACGCACCGCCATGGTCTGCTGCATGGCGATGGCAAGTGCTCCCGCACCGTTTCTGGACAGTCTGCATTCTGGCGATGAATCGTCACCTCCCGACGATTCATCGGCCAGCTCATCCATCCATTCCGAGAATGGCTCCTGCAGGAAATCGCGTATGCTCTCCGCCATGCCCAGCGATTTGCAATCCTCCACCAATTGGTCTTCAAGCCGTTCCATCTCGGCTTCGCATATCGGCATGGGCTCGTCGATCGTCTTCATGTCTCGTCCTCCTTGGCGTATCGGAGCGGTCGCTTAATGCAGGCCGCTTTGTTGGAACTATGCATCATCCGGCAATGCAATGAGGCGTTTCGGCACCCCTGTGGTCGGAGAACGTGAAGCTCGGCGTGTCACGAAACGTCCGGCACCGTCTCACCCGCTGCAATCATTATGTTTTCCTCTTGTCGAATGTGTGTGGATAACCTTGACCCATGACTAGCTCTTCCGATTTGGAACAGATTGAAACGCGCACGCTCTCGCTGGTAAGGGATTTTTCGTTCCTGCATGCGGACGATCCGGTGGCGAATTCCTGCAAAGCCGTCGCTGATGCGGTGGCGCAGCAGGCGGTCACGTCAAGTGAGGGCGGCAAACGTCTGCGGGCGTTGCTGACGTTGGATGCGTTCCGTGCGTTCGCGCCGCAGGATGTGGCGGAACGTGATATGGATGCGGTGTTGGATCTGGCATGCGCGATCGAAGTGTTTCAGACCGGCGCGTTGGTGCATGACGACATCATCGACGATTCCGATCTGCGCCGTGGCAAGCCGTCCGCTCATCGTGCGCTTGCCACGGATACCCATAGTGATGCCATCGGCCATGGTTTGGGCATCATGTTGGGTGATATGCTGGCCACCGCGAGCGTGGATATCGCCAATAAAGCGGCTTGCCGGCTTGGCTCCGGATCTTCCGTGGTGTCGGCCTTCCTGAATATGCACCGTGAAGTGGAAATCGGCCAAGTACTCGATTTGGCCGTGGAACTCAATACGTTAGACGATCCTGAAGAGCTGGCGTCGGCCTCTTTGAATGTCTTCCGTTGGAAGACCGCCAGTTATACCACTATCGCACCTTTGGAATTCGGTATGCTTGCCGCCGGCCTCGCCCCTGCGGACGCGCGCAGGCTCGCACTGGCGATTGGATTGCCTCTTGGTTTGGCGTTCCAGCTCGCGGATGATCTTCTGGACGTCATCGGGTCGAGCCGCAATACCGGCAAACCGGTGGGCGGTGATATCCGTGAAGGCAAACGCACGGTGTTGCTGGCCGATGCGATTGAGGCTGCCGGCGATGTCGAACGACGTGAACTCATCGACATGTGGGAAGCCGAATCACGTGACGAGGCACATGTTAGGCGTGCCATCGCATTGTTCGAGTCCACTGGTGCCATCGCACGTTCCAAGGAACGGATCGCCGGTCTGTGGCTCGAGTCGAAGGCCGCCATCGAGACGCTTGAACTATCGCAGGATCGCAAAGACATGCTTACCGAAGTATGCGCACGTTTCGTACCGATTGTGCGGGAACAGGGCTGATGCCGCCGCACTGTGAAAGACCCGTGTTCATCGCATCTTCCGCAAACCATTCCTTGTAGACTACAAGTGAACACATCTTTGTCGCGAAACGTTTTTTGAAGAAGGAATCGTACCGATTAGCCATGAGTGAAGCCCAGCATGCCCCCGAAGGCCAGGTCATCGAAGGCCGGTACCGAGTCGTCAGCAGAATCGCCGATGGCGGCATGGCCACGGTGTATCAAGCTGTTGACGAGCGTCTGGGACGTACCGTCGCCATTAAGATCATGCACACGCAGCTGGCACAGGGCCCACAACGCGACCAGTTCGTGGAACGTTTCCATCGCGAGGCCCGTTCCGCAGCAGCAATAGCCAATCCCCATATCGTGCAGGTGTATGACACCGGTGAGTTCGATGGACTGGATTTTCTTGTCATGGAGTACGTGCATGGCGTGAACCTGCGGTACGAAATGAACCAGCAAGTCACGTTCAGCGTTCGTGAGACGCTACGCATAGTCGGTGAGACGTTGGACGGCTTGGCTTCGGCGCATCGCGCAGGCGTGGTGCACCGCGATATCAAACCGGAGAATATTCTGCTCAATGACCGAGGACATGTGCAGATCACCGATTTCGGCCTGGCCAAGGCGGTGTCGCAGGCCACGCTGTCCTCCACCGGCATGCTGCTGGGCACGGCCGCCTATCTGGCGCCAGAAATGATTCAGCACAATCAGGCAACGCCGCAGGGAGACCTGTATTCCGTAGGCATCATGGCTTGGGAGATGCTGGCCGGCAAGGTGCCGTTCACCGCGGACAATCCGGTGACGCTGGTGTTCAAGCACGTGCATGAGGATGTGCCGGATATCACGACCGCTTGTCCGGGCATCAATGCAGGCGTGGCCGCATTCCTCGCCCGTCTTACGGCGCGCGCGGTCGAGGACCGTCCCCAGGATGCGTCCGTGGCATTCGACGAATTGCAGCAGTTGCAATCGAACCTCACCATCGACGACTGGCAATACCGTCTGTCAGCCGTTTCCCCGGCCGCAAACGATGCCGCCGACACCATGCCCGGCGATGGCACCCGGCAGATGCCGCTACCGCCCGCTCCCCCAGCACCGCCTGTGCGTCAGAACGACGATCGTACACGACAGTTCAATCCGGAAAACCCGAACAAAACCACCGTCATGCCGGCGCAGCAGGCAGATCCGGAGGCAACCACCCGCTTGGCTTTGGAAAAGAACGACGTCCCCGCCAACAACGTTCCAGCTTCCCCCTCGAACGGTCCGGTCAGTGGTGGACAGCCGAAACGCAGTGGCAAGCGTGCACCTGTCATCATCGCCGTCGTAGCAGCCATCGTGCTTGCCTGCGCAGGCGGTGGAGGCTATGCCTGGTGGTATTTCCGAGGACCGGGCAGCTACTGGACCATGCCTCAGCCGGCAGATCTCACATGTTCCGATTCGGAACCCTGCCGTATTTCCAACATCAAATGGAACGCCTATGAGGAACTGCTGAAATTCTCCAACATCGAGTACGAAGAAACCGAGGCGTTCAGTGATTCCGTCAAGGCTGGCAATGTCATCTCCACCGACCCGGAGAATGTCGGTTCGCATGTGAGCAAACGTCATCATCAGAAGGTCAAGGTGGTAGTGTCCAAGGGTATTAAGCAGGGCACTGTTCCCACAGACATTCTCGATGCCACCAGTGCGAACGGCAAGGATCCGATCAACGCGTTGAAGCGTGCCGGCTTCGACAACATCGAACAGACTCCGGCCAATGATGACGCGTATTCCATGGACGTACCTCAGGGCGCGTTGCTTGATTTAAGCGTGAATCCCGGCGCGACTCTGCCCCATAACGCGAAGATTACCGTCACGCTGTCCCAAGGACCGAAACCGGTTACCATGCCGGACGTCGTGGGCAAATCGAAGGATGAGGCGCAGCAGACGCTTGATGCGCTCAAGCTCACCGTCAACTGGACCGAGCAATTCGATGACAAGATTCCGCAAGGACAGGTGATTTCCGCTTCCGCGAAGACCGGAGACGAGTTGCACTGGGGCGATAGCGTCAATGCGGTGGTGTCGAAGGGACCGGAAACCGTAACGCTGCCGAATTATGTCGGACAGAAAGCCGCCGCTGCCAAAGCCGCATTGGAGAAGCTGGGATTCAGTGTGAAGATCAGCTCGCAACTGACACTTGACTCCAGTCAAGACAAGAAGGTCGCTTCGCAGGATCCGGTAGGAGGCACCGAGGTGCGACTGCGTCAGGAGGATGGCACGCCGAATACCGTCACCTTGAAAATGTATTCGTCGCTGTTCGACTGATTATCCTGATTACAAAATAGAAATCAGGGGTGTCTGTTCCGAAAACATTCTTCGGAACAGACGCCCCTGATTGGTTTGGAATGAACCTCGCTGAAAACTTATGCCTTCTTGGCAGCGGATTCGGCTTGTGCCTGCGCTTCGGCCTCCTGCTGGGCTTTGAGCTCGGCCTTGACCTTCTGCGCGTATTCGTCGACGTATTCCTGTCCGCTCATCTTCTGGATCTCACGGGTCACGCGGTCGGTAAGCGAACGCAAATCATCGTGGGTAATCTGGTCGGCGGATTTCTTCTCGACTTCAATCGGCTTGCCGTAAATCACCTTGGACTTGCCTTTGTTCGGAATGACCTGTCCTGGCTTCTGCAGTTCACGCGAACCGATGATGGCGGCCGGGAAAATGGGGCAACCGGTTTCGAATGCCAGACGCGCCGCGCCGGTGTGTCCTTTGTAAAGACGTCCATCGGGGCTGCGAGTACCTTCGATGTGAATGCCGAACAGATGTCCGTCCTCGATGATCTCACGGGCGTGGTTCAGTGCGCCAAGTGATTTGGAACCGCCGGAACGGTCCACGGGGAACACGCCGACTGACGTGAACCACCATTTCTTGAATTTGCCTTTGATGCCTTTGCCTTCGAAATATTCGGCCTTGCCCATGAAATGAATCATGCGCGGGCAGGTCAACGGCAGCAACGCATCGTCGATGACGGCAAGATGGTTGGCTGCGATGATGGCGCCACCTTCGTGCGGAATGTTCTCAAGTCCTTGCGCGGTCGGTCCCAAACGGTGGATGGCGATTGGTCCCAAGCCTTTTACGAAAAACCAATAGAGCATTCTTCACGATCCTCCCGGCGGATTGGCCTCCGCCCGATTAGAGTATAAGTATGACTGACCTCAACAATAGCAATGACGATGAAGAACGCCCAAATGACGCGTCGCATGGTGGCGGCTCTCCAATGGACGACTTGGATGCGGCTTGGGCCGAGTTTGCGGATTCGCATGCTGACGATTTGAAGGCCGTGGAACGTTCGCGTAGTGCGAAACGTTTCGAGAAGCATGCGCAACGTCGGGAAAAAGAGGCTTTGCTGTCCATCGATGACTTGGATCAGGGCACGTTCACCAATGATGCGCCGGCGAATGGTCGTGGGCCGCGCGATTTCACTGGTTCGAGCTGGCTTGACACGGATCGGGTCATGGACCGTTACGGTGACGACTTCGTGCCGCCGAATCCTGAAATCGGCCATGTGAAACTGTCAAAACTGGTGTTCTGGATATTGTTGGTGGCCGGCGTCATCGGCATTATCGCTTCCGTGTTCGTTCCGGCGTTGGCTTCGATTCTTGGTTCGATTTTCGGTTTGTGTGCGCTGGTCGGCGCCGCTGGCCTCATCGTGCAGCATAAAGGGCATCGTGAAACGCATACCGACGAATTCGATGATGGAGCACGCGTCTGACGATTCTTTGGCGACAAACTGAATACATCCATCTATGTGAAGGCCCCGGCGGTTATGAACCGCACCCCGATTGTTGGACTGAAGAAATTCAGATTCGATGATCGGAGGTGCGGTTCTTTCGTATGCGTGAGGATCGAAGGAAACACTACGACGACGGGTTCCGGCGCGAGGCGCTGGAGCTCATCAAGTCCGGAGCCGGCAAGGACACGCTCGCCAGAAGGCTTGCCATACCGGTGTATACCGCGAGAAACTGGATCAGGCTGTACAGGTCCAACGGCGAGGAGGCGGTCATGGGAGGCGGCGGCAGACTGGGAGACGAAGGTCGCCGCGTCGCGCGACCACGTCGAGAACGGTCTGACCAAGACGGAGGCCATGGCCAGGCACGGGATCGCGAGCATCGCGTCCCTGGAGCGCTGGTGCCGCGACTACCGGTCCGGAGGTCCGGAGGCGCTCAGGCCGAAACCCAAGGGCAGGCCGAAAGGCGCGAGATCCAAACCGAAGCCCGAACCGACGCGCGAGCAGGAGCTCGCCGAACAGGTCGCGTACCTGAAGGCGAAGGTCGCGTACCTGGAAAAACTCCGGACCCTGCGGGCGTCCAAGTCACGCGGCGCGAGCGAAGCGCCGTCGTCCGACTGCTCGCAGGGCGGGGACACCGGCTCGGCCACCTCCTCGAGATAGCCGGGCTGCCGAAATCCACGTACTACCATCACCTGTCGCGCCCGGCGCACGTGTCCAGGCCGGACGTGGAGCCGATGGTACGGGAGATATGTGAGCGCACCCCGAACG
>OAUN01000609.1_pt1 | contig 10990 bp, 11 predicted proteins | sample 1495101 | NCBI WGS metagenome assembly OAUN01 (sample SAMEA2580000, study PRJEB22360) | human gut metagenome | biome: human gut; feature: human-associated habitat; material: faeces | place: Denmark | collected 2008/2010 | reverse complement strand
TGAACCAGACTGTCAATCATAATCTGAAGATAATTTTCTGTATCCATATCTGCTCCTCATTTTTCGTGTACATACTTCCACATTCAATGAGTTACACACTTTTTGCGCTTTTCATAACCTGTTTCCATGTATCCCGCATACCGCGGATTTCATTTAAAGCCTTCTCTAACGTTTCTTTATCCTTATGGATATTGGCATCTGTAAGCAGACTATAAATATAACGGTATACATTATCAAAGTCTTCTGCAACTTTATATGAATGATTTAATGTTGCCTGTAATTCCTCAATAATCGCCTGTGCCTTTTTGATGTTATCATGTGTCTTTTGGATATTTTTTTCTTCAATCCCCATCATCGCAATATTGCAGAACTTAATTGCCCCTTCGTAAAGGAGCAATGTCAGTTCTGCCGGGGATGCGGTGAGGACTTTATTGTTATTGTATTGTGCATATGCATTATTTACTGCCACGATTTTTCCTCCTGCATGCTGTATTTATCAGCCAAATAATCCAGAAATAGAAGATGCCTGTGAATTTAATGAAGCCAGTGCAGATTCCATTCTTGAAAACTTCTTATAATAATAATCTTCCCATGTTGAAATCTTTGTTTCCTGGTCTGAAATCTTCGTCTTATATTCTGAATACTGTGTTGCCATCTCCTTGTCATTGTAAATGGACATATAACTGCTCATGCTGTTTGATGTTCCCAGCTTTTTGTTCAGTGTACTGTACAGGTTATTTGCCAGCTGTGAAAAGAATTTAATGACCGTATCCGAATCATTGGCAATGGCGGCTTTTAATTTATCTGTATTACCTTTTGATGTTGAATCGTCTTCATCACCATCAATGTGATATACACCCTTTTCATTTGTTGATGTTGAGAAGTAACTTCCTGTAGAAATACCAAAATCCGAAAGATTATAAGTTTTTCCATCAATTGTAATTCCTGCAAGCATTGAATTTTTCATAGAAGAAACCACGCTGCTTAATGTTCCATCATTACGAAGCAGGGAATCCTTAATCTTTGTTTCCCACTTTTCGACCTCATCATCAGACATGGACTCTTTTTCATCATCTGTCAATGGTTCATAGCCCTTTGCACTTTCCGCATTATAAGCAGTATCTAACGTCTTAATCAGTTCATTATACTCTGAGAGCATATCTTTAATCGTATCATAGATACCATCGACATCTGTGTCTGTCGTAATCGTTACCGCTTCGTTGCCTGTCAGTGCTGTTGCCTGAATCGTTAAACCATTGATTGAGAAGTTATTGGTCGTATTTTCAAATACTGCACCATTAAGTTCAATCTGTGCATTGCTTCCGGCAATACGGACTGCTGATGTTGTATCTGTTGATGACGAGGTGGACAGTCCGAGCAATTCTTTCTGAGAATCTGTAGCTGTACCTGCTGTATATGCATTGTAGGCTTCTACCATGCTCACAGCATACTCATACTGCGTGGTAGCTGCTGCCTGATAGCCTGTTGCCAGTGAATTGCTGCCTGTGATTGCATCACTGTAGCTTAACAGAATCTTTCCGTTGGTGCTGTCTACCTGTGCTGCATTGGTGCTGTCTACGCCCGCTTCCGTATAATACTGATTGATTGATGTATTATTCGCCGCAATTGTTTCGTTATTTGATGTAATAGAAGCTTCTGTACTTGTAAGCAATGAATCCACATCACTTGTATATGACACATTGCCATCGTCATCTGTCTTCTGTGTTCTTGTAAATACAAGTGTATCATCACTCACTGTTTTAGAAACAGTCTTTACTGCTTCCAATTCTAACTTTTCATCATCCGTAATGGTTCCATCTGTTTTTTTAGCTTCTAACTCTGACTCTCTGTCAGACAAATACTTTCTGGCCTCATCAAGTGTCGTCGGATTATAAATTCCATCACCTGTGCCTGTATAATTTGCCTTTTCAATAAAGCTGTCCACATACTGCTTCTGGTATGCAAGTTTTTTATTCTTTTCTTCCAGTTCTGCATTCGATGTCTTTAACTTCTCAATTGCTGTATTATACTGTTCAATTGTTGCATCATAATTGCTCTTAGCTGTATCAGCAATGTAAGTATTCTTATCCGTGCCTGCAATTGTCTGATATTTTGCAATATCCTTTGCAACTGTATCGGCTGTTGTTGCCTGAAGCTTTAATGCCCCCAAAGCATTCTTACCATTGCTGTTGGCAGCCGTCATTGAAAAATCGTTATCCGCACCGGACGACTTCGAGCTGATAAAGAACCGCTGATTATTCTCATCAAAACTTGCCGTCAGTCCAGCATTTTTTAATTTAACAACAAACTGGCTGATTGTCATATCAGAAGACAAATCAATCGTTGATGTCTTTCCATCTGCTGTCACAGAAATGCTGGCGCCATCTGCAACAGAACCCATTCCGTCCACTTCACTGAGTTTGCTGCTGCCTGTCAGCTTCGTATTGCCGTTTCCACTAATCTTTCCACCTGTCAGATAGCCGGTAGATGCCAGCTGTGTCACCTTTAAGGTCTGTGTTCCGCTGACCGCAGATGTAGAAGCGGATACGGTTGCATAAGATGAATTATTAATCGTTGCTTTCTTTAAATTATACGCACTTGTCAGCTTATTGCTTGCAAGCGTACCCGTGTAAAAGTTCGTAATCTTTGTATTGATACTCTTCCACTTATAAAAGCTTTGTCTGTGCTTTTTCATAATCTTCTTTTTTAGTACGGTAACCCATGACCAGTGCGGATACTAATGCTTCCGTATCCAGACCGGACTGCATACCTGATAAACGAATTGGCATATCATCTACCCCTTTCTATATGTCTGTATGTTTTGTACCTGTATTTACTACATCTTTTCATCGACAAGAAGCCCTGCCAGTTCGCAGGCCTTTGTAAACATTTTAAGCATTTTCTCAGAAGGAATCTCTTTTAATACTTCTCCTGTTTCCTTGTCTTTAATCTTAATGGTGATCCGGTTCATCGGCTCATACACACCAAACTCCGCAACCGTATTGCTGTTTAAGACTTTGCTGATGTCTTTGACATCTGCAAGGGTTGCTTTGCTTTCCTGACTTTCAGGAGATGTACTGTCCTGTCCAAACGAAAGCTGTACTGCCTGTGCCGCTGTATAATCTGCTGTCTGTGCGCTGCTGCCTGCTGCCTGGACATTTGTCGTTACGGGTGCTGTCGTCTGCACACTCTGTGTTGCTGCCGATGCTTTGTTAATTGATTCTAATCCCACTTTTATCCACCTCCGTGTGATAACGCATACTTTGTTTCCTTGTTCCTCAGTGAATATCCTTTTTCACCGCTTTTAAACTGCGCAGTAACCGCAGTTTATCTCATTTCTTATTAGTATTATCGGTTTTTTGCACCTGAATCTTTAGAATAACTTCTTTAATTTTTCCATATCTACAGACTCTGATGCCTCTTTATTGGCTTCCTGTATCTGTGTAAAGACTTCTTTCCGGTAGATTGGAACGGACTTCGGTGCAGAAACACCGATTTTAATCTGGTCGCCCTTGATTTCAAGAATTTTTACTTCAATATTATCATTAATAATGATTGCTTCGTCTTTTTTCCGCGATAATGCCAGCATTTCTACTCACCCGCCTTTTCTTTTCTTTCTTTTAAAAGATTATAAACCGGAAAGCGAACAACATAGTCTTCATTGACTGCAACTGCCTGAACTGCTTTCATCGTCGCCGTATTAATAATAATCGGCGCTTTTAAATTACAGGTCATCTTTGTAAGATCTGACGGTACTGTCATCGTAACAAATATCATCAGATCATCACTTTTTACATTTTCTCCCAGTTTATAAACAAGTTCATCTTCAACATCCGGTGCATATTCATCCACAATATATTCCGGCTTAATAATCGGCAGTGCCAGTGCCTGCTCATCTAACGACTGCAGCCACATAATTGGTTTTTCTTTCTTATCTTCTGTTTCATATACAATTGCAAACCGGCTGCAGTCCTCAAACCCAATCAGCCCTTTTTCAAATGTAATCACTTTGGCAGCATCAATTTCCACTGTGCCAAACCATTTTGTATTAATCTGCATATTTTACTCCATTTCTGAGCGACTTGTTGCGAAGCGGCGATTTCTCATCTGCCATAATGGCTATTTGTTTTCGCTCAGAAACAAATAGCCGTGTGAAACATATGCTATCAAGCATATTTTTTGCATTTCTCCATTTTCTAATAAAGACTGCCTGCGCACATTCTCACAAGCAGTCTTTTATTTTGCTTTTATTTTTATCCTAAGAAATCTAACAATGTCTGCTGTACAACTTTACTTGCAGCCTGAAGAGATGCGTTGTATACCAGCTGGGCTGATGTATAGCTTACAACAACATCTTCCAGATCAATATCTTCATTGGCAGACTTGCTTTCTGTGACATTGGTAAACTGTTCTGTAAGTCTTCCCTGTGTCAGCTCCAGTCTTGTAAGTCTGTTACCGACATCTGCATTGGCAAGGGAAATCGTCTGCTTATAGCCCTGCATCTGTGAAATGCCGCTTTCAAATGCCTTTGTCATTTCATCTTCTGCCAGTGTCTTCTGCTTATTTAAGCCATTCAGCATAGAATTTAACTTTTTCTGTGAATCCTCATCGCTGTACTGACTTTCCTTTAACATGCCCTCAACCTGTGAGATCTGGCTTTCTAAATCGAGTACATTCTGAACGGATGTCACAAGATCATCAATATCTCTTCCGAGGTTGATATCGAATGCTTCGTTGGCCTCTGTATTAATCTTAATCTTCTGTGCATAGTTGATGTTATATTCTACATCTTCTCTTACCTTATCATAGACGATTCCTGTCTTATTATCCACACAGTCATAGTACATGGTAGGATTCAAATCATCTTTAACGAAGTTATTCTTCTGATACGTAAATGAAAAGCTGTCTGAGGTGTAAACCTGCTTATAAACATTTTCACCCAGCAGCACTTCGCCTGTTGTCGCATTAAAGGCAATTTCATCATCACCCGGAATGTAGTTTTTATCCGTTGTATTTGTAAATGTCAGTGCAGTACCGGTAGAATCTGTAATGCTGTACTGTCCGTTGGCATCCGGATTGACCGTTGTTGTCGTTGTAATCGGGTTGCCGTCTGCGTCCAGCTGCTTGTTACCATTGCCATCTAACTGATACGTTGTAACGGTTGCCGTGCCATCTGCGGCAAAGCTGATATCTGTATTGTTATAGCTTAAGCTATATCCGGTGTTTTTCACATCTGAATAGCCAAGGCGCAGTCTGTAGACACTTTCCACATTTGGCATCACAGCATTGCCATCTGTATCGTAAGATACATTGAGATTTAAAATATCTGCATTGCTGTACGCATTGGTATAGACGGTCTTGCTTGAAATATCATCTCTGCCAAACTTCTGTGTAATCGTATAATCTGCTTCAGCTGCCAGTGCATCGGACTGATAGGTCAGTGTCGTATCCGTCTTATAACCGGTAAATACGTAACGTCCGGCGTAATCTACATTTCCTTCATCGTAGAAAGTCTTTTTTAAAGCCTTTAAGCTTTCTGCAATCGTATTTCTCTGTTCTGATGCATAAGAATCGGATGAACCCTGATTGCAGTATTCATACAGCTTATTAATAACAGATTCGCCCTGTGTCAGCGCGCCCTGTGTTGTTGAAAGCCACTGCTGTGCATCTGGGATATTTTTCTTTAAATACTGTGTTACTTCATTTAAGCTGGCACGAAGACGTAACGCACGAATGGCAATAATCGGGTCTTCTGACGGCTTATTAATCTTTTTTTGTGTAGACAGCTGGGTATCCAGTGTATTAACCTGTTTTTTATTCACCTGGATATTTGCCATACTGCTGTTAATCATCATCTGATTTGTAATTCTCATATCTTCTCCAATCCGGAATGAAACCTAATCATTAAAACTTATAGTCCTGTTCCATTAATCAGCTTGTCATAAATTTCGTTCATGACAGACATCATCTTTGAATTTAAGTTATATGCCTGCTGGAATTTCATCATATCCATCGCTTCTTCATCGGTATCAACACCCATGATTGATAAGCGCTGATTCTGAATTGTTGTGCGCAGGTTGTTGTAATTATCTAACATATTCGTTGCATTGCTTGAATCAATGGACATATCACTGACCATACTTTCAAGGAAGTAAGCGCCTGTACCACCGTCAAAAATCTTTTCGCTCTGAAGCTTTCTTAACTGTTCCATAATATCCGCTTCTGCCTGTCCGGTCGCCGCAGAACTTCTTGTTGCAAGCTTATCGGCATCTTTAACCAGTTCTGGGTTGACTGTAATGTTTAAAGCCGTCATCGTATCTGTGTTTGTCTGTGTTACAAACAATGAAATGCCGTGCTGTGTTCCGTCTGATGTCAGACCACTCTTTAAAACGTTATTAACCGATTCCGACAATGTGGAAATGAACTGGTTTAACTGGGACTGGTAATACGGAATCCCCTTAAAATCTGTATTCTGTTCATTTCTTAATACAGATTCCAATACTTTGTTACCGTCTGAATCCAGAATGTAATCGCCGTTCTCATCTACTTTGTACTGTTCAAACTCACCATTACAGCCGTCACGGATATCTACCAGTGCCTTCATCTGTCCGCCAAGAGACGGGCTGTAAAGATTGAAGTTTTGTCCGCTCTCCCACTTTACATCATATAAAGCGGCAGCATCGGAAGCATTTCTCTTATCTGCTCTGGCTTCTGTATAAAGCTTATTGTAATCGTATCCTGCAACCAGTGTCTGTCCGTTAATGGATACCCTGAAATCTGTCAGACCGTTTCCGATGTCTTCTTCATTGATGCTGACATTGACAATCTGTGCCAGATCATCAATCAGCGCATTTCTCTTATCTCTTAAATCATTTGCATCGCCGTAGTTGGCTTCAATCTGATTAATCTGTCTGTTTAAAGAAGCGATGTTTTGTGCATAGGAATTAATCTGCTCTACCGCATCCTTGATTTCGTTATTTGCATCTTCCTGAATCTTTCTAAGATTCGTAGACAATGTATTAAAATACTGCGCCATGCTCGCTGCATTGTTAATCAGCTGATTCTTTGTCGAAGCCTCGCCCGGTGCTTTAATAACTTCTTCTACCGATGTAAAGAACTTCTGATATTCCTTACAGTAACCGTTCAGATTCCATTCATCAAAGAAATCTTCAATCTGATCCATATAATTTTCTTTTGCTTCATATTCACCATAATTTGCCTGATTGTTACGGTATTTTTCATCGTAATAGCTGTCACGCAGCTGGCTGACACCTGTTACTTTAACACCGGCACCGAGCATACCGTAGGTCGAGAACGTACGTAATGCCTGTGCAGCTTCTGTGGATGCCTGCTGTTTTGAATATCCCTTTGTATTAATATTGGATACGTTATGTCCCGTAACATTCAGCGATGTGGATGCTGCCTGCAGACCGCTGTATGATATTGTTAATCCAAAAAATGTTGATGCCATATTTTCCTCATTTCCGGGCGGTTTTATTACCGGGCAGCATCCGCTGCCATGGTCATCTGCTTTCGCCCCGGTGCAGATAACTGTTTAAACTTCATTTTATGCATTTCCAAGTGAAACGATTAAGCTTTCTAACATATCGCTGACAACATTAATATACCGTGATGCTGCATTGTATGCCTGCTGGAACTTAATCATCTTTTCAAGTTCTTCATCAGAAGATACACCCTGCAACTGTAAACGCTGGTTATCATATCCGTTTACCATGGTTTCCTGATTGCCCACGTAATTGTCAAGCACACGACCCATCGTTGCGTATTCACTGATGAAATTTGTATAATATGTATTAAAATCTGACTTTGCATAGACCTCAGGATTTAAAGAAGCAAATTTGTTCTCCCACATATCCACCAGTTCCTGTGCTTTATCAAAATCTTCTTTTCCCTGTTTCGTCGTCAGTGCAATCTTACCGACATTCTGTGCAACTTCCTTGTTCATCTCAAGGCTGCCGATCGTATAGTAAGACTGGTTGCCCTTCACATCCAGATTGTTTCTGACATAAATCGTACCACCGTTCGCATCGGTTGTCACGATATAACGCTTGGTATTGGTACGGGAAATCAATTCCTCACCGATGGTCTTATCATCGTCCATACCATAATCTGTCTTATCCATGTCCAAAACAGAATATACATAAGAATCTACCTGTTCTTTCTGTGTCAGTGTTTCATCTGTAAAAAGGGCTTCCTCCGATGTGTAACTGTATGTTCCGTCACCATTGTCCGTTCCCTGTACTGCCTGTCCGTGTCTTGTATACAGAACTGCATTGGATGATGCTTTATATGTATACTTCGCTGCGGCAATTTCATTGCCTTCACTGTCTGTCAGCGGTGCATCCAGCGTAATTTCTTTTTCAGGACATAAAACATCATTGATGGACTCCACAATCCCGTTTACCAGCTTATCCAGCCCTGCCATCGCACTTAAAATAGCAGACGGTTCAATGTATGTATTGTAATAATCCTGCTTTTCCTGATATGCGGCATTGGCTGCATCGTATGCTGCCTGTCCTTCTGCCGTTGTCAGGTCATAATCACTCTCATCCGGCTTTACCGGTACATCGGAAGCCTTGACATTGACACTTCCCCGCGCAATAATTGCACCTTTTAATGAACCCATATCATTTTTACTGCCATTTGAAATCGGCTGTGTAATGTCAAATACATCCTTTTCAAAGGAAGGCCAGGTTGGAATCAGCAGCGAATTACTGTCCATGGTTCTTGTGGACATCTCTGTCACATTATTCTCATTGACAAACGGAATGCCTTCGCATGTGACGATGACACGTCCGTTTGCTTCTTCATAATAAGACATCTTAATATATCCACTGAGTTCATCGAGTGCATTATCACGCTGGTCACGTAAATCGTTGGCATATTCGCCCGAACCGGATTCAATTCCCTGAATCTGCTTGTTTAATGCAAAAATGGTCTGCCCCAGTTCATTAATCCGGTTTACGGAATTCTGTACTTCGGTATTCAGCGTTGTCTGATAGTCTTTTAAACTCTCATAGATTTTATTGGATCTGTTTACAAATGCTGATGTATACTGAATTAAAGAGGATCGTGCAACGGTGCTTTCAGGATTCTTGCTTAATTCATTCACTGCGGAATATAAATTTTTCAAGCAGTCCTGATAGGTAACACCCTGCATTTCACCAAAAAGATCTTCTACTTCTTCTACGGCTTTTAAGTTGCTTTCATAGTAACCCAGTCTGCCGTTCTCTGTCCGATACGCTCTGTCGATAAACGTATCGCGGATTCTGCGGATTTCACTGACGGAAACACCGAGTCCGTATTTATCAATTGTATTACTTCTCGTACCAACAGTCAGATACGTCATATCTTCAAACGTAATCTGCTGTCTTGTATACCCCTCTGTATTAATGTTGGCGAGGTTATGTGCTGTTGTATTTAAAGCTGTCTGCGCGCTGTGCAGGCCGGAAACGCCAATATACAGACTTCCCATTCCGTTTGCCATTGTTTCTCCATTTCTGCCCTCATCTGCTTATCCTTAAGCCGGCCGTCCTCCCCTCCGTGGGAAAACCTGTATAAAGTATAAAATTAAATATTACTGTCTTGCATCAAAGCCGCTGACGGTCTGGATTCTCTCCTCGTCATAAGCGTTTTTACTGTAGTTTCCTGTCTGTGGTGTAAGCACTGCATTTTTTGCAATGTTAAGTTCAAACTCAACCATATCCAGTGATTCTTTTGTCAGTAATTTATTATTCTCGTTGATTTTCATCAACTCATTTAATGTCTGTTTAAGCTGTGCATTAACTGCCTCAAGTGCATCATGCTCTTTAGGCTGCTTCTTTAGCACTTCTAAAATATCTTCTAATTTAATGTCTGTTCTTCTTAAATTGAGTACATTGCAGATATCATCTACATTTTCCATACGCTGCTGTTCCAGTTTATTAATGGCATCAATACGTGCCTGTTCCTGAACCAGAATATCCTGTAACCGCTCAATATCCGCACCGACAATTGCCTTTGTCTTGTTATTGGATAACTCCAGCAGTTTTTTATACTCTGCATCTTCCTGTCCAAGTACATCAATAAGTGTATCAATTAAACTTGCCATGAAAGAATCTCCTTAAAATGTTAATGTTGCAATATTCTCAAGCATCTTACCGGCAACTTCCTGCGCACTCACACGATATGTTCCTGCCTCCATTGCCGCTTTTATCTGTGCAACCTTGTCTTCTCTTACTTCCGATGTCCGGCTTACTGCCTCTTTTGCTGTCTGATAATCCTTTGCTGTTCTTGAAATTTCCAGTTTATCACTATATGAAGCAGTACTGCCTCCCTTCTTTGCAGAAGAAGCTGCCCCACTCTGATAAATCCGGTTCACAGCACTGTATGCCTCTACACGCATTGCTGACCGCCTCTCTTTCCGTTTAAACTCTTTTCCTATTCTCATTAAAATGGTTTCAGAAATATTATCGGTACTTTCGGCATATTCCTTAACCTGTTTTTACAATTTTTAAATACAAAAAAAGAAAGAATCGCCCGGAATTCTGTATATATCCTGAGTAATTCTTTCTTTATGCTCTGTAATATAGAATCTGTTATTTATCAAGGAATCTCATTCTTGCATTGTCACGATCCCTGCCTGCCCTTGGTGCCGGTGCCGGTGCCTTATACAGATTATCCAGCTTGTTTGCCATCGTCCCTTTACACTTATCACAGTAACGCCCTGTCTTAATCGTTGCACCACAGCACTCACACTGCAGCCCGATCGGTGAATCATCCGTAAAGCAGAGACGCTCTTCACGCACCCACTGTTCAATCTGCTTGGTGCTGACTTCAAATTTATCTGAAATCTCCGAAATGCTTGCAACTTTGTTGTCGCGGATATATTCCTTAATTTCCATAAACTTGTCTTCCAGCTGTTTAATGCAGCTCGGGCATAAATTACGGTAACTGCCGCCTATATAATTATATAATTTCCCACATTGTC
>OAUN01000607.1_pt1 | contig 11030 bp, 10 predicted proteins | sample 1495101 | NCBI WGS metagenome assembly OAUN01 (sample SAMEA2580000, study PRJEB22360) | human gut metagenome | biome: human gut; feature: human-associated habitat; material: faeces | place: Denmark | collected 2008/2010 | reverse complement strand
GCCCTCCAAGGGCGGGGGGACGGGCGACCGGAAGGAGCCCCCAGCCGTTGCACCGATCGGCGTCCACACAGTGCATATGCTTCGGCGAGCCAATGATAGCGTCCGTGGGACAGGCATCCGAGCAGAGACGGCAGCCGATGCACTTGTTGGGATCGATTTCTGCGATTTCCGGCGGAACGTGAATACCGCATTCCTCATTCAAGGGGAGTTCTTCGCGGCCTAGGAGAACAGACAGGCGGGAAATGACCTGAGGTCCTCCGGCAGGACAGCGGTTATGCTTTTCCCCGACGGCGATGGCCTTGGCGTAGTCAGCGCAGTCGTGATATCCGCACTGCCTGCACTGAGTCTGCGGGAGGATTTCTTCAATCTTAGAAATTTCGATCATTGCTGCCAAAGATTTTCTGCGATGAGGTTGCCGGGTTCGCCGCGTCTCGGTGCTTGGAAGCCCATGGGCTTAAGCAGCGCACGAACTTCTTTGATCATGGCTGGATTACCGCAGAGAAGGACGCTGGAAGCGGAACTATCAAACTTAATGCCGACCGTCTCAGCCAAATCTCCGGTGCTGATCAAATCCGGAATTCTTCTAGATAAGAACTGTGTCGCTTCACGTGTAACCACGGGAACGTAGATCAGACTTCTTCCGCTGCCTCCGCCGAACGAAGAGTCATCTTTGATTTTTTGAATCAGCTGTGTGTAGGCAAGATCTTCAGCCAACCGCACAGAATGGACAAGAACGATCGTAGGCCATTTCTTCCAGACGGATTCCTGACGAAGGATGCTGATGAAGGGAGCAAGTCCTGTTCCCGTGCTGAGGCACCAAAGATTTTGAGATGTAGGAAGTCTGTCCGGCAGCAAGGAACCCCAAAGATCCGTTTCCAGCCAAAGCTCCGAGCCGGCCTCTAAGGCGCAGAGGCGAGGGGAGACTAACCCATTTGGGACTTCAACAATAAAGAACTCGAGGAATGGATCGGAAGGAACGGAAGCCAAGGAGTAGCCTCTTGCGGCGTACTCAGTTTTTCCGTTCGCTTCAATATCCAGTCCTAAACGAACAAACTGTCCGGGCGTAAAAGTGAATCCTTCGGGTTTGGTCACTCTTATAGAGACCAAACCTTTTCTCCATACCTGCTTTTGCAGCAGGCGGACCTTGGTGCGATTATCCGACACGCTTAGAGTTCCTTCTTGAGGTACTGGCGCTTATCGAGGACGTCACGCCATTTCTCGGCTTCGTCCGTGTGCGGTTTCATTCTGGTGATGGAAGGCCAAACACGAGCAAGTTCTGCGTTCAGGGCAATGAATTCCTGCTGATCTTCAGGAACGTCTTCTTCGGCCATAATGGCGTTGGTCGGGCATTCGGGAATGCAGACGGCGCAGTCGATGCATTCGTCCGGATCGATCACGAGGAAATTGGGACCTTCACGGAAGCAGTCGACCGGGCAAACGTCAACACAGTCGGTGTATTTGCAGAGGATGCAGGGTTCGGTCACTACATGTGCCATTGGAAAACTCCGTTTTCTTAATTCGTTACTAAAACTCTGTATTTTAGTTGATTCAAACCTATAGAGAGCACTTGCGGGAGCCGAAACAAGCTAAGAATCTGAAACGTTTTGTTGAGAGCGTTGCGAACGAGGAACGTCCGATTGAAAAACTCCTCCTGCCTTTCGGTTCGCGTCAACTCGAGACTATAGAATAGTCATCGTAGTTGCCAAGGAGCCATGCAGTGATTATTGATTCTTTATTAGATACCGACTTATATAAATTTACGATGATGCAGTGTGTCCTGCATCAATTTCCGGCCGCTCAGGCAGAATATAAATTTAAGTGTCGAAACCCCGGAACCGACCTTCAGGCCGTGATCGGGCCGATTAATGAAGAGATTGATCATCTATGCGCCTTGCATTTCCGCAAAGACGAGCTGGATTATCTGCGCAGCCTGCGCTTTATGAAGAGCGACTTCATCGACTTTTTGGAACTCTTTCATCTGAAGCGTTCCTGTATTGAAGTAAAGAAGGCAGAGGGCAGCGATACAGATATTGAAATTCGTATTCGCGGGCCGTGGCTCCATACCATCATGTTCGAGATTCCGGCTCTTGCCATTGTCAACGAATGCTATTACCGCAAGTTCTATCCCAACCAGGATTTGACGGAAGGGCGCCGGCGGCTGAAAGCAAAAATGGAGTCTATTAAGGATATTCAGGATATCGGCATCTCGGAATACGGCACCCGCAGACGTTTCTCTAAAGCATGGCAGGAAGAGGTTATTAAGACCATGCAGGCGACGATGGGCAAACAATTTACCGGCACGAGCAACGTTTACTACGCAATGCAGCTGGGACTCACGCCGCTTGGGACAATGGCACATGAATATCTACAGGCATGTCAGGCTCTGGGCCCGCGTCTTAGAGATTCTCAAAAATACGCGTTTGAAATGTGGGCAAAAGAGTATCGCGGCGATCTCGGCATTGCTCTGTCCGATGTCTACGGCATGAAACCTTTCCTGCTGGATTTCGACATGTACTTCTGCAAACTCTTTGACGGTGCCCGCCACGACTCCGGAAATCCGTTTGAATGGGGCGAACATCTCATTGAGCATTATCGGAAAAACCGCTGCGATCCTAAGACAAAGACACTGATTTTCTCGGACATGCTCGACTTCCCGAAAGTGATCAGTTTGTACAACGCTTTCCACGGAAGAATCCGACTCGGTTTCGGTATCGGCACCAATCTGGTAAACGATTTGGGAATTCCGGCACTTCAGAATGTCATTAAATTGATTCGCTGCAATGATCAGCCTGTGGCAAAACTCTCTGACGATCCGATAAAGAGTATGTGCGAAGATGAATCGTATTTGCGCTATCTGAAAAGCGTTTTTAACATTTGATAAAAATTACCATTATCTGAAAATTAACAACTTAACCCAGCGGATTTGATAGACTTTTATCTTTTCTCTTAGACAGTTATCAATTTTTGACTGTTTGAAGGAGCAGAATTTATTTCTGATGTCATAACGTCAATCGGACTTAAATTCTGCTTTAGTTTTGTTTAGCGGTCCTCGAGTCATTTAATGAATTCGATTCCGGCATTTTTGTTCTGCCGGCCGCGAACGTAGAAAAGGTAAATGATGAACAAGAAAACAACATTCCTCGGAGCAGTGGCGGGGTTATCCGGCTTGCTTCCAATTTCTGCCCATGCGGCGCTTCCCGGTGCCGAACTGAGCTTGTGCTGGGCGATTCCTTTCGCTGGTATTTTGCTCAGTATTGCCCTGGGACCTCTGCTTTTTGCACATTTCTGGCACAAAAACTACGGCAAAGTCGCCTTGATGTGGGCAGTTTTGGCAGACGTTCCGCTCTTTATGTTCTTTGGAACACAGACTTCTATCGAAGCACTCGCACACGCTCTGATCGGTGATTACGTTCCGTTCATTATTTTCGTCGGTTCTCTTTACATTGTTGCCGGCGGTATTCACCTGAGAGGCTCGTTCGTCGGCAAACCCTGGTTGAACACGACATTTCTTTTAAGCGGCGCTATTCTGGCCAATCTGATGGGTACCACGGGCGCCGCGATGCTTTTGATTCGTCCTTTGTTAAGTGCGAACAGAAGACGTCACTATCAGATGCACACCTACATTTTCTTCATTTTCATTGTCGCTAATATCGCGGGTTCATTAACTCCGCTCGGCGATCCTCCCTTGTTCCTGGGTTTCCTGCGCGGCGTGACCTTCTTCTGGACCGCTGCTCATCTTTGGGAAGTGACCGGCCTTGCCGTGGGACTTCTTCTGATCATTTATTTCCTTCTGGATACTTGGCTCTACAAGAAAGAACTTAAAGACAACGAAGAACTCAAGAAGCCTGTTGCCTACGTTCCGTTCGGATTCGAAGGCTCTATCAACTTCGTTCTTCTTGCCTGTATCGTGGGTGCCGTGCTGATGTCCGGATTCTGGAAGACTGGCGTTGAATATCACTTCCTTGGTCTGCACATTGCGCTTGAATCCCTTATTCGCGACGGTATTTTTGCGACAGCTGCAATTCTTTCCCTCATTCTTACGAAGAAAGAGTACCGCGACGCCAACCAGTTCTCCTGGGAACCGATTCTGGAAGTCGGCAAATTGTTCTTCGGCATTTTCGTAACGATCGTTCCCGTTCTGGAAATGCTTCGAGCCGGCTCTTCCGGCGCCTTCGCTCCGGTTGTTGCTTTAGTGACCGGTTCCGACGGACAGCCTGTCAACGCAGCTTACTTCTGGCTCACGGGTATGCTCTCCAGCTTCCTGGATAACGCTCCGACATATCTGGCCTTCTTTAACTTGGCCGGCGGCGATCCTGCCTACCTCATGACGACAGGCGCACACACCCTGATGGCGATTTCTATGGGCGCCGTTTTCATGGGTGCGATGACCTACATCGGCAATGCCCCGAACTTCATGGTGGTCAGTATCGTTCAAAACCGCGGCGTCAAGATGCCTTCCTTCTTCGGCTTCATGGCCTGGTCGTACGGTATTTTGGTTCCGATCTTCCTCGTTCTTACATGGCTCTTCTTAATGTAAGCCACTTAGGATAGATATCATTCCAACCGCTCCTTTCATTCGTGATCGGAGCGGTTTGTTTTTGCCGAAACAAAACGTTCGGAAAAGAAGAGGCTGACCGCACAACTTAGGATGCAAAGCGTCAGATCGTGCGTTTGGAAAGATACAATGATCGTATTTACGAACAGTAGAAACGAACCACACGCAATATATGTCTCACACTCATTACTATCAGGAAGACACCGATGAGGGGCTGAAGATCGCTGCGCTATTAAATCAGCTGATTGAATCCCCCGGAGCTCTGTCTAAAAAGGAATGGGAGTACCTGAATACGCTGCCCATCGGCACGCTGATGCGCGAAGCCGGCATCAGTCGTAAAGAAGCGGTTCATGTTTTTAATCAAATCGACCGGATTGAGGCAGATGTGAGCAAGATCGGGCGGTTTGAACATCTGACCGATGCTTTCATGATGTGGCTCGTAGGCGGAAGCTTCGTACTGGCCGGTGTGCTTTTGGCCTTAATTTCTATTCCTGAAAGTGTGTGGGGAAGAATCACGATTCCGATAAGTATCGGTATCGGCCTTATCTTTATTTTTGTTCCGTTCATAGCCAGGAAGCGCGCTCTGACTTATGACAAAGACTGCTTCAGACACACCATTGTCGAAATCTTAGGCCAAGGATTGATGAAGCGCTCGGTTTTAACCACAGACGCGCTGATTCGAGAAATTCAGCCGCACGAACCAAAGAAAGCTTTGTTGGAGGTAGTTGAGAAATTTGCCCAGACGCAGAATCGAAAGATCTCAAAATACGAAGAGATTTGTCTGATTAAGCAGCTTTTGGACGGCTACAACCTTAAAATTTCTGACCTGCCATTTGAAGTAATTGAGGAAATTGACGGCGTTTGTCCGGCAAGAAATCCGGCATGAAAAAAGTAATTGAATCGACGAATTTAGAAGAGCAGCTGACGCGCCATCACGAAGGCGACAGCGACTACACCCATCAGGGCACGGGTTCATCCAAAAAAGTACTGATCGCCGCAGTGTGTCTCACCCTGGGTTATGCAGTGATTGAGGTTATCGGCGGTTTCTTGTCGAACTCACTGGCTTTGTTGTCTGATGCGGGGCACATGGTCACCGACTCTGCCTCTCTCTTCTTTGCGCTGCTGGCTAACGTCCTGGCCGGCCGTCCCGCAAGCGGCAAGTATTCTTTTGGGTTTGCAAAACTTGAAGTATTGGCGGCGCTTTTGAATGCGCTGGCTATGTTTGCGGTGGTGCTCTGGATTGTGGTTGAAGCGGTGGAACGCTTCAGCAGTCCTGTGCCTGTCAACGGCTCGAGTGTATTTTTAGTGGCTACGCTGGGTCTGCTGATCAATATTGCCGTTGCCTGGACTCTTTCCAGAGATCAAAAAAGCATCAATACTCGCGCTGCGCTTCTGCATGTGATGGGCGACTTGCTGGGTTCCGTCGCTGCGATCACCGCCGGTATTGTGATTTACTTCGGCGGTCCTGTGATTGTCGACCCGATCCTGTCTATTTTTGTGAGTGCTTTAATCCTGCATTCTTCCTGGGGCGTCGTCAAAACTTCAGTACATCTTCTTTTGGATGGCGTTCCGGAAAATATTCCTTACCAGGAAGTCGGTTCGACCCTGGAAGCAATTCCTGGCGTTTACGCCGTGCATGATCTCCATATTTGGGACATGACGGCAAACGAAGCTGCCCTGTCTTCTCACATCGTTTTGGAACGCATGGACGAGTGGCCTCAGGTTTTAGAGAAAGCTCGTGAGATTCTGGAGAAAAAATATGGAATTTCTCACATCACGCTTCAGCCTGAACCTGTTGAGGAAATGAAAAAGCGTTTCATGTGCATTGGTGAATAACTTTCAGCGGTGAGGCGGACTTGTATCAAACCGTCAGGAGGGGCCTTGGAGAAGTTACAAATAGGCTCCCGACCGCTATAATTGATTGAATTTTGTAAAGCCACGCCTGCTCATTTGAAGCGCGTCTCTTTTTTTTTTCTGTTGAGAATAAGATGACGAAATATGTATTTGTTACCGGCGGTGTAGTTTCTTCCCTGGGGAAAGGTATTGCAGCAGCTTCCCTGGCCGCCATCCTTGAGTCTCGCGGGCTCAAGGTCACAATCATCAAGATGGACCCCTACATCAACGTCGACCCGGGTACGATGAGCCCGTTCCAGCACGGCGAAGTCTTCGTGACCGAGGACGGTGCTGAAACCGACTTGGACTTAGGTCACTATGAGCGCTTCATCACGCCGAAGATGCACAAGGCGAATAACTTTACGACCGGCCAGATCTATCGTAATGTTCTGCGCAAAGAACGCCGCGGTGAATATTTAGGTAAGACCGTTCAGGTCATTCCGCACATCACCAATGAAATTCAGGATTTCATCGCCCGCGGTGCTCATGCTGCCGGCGATCCCGATATCGCATTGGTTGAAATCGGCGGCACGGTCGGTGATATTGAATCGCTGCCGTTCCTTGAAGCCGTTCGTCAGCTGTCTTTGAGAGCAGGCCGCAACAACACCTGCTTTATCCATCTGACACTTGTTCCTTACATCGCCAGCGCCGGCGAATTAAAGACAAAGCCGACACAGCATTCCGTAGGCGAACTTCGTAAGATCGGTATCAGCCCCAACGTTTTGCTTTGCCGAGCCGACCGTAAGATTCCGGACGACGAAAGAGCCAAGATTTCTCTGTTTGCCAATGTTCCGATGGATGCCGTCATCTCGGTTTGGGACGTTGACACAATTTACAAAGTTCCGATGATGCTGCATGAGCAGGGCTTGGATGAAATCGTCTGCCGCTGCTTAGACCTGAATCCGAAACCCGCCGATCTTTCCGCTTGGGAAAAGGTCGTCGATCGTCTTGAACATCCGAAGGACACCGTCAAACTTGCCATGATCGGCAAGTATGACCTGAAGGATTCTTATAAGTCTTTGAATGAAGCTCTCATTCACGCCGGTATCCATACCGGTCATCATGTGGATGTAACCTTCATCGAAGCTGAAATCCTTGAAAAAGAAGGCACCGACTGCCTCAAAGGCATGGATGCTATTTTGGTTCCCGGCGGTTTCGGCAAACGCGGTACCGAAGGCAAGATCAAAGCCATCGAATACGCCCGTAAGAACGACATTCCCTACCTCGGCATTTGCCTCGGCATGCAGCTTGCCGTGATTGAATTTGCACGCCACGTCTGCGGTCTCGGCGGCGCTAACTCTACTGAACTGGATCCGGAAACACCGCATCCGGTTGTCGCCCTGATCACCGAGTGGAAGGACCACACCGGCGTTATCGAAAAACGCGACGAAGACAGCGATCTCGGCGGCACAATGCGTTTAGGCAAACAGGTTGTTCCTATCAAACCCGGAACACTGGCTGCCGAAGTTTACGGCAAGGAAGTCGGCGAACGTCATCGTCACCGTTATGAAGTGAACAACTCCTACTGCGATCAGTTTGAGAAGGCCGGCATGGTGATTTCTGCCAGAACGCCGGGTGAAAACCTTCCTGAAATCATGGAGCTGCCCGATCATTCCTTCTTCATCGGCGTTCAGTTCCATCCGGAATTTACTTCCTCTCCGCGTTTCGGCCATCCGCTTTTCAATAAATTTATTGAAGCGGCTGCCAAGTATCACAAAGAACACGAAAAGGCTGAGTAATCGACATGCAGTTATGCGGTTTTGAAGTCGGTCTGAACCGACCCTTTATTCTTCTTGCCGGTCCGTGCGTCATCGAGAGCGAGCAGCTCACACTTGATATCGCCGGCAAGATGAAAGAGATCACCGATAAACTCGGGATCCCTTATGTGTTTAAAGCAAGCTACGACAAGGCAAATCGTTCCTCGGATACGAGTTTTCGCGGCTTGGGAATGGCTAACGGCCTGCGTATTTTGGAAGAAGTTCGTCGTCAGATCGGCGTTCCGGTCGTCACCGACGTTCATACGGCCGATGAGGTTCCGGAAGTCGCCTCTGTCGTTGATCTTCTTCAGACGCCGGCTTTCCTTTGCCGTCAGACAGACTTCATTGCCGCCTGTGCCAAGAGCGGTAAGCCCGTCAATATCAAGAAGGGCCAGTTCTTGGCTCCTCAGGATATGAAGCAGGTCGTGCTCAAAGCTCGTCACGCAGCTGCCGCGGCCGGTCTTTCCGAAGACCGTTTTATGGTTTGCGAGCGCGGTGCCTGTTTCGGATACAACAACCTTGTATCCGATATGCGCAGTCTTGTGATCATGCGCGACTGCGACGCTCCGGTGATTTTCGATGCGACGCATTCCGTTCAGCTCCCCGGCGGTCAGGGCACAAGCTCCGGCGGCCGCAGAGAATTTGTTCCTCCTCTGGCCCGCGCGGCTGTTGCGGTCGGTGTTTCCGGTCTCTTTATGGAAACGCACCCGAATCCCTGCTGCGCCAAGAGCGACGGACCGAACATGGTGCCGCTCGATAAGATGGAAGCGCTGCTGACTAATTTGCAGGGCATTGACCGACTTGTAAAGTCCGGTGAATTTTTAGAAAACCAGTTGCATTAACTTTTTAAGAGATAAACATGAGCGAAATTGTTGAAGTCTTTGGTCGTGAAGTATTGGATTCCCGCGGCAATCCGACCGTTGAAGCCGAGGTCATTCTTGCTTCCGGCGTGATCGGACGCGCAGCAGTCCCGAGCGGTGCTTCCACAGGCAGCCGCGAAGCCATTGAGCTTCGTGACGGCGATGCTTCCCGCTATAACGGCAAAGGTGTTCTTCAGGCCGTTGCCAACGTCAACGACGAAATCCGCGATGAAGTTGTCGGTTACGACGCCAGCCAGCAGACGGAAATTGACCGCGCCATGATTGAGCTCGACGGCACCCCGAATAAGTCCCGCCTCGGCGCCAACGCCATTTTGGCTGTTTCCTTGGCGGTAGCACGCGCAGCTGCTGAAGAATGCGCTCTTCCGCTGTATCGTTATTTCGGCGGCATCAACGGCTTTACGCTGCCCGTTCCGATGATGAACGTTGTGAACGGCGGCGCTCATGCCAACAACAACCTCGACATCCAGGAATTCATGATTATCCCGGCCGGTCTGCCGACTTTCAGCGAAGCGCTTCGCTGCGGCGCCGAGATCTTTCATGCTCTGAAAAAAATTATGAATGCTCACGGCATGTCTACTGCTGTCGGTGACGAAGGAGGTTTCGCTCCGAATATTGACAGCCATGAAGCTGCTATCGAATTCATTATCGACGCCATCAAGGCGGCCGGCTACACACCGGGAGAGCAGGTTTTTATCGGTCTGGACTGCGCTGCCAGCGAATTCTATGAAGACGGCGTTTACAACCAGAAGGGTCAGGGCCTGAAACTTACCGCTGACGAATGGATCGCCAAGATGACCGAATGGGTTGACCGTTATCCGATCATCTCCATCGAAGACGGTATGGCCGAAGGTGACTGGGAAGGCTGGGCCAAACTTACCGAAGCCTTGGGTGACCGCGTGCAGCTTGTCGGCGACGACCTCTACGTGACCAACACATCCATCCTTAAGGAAGGCATTGAAAAGGGCATCGCTAACTCCATCCTGATCAAGATCAACCAGATCGGCACGTTGACAGAAACTTTCGAAGCTATTGAAATGGCCAAGAAAGCTCGCTATACAGCCGTGATTTCTCACCGCTCCGGCGAAACCGAAGATTCGACTATTGCCGATATCGCCGTCGGTACGAACGCCGGTCAGATCAAGACCGGTTCTTTGAGCCGCAGCGATCGTATGGCTAAATACAACCAGCTTCTTCGTATTGAAGAAGAACTCGGCGACATCGCGGTTTACCCGGGCCTGGATGCTTTCTACAACATCCGCAAGTAATTTATGGCGCGTCTGACGAAAAAGGTAAAGCTCGGAGTACCTCGATTTCTAGTCCTGGTACTCGTCGCTGCCGTTTGCGGCATTCAATATCCTTTGTGGGTCGGAAAGGGCAGCAATGCCACGCTTCTGGATTTACAAGATCAGCTGAAGACTCAGAAAGAGAAGAATGCCGCGCTGGAGCTCGAAATCTCCAGACTTGAAGGGGAGGCAGACAGCCTTCGCCAAGGAAGTGAAGCCTTAGAGAGCAGGGCCCGTGAAAAACTGAACATGATTCGCGAGAACGAATACCTAATTCGAATTGCGCCGTAATTGATTACTCAAGAATCAAGAAAATGCCGGAACTAAAAACTCCGGCTTTTTTGTGTCCGTGTCAGGCAGAAAAGACGCTTCACTTACGCGAACGAGAGTAGTCTCGATTTCAAAATTAGGAATTGAGACTTACAACAATGACGAAGTCGGATCTTTTTGTTAGGAGTGAACATGAGTAAGCCGATGACGGTGGCACGCTATGCAAAGGAGCATCGGGGTTGGTTTTACGGATGTCTGCTCCTGTTTGCACTCGTCGCTTTCTTCTGTCTGAAAGCGATTTACGATATGACGGTGTATGGCGCAAAGGCACCGCTATACGCCTTCACCGCCGGTATGGTCGGTTTCGGAGCGACGGCTCTGGGATCGCTGC
>OAUN01000588.1_pt1 | contig 11570 bp, 10 predicted proteins | sample 1495101 | NCBI WGS metagenome assembly OAUN01 (sample SAMEA2580000, study PRJEB22360) | human gut metagenome | biome: human gut; feature: human-associated habitat; material: faeces | place: Denmark | collected 2008/2010 | reverse complement strand
GATGCAGCGGAAAAAGTGAAGATAAAATCCCGGGCCCGGTAGCTTTTGATAAACACGATCGCTGCCATATTTGCGGCATGGTTATTTTGAACTATCCCGGAGCAAAAGCTCAGGTTTTTGTAAAGGGAGAAAAAGAGCCCCTGAAGTTTTGTTCCGTCAAAGACGGATTTGTCTATGTTCTGCAGCCTGAGAATGCAAAACGAACCGTGGCTTTCTGGGTTTCCGACTTCGGCAATAAGAAAGATATCCCGCTGCATGAAAAGAGGCTCTTGGCTCAGAAAGCTTTCTTTAATGCCGGATCTGACGTTCGCGGAGCGATGGGCAAATCGATTCTTCCGTTCGCTACCAAAGAAGAAGTTCAAGCCTTTACGAAAGAGCACGGCGGAACAATTGTGAATTATTCCGAAGTGAACCTTGGGCTTTTGAAATCGCTTAAAGGCCACTGAGCATGAGAAAAGTGCCTCTTCTGTTTCTTTTATTTTTTCCGCTCTTCTGTAGCGCGGCGCATTGGGACGTATCGACGTCTCAGGAGCTTCACGATGCGCTCTCAAAGGCGGCAGCTGGGGACGAAATTGTGATTTCTCCGGGAACCTATGAAGGCACTTTTTCAATTCCTACCAGTCTTTCTCTTCGAGGAAGCAAAGATTCGATCATCGACGCCGCCGGGAAAGGATCCTGCCTGGAGATCAAGGCTTCCGGAATACAGGTTTCAGGCTTAACGCTTAAAAATTACGGTGCAGATCTTTATGAGCGAAACAGCGGCGTTTTAATCAACGAAGGCTCTGAAGATATCCTTTTAAAGGGCCTCAAAATCGAAGGTACCGGATTCGGAATTCGACAAATCCGAAAAAATTCATATTGAGGGCTGCGAAATTCGAGGCAATAAAAGAAAACACGTTTTAGACCGAGGGGACGGCGTCTACTTTAATTACGTGAAGGACGCTGTACTGCAAAACAACAAAGTTCTGTACACCAGAGACGGGTTTTATTTCGAAAATACCGATCGAACACAAAGCAGCGGAAATTACTTTGCGGCTCTCCAATACGGTATCCATTATATGTACACACGAGGCGATTCCGCCTGGAACAACGAAGCAGAAGCCTGTATCGGCGGCTATGCGCTGATGAGTTCTGAAAAAATTCGTCTGTTCGATAACCTCTCCAAGCGTACGGTGGAATTCGGCGTCTTGCTCAACGAAACAGATGCCTCCGAAGTATCAAACAATCACGTTGAGCGCGTTAAAAATCCGCGTGGCAAGCCTTCCTTAGATACCGAAGGGAAGGGCATTTTTATTTATGGCGGCGGTATCAATACTGTTGAAGGCAACAGCTTTGAAGCCTGCGATATCGGTGCAGGCGTGGCCATGGGCGGAGAAGGAACCGTTCTCCATAACAATCGTTTTGTCGGCAATCGTCTGCAGGTCCGATATATTGGTTCTTCTTCTGTGGAGTGGAGCAGGGAAGGCGTCGGAAATTATTGGAGCAGCTATCAGGGCTGGGATTTGAATCAGGACGGAGTGGGAGATATTCCGTATCAGCCGAATGACTCCCTGGACAGATTATTTTGGCTTTATCCGCAAAGCCGTTTCTTGATGGATAGCCCCCTTGTCGTTTTTCTGAGGTTTATCACTGCACAGTTTCAGTTGGATAAGGGCAAGGGCATTGTTGATTCCAACCCAATCATGCACGATCCTATTTCGACGAATAAAGGAGCCCTATGAATGCAGTCGAATGCCTAAATGTCTCGTTTAACCGAGGATCACGGATGGTCCTCGATGACATTTCTTTATCTGTTGCACAAGGAGAATTCGTCGCATTGATCGGACACAACGGCGCGGGAAAATCTACGCTGATTAAGCTGTGTCTCGGCCTTATTACGCCGAAAAAAGGGAAAGTTAAAGTCTTAGGGGGAAGGCCGGGCGCCTCTCCCATCTCCGTCGGTTACCTGCCGGAGAATGTGAGTTTCTACGACGGAATGACGATTCGAGAAAATCTCAATTACTTTGCGGATTTGAAAAATATCCCACGTCAAAGAGCCGACGAACTAATTGAATCACTGGGTCTTTCAACTGTGGCTGCACAAAAAGTCGGCCAGTGCTCTAAGGGGCAGAGGCAGCGTCTAGGCCTGGCACAGGCGCTTTTAGCGAAACCGAAGCTTTTATTTTTGGATGAACCGACGGTTGGATTGGATCCGACAGCGTCAGATTTTATGTATCAGGAGCTCTTAAAACTCAAAGAACGCGGCTGTACCGTGATTGTGTGTACCCATGAGCTTATGTTGGTAGAAGGATTCGCGGATCGAATCGTTATGCTCGTAGGAGGACATAAAGCGGCCGATGGTACGATTCGAATTTTGAGTGAAAAGATGGGTCTGTCTTTTGAGTTGGTTTCTTCAGAGGCCCTGAATGCGGCTCGCCAGGATGAATTTCTTCGCTCTTCCGTTATTGACGGGCGGCTTGTTTGTAAGGGAACGGATCTCAGCCAAAAACTCACTTATTTGGAAAAGAAATACGGCATCACCGGAGTCGGTGTTAAAAATCCGTCACTAATGGATATTTATAAAGCAGCGTTGAAGGGGCACCAAAAGTGAGAAGTTTTTTATCTTCTGTTCGGGTCGTCGCTGCAAAGGAATTCAGAGACTGCTGGAGAAATTTATGGCTGATCGTAGGATCCGCGCTTTTTGCTTGTCTCTCTCTGGCAGTAGCCTTCGGAACGGCAGCAAGCGGCGGGGGGGTTTTTTTTTCTCCGTAGGAACGGCAGCAATCGGCGGCGATTTTTCTTTTCGTCCGTTGGAAGCCGTCATGACTTCGGTTGTCACGCTCGGAGTGTTTTTAATCCCATTAATTGCGGTTCTAATTTCTTATGACGCATTTGTCGGAGAACAGGAACATGGAACGTTAATCCTTCTTTTAACTTATCCGCTCTCTCGAACGGCTCTTTTAACCGGCAAACTCCTCGGACAAAGTGCTGCACTCGGCGTTTGTCTGCTTCTTGGTTTTTCCGTATTGCCGCTCCTTACGGTATTAAATGTTCTGCCGTACGATCTCACAAGACTTAGTCTTTTGACTGCTGTTCTGATTTTTTCAGGCTGCCTCTTAGGCTTGGTTTTTATCTTAATTTCTTTAACGATCAGCTTGTTGGCGAAGAATAAAGCTCGAGCTTTGGGCGTTCTGCTCTCTATTTGGCTGCTTTCGGTTCTTTTTTACGATTTAGGGCTTTTGATCATCACGATTGCCTTTGAGCATCAGATCAGAAACGAATTCCTGAACATCTGTTTGGCGGCTAATCCGGCGAGTGCCTTTCGTCTTTTTAACCAGCAACTGCTTGAAAATTCGACCATTCCCCTCCAAACTGCGTGGCTTGGGGTATATTTGTGCCTGTGGTCGGCGGTCTTGTTCGTTCTAGACCGTTTTATTTTGAATAAAAGAACTTTCTAATCAAAGGTTTTTAACGAAAGGCGCTCTCCTGTGCAGGCAGAAATTAGTCATTTTGTTCTTATTGCCGCTGCGTTATGTGCAGTGTTTTTGTCTTTGCCGACTTTATTGGGGTCTAAAAGCAGAGCACCGCTTTTCGTTCATCTTTGGAAGCCGGCTTTAGGCATTACTTTTGCAGGTTTAAGTTTTGCTCTGATCATGCTGATCTGGGCATTTTTAACGAATGATTTTTCGATTGCCTACGTTGCCAACAATTCCAATACGAAGCTCGACCCGGTTTATAAAATTTCTGCGGTTTGGGGAAGTCATGAAGGCTCCATGCTCTTATGGGTTTGGACGATTACTGTTTGGGCTTCATTGTTTGCAGTTTTCTCACGAGACGACGAGTTGTTCAAATCCCGAGTGCTTGGCGTTTTGCTCGGCGTAACCGGACTTATCTGCCTCTTCCTGATTTTTACCTCAAATCCTTTTGAACGTCTGCTGCCTTTAGTTCCTCCCGAAGGAAAAGACTTAAACCCGATCCTTCAGGATATCGGCATGATTCTGCATCCGCCGATGCTTTTCTTAGGCTACGCGGGTACTGCTTTGTGCTTTGCATTCGGCCTTGGTGCCTTGATGGAAGGGAAGGTGAGACCGGAATCTCTTCGCGGACTCACAACGATTTCGGTGATTGCGTGGCTTTTCCTGACCGCCGGCAACGTGCTAGGTTCTTGGTGGGCCTATAACGAATTAGGCTGGGGCGGCTGGTGGTTCTGGGATCCGGTTGAGAACTCATCTTTTGTTCCCTGGCTTCTCATGACAGCCCAGCTTCATGCGTTGGTTCTTCTCAGATTCCGTGCCCACCTCACAAAGACGGTCTTGTTTTTCTGCATCGTTTCATTTGCGCTCTGCCTGCTCGGCACCTTCATCGTGCGCTCAGGCGTGATTCAGTCGGTTCATGCGTTTGCCTCAGACCCCAACCGCGGGGCCTTCCTGCTTGTCATTTCTCTGTTAATGGTCGTCCCGGCTTTATTTCTTTTCATGATTCGGGCACCCAAATTTGAGAGCGCAAAGCAAATTTCCGGTATCGAGGATATCTCTTTAGTCTTGGCAGTGCTGCTGCTTGCTGTGACAGCTGTTTGCGTCTTGTTCGGCACGCTTTATCCCTTAGTGCATGAAGCCCTTGGTAAAGGCTCCCTTTCAGTAGGCGCTCCGTACTTCAACTCGATTTTTGCACCAATGGCGATTTTAGCTGCTCTGATGATCGGCGCAGTTCAGTTAAAAAAATCACCGATGTGGACATGGGGTGCGACTTTCATTCTGTCCGCTATCGCCGCTCTTTATTGCGGTTTCTTTACGGAAGTGAAATCTTCTGTTTACACGACTGCCGGTGTGTTTAGTGCCCTGTGGATTATTTGTTCCTTTATGGCATCTCTGCGGTCCAAGAAACACAAGAACTTCTTTGCGCTAGTCGCTCACTTGGGCATTGCCGTCAGCATCATCGGTGTGATCGGCGACACGCAATATTCTCAGGAAGCCGTTGTAAGAATGGGGCCGGGCCAGGGGCGCCCGCTCGGCGTCGTGATCTTCGTGTATGAAGAAACCCGCAAGGTCGATACCAATGCCTTCTTTGCCGATGAAGGCAAGGTTCTCGTGCTCAATAAAAATGAGGATGTCATCGACGAACTTCATCCTCAGCGCCAAACCTATAAATCCAACGGCATGGAAATGACGGCGGCCGGTATTTCACATGGCTTCTTTAGAGACTTTTATGTCTCGATGGGCAACCGGTTAAGCAGCGATGAATTTTTAGTACGCCTCAGCATCCGTCCCTTGGTGAGCTGGATTTGGATCGGAGGCCTCATCATGCTTTTATCAGCAGTCTTTTCCTCTGCTTGGCGAAGAAAGGAATGGAGTCAGTCATGAGATTAGCACTTAGATTAATCCTTTGTTTTTTTCTTGCTTTCAGCACTGCGTCTACAGTTTTTGCAGCGCCTTCTATTCGCGATCAGGCCATAGAAATTTCGAAAGAACTGCGCGATCCCGGTGCCGTGAATCAATCTCTTTATGAGTCCAATGCACCGCAGGCGGCAGAGCTTAAGGCGAAGATTTATCAATTATTGGAAAACGGCGAAAGCCGGGAAAATGTGTTGGAGTATTTTGCTTCTCGCTACGGAAAGCAAATTCGATACGATCCTCCTGTGGATCCATGGACCGCTGCGCTTTGGGTTGTTCCCGCCGTACTTTTTGCCGGTTTGGTGCTGACAGCACTTTTCCTTATCCTCAGACGTAAAAAGGAGAAACCTTCATGAACATTTCGTTCAAACTTTTAGTTGCCGCTGCCGTATTTGCGGCGTCTTTTACCGTCGGCGCTCAAACGATTTTTTCTACTAGCGGCTACAGCACCGGAGAAGCACTTGAAAAGCCGATGGTCATGAAGCCTTTCGTGGAATTCTCCAAGGCTCGTCCTCTGCCGGAACTTAGAATTTTTACGCTTGAAGGCGAGAAAGTCGATTTAGCTAAGTACCGCGGAAAACTTTTGATTTTGAATGTCTGGGGAACTTGGTGTACCCCTTGCATCCGAGAGATTCCTCAGCTGATTGATCTTCAAAAACAGCTTAAGGGCTCAAACATTGAGATCGTCGGTGTTGCAGTCGACAAAAGCGTTGCAGGAATTCCTAAATTCTTGGCAAGACACAAGATGTCGGAATTTAATACGTGGTCTGACCCGACGGAATCTATCGAAGATGTGATGCCGCTTGAAGTCGTTCCGACCAATTACATTATTGACGGAGCCGGAAACATTGTCGGCTACCTTCCGGGCTATCTGCCGTGGGATGATAAAGACGTCATGCCGTTCTTGAAGAAACTGGCAGAAAAATACGCCAAGCCCAAAGCCAATTGATTCTGATTTTTTGAGCCGAAGCATAAAAAATGATGCTTCGACATATGACTATTCCTCGCCTTAGAGGCGAGGGTTTCCTTGAATCTCAGCTAAGACAATTGTCTTATTTTTGTCTGATTTCTGGAAAATTAAAATTAAACAGTCCGACTCCGACAAGGAGTAAATGTTTATCCAACATGCTGATTTCTGAACGGAATCTTCGGAACGAGAATTCAGGCTTTCTATTCAATCGGCGACGACTTCTACAAAAATGAATTTTTGGGCAGAAATATTGAACCAATTCAAAATGAGGTGGATCCTCCTCATTTTGTGTGGCCTTATTTCTGCTTACGCGCAGGCTTCTCAACTCAATAATCTGCTGCCTCCTGTGCGTCTTGCCGTAGTCAATTCCTTTGGCTCTAACCTCTCTGTTCGCTACTTTAACGGGACGGTGAACGCTATTGCTAAAGCGGTTGCTCCGAGAAGACTTGTCGTCCAATTTTATGACCAGGAAGTTTTTCTTGAGGCCGCTCAGAATAAAGAGTTTGACTTGGCAATTGCTTCAAGCGGATTGACAGCTCTCATGACTGACGCGAGCGGTGCGGCTGCGCTTCTGACGATCATCAACAGCCGAACGCCGGATCCCAATCATGCGAACGCCGGTGTCATCGTTGTTCGAAGCGACAGAGATGACATCAATTGCCTGGCTGACCTCAAAGGGAAGACAGTAGCCGTATCCAGTACGAAAGCTTTTGCCGGATTTCTTGCGGTCATGGGAGAGATCCAAGCAGAGGGATTAAATCCCAACCGCCTGTTTAAGTCAGTGACGGCGACACATAAACCGATGACGGAATTGGTTAAGCAAGTTGTCAATAAAGAGGTTGATGTCGCTTTCATTGCGAGCTGCCTTCTCGAAAATATGGAAGCTGACGGCGTTATTCCCAAAGGCTGTCTTAAGGTCATCAACGAGAAAAAAGACGAAAACTTCTACTGCAAGCATTCCACCAGACTTTATCCCGGCTGGATACTTTCTGCGCAGCCGACGCTTGATTCCAAAACATTGAGAAACATCATGGAGGCTTTGCTTCAGCTTCCTCCCGGCAAGGAAGAGGGCTCTTACTGGACGGTGGCAACCGATTACGATCAAATGAATCTGCTTCTCCAGCGCATGGAAGTCAGATATTTGGAGGATAGAACAATCGGCTGGATGCTGAATTATTACCGCTGGTATTTCATTGTCGGATGCGGTGCGCTCCTGCTTATTATCCTTAATTGGGCTTATCTAGCCTTTGCTGTCAGACGCAAGACAGAACAGTTGCGTAAAAAAGTCGAAGAAAATCGCGAGTACGAACGTGAAAATCGCAAGATTACGGAGCGAATTGAAGCGTTAGAAAAAGCGAAATCCATCGGCATTATTTCCGCTATGGTTGCCCACGAACTCAAACAGCCGCTTGGTGCCATTAACAACTACTCAGAAGCGATTTTGAGGCAACTTAAACGCGGAAAGAAACCTGCAGAAGAAATTCTGACAGAGGCACTTTCGGAAATTAAATCCGAAAGTCAAAGGGCTTCTGAAATCGTTGAGTTCGTACGCAATATCGGTCGCAAAGAGCCTCGCCAGAGAAAGCGCTTTAATTTGGAGTCGGCCGTTGAACATACGATAGAGCTAATGAAGCGCCTAGGCCGTCTTAACAGTAAATGTACGTTGACCGGTGCAGAAAATTTATTTGTTTACGCCGATCCGCTGAATGTTGATCTCGTTCTTATGAACCTTCTTAAGAATGCAGAAGAGGCGGTAAGAAATCAGCAGAATGCAGAAATTAAAGTAGAAATTAAAAATGCGGGGGCTGATGCTCTCGTGATCATTGAAGACAACGGTCCGGACATGACGGACGATCAGTTTGCCTCATTGCGGAATCTCGGACAATCCAGCAAAAAAGACGGATTGGGTCTGGGACTCGCAATTGTCAGAGAGCTTTTAGAGGCTAACGGAGGATCTTTGAAACTTGTCAGGATTCCTTCAGGAGGACTTCGCTGTATTGCTTCTCTGCCTATAGCTTTGGAGGATAAAGATGGGCCTGGATAAATTTCAGGAAAAAGCGGTTGTTAGGATTATTGACGACGACGATTCAATGCGGAAATCGTGGCGCTTCCTAATTGAAGGAGAAGGGTGGACAACGAAGTGCTACTCCTCGGCGCTCCGATTTCTGGAAGAAGACGACCGTAATGAGCTTGGCTGTGTTGTGCTTGATGTTCGTATGCCGGATATGAGCGGAATCGAACTTCAGCGCGTGATGATGCTCCAAAAAAACGGCTTGCCCATTATCTTTGTTTCCGGTCACGGAGACATTGATATGGCTGTACAGGCCCTCAAAGACGGTGCAACAGACTTTCTTCCGAAACCGGTCAGCGCCGATCGCCTTTTAACGGCCATTGAAAGAGCGGTGAGTAAGGACGTCGAGCGCCGCCAGCAGAATCAGTTAACTGATGAGTATCGGCATGTTTTTGACACGCTTACGGCCCGGGAAAAGATGGTCGCTAAGAAAGTGGCGAGGGGATTGCTCAATAAACAGATCGCTGACGAATTGCAGATCAGTGAAAAGACCGTCCAAGTCCACAGAGGATCTGTTTGCCGCAAGCTCGGTGTGAAAAGCGCTGTCGGCGTTGCAAGTATCCTCAGTATTCTTCACGAAGAAGATTCATCATCAGAAGACATTAGATGAGCAAAATAGCTAAAAAATCGCTTCTTTTCTCTCCTAAAGGAATAAGAGCTTTCGATTTAGTGGGTCAAAAACTTTGTCGTTTCTGCACCTTTTAGTACTTTTGGGTTAATCTATTCTGAGGTATCTGAAGGCCAGTGCGAGGAGGAGGAAACATGAAGGATCCATTCGGTTCTTCTTTGCTTGTTTCTTCTTCGAATGTGGCTTTGAAGCCGCTTCAGCGTGTATTCCACAAAACGACCGCTTCCTATAAATTTCTTTGGTTTTTAGCGATTTTGGATCTTGTTAAGGAGGCACCTCAGGACGCTGGTCCTCTGAGACTTTCCATTTCAATGATCTGTGCCAGGATGGTTGCGAAATCTTGGATTCCGACACAGAGATTTAAGTTGTCTTTCGGTCGATGGGACCAAATTACAGCCATTATCGAAGCACTGAAAAATCCGGAGAATGATTTTCCTTTTGACCCGCGATACAAAGAATCGGAAGCGTTAAATGCATTAGAAGGGTTTGCACAAGCGAAGCCGGAAAAATTCAGGAAAATTATTTTTTCTCCCTTAGCCCGATACGTTCCTTATCGTTTTTTGAGCGTCTGGTTTCCTAAGGCAGTTGACTCTTTCAAAGAAGCAATTGCATTCAATTCAAAGAAAAATCCGTACTATTTTCCCGAAAATGACTTGAGTTTTATCGAGATATCGACAGAATGGCGAAAATACTTTTTGGAGAACTACGCGCTTCTTAAAGACTTTGCGTATTGGAATTTTGCCGACTTCCTTCAAACACGAAATACAGCAGTGCCGGCGCTCGTTAAGAAGTTCGAGCTTCCGGATAGCCGAATTAGCCTTGAAACTCAAAGAAAATTCTGGGCCCCTTTCCTGACCTCTTCTCGTTTGGCGAGAGATATATACGGCAATCAGCTTGATCTGAATAATTTTGCGTTGGATCACTTCTTGCCGTGGACTTTCGTGGTTCATAACCAGATATGGAATCTGACACCGATGGATCGAAGATTAAATTCCTCGAAGAACGATCAGATTCCTCAAGATACTTATATCCGGCCGCTTGCGCTGCAGCACAAAAACCTGGTCCGGTACCATTTTTCTAAGGACCGAAAACGCTCCGAAGATTTCTTTGCGGAGTATGAAAACTTCCTCGGCGTAGAAATTGCTGATTTCGTTTCCGCCTCTGATGCTCAGGTAATAGAACTCTTCCAGGAGCATCTTGATCCGTTGCAACAAACAGCATTGAATATGGGATTCCCTTTATGGCAGTGAATGTTAATGATCCGTGCTTGTTCTGCGAATTTCTCAAAAATAAGGAAATTGCGGCCGAAAACGATCTGGCTTTTGCCATTTTTGACGGCTTCCCGGTTAATCCCGGCCACGTTTTAGTCATCCCCAAGAGGCACGTCGCAAATTACTTTGAATTGACGACAGAAGAGGTTTTGGCGATCCGAGATCTTCTTCAGAGGATGAAAACAGAAGTCGATGCAAAATTTCATCCTGACGGCTACAACATCGGCGTGAATGTGGGCGCTGATGCCGGACAGTCAATTTTTCATGTGCACGTTCACCTTATTCCTCGATATAAAGGAGATGTGAAGAACCCAAGGGGAGGAGTGCGAGGCGTGATTCCGGCAAAGCAGAGCTACTAGAGAAGCATCAGAGATAGCTAATTGGAAGTGCGGATACTTCTTTATTGAGGGGAAGATCTTGCTCAACGAAACAGATTAGAGCACCTTCTCCTCGTTTGTTTCCTGGGAGTATTCGAAATTTTCGACCATAGAGAGGCGCGGGGATGCCGTTATCTTAATTTCGATCGGATGAAGTTTACCTTTATCTTCGATTAAGAGAGAAATCTCCTTACTGCCTCTGCTCCTGAAGTAGGACAGCAGAGGTTCTACGCCTCGATTTCTGTAGCTCTTGAGAATTTCGATGATGACAAAGTTTTCGAACATCAGGTCACTCATCGCGCCGTCTATCAAAGCCTCTTTAGTAGTCCATCCGCTTAAGAAGGCGCAAAGTCCCGTATCCGTGAAATAGACTTTGTGACTTTGATGTTTTCTATTTCGACCATCCTTTGAATGTTCTGGAAGCAGGTAGACGAGAGCGGTCTTTTCAAGCACGGTCAGGTATGTTTTGAGGATGGTTTCTGAAATTCCTAGTTCTCCTGACAGAGTTCGAAAATTTAATCGCTGGCCGATTCGAGCAGCTACAAGGCGCATAAAGTTAAAGAAATCTTGTTCACTCGGAAGACCGGCAAGATTTTGAATATATCGCTTTAGAAAGGAGCCATAAAACGTTGTCCATTCGATGCCTGATGTCCATAACTCTGGAGCAGAGCCCTTCCAAATATGGAGAAAAACATCATTAAAACCGATCTTTTCCCTCTGACGGCATCCGGCAACATACTCTTGGGTCGGAATAAACGGTTTTTGTTCCAGCCAACCATTGAACTCCCTCTGAGAAAACAGTATCGAACCTAAGGTTCCGTCGATCCTACGTGAATTTCCAGCGGTTTCCTACTCTCGACGCCAAGAAGCTCGTTAACGCCCCA
>OAUN01000572.1_pt1 | contig 11913 bp, 7 predicted proteins | sample 1495101 | NCBI WGS metagenome assembly OAUN01 (sample SAMEA2580000, study PRJEB22360) | human gut metagenome | biome: human gut; feature: human-associated habitat; material: faeces | place: Denmark | collected 2008/2010 | reverse complement strand
GCCGTGGAAGCATCGGCGATCGCGTTACGGACCCGCTTGCGTGTGCCGCGCGCCAGCAACGCCTGCATCAGCGCCACGCCAACCGCGGCCGCGATCAGACCGCCGGCGAAACTTCCCGCAAGATAGCCGAGCGCGCTGCCGAAACGCTGCTCGCGCATGCCTTCCATGGTTTCCAACATCACGCCGGACATCGTCGACAGTCCGCCAAGCAAACCAAGCCCGACGCCACGGCTGACGACCTGCCGCACCCTGCGGCGCAGCCACGACGCGGTCGCCATGTATTCGGTCAGCATCGCAAACAGGAAGCAGGCGAGCATATTCGACACGAACGTGCCCACCACGAACGGCGAACCGTTCACCGACGGGAGCAGCGTTGCGCGAGGAAAACCGACCCCGACGAAACCGCCGACGAACACCACGAGATACATCAGACCATCGGCAAGAGGGTTGAATCGCGCCTGCATGCGTTTCATCGGCGCGAGCGGAATCTGCGGCGGATGCTTGGATGCGGCGGCACCGGACGGGCGCACATCCGCGCGCGCCACTTCGGCGACGTCGATCGACTGTGTGGCGGGATTCGGCTCATCACCCGCGTTTGGCGAGTCTGCCGCCCGTTGTTCTTGCGATTCCATCACGTTCCCCTTGTACTTGGCTTTCCGCGGACAGCGTCGTTCCGCCCCAGCCATACGGCAACGAGCTGGCCGCAGGTGCCGTCTTCCTAACCTTGTACGAGTCTACACGTGCGTTGCAACCAAACATCGAACATGTCCGATTCGGTGGATAACTGTGGATAACTGTGGATAACTTCGGGTGGCCCTAGACGTCTACGAATGGTTATGGAAGACGGTAAGGCCGCGTCAGACGGACACGTCGCACAGCCGCCGCATCGCATGCCGTGCGTCGCTTTCGTCCTCGCCGCTGAACAGCACGACCAGATAGTCGCCGGCACGCAGCCGCGTATCGCCATGCGGCACGATCTGCCGTTCTCCGCGACGCAGGCCGATCACCAGACAGCCGTACGGCCAGCGCACGTCACGCATCAGCTTGCCGTCCGCGGTCGCGCCCATTTCCACAGGCAGTTCCATGATGCCGTTGTCGATGCGATTGGCGATTGCCGTCGTGCCGCCTTGCGCGCGCATGTACCGTTCCAGCAGCTCGCCGTAGATCGGTTTCGTACGCAGCAGGTCGGAGACGAGCAGCGCGATGAACGCGACGGCGGCGACCGGCAGCATGTGCGTCAACGTGCCGGACATTTCCACGGCCAGCAGAATCGACGTGATCGGTGTTTTCACGGACGCGGCCAGCGTGCCCGTCATCACGCATACCGCGAAAATCGCCACGGAATCGGACGGCAGGTTGCCGAACTGGTGCAACGTCTCGCCGCAGATACCGCCGGCGAGTGAGCCAACCGCGAGAATCGGCATGAAAATGCCGCCGGGAGCGCCTGAACCGAAGCTGGTGGAGGTGAACAGCACTTTCGCCACGAACAGCACGCACAGCATGCCCAAGCCGACGCGCGCATGCTCGGCCATGGCGATCAGGTTCGAGCCGCCGCCGAGCACGTCAGGCAGCCAAATGCCGATTGGCAGCGCGAGTGCGATCGCGATCAAAGGGCGGCTCCATGCGGGAAGCTTGCCGTACAGCGTTTGGAAGCCGAGCAGCGAACGGTTCATCAGCGAACCAACCAAACCGGCCACCAATCCCAGCGGAATCAGCCACCCGTATTCGCCGAGCGGCAGTTGGCCGATGGTGCCGAAGTCAAGCACCGGACGCAGGCCGAAACAGTATTTCGATACGAAATCGGCGGTCAGGGACGCGGCGGTGGCGCCCATCAGAATCGCGGGCGAAAAACTGCGATGCACCCCTTCCAAAGCGAACATCATGCCGGACAGCGGTGCGCTGAACGCGGCGGACAGGCCGGCCGCGGCACCGGCGGTGACCAGATAATGCTCCTGCATGTCCTCACGTTTCTTGCCGCGCAGCCGGTGCGATAGGAACTGCGCGCCCGATGCGCCGATTTGGATGGACGGTCCTTCGCGGCCGAGCGAGAGGCCGAAGAGCGATCCGAGCAGGCCTCCGATGAAGCGAACCGGCAGAATCGTCTGCCATCGCATTTTCAGGCCGCAGATCACCACGCCGTTGGTTTGCGGAATGCCGCTGCCGCCGGCCATCGGCTCTTTTTTGACCATCCATGCGATGGCGAGCGCGGCTGCGATTGCGGCGACCGCCCACGGTGCGACCAGCCACGGGGTTTCGCGGATGCGCGCGTAGATCCAGCGCGCGGTGTCGGTGCCGTATTCGATGCCGAGACGGTAGAGGACGACGAGGAAGCCGGAAATCAGGCCGACGAGAATGCCGGCAGCGGCCATCTTCCATTTCAGGTGGTCGAATCGCGGGACCAGTTTGCTGAACCTGTCAAACCTGTCGAACCTGTCGTTAGGCGGCATTGCAGTCATCGCACTCCCCTTTTCCGTTCCTCCGCCGCGCACCCCGTCGGTGTGTATGCGGTGTGCGTCATACGCGCACGCCATCGCACGCACCATACGCAAAGTGCCGGCAGGCACAGGCCCACCGGCGCTTGTCATTGACGTTCGTTACCGACGTTCATATCGACGAATCAGCCGAATCAGCTTCAGTCAATCAGCGAGTTGATCTGGATGATGTGGTCGCGCTGCGGGCCGGTGCCGATCACGGAAATGCGGCAGCCGGACAGTTCCTCAAGACGCTTGACGTAATCCTGGCAGGTCTTCGGCAGATCGTTGAAGTCATGGACCTGGGAAATGTCCTCGTCCCAACCCGGCATGGACTCGTAAATCGGCTTCGCGGCGGCGAACTCGGCCTGGTCGGTCGGCATATCGTCGCGACGCTCGCCGTTGACGTCGTACGCCACGCACAGCGGGATTTCCTTGAGGCCGGTGAGCACGTCGAGCTTGGTGAGCACGATGTCGGTCAGGCCGTTGACCTGGGCCGCGTAACGGTTGACGACCGCGTCGAACCAACCGCAGCGACGCGGGCGACCGGTGGTCACGCCGTACTCGTGGCCTTGGGCGCGCAGCCATTCGCCGTCCTCGCCGAACAGTTCGGTCGGGAACGGGCCTTCGCCCACGCGGGTCACATACGCCTTGGAGACGCCGATCACGCGGGTGATCTTGGTCGGGCCAACGCCGGTGCCGGTGCAGGCGCCGCCGGCGGTCGGGTTGGAGGAAGTCACGAACGGGTAGGTGCCGTGGTCCACGTCGAGCATGGTGGCCTGGCCGCCTTCGAACAGCACGGTCTTACCCTCGTCGAGCGCCTTGTTGAGCACCAGGGAGGTGTTGGCCACGTACGGCTTCAGGCGTTCGCCGAGCTTGAGCAGCTCGTCGGTGGTCTCGTCCACGTCGATCGGGCGACGGTTGTACAGCTTGACGAGCATCTGGTTCTTCTGATGCAGGCTGGCCTCGACCTTGTCATGCAGGTGCTCCGCGTTGAACAGGTCGTGCACGCGGATGCCCACGCGGTTGATCTTGTCGGCGTATGCCGGGCCGATGCCACGGCCGGTGGTGCCGATCTTGTGCTTGCCGAGGAAGCGTTCGGTCACCTTGTCGAGCACGCGGTGATACGGGGCGATGATGTGCGCGCTTTCGCTCACCAGCAGTCGGGAGCAGTCCACGCCACGGCTTTCAAGGCCGTCGATCTCCTGGAACAGCACTTCCGGATCGACGACGACGCCGTTGCCGATGACGGGGGTGGTGTTGGGGCTGATGATGCCGGACGGCAGCAGGTGCAGTGCGTACGATTCGTCGCCGACGACCACAGTATGGCCAGCGTTATTGCCGCCGTTGAAACGGGCGACGTAGTCGACCTTCGTGCCGATCAGATCCGTTGCCTTGCCTTTGCCCTCGTCTCCCCACTGGGCACCGATCAAAACAATTCCAGGCATGTTGTTGCACCTCCGTGCGTACGCGATTCTGCCTTAAGCCTTGCGCCTAAAGCCTTACAAAGGTTACTCTTCACCCTCTACCGGGTCTGAGGGATGCTCACGGCTCCGGACCGACCGTAATCGGATTGCAACCGGTCCGAAAAACAGACCAGAAAACGCCCGAAAACAGTTCGAAAGACCGTTGGCTAGTTCAGCGCGCGCCCGGCACTGCCGAGCTGCTTGCATGCTTCGACCACACGCGCGGCCATCGCGGATTCAGCTTCACGACCCCAGGATCGCGGATCGTACAGCTTCTTGTTGCCCACCTCACCGTCGATTTTGAGCACCGAATCATAGTTGGAGAACATGTGACCGGCCACCGCACGGCTGAATGCGTACTGCGTATCGGTGTCGATGTTCATCTTCACCACGCCGTAGCTCACGGCCTGCGCGATCTCCTCCGGCGCGGAGCCGGAACCGCCGTGGAACACCAGGGCGAACGGCTTACCGGGAGCGACATCCAGCGAGTGCGCGGGGTCGGGCATTTCGCCGGCCTTGATCGCGAGCGCGACCGTGGTCTGGATTTCGTCGAGCAGTTCGGGGCGCAGTTTCACCACGCCCGGTTTGTATGCGCCGTGCACGTTGCCGAAGGTGAAGGCGGCCATGTAGCGTCCGCGCTCGCCGAGGCCGAGTCGTTGCGCGACGGTGATGCCTTGCGCGGGCGTGGAATACAGTTTGTCATTGATTTCGGCGCTGTGCCCGTCTTCTTCGCCACCGACCGCGCCGATTTCGATTTCCAGCACGGTGTGCGCGGCTTGGGATTTGTCGAGCAGTTCTTCTGCGATGTCGAGGTTTTCATCCAGCGGCACTGTGGAACCGTCCCACATGTGTGACTGGAAGGTCGGTTCCTGACCGTGCTTCACCTGTTCGACTTCATGGTCGAGCAAGAGGCGCACCCATTCGTCCAAATACTGTTTGGCGCAGTGGTCGGTGTGCAGGGCGATGGTGATGTTGGGGTATTTCGCCGCGACTTCGTGCGCGAAGGCTGCGAAGGCAAGCGAGCCGGTGACGCGGTCGTTGACGCGTTGCCCGGAGAAGTAGGCGGCGCCGCCTACGGAGACTTGGATGATGCCATCGGATTCCGCCTCGGCGAACCCCTGGAGGGCGGCGTTCAGGGTCTGCGTGCTGGTCACATTGATCGCGGGATAGGCGTAACCGCCGCGGCGTGCGGCGTCCAGCATTTGCGCATAACGTTCCGGCGTTGCAATAGTCATGCCTCCATTATCGCCCAACCCTATCCCACTTGTCATGTGACAACATTCGCCATCTTTCCTTTCCGTTTTCCCGACCGTCCGCTCCATATCCAGGTCGCCCGCCCCACTAGAGCCATATGCCGAGCGTTTTCGTCTCATATCCCGACACTTGCGGGACCGACCAATAAACATGGCGAAACCATTGCGATCGTTCCATCGGAAGTCATAGAATGTCCACCGGATCGCGCGACGAAGAGCCCAACCGGGTGTTCCCGCACGGGCATGCCGCCGCACGTAGATGTTGCGACCAATACCCGCGAGGAGGCTTGATGCACCAGGTTTTCGCCATCTTCCTTCGAGACGTGAAACGCATTCTGAAGAACCCCGTGGCGCTCGTCGTCACGCTGGGTGTGGCCATCATCCCATCACTGTACGCATGGTGCAATATCCTCGCCAACTGGGACCCGTACGCGAACACGGGCAACATCCAAGTCGCTGTGGCGAACGAGGACAAGGGCACAACCTCCACGCTGGTCGGCCATCTCGACGCTGGCCAGCAGACCGTCAACCAGCTTAAGAAGAACCATCAGCTCGGCTGGCGTTTCGTTCCCAAGCAGCAAGCCATCGAAGGCGTGGAATCCGGCAAATACTATGCGGCGATCGTACTGCCGGAAGACTTCAGCTCCAGACTAATCGGCACCGTCACCGGTAAAGGCGACCGACCGTCGATCACGTACTACATCAACGAAAAGCTGAACGCGATCGCGCCGAAAATCACCGATACGGGCGCGACCACGATCGACGAGCAGATCAACACCACTTTCGTTTCCAGCGTGGCCGACGCCGTGGCAAAGGAAGTGAAGGAGGCAGCGGGAGAAACCACCGGCAGCGTGAAAAGCGCGCAAAGCGACGTCGTCAACGATCTGACCGACACCATCAACCAGCTCGAAACCGTCCAACAGCAGCTGCGCGACACCCGTTCCACGCTCGACAAGGCCCTCACCACCATCGATTCGGCCAAACAGTCCAACATCGCGCTCGCCTCGGAAATCACCAACTCGCTTGACACCGTCGGCAAGGCGTCCGACTTGCTGAGCGAGACGCGCACACAAACCGAACGATTCTCGAACACGCTGGTCGGAGCGCTCGACAACGGCAGCACGCAACTGTCCGGCCTGCAGGTCAACGTGAGCAATGCCACCGGCACCGTGCTCAGCGGACTGAACACCACGCAGGACGCGCTCGACCAAGTGTCCAGCACCATGCATCACGTCAACGCCACCACCGGCAATGTGCTCGACGGCGTGGAGAAGGCGTTGCAGGCCAGCCAGCTGGATCCGAACAGCCAAACGTATAAGGATCTTTCCGCGCAGCTCGCCGAAGCCCGCAAACAGCTGACGTTCCAGCAGCAGCGCATCGACGCCTTCGATCAGGACACCACGGCTGCGATCAACGCGGGGAAGAACACCGCGAACGGGTTCAACGACGATGTCACCACGCTGGCGAAGAACGGCACGGCGTCGATGGCGAGCGCACACACGACCATCACCGGCACGGTCATGCCGAATCTCAACACCGGGCTCGATACACTCAGCCTGGCCAATGGGTCGCTGTCCGGCACGCTTACCACGCTGCAAAGCACGCTGGAACAGGGCAACGGGCTGCTCGACCAGTTGTCGCGCACCGTGACCCAAACGAACACCACCATTGCTGGCACGCAGACACAGCTCGCCAATCTCGCCAAACAGCTCAACACCACGCGCACCGATGTGGCCGCGTTGAGCAGTTCGGCGATGTTCCAGCAGCTTTCCCAAGCGCTCGGACTTGACGCGAGCGAGGTCGGCTCGTTCGTGGGCGAGCCGGTGCATTTGGACGAACAGGTCCTCTACCCGGTCAAAAACTATGGTTCCGCGGTCACGCCGTTCTACACGAATCTTGCGCTGTGGGTCGGTGGATTCGTGCTCGTCGCGATCTACAAGCTTGAAGTGGACCGCGATGAGAAGATCCGCATGTACACGCCACGCCAAGGCTATATGGGCCGTTGGCTGCTGTTCGTCACGGTCGGATTCCTGCAGGCGATCATCGCCACGATCGGCGATCTCGCGCTGGGCATCCAATGCGAGCATCCGTTCCTGTTCATCCTCGCCGGCATTTTCGCCTCGTTCGTCTACGTGAACATCATTTACGCGCTCGCCGTGGCGTTCCGGCATATCGGCAAGGCCGTCGCCGTGATTCTGGTGATCATCCAGATTCCGGGCGCGGCAGGCCTCTACCCCATCGAGATGATGCCGGAATTCTTCCGCCGTCTGAAACCGTTCCTACCGTTCACCTACGGCATCAACGCGATGCGCGGGCCGATCGGCGGCATGTATGCCAACCATTATTGGATCGACATGCTCTCGCTGTTCTGGTATCTGCCTGTGGCGCTGTTCATCGGCTTGGTGGTCCGCAAGCTGGCGTTGAACCTCAACCGCCTGTTCGACAACCGTCTGGCGGACACTGATCTGATGATCACCGAACATAACGAAGGCACGGTGGAACCGTTGCGGCTCACCGAGACCGCGCAGCAGATCGCCGAGGAGTTCCCCGAACTCGCCCGCAGACGGGCGATTCATTTCTTCCGCCTGTACCCGCGCCTGGTGCGTTGGGGATTCCTCGCGCTGGCGGTACTGCCGTTCGTGTTCCTGCTATTGCTATTCATCACGCGCATGAAGCTCGCCATGCTGCTCGGTTGGATCATTTCGATCATCGCCATCGACACGTATCTCATCGTGGTGGAGTATCTGCGCGAACGGTATGCGAATTATCTGGGCGAGGAAGCGATGAGTGCGGAAGAGTTCCGCAGCGCGATCCTGCACGAGAACCTGCTGTTCCGGCCAGGCATGCATTACAAGCCGATGCATGCCGTACGTACGAGGCTGTATGAGGCTGCGCATGGTGGTTCGGCCGGACATGCGGCTGGAAACACGGACGAAAATGCTGGCAGGAGTCTGCGTGAGGAGGGGAACGAACAGTGAAAATGATCTGGGGCATCTTCAAGCGGGACATGTGCCATGCCACCCGCAACGTGATCGCCGTGATCGTCTCGATGGGCCTGGTGGTGGTGCCGGCGCTGTACGCCTGGTTCAACATCGCGGCCAGCTGGGACCCCTACGGCAACACCAAGGCATTGAAGGTCGCCGTGGCCAATAACGACAAGGGTTACAAGTCGGATCTCATACCGGTGCGCGTCAACGTGGGCGAAACCATCATCAGCACACTGCACGCCAACGACCAGCTGGACTGGCAGTTCGTGAAAAGCGACAAGGCAATCGACGGGGTGAAATCCGGCGAATACTATGCGGCGATCGTAATTCCGAAAGGTTTCAGCGCCGACATGATGACGCTGTTCTCCCCCGACATCAAACACGCGCAGCTCAAGTACTATCTGAACGAGAAAATCAACCCGATCGCCCCGCATATCACCGATCAGGGCGCGACAACCGTGGTCAACACGATCGACAAAACCTTCGCCAAAACGATTGCGCAAGTCGGACTCGACCTGGCCTCAAGCATCCTACACTATTCGCAAAGCCCGCAAATGGCCGAATACATGCGCAACCTCAACGGCAATCTCACCACCATGGCGGATACGCTGAGCGGCGCATCGCAGCAGGTGACGTCGTATTCGCAGCTGCTCGGCTCGGCGAACGACATCGTGGATTCCACGGGCAAACTGCTCGCCTCGGCGACCAAGGCGGGCAAACAGGCCCAGAACGCGTTGAAGCAAGGCAAATCAGGTGCCACGTCACTCACTTCTGCAGGTGCGAACGTCACCTCCTCGGTGAACACCGCGCTCGACCAGGTGTCAGGCGCGTTCGACCAAGTAGCTGCCAAGGTGAACAAGGCGTTCGACGCGATCGGCAAGGACTCAGACACCGCAGCCAGCCAGTTGACAACGTTGAGCGAACAAATCTCCAGCGGCGAATCGCTGTACGACACGTACATCACAAGCCTCAACCACATGCGCGAATCGGTGGAACAACTACCGGACAGTGATTCCGCGAAACAGGCGCTGCTGGAAGCCATCGACCGGGAGATCACGCTGCTGGAAGCCGCCAAAGGCGATTCGCAGAAGCTCGCGCAGCAGCTGAAAGACGCTTCCACGCAGGTCACGCAGGATACCGCAGCCGCGGAACGCTCCCGCAAGGAGATCCTGAACCGCATCACCTCCGCGAAGCAGTCGATCAGCAATGTGCGCGACGATTACGCCACGAACGTCAAGCCGAAAATCGACGCGCTCGCCTCCACAGTCAGCACGCTGATCTCCCAAACCGACAGCATGATCACCCAGCTGAGCGGCACCGCCGACGATCTGGACGATGTGACGGGCGATGTGGGGACGAATGTGACGTCCATCCGTTCCACGCTCGGCGCGATCGCGAAGAAACTCGACTCGTCGGCAGCGACGGTGAAGGAGCTGATCACGAAGCTGGAGACGGGCGGGAACGCCGGTGACGGCAACAGCGATGGTGGCAATGGTGGCAACGACGCCAGTTCGTCCGATTCGGGTGAATCGGACGAACTACGTGCATTGGCCACCGCCAACGCGTCCACACTGTCCACACTGATTTCCGCGCCCGTCGCACTGCATCGCGTCTCGGTGTACCCGATCGCGAACTACGGTTCGGCCATGGCGCCGTTCTATACGATCCTGTCAATCTGGGTGGGTGCGATCATCCTGTGCGCCATGCTGAAAGTGACGATTTCGGACCGCGAGAAGGCGCATGTGCTGGGCTTGGGCGACACGCTGCCGCGCATCGCCGGCCCGTCCGGCCCGGGGAACGCCTCACGTTGGGGACTGCGCCTCGACCACGAGTATTTCGGACGGTACGCGATCTTCGCACTGCTCGCGTTGCTGCAGGGCACACTGGTTTGCCTGGGTGACACGTATTTCCTTGGCGTGCAGGCGAATCATGCGCTGCAGTTCCTTGCCGTGGGGTGGCTTGCCGCGCTCGTGTTCTCGAATATCGTGTATACGCTGACCGTGTCGTTCGGCGATATCGGCAAGGCCGTGGCCGTGGTGCTGCTGGTGATGCAGGTCGCCGGTTCGGGCGGTACGTTCCCTATCGAGACGCTGCCGAAGTTCTTCCAAATGCTCTACCCGTTCCTACCATTCCCGCACGCCATCGATGCCATGCACGCCGCGATGGCCGGATCATACGGCAATGAGTACCTGCTTGACATGGTGTATCTCGCCTTGTTCCTGATTCCTTCGCTGCTGCTGGGATTGATGTTGCGCAAGCCGGTGATCCGGTTGAACAACTGGGTGAGCCGCAATCTGGAGTCCACCAAGGTGATGTGACGAGGCGGATTTGAACGGGCTGGTTTGAGCCGGTTTAGATCGGTTTCGGCTGGTACACGTGAACGCGCTGCCCGCCATCATCGACGACCTGAAAACCCAAAGCCACGAATTCGTCACCATCGACCAGCCGGCAAAAACCTAAGCTAGCGTGGAGGCGTAGGGCATTGTCCTGCCCAGTCACTTCCCTTACGTACCGCTGCGCCATCCCGGCGCTCCTCTGCGCCGCCACTACCCCACATGTCGCCTCCTCACGCACCAACAAGTGTCCGATCCCCCCCGAATCAGCCACCCACGCGTCATCCGGTCACCCCAGGTTGTCCGATTCGGGAGAAACGGACACTCAGGGGCACCGTGCAAACCACACGTTGATCAGAGAACCGGCGACCACCAGCACAACACCGATCCAGAACGGCATGCCCAGCGCCACGCCCAACAGAAGCGTGCTAGAAGCCGTGGAAAACAGCGGAGTCGCGTACGAACCAATCGCAAGCGTTTCCATACTGCCGTGCAACATGCCGTATCCCCAGCACGCGTAGCCGCCCGAAATCGAAGCGGCGCACGCAATCAGCGCAGCATATCCACCGATGCCGGGCGCCGTGTCCGGCAAACCGTCTCCCGAAACGAAATGGATGGTCCACAGTACAACGGCCACACAGCAGAAGAAAATCGTCGTGCCGTCGTAACCTCCGGACAACGACGGCGTAAAAGTCGCATAAATCGCCCAAATAAAGGCGCCAACAAACGCGAGCACATACGGTAGGGGGTTACTGGCGATATTGTGGACCGCTTCCTGCATATCAAGGCTTTCTCCGCCAACCGCCATCGCCACACCGATGGTTGCGATCACCGCGCCAGGAATCGCTTTGGCGACCGCACCACGTTTGTGCGATACCGCTGCGGTCATCAGCACCAGCAGCGTCGGCCACAAGTAGTTGACAAGGCTGACTTCCACGGATTGCGCGTTCGTTGTGGCCAGGCCGATCGACAGCGAGATTGACGCCTCGTATGCGATGAACATGAGTCCGCCTGCGATGAGGTACTTGCATGGCGCTTCGCGGATTGGTTTCGGACGGCGCACAATGAACAGCATGACACCACCGACGGTGTAGATGAGCGCCGAACCGAGCGTGGCGCCGAACGATTCGGAGACCAGTCGCACGAGGCCGGCCATGAAGCCCCACAGGACGATTGCGAACAGGCCGATGAGTGTCGCCGCGTGTGATGTGGCATGGCCGAGTAGCGGATTGCAGGAGTTGCCGGTGGGGTGGTTTGCGCCGGAATCGGAGGGGGACTTCTGGTTCGTGTTCACGGGCTCCAGCCTACCCATCGCCCTCCACGAGTGTCCGATTCTGCAGAATCGGACACTCCTGCAACCTGCGATGCCGCGAACCCGATTACCCCCGGAACCGCACCAACAG
>OAUN01000570.1_pt1 | contig 12048 bp, 10 predicted proteins | sample 1495101 | NCBI WGS metagenome assembly OAUN01 (sample SAMEA2580000, study PRJEB22360) | human gut metagenome | biome: human gut; feature: human-associated habitat; material: faeces | place: Denmark | collected 2008/2010 | reverse complement strand
CCGCCACAATCGCAGAGGTGAATCCACCCCCGAAACCGCGAACGGGCTACGCTAGGAGATCACCACTCCTGCGGCGTATAGTTCCAGTCCGGGAAGGTGACCTCGATCGGTTCCGTCCAGAAGCGTCCCTTCACACCCGTCTCCGGATCGACGTGCAGCATCCATCCCTTCTTCTCCGGGGATTCGATCTTCAGCACGAGCTTGTACGCGCCGGCCTTGTCGAGCTTGACGTTGGCGCCGTAGTGCGGGCCGTCGGAGGCGTTCATCTGCATGAAGGTTCCGGAGGCGACGGACGCGTTGGAGGTCTTGTCGATGATGTCGTAGTTGACGGTCAGGTCCGGCACGAAATCGCCCTTGCCGTAGCCGAGTTCGGTGCCCTTCTGGTTGGCATGGATGTCGGCTTCGAGGTGGAAGCTCGCATCGGCGGCCTTGAGGCCCATGCCGGACGGTTCCATGTCGATCGGCTGGAAGTAGACGGCGTTGACGGTCAGCGGGCCGCATTCCTGGTCGGAGTGCTTCTCATCGACCTGGATCTCTTCGAAACCGGCGGAATCGCTGGAATCGTCCTTGCTGGAGTCGTCGGCCTTCGAAGCCGACGCGGAGGCGCTGGACTTGTCCGAAGCGGCGGAATCGTTGGAATTGCCGCATGCGGACAGGGAGAAGGCCATGGAGCCGGCCAGCAGGATGCCGAGCAGAGCGGCGATCTTCTTGTTCTTCATTTCTCTTTCCTTTGTTGTTGGATGTGGAAAAAATATCGGTAAATCTCGGAAAATTTGCGTATTACTTGCGATTGTCAGGCGTGCGCAACTTGCGTTTGCGTGCGAAGCCGACGGCGAACAGCGCGAGTACGGCAATCGCCGCGATCGCTTGTGCCGCAAGGCATTCGACGTACGGATACAGGCCGATCCAGTCGTTTGTGGGCACGCTGGACAGGTAGTGGCCGTCGATCAGGTCACCTTCGATGAGCGCGTGGATGCCACCGCCGGCGAAGATGACGACCAGCACGGCCATCAGGATCGACGTAACGAGGAAGAACGGGCCAATCGGAATCTTTACGGAGGTGAAGCGCAGCACGAGGAAGATGACGAGCAGCACCACACCCGCGGCGATGCCGCCGATCCACATGCCTTGCGCGTCGCGACTCATCGAGTAGATCGATTCGTAGAAGATGACGGTTTCGGCGCCTTCACGGAACACGGCTAGGAAGCTCAGCATGGCGAGCGAAACGACCATACCCAGGCCCACGCCTTCGCCGGCGGCGACTTTGTTTTGCGCGTCGGCCACGGCGGACTCGGTTTTGGTGCGGATGTAACGGTTCCACGCTTCCACGGAACTTTTGTTGAGCATCCAATTGCTGGTCCACAGCAGCATGAGCATGGCGATCAGCGCGCACACGCCTTCGGAGATTTCCTGAATCGGGCCGGAGCCGCCGAACAGGAACGTGAAGAGCACGGCGATCAGGCCGGAGCCGGCAAGGCCCGCGAGCACGCCGAGGTAAATCCACTTGGTGAAACGCCGGTTGCCGGATTTAACGAGGTAGGCCACCACGGCGGCCACCACCAGCAGCGCTTCGAGGCCCTCACGGATCAGGATGAGGAACGCCTGTCCGGCGGAGCTGGTGATGGCTTTGGTGAAGGCGTTGACGTTGCCGGCCGCGCCACCGTCGAGGGTGGCCGCGTCTTCGACGAGCCAGCTTTTCAGGTCGTCGACGAGCTTCTTGATTTCCTTGTCTGAACCGCCGTCGCGCATGGTTTTGCGGGTCATTTTGAACTGGTATTCGACCTGCGAGACGCGGTCGCCGGAGATGGCGTTCATGACGTTCTTTTCGAAGCCGAGCTTCTCGTAGTACTGGTAGTACGCGTTGTTGACGAGGCTGGAGCCTTCCGCGCCCTTGCCGGAGACGGCGGCTTTGTAGGCTTTGTCGAGGATGACGTTCATTTCGCTGGCGACTTCGCCCCACGTGCGGTCGCCTTTGCCTTTGGAGGAGTTCTTTTTGGCCGCGTCGAGCTTCTTACGTTCGGCTGCGGTCTGTTCGGCGCGCTGCTTCGCGTAGGTTTTGGGGTCGGCGAGGTTCGCGTTGCCATCGAGCGTCTGCGCGGTGGCGGTGAGGTCCGCGTTCAGCGCATCGATTTTGCCGGCGATCGCGCCGCCCTGGCCCTGCTGGTAGGCGAGGCCTTCCAAGTCGGTGAACTGTGTGAGCAACGCCTGCTGCTTGTCGGCGGAAATGGTGTCGTTGACGGCCTTCGAGAAGTTGGAGGCGTCGTAGCCGATCCAATGCGCGGTCTGGAAGCCGGTGCCGGCCTGGCCGTAATCGCCGTCGTTGTAGTCTTTTTCGGCGGTGGCGAGCTGCTTGGCGATGTTCTGCGCAGCGGCGGTCCAGGAATCGAAATTCGTTTGGCTGTCGTCGGCGGCGGACGCCTGCTGCGGCATCGCGGTGCCGGCGAACAGCGTGGCGAGCGCGATCATCAGCGCGGCGACGAGCGCGGCAAGACGGCCGGAAGCCGAGACGCGCGAATCGCACGAATCGTAGGAACCGGCTGCATGGCGCTGCGCGACGCGAGATGACATGGGTCGAACCTTCCTTCCGCAAATCTTTTCGGCGCGATTTCCCCGACGTACCCGACGTACGAAGCGCGCATCGGAAGCCAAGATAGAACGAAACTTTTTTGAATAACAGTCTTGATTTTTAATTGGTCTTGTTGTATCGCGCATGGAAAAACGTTGGAATTCCGCCGTTTTTATTTTTCCCGTTTTCCGCGTGTCGTCTCACATTGTGACGCTCACCGCCGTTCCGCAACACCCCCGTCCGCCCGAAAACGTGAAGCGAACTCCATGCCAAAGCGTCGGTCTGTATAATCACGATTAGTATAATCGTAACTATACAAAGCTACGGGGGTATCAAAATAAGGCGATGCCTCATGCCACATATAGCGCATATCAGGTTGCCCAGGCACGAACTCCGCCAAGCCGGGCACGCGCTAGCATCGTGGGTATGGATTCCCTCGCACCGCTCGCGCATCGCATGCCGTACACCGCCGCTTTCCCCAAGGCGCTCGGCACGGGGTTGCTGATTTCGACGCCTCGCCCGATCACTGCGGAATTGCGCGGCGAGATGGAACGGTTCATCGATGAATACGAGCATGCGCTTTCGCGGTTTCGCGCTGATTCGCTGGTTGCGCACATCGGCAATGCGAAGCATGGCGGGCATTTCGATTTTCCCGATTGGGCCGGCCCGCTATTCGATTTGTACGACGCGCTGCACGCCGCCACGCGCGGTGCGATCGACCCGTGCGTGGGCGAGGACCTGATCCGTCTCGGTTACGATCCCGCGCTGAGTTTCACCGTTGAAGCCGACGCCGGCGAGCGCCTGGGCGCGCTGCACGGACGGGCCGTATGGGGTCGTGATGTGGTTCGTTCGAGTGGTACGACATTGGTTACACGCAGTCCGGTTCATGTGGATTTCGGCGCGTGCGGCAAGGGTTATCTGGTGGATTCGCTGGGCGGATTGCTCACCGATTCAGAACTTTCGCGCACATCGCATGTCAAGTCAGCCGAAACGACCAACCCGACATGCCAATCTTCCATCTCAGACAGCAAACGCGAAAGCGCTGCCCCGGAATTTGTGATTGATGCGGGCGGCGATCTGCTGGCGCGCACGAACAAGCCGATCCGTGTGGCGCTTGAGGATCCGGATGATCCGTCCTGCGCGGTCGGCGTCGCACTGATCGGCGATGGCGCGTTCTGTGCGAGCGCGCCCAGCCGTCGCCATTGGGAGGTGGCGGTGAACGAACAGACGCATCTGGCGATTCACCACCTGCTCAACGCCATCGACGGCCTGCCCGTGCAACAAACGGAAGCCGCCTGGGTTGCAGTGCAATCCGCGTCATTTGGCGACTATCCGACTGCGGTGGCGGACGGGTTGGCTACGGCGCTGTTCGTTGCGGACCCGAATGAACTGCGCAGCGTTTTTGTTTTCGATTGCGCCACGTTGGACGCCGACCGTCACGCCACCATCAGCGCCGGTTTCCCCGGCCGTTTCTTCTGATTGCCGACCGGTCACTGATTGCCAGGTTGGCCGGTTGGCGGCCCGCCAATCGCAGACCGCAAACCGGCCAATCGCAAGCAAAACTCACGGAATGAGGTTGCCGGCGGCCACGTACAGGTCCCACCAATCCTGCTTGTCGAGGTCGATGTCCGCGCCGTCGAGCATTTCGCCCAGCCGGGTGGGGTTCATCGAGCCGAGCACGATCTGGATCTTCGCCGGATGCCTGAGCACCCATGCGGTGGCGATGGCGTTGGCGCTCACACCGTACTTGGCGGCCTTTTCGTCCAGCGCCTTGTTCAACTCCGGGAAGTGCTCGTTGCCTACGAACGGGCCGTATTCCGTGCCGGACTGGAACGGGCTCCACGCCTGGATGGTCATGTGGCGCAGTCGCGAGTAGGACAGCAGGCCGTCCGAATGGTTGGCCACGACCATGCCTTCGGCGCCGGAGTTGGTCATCAGCTCGTCGCTGACCATCTGCGCGTGCATCAGGCCGAACTGCAGCTGGCTCGCCTCGAGCCTCATGGCCGGGTCGTCGCCGAGCCAGGACTGCAGCAGTTCCGCCTGCCACGGGTTCACGTTGCTCACGCCGAAGTGGCGCACTTTGCCCGCCTTGTGCAGGGTGGTGAACGCTTCGACGATTTCTTCGGCCTCCATCAGGGTGTCGGGCCTGTGCAGGAGCGCGAAGTCCACGTAGTCAGTGCCGAGCGCTTCCAGTTCCTCGTCGAGTCGCGTGATGAGGTGCTTCGCGGAGAAGTCGTAGCGGGTGGCGTGCACGTTGTTCGGGTCGCTGAAGTCGATGTTGATACCGAACTTCGTCTGCAGGAAGATGTCCTCGCGCTTGAGCCCGGCGTCCTTCCACGCGCGGCCGAGCACACGCGAGCTGGCATGGTCGCGGTTGACGTTGAATCCGTAGATGTCCGCCGTGTCGAAGAAGTTGACTCCATGCTCGGCGGCCGTACGCACGACTTCTGCCGCCGCGTCCGCGTCCAGCGCGTCCATGCGCATCACGCCTAACGCCGCTTGCGATGCGACCACTGCCGATTTGCCGATTTCGATGCTTTTCATGACTGCCCACTTTCTTTGTGATTTTCAAATACGTCAATCGATTGACGTCAGTCACCTCAATGGTAAATCCGCCGTCCCGTCAGCGCAACACAATAAAAATGCCGAAGCCAAAACGCAAAAATCCGGAGGGGTGGTCCCTCCGGATTTTTTAGCGAGTCAGCACACCAACCTCACTCGGCCAGCGTGAACTGGCTGTTGTAGATGTCGGCGTAGAAGCCGCCCTTGGCGAGCAGTTCCTCGTGCGTGCCGCGTTCCACGATGTCGCCGCCGTTCATCACCAGGATCATGTCGGCGTCGCGGATGGTGGACAGGCGGTGCGCGATCACGAAGCTCGTGCGGCCCACGGTCAGCGCGTCCATCGCCTTCTGGATCAGCTCCTCGGTGCGTGTATCGACCGAGGAGGTGGCCTCGTCGAGGATCAGGATCGGCGCGTCCTCCACCATCGCGCGGGCGATCGTCAGCAGCTGGCGCTGGCCCTGGGAAAGCGACGCCTTGTCGTCGAGCACGGTGTCGTAGCCGTTCGGCAACGACATGATGTAGTGGTGCAGGCCGACGGCCTTGCATGCGGCCACGATCTGCTCGTCGGTGACGTCCTTCTTCGAATACGCGATGTTTTCACGCACTGTTCCACGGAACACCCACGTGTCCTGCAGCACCATGGAGAACTGGTCGTGCACGTTCCAACGCGGTACGGACTTGGTGTCGATGCCGTCAATCGAAATCGTGCCACCGGAAATCTCGTAGAAGCGCATCAGCAGGTTGACCATGGTGGTCTTGCCGGCGCCGGTCGGGCCGACGATAGCCACCTTCTGGCCGGCCTTCACGGACGCGGAGAAGTCGTTGATGATGGTCTTGTCCGCGTCGTAGCCGAAGCGCACGTGGCTGAATTCCACGTCGCCGCGCACCGGCTGCGGCTTGCCGTCCGCGCCGACGCCCAGCAGCGCCTGCTTGCCGGTTTCGTCGGACAGTTCCGGCTCCTCAAGGAAGCCGAAGACGCGTTCGGATGCGGCCGCGCAGCGCTGCAGGTTCTGGAACGCCTGCGCGAACTGGGACAGCGGCTGCGTGAACAGGCGGATGTACATCATGAACGCCACGATCACGCCGAATTCGATCTTGCCGTCCATGGCGAGCACCGCGCCGACCACGCACACCACCACGTAGCCGAAGTTGCCGACGAAGTTCATGATCGGCATCATCAGGCCGGACAGGAACTGGCTCTTCCAGCCGGACACGTACAGGTCGTTGTTGTACTTCTCGAACTGCTCGATGGAGCGTTCCTCGCCGCAGAACGCCTTGACCACGGTGTGGCCGGTGTACATTTCCTCGACGTGGCCGTTGACGTCGCCGAGCGCCACCTGCTGGCGGGTGAAGTACTTCTGCGACACCTTCATGATCACGCCCATGATGATCAGGCCGAGCAGCGCGGAGCCGATGGCGCACAGCGTCATGGTCACGTTGTTGTAGAACATCATGATGAGCGCGCCGAAGAACAGCGTGATCGAAGTGATCAGCGAGCCGACCGACTGGCCGAGCGTCTGTCCGATCGCGTCGACGTCGTTGGTGATGCGGCTCAGCACGTCGCCGTAGCTGACTTTGTCGAAATATTTCAGCGGCAGGCGATTGATTTTCTGGCTGATCGCTTCACGCAGCTGCTGTGCCGTGCGTTGCGTGACGTTGGCCATCAGCCAGCTTTGCAGGTAGCTCAGCAGCGCGTACCCGACGTACAGCGCGACGAGCAGCCATGCGATGCGCGACACCGCGTCCATATCGATCGAATTCATGACGGGCTTGCCGTGCACCATGGCCGGCAGACCCTTCGTGATCTCGTTGGTCATATCCTTGAGCTTGTCCGGGCCGATGATCTGGCACACCGTGCCGGCAGCGCCCAGAACCAGCGCGAGAATCATCACCGGAATGTACCGGCTGCAGAATTTCACGAGCTTCTTCATCACTCCGCCGAAGTCCTTCGGCTTTTCCACGGCCCCACGGCCGCGTCCCATTCCTCTTGGCATATCTCCCCCTTTCAGCGCTTCAGTTCGTCTTCGCTCAACTGCGATTCGGCGATCTGCCGATACACTTCGCACGTGTCGAGCAGTTTCTCGTGCGTGCCCTGGCCGACCACTTTGCCGTCGTCGAGCACGATGATGCGGTCGGCATTCATGATGGTGCCGATGCGCTGCGCGACGATGAGTTTCGTGGAATCCTTCGCTTCCTTTTCGAGCGCGTCACGTACGGCACGGTCGGTTTTGAAGTCGAGCGCGGAGAAGGAATCGTCGAAGATCAGGATTTCCGGATGACGGTAGACGGCGCGTGCAATCGACAGACGCTGCTTCTGCCCGCCCGAAACGTTGGAACCGCCCTGCGAAATGCCGGAATCGTACTTCTTCTGCTTTTTGTCGATGAATTCCGTCGCCTGCGCGACGTCGCATGCGCGGCGCACGGTGTCGTCGTCGCGGTCCGTATCTCCGTACGCGACATTGCTGGCGATCGTTCCCTTGAACAGGAACGACTGCTGCGGCACGTAGCCGATCTTGTCGCGCAACGCCTTCAGCTTGTAGTCGCGCACGTTGACGCCGTCGACGAGCACCTCGCCTTGCGTGGCGTCGTAGAAACGCGGCACGAGGTTGATGAGGGACGATTTGCCGGAGCCGGTCGAGCCGATGAACGCCACCGTCTGACCCTTCTTCGCCTTGAAATTGACGCCTTCGAGCATGGCGTGACGCGAGTCTGGGTAGGCGAAGCTCACATTGCGGAATTCGATTTCGCCTTCCTCGCCCGGCTTGCCCGCGTCCTGCGTGCCGTCGGTGACCATCGGATCGGTGTCGATGACTTCGAGCACGCGCTGCGCGGACACGTCGGCTCGCGGCCAGAGCACGAACACCATGCTCAGCAACAGGAAGCTCATGATGACCTGGATGGAGTAGCTGGAGAACACCACCATGTTGGAGAAGGTGGTGAGCTTGTCGACGGCGTCGGCAGCGTCGATGAGGTACGCGCCGATCCAGTAGACGGCGAGCATCAGGCCGTTCATGATGGTGTTCATCAACGGCATCATGATGGCCATGGCGCGGTTGGTGAACAGCTGGGTTTCAGTGAGTTCCTTGTTGGCTTCGGTGAACTTGGCTTCCTGATAGTCCTCGGCGTTGTACGCGCGCACCACGCGCAGGCCGGTGAGGTTCTCGCGCGCCACGAGGTTGATGTTGTCGGTCAGGCGCTGCATGGCCTTGAACTTCGGCATGACGAAGTGCATGAGCACGGCGATGACCACCAGCAGGATGGCCACGGCGATGCCGGTTGCGAGCGTCCAATCGAAGCCCTTTCCTGCGATCTTGCACACGGCCCACACGGCCATGATCGGCGCTTTGACGATCATCATGAGGCCCATGGTGATGAACATCTGGATCTGCGTGATGTCGTTCGTGGAGCGGGTGATGAGCGACGCGGTGGAGAAACGGTTCATTTCCGCCGGTCCGAAGCTTTCCACCTTGTTGAATTCGAGCGAACGCAGGCGCTGGCTGAACGAGGCGCCCACGCGCGCGGCGATGAAGCCGGTGACGACGGCGCAGGCCGCCGAGCCGAGCGAGACGAGCAGCATTTTGCCGCCGGCCACCCAGATGTCGTGCATTTCGCTGCCGGGGGTTTCGACGAGCTGCGTGATATCGGCCATATAATCCGGCAGGGTCAGGTCAAGCCAGATCTGACCGACGATGCTGACCAGCGCGACGAGCATCTGACCGATCTCCGCTTTGGAGAGGTATCGTACGATGCGAAGCATGCTTGGTTCCTTCTCTTGTTTTGTGTTTTGCTTGTTTTCTTACGATTAGTTTTTGCGATTTTTCGCGGTTTTTGCGATTACTGGATTGCGATTACTTACACTGTGAATTATTTACAGCGTAAGATACTACGCGTCTTCCTGTGCGTTTTCTGAGAACGCGGCTTTGACCTCGTCCGCCGTGGGGCGCGGTTTGCCGGGCATGCACAGCGACATGTACGTGGTGAATTCCTCGGTGAGCTCAACGAATTCGCGCGCGCGGCGCTCCCCCATCTGCGAGAAGATCCAGCAGATCGCCTCGCGCATGCTTTCGCGCTGCCGTTCGGCGCGTTCCCTGCCGGCTTCGGTGAGGTTCACGTGCACCACACGGCGATCGTCGGGGTCGGATTCGCGTGTGATCTGGCCTTTTTTCTCCAACGCGGACAGCAGTGTGGACACGCGTCCGGTGGTGGTTTTCATTGAAGAGGCGAGCTGCGATGGCGTCAGCGGGCCTTTCCTATAGAGTTCCTGCACGGCGAAGGGTTCGCCCTTCGCGCCTTTCACCATCTCCTGCTGCATGCGCGAGCGTTTGTCCCATGTGTTGGTCGCCAATTCGTGGAACAGTTCCTCTTCAAAGCCCACGCGGCACCTCCTTCCGTCGCAATCGCCGTCATAATATCTTACAGTGTAAACATTTTACAGTGTAAGTTATTCCCAGGGCGATTTTGCAGCGAGCAAGCTACAGAAGGCACGAAAAAGGCCGCGGCCCGAATCGCGATTATTGTGCGGAATCGGGCGCGGCCAATCGTACGTATTGCGCGGAATTCAGCCGCGACGGGCATCGACGGAGGCGTTCAGCATCGCCAGCTCATCCTGCGTGAGCGTCAGTTCGGTGGCGGCGAAGGAATCGTTGATTTCCTGCGGATTGCGGGCGCTGGGGATGGTGAACAACCGCTTGTAACGGCTCAGTTCCCAGGCGAGCACCACGCGCTGGTAGGAGCAGCCGTGGTTGCCGGCGACCGTGCGGAACGGGTCGTACGCGCGCTGGTCGAACGCGTCGAGGAAGCCGCCGAGGGGGCTCCAGCACACGAACGCGAGTCCAAGTTCCGCGCAGTGCTCCATCGTATGCTCAGGGTCGGGGTGCGAGGGCGAGAACTGGTTCTGCACGGCGACCAACTTGTCGCCGAGAATCTCGCGGGCGATGTCGATCTGCGCGTTGTCCACGCGGGAAATGCCCGCGTACCGGATCACGCCCTCGTCAAGCAGCTGCTTCAGCGCGCCGACCTGGTCCTCATAAGCCACTTCCGGGTCCGGTCCGTGCGAATACAACAGGTCGAGCGTATCGACGCCCAAGTGCAGCGCGGATTCCTTGGCGTCACGAATCATGGTTTCGGGGCGCGAATCCGCCATCCACCCGTATTGACTGCCCGCCGCCTGCAAATGCTGGCGTTCCCCGCCAGGCCGACGACTGCAGCCCTCGGAATCCCGCCCCTGAGTGTCCGATTCTGGCGAATCGGACACAGGAGCAACAAAAGCGGGAACCTCCATGGTGCGTCGATAGCCGGTTTTCGTGGCGACCAGCACTTCATCGCGAGGGCCGTCCCAGCTGGCGAGCGCATCACGCACCAACTTTTCGCCGTACCCCAAATCTTTCGCAGTGCCGGTACCAGGCTCGCTCGGCAGATAATACGACCAAGCTGTGTCCAAATAGCGAACACCCGCGTCCAAACCGGCGTGAATCGTCCGAATCGCAGTATCGCGATCCGGACGCCCCTCAATCGCCAAAGCCATCGTTCCCATGCCGAGCCGAGGAATCGTAAATCCTGCCAACTCACCGTTCATCATCATCTTCCCCTTCCTTGCAAGCACGCAGCCGATTCGCGCATGTTCACATCAAGACTAACTCAACGTGGACCGGCGCAAGCTTGTCGGGCGCCTGCGCGAAGATAAGGGCACAACCGAACGGGAGCCGAAAGGCTGAGAGGGAGCTCGACGAGCTTCGACCGAGGACTTGATGCGGGTAATGCCGCCGTAAGGAGACGGGTTGTTCGCGCCGCGAGGCGTATCTCATTTCCGTTCGCGATAACCGAATATCGCGTGATTAGGGTCACGGAGGGGCGCACCACCTCATAGGGTACGGTTCCTTCGGCGACCCTTTTTTCGTACCAACCGTGAATGTCCGATTCACCGGAAGCAGACGCTCGGAAGCCCACAAAGCAGTTCTGAACGTCCGTTTCGGCGGGAACGGCACTCGTGGGGCCTGACATACAGAAGGGAACCGAAATGATCATCAACGGCAAGGAAGAGGACGTCGCCACGCCGATCACCGTGGCCGAACTAGTGGAGCAGCGCGGTCTGCGCGCCGACCGCGTGGCCGTGGAGCTCAACGGCGAGATCGTGCCGCGCGCCCAGCGTGCGCAGACGCAGCTCAAAGGCACCGACACGTTGGAAATCGTCACGTTCGTGCAGGGCGGCTGAGCACAGCAGCGAAACAAACCATACGAGCGGAAACGAGAATACGAGAACAACCATGACTTTTGAACCATCCGCATCGCAGGCGCAGATCGACGCCCGCCAGCACGCTTTCGACAACCAGCCCGACCCGGCCACCCTGGTCAGCCGCGAGGAGATCCGCGCGGCCCTGCTCGACCGTCACACGGCCGCCACGCAGGACAAGCTCGACGCGGCGCACGTGGCCATCTGCGGCTGGGGCGGGCCCCGGCCCCCCCCCCCCGGGGGCAGATGATGGCGTCGGCCACCTGCACTTGATCGACTTCGACCGCGTGGATATGACGAACCTGAATCGCCAGCAGTATTTCCTGAAGGACCTCGGCCAGTACAAGACGGAGGCGCTGCGCAGCAATCTGCGCCAAATCAACCCGTTCACGGACATCACCATCGACACCGTCAAGGTGACCGACGAGAACGTGCCGACGCTGTTCGAAAACGAGGACATCATCTGCGAGGCGTTCGACGTGCCGGAAAACAAGACGATGCTCGTCAACGCGGTGCTGGAGAATCTGCCGGGCAAGAAGCTCGTCAGCGCGTCCGGCATGGCCGGCTTCCGCAGCTCCAACCTGGTGAGCACGCGTCGCGTTTCGAAGAACTTCTACTTCTGTGGCGACGGCGAGACGGCTCCGGTACCGGGTGCCGGCCTGATGGCGGCGCGCGGGGGGGCTGCGGTGGT
>OAUN01000562.1_pt1 | contig 12171 bp, 10 predicted proteins | sample 1495101 | NCBI WGS metagenome assembly OAUN01 (sample SAMEA2580000, study PRJEB22360) | human gut metagenome | biome: human gut; feature: human-associated habitat; material: faeces | place: Denmark | collected 2008/2010 | reverse complement strand
CTTCACGTTCGTTCAGGATGACGTTTAACGTTTCCCTCACTATGACGCCTTATACCATCCGCAGTCATTCTGAACGGGGGTAAGAATGCTTTGTGGGAAAGACGGAAAGCAGAAATATGACACGGAGTGAAGAATCTATTACCCTCATGACATCTCAACGTTTTCCCCACCACGGCAGCAGATCCTTCGCATTCGCTTCGGATGACGTTTAACGTTTCCCCCATTATAACGTCTTGCCGTCCGGTGTCATTCAGCACTTTTAGCTGCCAGCTGATAGCTTTTATCTTCTTACCGATTCCCTCACCACGGGTACAGATCCTTCACGTTCGTTCAGGATGACGTTTAACGTTTCCCTCACTATGACGCCTTATACTATCCGCAGTCATTCTAAACGGGGGTAAGAATGCTTTGTGGGAAAAACGGGAAACAGCAACATGACACGGAGTGAAGAATCTATGACTCTGATGGCGCCTTACCATCCCTCGTCATTCAGAGCGGGGGTCAAGAATGCCTTGTGAGAAAGACGGGAAACAGCAATGTGACACAAAGCGAAGAATCTATTACTCTGACGACATCTTACCGTCTTCCTTGCCACGATAGATAATTTCTGTCACTCCATATACTTTCTGCCTTCCCGGTATGCGTTTCCTACCGCGTCACCGAGAGCAATATATTTCCCGCCGGCCGGATCAAAGGTAATCGCCTGTAATTTCTTCACATCAATCTTTCCATCGGTCAGAATGTCCTCATCGGCCAGGATATTCACGATATCCCCGACGAAATGGTAATCCTCGCCCACCTTCGTCACCTTGGACACTTTACACTCCAGGGTCAAAGGAAATTCCGAAAGCACCGGCGCGTCCACAAACTCGCTCTTCACCGCATGAAGTCCGGCGCGCGCCACCTTATCGGGTACACGATTTCCCGACACAATCCCCAGATAATCCGCTTCCGCCATCGTAGAAACGGTCGCCATGCTTACGGTAAAAGCTTTCTTTTCCAATAGATTCGCCACAGTCTTATGGGTATGGTCCAGCATGAATCCCACCCGGTTCGTATCATAAATCCCGCCCCAGGCAGCCACCATACCGTCCGCCGTGCCGTCCGCGCCATAAGAAGCAATCACAAGTACCGGCTGCGGATACAGCCATGTATTCGGTTTAAAATTCTTTTTCATAATGGATTCTCCTTAATTTAACTAGTTTCAGTTTGTCTATAGTTTTCAATAAAATTTGTATATGCATTTCTAAGTTTATCATCATTTAATACTGATGATAATTTTTCATATGTAATAATATTGCGAATTTCAGTTGATCTATTTCTATATGGATGAGCTAATGTCGCCCCTGACCTAATATCATGCACCTCCTTAAAGACATTAATTGCTACCGGCATTAATGTCTTTAAGGAATCCATACTTGAAAAGTCTTTTCCCAAAACACTTAATAATATGTGATTTACAATATCTAAATTTTGAACAGAACTACTTGTGTCAATTTTTTTTAGCATTATAAAATCTTTAAAAGCTCTCTTTAACTCTTCATAATATCCGGTCCTTTCTTTTACTTTTTCAATAAAATCTTCCGGAATATCTATATCATAAAGTTCTTTCATCTTTGTCCTAAAATAATCCGTATCCTCTCTCGTTACATATCGCCGAATATACCTGTTGCCTCCATTACACAAATGTAAATTAAAAGGTTCATACGGAAACTCTTCATTCCATAAAGAATACCCTTGTATAAATAACATATGTGCATCATTATTATTTTTACAATTAAAAATGTATTTCCTTAACAATTGCTTCTTAGCTACCGAATCTTGCATACTTTTTATCTTAACCCACAATAATATTTGCTGTATAAAATAATTATCCTTGTCATTTACGTGATATCCATTAAGAATTTCCTTTTTTTCATTTCTATAAAGCCATTGAAACATTCTATATCTAAGTATCCATGATCTGTCGTGATCACACTGTTTTAATATATTTTCATCGAAAGGTAATGTTTCATATTTCCCCACTAAAACCGCTTTATTATACTGAAACAACTCTTCTTCAGAAGATATATACTTTATAATAAAATCAATCACTTTATCATCGGATGGAAAGCATCTGTTTAAATAAGATATTACTGGCTGAAAATAGGATGTGAACAACTCTTTATTATCCAATAGCATCTTTTTGATTTCATCATCTTTATTCAGTTTATACAAAGAAAAATTAATTAGAGTTTTATCGATTTCCTTAGCTTTTATACATCTTTTTATTTTATTTTTTAGTCTATTATGCTCTCCCTCGTTTAAGCGACCATTTGATTTAAAATGTCTTGTGATAACAGAGAAATTATTAAACTTTTGTCGCATATATTTATCTATATTCTCTATTTTTTGCACATTGACTTTTGTATTTTGTGGTATCAATCCTAAATCTCTTATCGCTAGCTCTAAAAATAACTTAAGCTTATTACCTCTCTCTACAGATTGAACCATCAAATTTATATCATCAACATACCTAAAATATTTAACATCTTTTTGGCGCCTCATCAATACATCAAGCGGAAGCAAGTATAATTCAGCAAAAAATGATGAACATAGTGGCCCTTGAGGAAGTCCATGAGTTTTATTATAGTTTTCATTAAACATTATTGTCGTTTTGGCCCACTTACCAAGACATTTCTTTAGAATCGTAACTATATGTTTGTCTATTCCATTATTTAACATTATTTGGGAAAGTGTCTCATGATCAATCAAATCAAAAAAGGACGCCATATCAAACTTGACACAATATGTATATCCATTACTATATGTTTTCTTAAATGTATCATTAAAACATTTCCACTGCTTTTTCCAAGATTCAAAGAAAAATTCAGGTGAACTATCATTTGTTTTTTTGAATATATTACCAAAAGTATTTACATTAAAATAATCGTGAACTTTTTCATGTACAACATCTGCCACTATATTTGCTAAAGATTGATATACTAAACAATCTAAAAAATTAAGTAGAGTAATCGGTCTAACAAATCCACTTGATTTAGGAATATAATACCGCTCCGCCATTTGTGGTTCATACAGTTCTTCCTCGATTTCATTCATCAATTGTTTAATATTATCTTCAAATCTATATTCAAACGCTTTTATATCTTTATCATAAAACTCTTTATATTCATTTCTGGGAGATCGAACAATCCGCGCAAAAGCCAATTTAAAGTTTTCAAATGATAAAAACTTCTCATACTGTCCCATATTATAATCTTTCCACTCCTAATTATTACTTTACTAATAAATAATGTCTGCATCAATATATTGTATTTCCATTCGTTACAATTTTATCAACAAAAAAGATGGTATGGAGTATAATTTTTAACTTACCGCTTCTTTCCTGTCTCTCAGATGCTTTTCCTCCAGCACCTCATAGGCCGCCGTTTTGTCTATAATTTGGTGCATGAGCGTGTCCATTTCACTTCCTTTTGTGTAATCTGCCGGTACATAGTAGCGGATGCGTTCATCCCGGATCATCCGGCGTACCGTATCTTTGCTGGCCGTATTTTCTGAATCATAGACACCGACGGAATGGCCGCCCAGTGAATTGACAAGGCGCATACAGGGGATATCCGTGGCACTGTCGCCAATGTATACGATATTTCTGAACGGGACGCGCAGCTCGCCTTCCGCGAAGTGGTCATTCACCGCATTGTCATTGATATCCAGTATTCCTTTCTCTATGCGGAAAAGGAACTGCGTCTTATTCGTGTAATTGATCACCTGCGCCGGCCAGCAGGGTTCTCCATGCTCATTGTAATAAAAGGAACTGGCGTAAATATGGGTGAAATCTTTCGCGATCGCCGTTCCCTCTATGATCTCCCGCAGGCCGGAGGAAATGATGTAATGCTCCACGAGAATGCCCCGCCTTTCCCCGTAGGCATTGATCCGGCGGAACCATCCTCTGATACCGTCGTACAGCCTGACCTTGCCGCCGTACTGTTTCAGCCTTTCCTTGTTCAGTATTTCCTTCCCTCTGGCGCTTTGAAGCATCTTATACATGTACGCCAAGTTCTGATCCATGCAGTGGTCTTCCGCCAGCCGGTTCGATTCCTCCCAAAAACTGTCCACGTCATAATCCACCGCACGGATATATCCGTCCTGCATATTTTCAGGGGAAAGCGTCCGGTCGAAATCATAGCAGACCGCCAGCACAGGCCTGCCTTCTATTTCCCTGCGCGCTGTTTTCACGATACACACTTCCTTTCTGTCCGTATCTTTTAAAATCATTATACTGCAATACAAAAAAGAGAGCCCTTTAAAACAAGACTCTCTCACTTTCATATAAATATTTTACCCGCCGGTTAATAAACGAATTGAGTCCATGCCCCTGCACCGCCAGACGCTTCATTTCCTCCACATTTTCCCGCCCGGCACTTTCGTAAGAATAGCGATACACACTCTCCGTATCTGCAAATTCCACCTCGATACAGGTATCGCCAATCTTATATCCTGCTATACCGGAATTTCCATTTACATTTTGATAGGTTTCCATCTATTCCCTCCATAACAAAATACAATAAATCATGCATGACCCAGTATTTGTAAATAATCCCTTAAATAATATAATGAGCTTTGTTCTGTATTAACGTATTCGTTCTGAATAGTTCCTTGGGAGAAATTCTTTTTCATATAGCAGTGGAAACGATATTTTCGTCACATCCCTCTTCTCAGCAGCTGACAAATCTTATTTTTCTCTTCTCTATTCATACTCGTGAAATATATAACTCCGCTGTACAGTATAGTATAACCAATCATTTTAATCACGAAAACCATGTTACTGCCGCTCATCGTCATTATATTTATAAAATATCCGATAATACAGCAGGATATGACCCCAAATGAAATTTTTATAATCTGTTTCCAGAACTCTTTAATTTGTAACCCGGTAACAGAAGAGTAGTACCAGTTCATAACCAGCCCATTTCCGATAAACATAGAAAATCCGGTTGCAAAGGCACAACCTATACCACCATATTTCATTCCCAAAGGTATCGCCAGAATCAGATTTAAGATGCCAATGCCAAAATAAACCTTAGCACGAAAATCATAATGATTCTGTGCCTGTAAAATAGAAAGTCCTATATTCTGAATCAGGTCAATCGTGAACGGAATAATAATAAGCAGTGTAATCCAATATGCATCTTCAAACCCGTCTCCTGCCCAGATTTGAATAAACCGTTTCCCGAAAATGATAAAACCTGTAGCTACCAGTCCCAATAAAAAATATTGCCAGCGCCCAATTTGTATAAATAACCCTGACAGCTTCTGTACCGGTTCCTTTCGAGCAACCATTTTTGTAATATGCGGAAGATATACACCGGAAATCGCATTCGACAATGCCATATAATTCATATAAATAAGCGATGAAATGGAATAAACAGCTACCGCAAATGTACCGCTGACAATCCCCAATATAACCTGATTAGTTTTAAAAAACACCTGATCAATTAATGAAATGGCAAACACACTCAACGCAAGCTTTTTAAACTCATGAATCAATTTACTGTCCCAATAATGAAACCGAATACGAATACCCAGTTTTTCAAAACAGTAATATCCCCGCACAAAAATCAGGGCTATATTCATTAGTGTCTGAACCATTGCTACAGAAAACGCACTTGGATATTGCCGTAATACCAATATAACCAAAAGCGGCTGTAATACTAATTCAACTGTTTCTGCGCCCTTTAAAAATAAAAATTTTTCATGGGCATTAATTACCGCACGGAAAACCATAGTAGAAAGTGTAAGGGCAATATTAAAAAGAAGTAAAAGAAACAGACTCTTCGCCTCTCCCACTTCCTTTGCCGTCATACTTCCTGCAAATATCTGATTCAGGAAAAAATAACATACACTTCCGATACATAAAACAAATACAGCAATAAAGCCATATCCCCGAAGAGAAATAGCCAGGATATTTTCCATACCGGCAATATCATTTAACGCCTTATACTTTGCATAAAATCTTACAACTGCTGCTGTCAGGCCTAAATCCATAATGCTGAAATAAGCAATAAAGGAACCTATCAGCTGATATAGGCCATACCCGCTACTTCCGATATAGAAAAGCAATAAAGGCACATAAAGAAACCCTACCAGTGCATGTAAAAAAATATTTACATAGCTGATAACAATACCAATTTTCCGCTCATTCATTTTCTACTCTTGCGGGCCAATATATTGCATATCCCACGCCTAATAACACCCAATAACAATATGTAATAGTAATATTATCCCCAATACCGGCAGCCATTGTTCCTAAAAAGGAAAATAAAAGAAACATTGCCTGCTCTTTGATTTTTATGTCGCTTGTCCTTCTTATCTTTTTTAAAATCAGGAAAATTAAATACCCTGCAGGAAATAAATAGATGAGTAATCCTACCACCCCGGTTTCCGCAAATTTTGAAGTATACTCTCCCAATACCGGTATCCCGGCCCTCATCACGCCCCTTTCCTTTTGTGCTTGTATCCAGCGTTTCATTTCATCACTTTTATTATCCATCGCAACAAGCTTCTCTCCCACATAAGCATCTCTAAGTCCTGTCCCGACCCCCAATAACGGATGTTCCAATCCCACCTGTAAATCAGCCTCCATAACCGAATAACGCGAACGATTACTGCGATTGTCTTTACCTTTAATAGATTTTAAATTATCACTAATATATATCTCAGCTCCTTTATCCACAGTAGCTTCTGCAACAGATTCTGTTTTCAATGCCATGATATTTATGATAAACAAATTGGCAAAAACAAATGCGATTAACGAGCAAGCTATTATTATAATAAACTTTTTCAAAAACGCTTTATTCCTAAAATAAACCAGCGCTAAAAACAATAGGCACACTTCTCCACCAAACAAAGCAACAGCCGTTCTTGCCTTCGTCAGAAAAAGGCAAAAAGTAAATGCGATAAGAGTCCCTCCCCAAAAAAATTTCCATAAACTCATTTGCGTTTCTATTAACTTGTACCAAAGAAGCGGCATTGCAAATGCTGCATAAATTCCGAAATAGGAAGGCTCTGCAAATACAGAACGTAATTGCCCTCCCCATAGCAGAGGCGGCCACCATGTTCCATCATTTTCTATGGAATGAATGCATGGGTTAACAGTCCTCAATATATCCCCTGCAACGCTGACATGTCCTAAATAAAATAACTCTATCACCGAATATAATAAGATAATGCATACCGCACAAAGAGTTCCCTGTAACAAAATGGAAAAGACTTTTTTACTATCTCTTTGATATAAATAGAAAATCACAGTAGCGGATATAAATGTGTAAAAGACACCAAGAAACAGTACTTTTATTGGTTTAATCAGCATATATATTTTTAACAAAACTGTTTTATCCACAAAGATTCCATTAGTTGCAAACAGGAAATCAGCCTGAGATAACCACTTAGATTGAGAAATCGAGCTATTAAGAATTAAATCACAATAAGGATAATCAATAAGTCCCCACGCCAAAGATACCACCAAAAAGCCGACATAAACTACTATATACTGATAAAAAATTTTACAGTCATTATAAAAATCTTCAAAATTTTTCTTTCTCCAAAGCAAATATATTATATATATACTACCAATAAATAAAGGATAGAACACCAATTTATCCCCTATCGTTCCTCCTAAAGCATCATTACGTATAACGGTAGGAACTTTATTGAAAATAAGTCCTATCACAATAAAATACAATAAAAAATCACGAGTTTTCTCACTCATTTATCGCCCTCTCTATTCCTATTTACTACGGTACAACCGCATACTACTTATAAAATGGCATACTACAAACAATAATTTACTTCTAAGCAGAATATATAAAACTTTTCCCTTTAAATTTAAATGAATTGCATTTTTAATGCTATGTCCGGCATTCCATGGAAATTTTGTTATTAATGAATAAAATTCATTGGAGGCTTCTTTCTTACTTTTCCCATAAGAATCGGAAAAATAATAATGATACAACACATCTTTTAACATGTGCAAGGTCTCACTCATGTAACTCTGTTCCGTTTTATCGTCCCTAACATACTTCCACATAGCAGACAGACGCTCTTCATGCTTTTTTATAAAATCATTCCGAAATCTGTGTAAAGTTGAATCTCTCCGCTGAATATAATAGTACCATAATTTTTTAGCAATACCCGCTCGAATTGGATTTGACAGAAGGCGCAGATTCCATTCTTCATCTTCACCAAAAGCCAACTTTTCATCAAATAAATTCTGTTCAGCAAGGCTTTTTTTTACCACTCTGGCAATAGGTCCACGACTGACATATCTCTTTCCACATTTAAAACGATCCCGGCTTACATTAAACATATGGCAATATAACTCATTCTGTCCTTTTCTATCCAAAAAATCAACTGAAACCGGCAGGCGCCTGTCCTGCTTTCTTATACAAAGTTCCCCTTCATTCATACACTGGGTCATCCCATAAAGAATATCCAAATCATATTTCTGCAGTACCTGATACGCATCCATAAGCATACAGGGACAAACGATATCATCACCATCTGCAAATGCAATATAATTCCCTGTGGCATATTTTATTCCCAGATTTCTTGCTTTTGAAACACCATTATTTGCAGTATGTATTACCCTGTAACGCGTGAAAAACTTCTTAGACAGGTAATCAATATTTTTGGCACATGTTTCATTACTCCCGTCATCAATAACAATAACTTCAAAATCCTTGTATTGTTGTTGAGATATACTTGCAAAACAATCCGTCATTTCTTTTTCTTTATTATTATAAATGGGAATAATGATGGAAAAAAAAGACATATTTATATATCTCCGCAATAACTATCTAATACTGTTACATCCACATTGGATAAAAATTGATCAATTACCTTGCACTCTGCCAAAACATCATCTTCAGTCATCAGAAATCCATTCCTACTATCCCTGATATTATAAAGGAATTCCACAATTTCATATCGAAGGCCTTCACCATCAAACTTATAAAAATATTTCCTATTTTTATTGATATCTTCATACCTGACTTCAAAAAACTCCGTTTTCCACCATGGTGCCGGCACATAAATATACCCTTTTGTCCCGGAAATAACCAAATCCCCCTCCGCTTTGGAATGAATTGACACTACGGCACCTGCCATTGCATCCTCATATATGAAATTTAATTTTGTAATCATATCTATATGATTTTCTTTTTGTGTCACAAAACTTACACGTTTATAATTTGTTCCAAGCAGCTTAAAAACAGCAAGCAGGGGATAAGCTGCTAAAGACTCCACGCTTCCCCCTGCAATTCTGATTTGGTTATTCAGTCCTTCCCCAAGTATCTGTGTAAAATTGGCTTCTACATTAACAATCTTTCCAATCTGTCCGCTGCGTGCAAGTGAAACCATTTTCCCAAATGCGGGACAATAAGCGGTTTTAAGGCCTTCCATCAGTATTACATGTTGTTTTTGTGCTAATTCCATCAGTTTTTTCGCTTTCCGATAATCACTGCAGAAAGGAAATTCTGTCAACACATGTTTTCCTGCTTTGACGGCCTTTTCCATGTACAGCAGCCGTTCATGCAGCGGGGCATTGATATATACCGCATCTGCACAAGAAAGGAGAGCCTCATACGTCTCATATCGTTCTAAATCTTTATATTTTATCGATTTATACTCACTGTATTCCTCCTCATCAGCAGCATATACACCTGCAACCTCAACACCGCTGACAAACTTCAATTCATCCAAAAATCTATCTAAGATAGACTCATTGCCAACTATTCCCAAACGCAGATTATTGATATTTCTTATTTGTGTACTGGAAATCCCCTTTGTACGTTCCAAATAAACCACATGGCAGTATTCATTCAAATAATCAAAATAGCCCTTCCAGTCAGATCCTACGGTAAAAATATCCACTCCGTATTTTTTGATATCATCAATCTTTTGTCCAAAATATTCTTCTACGATAATTTCATCCGCAAACCCTGTAGATTTCACATTCTCAATACGTTTCATCAAAGAATCACGTACGTTAAACTTACCCCTGGACTTATCGAAATAATCAGAGGTCACTCCTACGATAAGATAATCCCCCAGCTCTTTAGCTCTTTTCAGAAGATTATAATGTCCCTGATGAAACAGATCATATGTACCATAAGTTATAACTTTTTTCATTACGACTTTGCCTCTTTAATTGCTTTTCTCAGCAAATCTATCAACATCTTATTATCTTCTATTGTCGTATCACCAATATGTGCTACACGCAAAACATATTCCTCTCTGTCTCCACCAGTCGGGTTAACATAAACATCATATTTATCTTTCAAAATATTAAAAACTTTTTTTGCAATTTTATCTTTAAAAATTATAGGTGTAATTGCACTACTTAGCGGAAATGCAGGAATAGTAACCGGTAATTCTTTTACTCTTTTTCTAAAATCTTTTGCTACTTTATCAATACTCATCAATAAATTCTCTAAGCCCATTTCTTCTATTAAGTTTAATGCTCTATTCATTTCCATACAAATACCGACACAAGGAGTAAATGGTGTTTGGCCTCTTTCGAAATCTTTCATATATTCATTAAAATTAAAATATAAATTTTTTATATCAATTTTCTTTACACGTTCCCTTACGATGCGATCACTTAACACTACCACTGAAAGACCAGGAGCAATACACATCCCTTTTTGTGAACTAATGATTGTAGCATCCACGTCATATGTATCCATATCATAATGATCAATCAAAAAAGAGCTAATCGCATCTACCACTAAATAAGTATCATTTCTTTTGCAATAATCCGAAATAATTTTTATATCATACAGCTGCCCTGTAGATGTTTCATCTATATTTACAAATACTGCCGTATAGCCTTTATTGTCATATTTTTTAAGATGTTTTTCTGTTAATATTTCATCAAATCTTATGCATATACTATCATGAGGAATACCATGAACTTTACATAAATCAACAAACCGATGACCAAAGGTTCCCCCATCAACAATGAGAACCTTATCATTCTTAGTAAAGCAATTCATGATAGTCGCTTCCATAGCCCCTGTTCCTGAACAAGTCAGATAAATCGATTGTGCATCTCTACCGGCATTCATGAATTAGCAGCCGATCTGAATCCAACATAATCTCAGAAAATTCGGGTGTACGAAAGTAAGGGACTAATTGACCACCGACTTCCATGATTTCCTTACGCATTTGTGTCGGTCCTACCGTAAATAACTTCATGGTATCCTCCAGTTTAAAATTACAACTATTCTTCCAATAAACTCCAAAATCATGAGGGGGGAAACTGTTGATTTTCCCGCAGCATCTTCACATTTATAACCCAAACAATAATCGTAATTATTAATACTAATTCTGCATCTTCAAAAAATCCTTCATGGAAGCATTCCACATTTATTATGGCTGACATTGCCAGCAAAACCAGCTAAAAAAATTATAAACTTTAAAGATTCTCAATTTTTGCTGCACCATCCTTATCAATGTCTTTTATTATTCCTTTTGATAAAAACAGCTATACATACACCATATTTTTATACTTTCATTTATATGGATTATAATAAATTCTCCCTCCAATAAGGTGTAAAGTCATGATGCGACACTCGCCTATTTTCTGGCGGCAGTTCCATATAATCACCATATATATGATTTAAATACATATCATATTGACGGGTCCCTTTAAACACACCATCCTCAAAAACATATTCGTCAGCATGTATAAAATCCTCCCGCTTGATATTTCTGTCCAACGCATCACAAACCGCCTCATCAACATATTCCGCTGTATCAAAAGCATATTTGGCCGCATTTTTATTAATATGGCGAATCAGCAGCTGTGTAGGCAGTATATGAAATACAGTGATAGCAATAAACTTCATCCCTGTCCTCAACCAGCCCTTCAATTTTGCCAACTTACCTTTTGAGTCTACATATTTACGGCTGACCGTATAATTGAAATTTGAACCGCGGTATAAAGTAATCAAAAACTCCTGGAACTTTAAATGTATTTTTTTTCGTAAATTCCCCTTAGGCATACCATCCAGGGGAAAAATATCAATATTAATACATCTATATTTTTCGGGAACTGTGATACGTGGTTCTTCCATATATGTCTGCAAATCAAATACCTTGGCAAATGTA
>OAUN01000561.1_pt1 | contig 12197 bp, 12 predicted proteins | sample 1495101 | NCBI WGS metagenome assembly OAUN01 (sample SAMEA2580000, study PRJEB22360) | human gut metagenome | biome: human gut; feature: human-associated habitat; material: faeces | place: Denmark | collected 2008/2010 | reverse complement strand
GGGAAGGCGGTTTTGTAAATGACCCTGACGATTTGGGAGGGGCTACCAATATGGGGGTGACTATCGGAACCTATGAGGCATATTGCCGAAAGAAAGGATATTCCAAGCCTACAGTTGAAAGATTGAAAAATCTCACAAAAGAGGAATGGACGGAAATCTTGAAAACCATGTACTGGGACAGATGGAAGGCTGATGAGATAAAATCGCAATCAGTTGCTGATATATTGGTTGATTGGGTCTGGGCATCCGGTGTGCATGGTATCAAGATACCGCAGGGGCTGATTGGCGTTACGATGGATGGCATTGTAGGTCCCAAGACCATTGCCGCAGTTAATTCCCGTAATCCGCGTGAACTGTTTGACCAGATCAAGATTGCACGGTTTGATTTTATCGAGGATATATGCCGAAAACGCCCAGCAAACAACAAGTTCAAACGGGGGTGGATGAACCGCATAAATAATATCTCTTATGTTGGCTAAGGTTATGAACTGGATAAGCCGGCATATATTGCTGGCTCCCTTCATGTGTCTATTCCTGCTGTTTGCCTGTGGCAGCTCGCATAAGGCTATCAAATCCGACACAGAAGTAATCAGCAAGGATAGTGCCAGTGAATCTATCAACATCGTACACGGATCAAGTACCTCTTTGAGCGAACTTATTACCACTAATAGTAACTATGTGATTGATTTCCGTATCTATGATACCCGAAAACCGCCCGACAGCCTGACCGGGAAACCTCCGTTATTGGCTGACGGGCATGTAGAAGGTGATTTCAGCAAGAATAAAAAGAAGGAAACTGCAACCAAAGACTGTACGGAGGTGAAAGTTGACAAGGAAGCCACTTCCAATACCCGTGAGGAAAACCGGTCAGAAACCATAAAGGATAAAAAAGAATCCACGCTGCTTAAACAAATAGGTTTTGCCTGTGTTTGTGTAACCGTTTTGATTGTCGTTATGCTGATAGTAAAACATTGGCGCAAAAGACAATCTTCATCATAAGACTTTAAATTTATAAATTGGACTTCCCCGGATCGTGATGAGTCGGGGAAATTTCTCGAAATACAATTTTTATCGAAATTTATATAGCAAAAAATACAATTTTCCAATAGAATTATATATTCAGCAGGCAAAAATAGAATTTTGCGTATCTTTGCCCTGTGATTTTGGAGTAGAAGCCAATCTTATAATAAAAGTTTGGGAGGGTTGTCGTAATGCACGATACCCCTCATTTTTTGTAATACGTAATAATGTGACAACAAATATTTTTAGAAATAGGCAAATCCCTTTGAACAAATCCATTGGTATCTTGTTCAATAAAATGTGAAGTAGATTGTCAAAAACGAAACTAATCTGAACCGTTCCGGCTTGTGATAAGTAGGGACGGTTTTATTTTGATAATATTTCTGTTAAAAGATAACCCATGAATTATATGTTCCTTTATCTTTGCACACTATTAACATCAATTTATGTATCATGGCTGAAAAAAAAGAATCTTATTCCGAAGAGGAATTGAATGAAATGATCGTATGGTTCAATAACCATGCCAATGAACTTCCAAAAGAAATGCAGATTAACAAAGCAGCTTTCACTCCGGATTTGAAACTTACTGTTGAAAGTTGTATCATGCAGGCTAAGCAATGTCTGGGCAACTATAAGATGGCCGGAGCTTTCCGGATGCTCCAACAAATTAGAGAGAACCTTGAAAACAATCACACTTGTTAACATAATTCAAAATGTGATTTTAAATATAGTTTTAATAAAAAATAACCGGCAATAAAATGCTCTGCCGAATAGATAGCCATCAACCGGGTGATTGACTGCATAAACAATTCGGAAAAATCAAAACTACATAGAAATGAGGGCGGAGATCATGAAAATGAAAGGGTAAAAGTAAGGCAACTTATTGGGCTGCCTTACTCATTTCTTCGTGTACTAGTCTGCGAAACTCCTCACTTTTTGCAAAATTTCCTATCTGTTCGCCTTTGCACATATCGTAAGTTATGAAAGTTTTTAAGAGAAAGACATCCAACCCTACAGCCTTGAATCCCATCGCAATGCCTTCCCGGCAGGTGGCGAACACATTTTCACGGCGCCCACCATCTACTTCTTCGGTCGAGAAGTTAAACGAATAGCTATTATTCATCTCGAAGTACCGTTTTATCAGTTTTGTGCCTGCAAAGTTAATTTCCATCCGCTCGGCAAATCGGGAAAAGATGTGCGGAGGAAACGCAAGAAGAACCATTTTACCATTGACGAAGGTAGGCATATAGGCATACTTGCCATGCCCAGTATCGTAGTAGCAGACGAAGGAGATACGGCAATCATCTCCTATCTCTTTTTTGCTGTGAGCCTCCCATAATATCAGCCACTTGTTTTTTCGCACAGTAGTGACAAAAGAGTGGATACGCACCGGAAACAGAACGGATTTTTTGATTATCCGGATGACCTTAGCGTCCTTGCCATCGGAGATAGTGAGCACGTTTGGATAATCAGCTCTTATTTCGTCAAGCAATTCTTCTGCTGTCATGGTTGATGTTATCATAATAATAGCTATCTTTGTATCAATTCTTTGTAGTTTATACTATGAAGGATTAATTGACAATGAAGCCGGGAGTGATTGCCCGGCTCTTTTTTTAGAACTTCGCCCATTCATCTATGTTTTCAGGGTTTGCCCAAAACGATTCCACCCGTGTATAAAGTGCATCAATATTCGCGCCTTTCAACGACTTTATTCTCTCGCAAAGAACTACTATATCTACACCCCACTTGGATGCAGCACCATCGTATCGCTCTGCATCTTCACAGTGTGCTACCAGTGCGGATACATTGCATCTGAATAGTTCGTTGACCACAGTACCATTCAGACTATCAGCGAAGAATTTCCATTCATTCTCTGTGAATACTCCTTTCAACTCGCCTGTACTTACGCTTCTTATTCTGCGCATTGTTTCAGCGCATGAGATAACGGCTTGATTGACGCTCTCGCCGTTAGAGGTTAACCACTCGGCTAAGTCGAGCGGCAACCTCAATGTTACGTTCTTTGTTTCTGCCATACTATCCGATGAAATCTATTTTATTTTTTATTAACAAATCCTTGTAGTAGTCCATTTCTTCTTGCATCTCGGCTATTGCACCAAAACGCGGATTTATTTCTCTTGCGCATATTATTCCCCATGCTTGCCATGAGCAACCTTTAGGCTTTCTTTCTGATTGTTTTTCCCATGTCTGCTGTACTGTAAACCATCCAGTCCACCCACCTGCTGATTCGTAGCCGATAAACCACTTGCCAAATGCGCTTCTCTTGTTGATTCTATAACCTTGTACATTCACAATTCTTTGTTTTAATGATTAATACTATGATTGATTAATTGACACAGCAAAGATAAACGTTAAATTCGATACGCGCAAATATTTTGCACATATTTTTATGTGCAAAGTAATACGGTATAAAAAAATAACCGACAACTAATGCCGGTTACCGTGATAGTATCTTATAGCCTCATTGACATATAATGATACCGATTGCTCCTTATCCAAGATAGCTGCCACATCCTCTTCTATCATAACAAGTATTCTTTTCACACCATTAACCTTCGGTCTTCGGGGCACACCATTGCTGTCCAATATCCTATATATCGTTTGCTCAGACTTTATATCTGTTTCCTTCATTATCTCCTTAATAGCCATTCCTACTTTGTACAAGGATATTACCCTAGACTCTTGGTCTAGGGTAATAGATCGTCTTCTTGCCATAATTAATATATTAACGCATCCTCTATTCTTGCTGATAATGCTCTTCCCAACTGATCCTTTACATTAGACCGTTCCAGTTCTATACTCAACCCATCCATATCAATCCCTGCCTCTTTAGCCAGTTCCATTACCTGATCCTCATCACGTGCAATCGCGTGATATAATATCGTTGCTTCATTATTCTCTTCATAAATATTATAACTGTTCATAATCTTATAATTTTTGTTTGTTATTATCTGTTGTTCATTATCACAATGCAAATATGCCATATTGTGATATAATAACAAAACAAATCACAATATATTTTCTTGTATTGTGCAATATTTAACATTTAAACACAAAAGCTTGCCGACAAGAATGACAAAATAAATTCAAAATAAATCAAAATATATGTCTGAGCGGTAGAAAATAGGTATATATATTGCGAATATATATTAATAATTCTACCCAATCTCTCAGTTTAGCCTTATCTCATTCATTTTCAACACTGTTTCCAAGTTCCGGCGGAACTTAGGCTAAAAACAGGAGATATTATGGTAAAAATGCATAAACTGACCAAAGGCGGACAAACCATTTACCCGGCTACTATCTATGATGCGGTGGTTAATTCCAAAACGCGTAAGAGTCTGGCTACAGAAATGTCGGGGTTGAATAAAGGAAGTGCCATTTCAACACAATTTGATACAGATTTTTCAAAAACCAGACTTGGAATTCCAAAAGAAAATAGAAGTACAGGAAAGATTTTAAGTTATAGGAATGGAGCAACTGGGGAACTCACTGTTGAAATGTATATGGGAACATCTATGGATGATCAATATTGGAGCGATGATTTATTCTGGTGCCCATTGCTGCCATCGACCAAATTTCCCTTTATCAACATCACGGCAATAACCGGCAATAATTACAACACGCCCGATGCTGCCAGGAATGCTCTGCCGAATACTTACAATAAAAAAATCGGATTGGTTTTCACTTATAGAGATTTGACAAACAGATATAGGGTATATCTGTACAATTCTGAAACGAGTAATTATATACCGCTTGATTCTTACATGTACGATTCTGTCGTGTATAATTCGAACAAATCTAATACGAGGTTGTCGATAAGCAGTATTAACCGGAGAAAAGGATTTATCTTATCGTATCAAAACGAAGACAGGTTTACAATTGAAATATATAAATCTGATAGTGTAGAGAATTCAAATTGGATAAATGACAAGAATTGGATCGAAGTATTAACCATTGACTCTCTTGAAGAGGTTAAAAACGACTTGATGACAATACGACACATGTTGCAGGATGTGTCAATCAACAAGGTATATGATGAACTTTTGCTCGCCAATAAAACAATAGACGGAGTCGGAAATATTGTAAATGGAAATGGGATTGTTATAGAAAGAATTGATATACCGGCAGGAGAAGAGTATATCTATACCAATGCATATTCGGTTTATTTTTATAGAGATAATGGCACGCTGCTTGGCACGGTTAATATGGGTGCTTCAACGGGAAAGAATATCTCAAAAAGAGAAATACCATCAGAAGCATCATATTGCAGGGCTTGGAATAATAACGCAAGAGATTTTTATTATCTGTCATTCAATGAGAATTTTATCCCGCTTGAATTCGGTATAACACAACTTCCTGAAACTTATTTAGATAGAAATCTGATAACAAATGATAATCTTATTGATGGTTATAATAATGTTAATGGATCGTTACAGTCAAACGAAGCTTATAATACTACACGATTGATTAGAATCGTTGACAACATAACATCTGTTTTTACCAATGCATTTTCAGTTGCCGTGTATGCAGCAGATGGTACGTGGATTGGGTATAGGGGCAGTCAAACAAAAACCTTTAGGGAGGTGATGACAGGTGAAAAAAATTGGGAATATATAATTTTTAATTTCAACAGTGTGGACTCCCCGTTTGTCTCGTTGAATTATTACCCTTGCAATCCGCAAAATGTGAGAAATGTAAAATTAGATAGAAATGAAATAATCAATATGGCGTATAAGGGGAAGAAATTTTGTTCATTTGGAGATTCGATCGTAGAACTGATCTCGTGGCAGAAGTATGTGTGGAAATATCTTCAATTCTCAACACATTATTGCCGAGGTATCGGAGGCTCCAAGGTTACATCCATTTCCCCACAAACCAAGAAAGTGGACGAAAATGGCTACTATAATGCCGCTCATCCCGAAGAAGGAACTATCACTATACAGGATAATATGTGTGGTGACGGCCGAATAAATACTATTCCGACCGATACGGATGTATTAGTCATATATGCCTCCGCTAATGATATCACGGCAAATGCCCAAATCGGGGAGCTTGACGATCAGGACGAAAATCATTTAAAATACGCCTATGGGCTAATGTTGAGAAAGATTATCAAAAGATTGCCGGATGCCAAGATATTCGCTTGCATACCACATAATTTTTATAACTCTCATAATAATGCTGATTATCCTTATAAAAATAATATAGGATTAACGATACAAGATTACGGGAGTGTGATAAGAGAAGTATGTGCAATATATTCCGTCCCCGTAATTGATGTAAATGCATTAAGTGGAATATCAACGCTTAATATCACAACGTATTTGCAGGACCAGGTTCATCCAAATTCCGCAGGAGGCATGAAGATAGCTAACGTTGTTATTGATGCTTTAATTCAATATGTTCTCATGGATCTAACCAATCCTTACATCGAAGATACAAAAATGTAAAATTATGATAATTAAAAAGTTAATCACTAAAATAATGTTCCGTCTGTCTGTGGAGATACACCCAGATGCAGAATGGTTCTAGGGGTAAAGGGCTGATCTTGGTGTAGGTCAGCCCTTATGATTAAAACCATTCCGCATCCGGATGTACTTCTACGGACAGATGGTTTATTATTCTGATGATTAGGTTTCGTATCATAAACATATGTTTTGAGTGTTACTAGTAATTTTCCGGGTTACTCTACAGGTTTATATTAGCTAATACAACCGGTTCATACGCTCTTCCTATTTCACGTAATCCCCCACTATCATAGCTCGGATGAACTCCGTCTCTTCCATTTTGCAGGACTGTCGTAGTTGCGCTGTATAAGTCACATAGTGATTTCTCAGAAAGCGAACCATATCCATATATGTTATCCATCAGTGCATAAACAGGAACAAGAGTAACATAGTTTCTATAAGGATTGCCCGTATCATCGTTTCCTTCAAACAGTGATATGATCTCTTCGGCAAATGACAATACACTATATTTCTTAGGGCTGTTGTTGTTATTACTACCGCCCGAAAAAGTCATAAGTTCAGCACCATAAATCTCTAATCCGAAAACGATTTTAGTATTCGGATACTGGTTGTGAAATTTATCAATTATTCGTTTTGCACGTAATTTGGCTGTCTGTACACTTTCTGAATTTACATCCTCATAAGACTTTACCTCGTTGTATCCCCACTGGAGAATGAAGATGTCAGGAGCATCAAATCCCCAATAATCGAAGTAGTATTTGAAATCCAACTCATCAGTTGACGGATTCCAGAACGGATTATACCTCGCATCATCCGCAGATGTGTATGTAATCGTAGCATCGCCGGCCAAAGTGTTACCATTAGCGGATTGTGTTTTTGTGATTGTACCACTTGACGGGAAATTCCCTGTTCCTGACGTATCATCTTCCGTACCATCACCATAATTAGGGTCTGAACTGAATTTACCCAATTTGAGTTTTCCGCTATATCTACCATCATCCCCTACTGTCAGTCTGAATCCTCTCACCACCCAAGATATATTATTCTTATCCAAGTAAGATGTACCGGGATAGCCTGTAACGGGCAATTCTGTTATTCCCGAAACGGTCAATATCTTTGCTGCCCCTTTGGGTTCCGTGATAAAGGACATGTTCCCGCCACTCTGTACCTCCCCCCAAATATCTTCGGTATAATTAGATCCGGTAGTTTTAACGCGGTTAATCATGGTTCCGATATATTCAACCGTAACATTATCTTCTTTGAGCAAGTTCTTTAATTCAACTTGCCAGCCACCCAGATCAGATATACTATCCCCACTATCCAATATCTTAACTGTCTTATGAGATGGAGGATTGGCTATTATATTAAATTTGACTTGCAGCTCTTGCAGCAATTTTCCAAATTTTCGAAGCGTAAGCTTATTATTAAAAACAGATGAATTTGCGGGTGTTCCTGACAATTGCCTGTCGAAAACCTTTAACGTGGCGTTTGACACCGAGAAATCAAAGCTATCATGGCATGAGCACTTTATAGCCTGCTTATAATAGAGGTTATTTTGCCGATTGGCTTTGAAATACAAACTGGACGGCAATACTAATTTTGCCGGGAAAACTTCTTCATTGATAATCTGCTTAACTTCGTCCCGTGTCGTTCCGCCGCCTATGCCTCCGGGTAAACTTTCCTCGCTGATCACATAGTGAAATGGCTCATATTCAGTTGAGGTTAAACCGTACTCAATCTGTCCCTCTGTCTTGTAATTTGAAGCTAAGAATGTCGCTCTGACATAGGCCGTATTACTTTCCAATGTAACGGTTAAGGTCTGTGCATTTTGAATGGAAGTTATGAATTCCTTACTCGAATCGTATTGGCTGAAGTAAATTGGTCCCAATGCAAGGGGATGTGCTGTTATCGTCCTCTTCCCCTCTACGGCTATATAATCGGATGTTACATAAGTGGTGCTATTAGCAACAGTGCCATTCTGACGCAAAAATCCATTATCTGCCTTATCGGGATCAAATAAATTTTTTCCAACCACCACTTTGGGCATTTGACTCTGTAATGTATCCAATGCCGTATTAGTATTATTTATCTCCTTTTCTTGTGCCGCAAACCTTTGCTCATTATCATAATTTTCTGTATATGGCTCATAAGACGTTGTAGTGCTGCCCTCAAAAAACATTGCATCATCAATGACAGCAGTTGATATGCTTAATCTGATATAGGCAGCGTTTGACGGTGAAGTAGTCACGCCTGATTTTGCAGCTTCTTTAATCGCATTGAATTCTTTATCAAACCAAACATTGGATGCACCGCCCGTATTCGTGTTTTGAATATAATATGATGTATTTGGATTGACTTTGATATAGTGAGATAAAGACAGAGTCGAATTCTTTTTTAAATTACCTGAAGCATCAATATAATACCCATTTTTTACGGTTGATTTGTTAAACAAGTTCTTACCCAGCGAAACACTTTTCTTATCCGCAATTTGCATTTCAAGTTCTGTTCTGTCGCTTGCCATTTGTGTTTTAAGCTCCGTTTTATCAGTCATCATTTGTGTTTCAATTTTCACAAACTTCTGCTCGTTATCGTAGTTGTCGGTAAATGGCTCATAGGATGTTGCCACATCTCCAAGCTCCATCTGCGCTGTACCCAACTGAGATTTAGATATTGACAGCCTTATATAAACTGCATTTTCAGGGGTGGTAACAGTCTCGTCTTTAATTGCTGTCAATGCTTTTAATTTATCATCAAAAATCACGTGATATGCTCCGCCAACACCTGTATTACTGATATGATATTGTGTACTATTTTTTACGCGAATGTAAGTTGTAACACAATATGACGCATTTTGTTTTAAGCTTCCGTTTTGTCCTAGATAATATCCATCTGTCAGATTCAATGGATTTATAATGTTTTTTCCGACAGAGTATTCTTTTTTCATTGATATTCTAGCGTCTATTTCGAATATTTCTGTAGCCAGACTTTTGCGGCTGATCGGGTTAACCACCGCATCAGTTATAGTAGCTGGGTAAATGGTTTGTCCGCCTTTGGTCAACTTGTGCATTTTTACCATAATGTATCTTATTTTTAGCCTAAGTTCCGCCGGAACTTGGACTGTTGTTATTTTATGTAATTATTGATTAACTCTTAAAATCACTCAGCACATCATCATACTCCTGATCTGACAGAGATACGCTCTGCACCGCATTGTATGCGGCATAATCCGGATAGGGAATGATCTCCGCTGTGCTCTCATCCGTCTTGCCGGAAACGAGGATAACACCTGTAATCTCCACCGATACAAGATTGCAGATACCATCGGCAAAATCAGCATCAGAAAGATAGTATTCGCGTTTGACCGACAGAGTGCCGGGACGGAGTCCATGCCTGTCAAAAATGACCAGCAGACTACCATCATCAAGCCTACGGCAGTTCTTGTACCCGTGCCCGTCAAACTCCGCAACAACACATCCCGACAGGACTGTACGGTAAGTGAACCGGAAGGGAGTATTCACATCCCCATTCAAGTTCTTCTCTATGATCTTAAAATCGGACTGATAATTAATTTTCATACCTATAATATTGATGTTACATCATCTATCTCCTCGGCTGTCAAGATGCCGGAAAGGTCAACACTTCCACCGCCTCCGGTTGTTCCTGTAGGACTCCATTTCCCCTTTATCTTGCAATCATATATAGGACCGGGTATGGTATCCCCCACGACAGCCCAGTCGCCCACAACTGGAGATGGGACAGCAGCATGCAATGCTTCTTCCGTAGAAAACAATCCCTTGTTGCGGACACTGTTCTGCTTGACCTTATCAATCTCGGTAGAAGTCTTACTAAAATTGTAGTTAAGCCGATCTGCCGCCTCACTCCAAGTACCTGTTTTATTTATCGAATTAAGTTCCATATCACTTCATTTTATTTGGGCAATTGGTTTTGATCCCATACAATCTCAGAACCTTTAACCATAATTATGCGTCCTCCCATTATCTGGGTCTGATATATATAACCGTCACTTCCTTTTTGCTCGACAACCATACTGTCCGGGCGGAAATACAAAACATCATTACTATTCGGGTCAAACATAGAAACCATGGGAATCAACCCTTTCAGTCCGTATATGCATGATATATCTATCAGGGAGGCGTTCGTATTATCACGCATCTCTATTGAGGGGATTCCATATTCATTTTCCGGCTCAATGCTTATTGTATAGCCATTTGAAGACTTGACTTTTACTTTTCCAACAAATTCAGGATTTCCATCTGCATCCCATTTGATGTTCCCATTGGCAAGCTGCCCGGAACCATCCTCATTCAACAGTATCTTGCCATTGGCTATTTCAACTTTTCCCCGGAAATATCCGCCCAAAGCATAGATATATCCACGAAAAAAAGCATTACCGCCATGAGTAGCGACAAAGTTCGCCATATTCGCCCATTCTTCATCCGTAGGCTGGTAATTAGGATCATTACGAAACCTCATTACGGTTAATATAGCCTGTTGAAGCGTGCCACCTGCCCAGAATGCCACATCATCATCGTCATTGTATATGCCGCTTACTCCGGCAGTGACCTTCTGTAACTTGCCATCCTTGTAGTTACCTAACTGAATCATATTGGCCAATATCAAACCGCCAAGGATATCCACAGATCCATCCTTAATCGCGCTGGCGATATAATTGATTGACTGAAAACCGGCTGTTGCCTTGTCGTTATCCAAAATGGACGGTTTCCAGTCTGTGGCAATGGTTCCTCTTTCTAACTGAAGATCACAAACGGTTGCGGTACCACTGATGAGAAATATACCACTGCCATTGAAGGTAATCTTATGGGTATATCTCTGATAAGAGGATGTGAGAGGCTGAGAAACACTGAAAGAGCCGCACGAAACAGACACAGACGTACCCTTTGCTTTATAACTGATAACATAACTTTCTCCTTTAATCAATGATACAGATTGGGACAAACTACCGATTGCAGCAGAGTACCCAGAGCCGGCAGCACTATCTGTGGATACAGTAGCCACACCCGTCCAATACTTTAATTGCTTGCTATATAATTCGGTATCAGCAGACAATTGAGTATCAGAGGACAATTTTTCACTTTCATAATCTCCCGTAAACCCGGAGTTACGCAACAGATTGACACTCCCGACAGCCGCATTGTCTATCGCATCCTGAGCCTTTTGGGCCAGATCAGCAGCCGCCTGTATCTCATCCGGCAAGCCTTCCATGTTACGCCATCCGGTGGAACCTTGTTCGATATGAAACATACCCTTGATATCAACACCTTTATCCTGAGTATATTCCATGTAAGTGGTCCGATCCTTGTCACCAATGTACGTATTTCCGTACACCTTCATCCGGACTTTGCCGGTAGATTTGTCAAAATCAAAAGAAATGACATCTTTCCCGGTCAAGGTAAAATCATTAATACCCTGATACATGATGATGGACGGAGAAACTTCGTTCACCGAAGAGAGAATTATCGCCGCCTGTCGGGTGATATCGGTCTTATGACCTAACCCCACGATATCATCACCTGCCACCGGAACATCATTCTCGACATTAGGATCACATACGGTCTTGGACAAGTCTATATAGTTCTCACCCACTGCTGTGACCAACCGCCAATAATGGCGGGGGGCCGCACGGTGGGAAAAGGCCGTATCTGTATG
>OAUN01000547.1_pt1 | contig 12505 bp, 10 predicted proteins | sample 1495101 | NCBI WGS metagenome assembly OAUN01 (sample SAMEA2580000, study PRJEB22360) | human gut metagenome | biome: human gut; feature: human-associated habitat; material: faeces | place: Denmark | collected 2008/2010 | reverse complement strand
GGTCGCGGGTTCGAGTCCCGTCCACTCCGCCAAGATTCCAGCCTCGTGAGAAATGTCTCGCGGGGCTTTTCTCTTTTCAACGCCATTTTTAGACTAGAGAATCCGACTTATAAATCCTCTTTGATAAATAAGTTCTCAATAATTCAAACAGATAAACTTATTTTATTTTCTTTTTCAATCTTCTCCATAAGGAGGTTGCTTGTAATTAATCCGAAGTAAATAGATTACAAATAAAAACATTTTTTACAATCCTTTTTCTTTATAACTTTTCTTTGCTTTAATTCAAATAGATACCCAAAAATTGTTTGTACAAAACGGATGAAAAATTAGCGTGCTTCACTTTAGAGGGGTTTTTTTGTCTTAAAGGGTTACATATAATCAGCCCTTCTTGAATGCTTCCTTCGGCTCACTGTTGTTGGGGTGAGCGCTAAAGAATGTATAAAACAAAGATAAAGGATCCCATGAAGCACCTAAGACAGAGAACAAAAACTCAAAGAGCAAATGCAGCCATTCTTTCAATCCTGACCGTTTTGTCCCCGCTCCAGGTTTTCGGTTCGGTTTTGGCACCTATCGATTTAGGAGAATATTTTTTCGAGGTTTATGCCACTGCGCAAAAACCGGCATTCTCCGGACCAGTTGAAAGAGCTCTAAAGAAGGAACTGGAAGACTTCGTTGGCTCAGGAGATTACAATTTCTTTTCTAAAGAAACGGAAATTACCTGGAATGTATGGGCGGAAGGCAACATTACCGGCAACTCAGTTCATTCCAAAGACAAAGACCTAACGCTTACGGCCGAGAAGGGCAGTTTTGTTCTCTCGCCTGAAGCTGTCGCCAGCGGCGGCTTTGGTTCTGCCGTCGTGGCCGGATTTAAAAGTTCGGTTCAAATCTCCGCGGGCGAAAGTATTGTTCTGAACAGACCCGCACATCCGGAAGACCAAAAAGATCATCTTTCGATTGCGTTGGGAGAGGGTTCAACAGCTTCCTTGAAAGCTAAAAATATTATTGTGAACGGCTCTATCGGTTGGATGCCCGGCGCCCAAGCCGCACTCAAGGCTTCTGAGAGTGTTCATATCGCTTTATCTGAACAAAAGAGAAACTCCGTCCATCATCCTTTATGGGTTTTTGACAGTTCGTTTATTATCGATGCCCCGACCGTTGTTATTGACAGAGACGTTTCGGTTACTCAAATGGGTGATGAATATCACTCGTTCGTCCAGATCGGCATGGATCTGGAAAGTGGAATTGAAACTAAAGATATTTTGTTTAACGGGCGTGTGCTCGTCGGTGCCGGAACTTCTTTTGAGGCCGGTTCATCGAATTCGATAGCTTTTGAGAAAACGCTGACCATCCACGAAGGGGCCAAAGCCGATATCGAAAGCAGACACATTTCGATTGACGAATTGAAGTTTCATGGGAACGGCGGTTTAGCTTCGCTCGCGGTTCATCCGGAAGGTTCATTGAGCTTTTCTCGTCCTGTCACTGTCAAGGACGGAGCTGAGCTGAATATTTCTCTAGGAAAAAACAGTCGGCTTACGGGCGCTGTCTTTACCGATGATCAGACGGGTTCCGGAGGTTCCTTTATTTCCTTGGGCGCGGGAAGTGTTTGGCAAAACGCCATGCATTCCAACGTCACTGAATTGAAGGTTTCTGAAGGCGCTGTCATTGAAGTCGGAAGCGAAAAGGGTTTCCGTCCGCTTCAGATTCAACAGCTCAAGGGATCGGGCGCGACCTTTTACCTTCCCGGCGGAAGAGCCGGAAGCATTAATCAGACGCAGGGCGGCGAGGGCGTGCACTCGGTTTATCTCGGAACGAGCGGCGCCAGCATTACTGAAACAAAGTTGGTTCAACATGTTTTCAGTTATGATGATTCACTTCCGGACGCCGGCAGAGCGGAATTCATTTTAGCCAACGACGGGCTTGTGGATGCCGGTCCCTACCAATACAAGCTCGATCTACAGCCGGTTGATTACGACGATAGACGTGTCTGGCTGATTACAGCTGAAAAAGAAGAAAAACCGACGTCACCCGTATTTCCTCCGGACTCAAACGGCCCTTCGGAGAATCCGGATGTTCCTCCATCTGTACCGGGAGGTGTGCCTGTCACTCCGCCGACAGGCCCCGACAACTCTCAAAACCCGCCTGTGCCTGACGGATTATCCCGTACCGGACAAACGGTTCTGTCGGTGGTCAGCTCCGGTGCTTCCGTGGTTCAATACCTCAGCTCTTTGGCTGATTTGAGAGAAAGAACCGGCGAGATCAGACGCGGTTCATCTGACGGCGCCTATGTTCTGGGCAGATACGAAAAAGGCCGGTTTGATCCTTATGCCGGCGTACACAGCAAACTGAGATACACCACAGTTTCGCTCGGCACAGATAAAAAGATTGATCCGAACTGGATTGTCGGAGCTCAAGTGGGCTTTACCGACGGAGACGTGAGAGTGAAGGGAGGAGCCGGTAAAACTGACATTCACTCTATCGGCGGTAAGGCTTACCTGACTTGGTTTGATGAGAATGCTTATGTCGATACGGTTTTGACCTTTAATCGCCATAAGCAGAAAATTCGAGCCCACCTAATGGAAGGCACAAGTGTTCGTGCGCCATACCATAACCTTGGCTTCGGTATTTCTTCCGAAGGGGCCATTCGTTTTAACTTCCTGAAGAACCAGGACGGATCCAATTGGTTTATAGAGCCTCAAGTCCAGCTTTCTTATTACCGATTGCTCGGGGAAGACCTCTCGTTCTCTCACGGTATGAAGGTAAAAATTGATGACTCCGACAGCTTGAATATGCGCCTTGGCTTGACGGCTGGCCGCTCGTTCAATCGTCCTGACGGACAAAATGTCGGAAATCTGTACGTTAAAGCCGGTGTGAACCACGACTTTTTAGGTAAGACAAAAATCCGAATGAACGAGTTTGACTTCAAAACCCGTTCGCTGGGAACGCGCTTTTATTTCGGCGTTGGCGGTGAGCTCGTCATTGGAAACCAATGGAAGGCGTTTGCTCAGATCGGCGGAGAGCACGGTAATCGTCTGAATGTCGACCTGTCCTGCAAGGCCGGAATCAAATACAGCTTCTAAGAAGAAAACCCGAGCCGGAATTTCCGGTCTCGGGTAATTTGAGTTGAATGGTTCCTTAATTTACAGGCGGCAGTTCAGCGGCTAAGCGATCAAATTCTTCGAGCCATTCTTTTTTCCAAGCGGCTTTTTGCTCGTCGCTGACCCAAGCGGCCTCAATGCTGTTTTCCAACATCTTGCGCAGCTGAGGCAGTGTGAAGTCGAGCCAGTTGTGCATAAGAAGCCAGGATTCGGAAATAGAAATATGGTGCATCGTCGGGTCATCGCTGTTGGGGAAGACTTTTAGCCCCAGCTCAACCATCTTGCGAACCGGATGCTTAATGGCCCATTCTTCGTCCGATAAAGTCCTGAGATAATAAGAATTGGTCGGAACAACTGCAAAATGCATATTGGCTGTCTTTGCTTCTTCGACAAGTTCCGGACTATCGATAATCGTGTAGCCGTGATCGATGCGGTCAGCACCGAGAAGTTTCATGGCAGTTTCAACGTTGCGCCAATGTTCTCCGAACTCGCCGGCGTGGATCGTGATTTTGAAACCGGCATCTTTTGCCATCTTGAAGGCTTTCCAAAAGTTTTCCGGTTCATGATTGGTCTCCCGATAATCAATACCGATCCCGATGGTGTATTGATCAGGGTGCCGGATCATTTCTTCAACGAGTTCGACTGCCGCTTCAGGTGTATCTTCTCGGTCGATAGAAGGGATGGAGCGGGCGACAACACCATAACGCTGAAGACCTTGTCTGATGCCTTCATTGATCGCCTGACGAGCTTCGTCGTAACTCATGAAATGCTTTAGCCCCGTCCAGTTCCAGTAGAACTCAATATATTTGACGCCTTGACTGGCAACCCTTTGGATATGCTTGAGTGTGATACGTGTTAAAAAAGAGGGCTTGGAAAGCACCTTGCTTTCCAAGCACCTGAAGATTCGTAAAACGCCGATTGGCTTGTCGCCGCGAGTATAGAAACTATTGATATCTTCTTGACTGACATCAGCACCGGATTCAGCAACAAGTTCTTCGAAAGCCTCTTTACCTGTGGTGCCTAATAGATGGCAACGTAGTTCAAGTTTAGGGAAGGTTTTGAAGAATCAGAGCCATTCTTCGGGAAGCTGCTTAGAGAAGGGAGAATCCGGAACGAAACCGGGATTATCTGAACGCATAAAGCCTCTCTTTGTCTGGATTTGAGTCTCGCTAAATATACAACTGAAAACTTTCTAAGCTCATGAGCCCGTGATTCATATCGTTACAAAGAATGAAAAACTAAGGCAAAACCCGAACCTCGGAGTCTCAAATGCTCGCAAAAAATTCCTGATCGGTAAAATTTGGCCATACCTCAAATACAAAATCACCGTATCTCACGGAGAGTTCAAATGATCGACAGCATCCTTGCCGTTATTGTTCTCATCATTGCAGGTTGGGCCATAGCAAAAAATTACGACGCCAAAGTTGTCTTGTTTATTGCTGCGCTCGTTCTTCTTTACTCCGGACTTCTCTTAGGACACAACGTTCTTGGAGCAAAGGCCACCACGGGATTGTCCTGGGTGGATCCTTTTAAAGTCATCAAAGATCAATTTGTTCGTCAGTACAGCAATGCAGGTTTAATCATCCTCACGCTTTTCGGTTTCGCTGCCTATATGTCTCATATAGGCGCGTATGATATGGTCATTAAGGTTTTGACGAAGCCGCTATCTACGTCCGCAAGCCGATCATCTTGATTCCGATGGTCTTCTGAGTTGGGACCTGCCTGCAGATCATTATCCCGAGCGCCGCCTCGCTTGCTGTGATCTTGATGGCAACATTATTCCCGGTGCTGAGAGCCGCCGGAATGTCTACCTTAACGGCTGCAGCCCTGATTGCCACAACTGCCACGATCGTTCCGACTCCCCTCGGCGGTGACAACGTGGTCGCGGCCCAAGTGCTGGGATTTGAAAACGTTGTCGATTACGTAGCATTCCACTTGGCACCGATCACGATTCCGGCCTTGTTTGTGATGGGTATCGTTCATTATTTCTGGCAGACTTACTTGGACAAGAAAGATGCCGTACTGCTGAAAGAGCTGGATAAAGAAACGGTTATTGAAGCCGAGCGTCCCGAGAAAAATACACCGACCTGGTACTTTATTTTCCCGATCCTCCCGCTGGTTTTAGTGATCTTCTTCTGGGTCTTTTTCAGAAAAGCCAAAGTCGGTCTGGTAGAAATCACACTTTTCTCCTTAGTCCTGGCATTTGTCTGCGAACTCTTTAGAAAACGCAATGTTAAGGACGGTATGAAGGATCTCGGAATCTTCTTCAAGGGTATGGGCGACGGCTTCTCTAAAGTTGTCGTCCTGATCGTTGCCGCTTCTTCTATGGTGTTCGGACTTCGTGTTATGGGCTTGATTGACGCCATTTCGAATTCCATTTCCAATTTTGAAAACGCTAAGGTCGGTTTAATGCTGGCGTTCTCCGGCATTACCGGTTTGATTACCTCCATCAGCGGTTGCGGCAATGCTGTGTTCTACAGCTTTATTGAACTGATTCCGCAGATTGCGCAAAAAGCCGGCATTGATCCGATCATGGTCAATGTATGTCCAACCTGTTCCGCTCCATGTCTCCGGTTGCCGCTGTGATCATCATCGTCTCGGCATCCGTGAAGGTCAATCCTCTGGTTCTCGTCAAACGTACCTTGGTTCCTCTGATGAGCGGAGTCTTGGTCGTTTTGGCGCTTTCGTTCTTCAAATACATGTGAGAAGTCAACGGTGCAGGCAGGAAACTGTCTGCACTAAATTAGTCAAGGTTTGAAATTGTCTTTAGAAAAAGCAAAAAATCATCTGGTGAAATTCGGTCTTGAAGATCGAATTCGGGTTGCAAAAGAATCGACTGCTACGGTAGCGCTTGCCGCCAAAGCGTTCGGCTGTGAAGAAAAGAAGATTGCTAAGACTTTGTCGTTCATGCTCCCGAGCGGTCCGATCCTGGTGCTAACCGTCGGTGATGCACGAATCGACAATGCCAAGTTCAAACACGCTTTCGCGGCAAAGGCAAAGATGATTAAGCCGGAAGAATGTGAAAAAATAATCGGACATGCACCGGGAGGTGTATGTCCGTTCGGTATCAATGACGGCGTGAAAGTCTATTTAGACGAATCGCTCAAAAGCATGGATTCTGTTCTTCCTGCCTGCGGAACATCCGACACCGGCGTCGAACTCACTATTCCGGAATTAGAGAAAGCTTCCTGCAGCGCAGGATGGGTCGATATCACCAAAACACCGTCAAGCTAACTCAAGACATCTTTCATTGGGGTCTGCAGCCACTGGTCGCGCAGACCTTCTTTGACCCAGCGGCTTTCTGCATTGTCTCCCTGGAGCAGAGAGTTGCTCATATCCATGGAGAACTCTTCGAAACATTCCTCAAGTGTCTTGCTGTGTGCATCGGCGAGAAGTGCCCAGCTGCTGTTGGCGTCGGCTCCGATTCGAACGACATAATTCGTGGGAATTAATCTGTTGAGAAGTGCGTCCACGGCCTCCGGATAGCTTCCGATCTTATCGGCCAGTTCGACATTGGTCATCTGAGGGTTACCGACTTCTTTAGCCAGCATGAGGATCCGGAGGAGGGCAACTGCGGACAGCAGGTCGTCTCCGCTCTTATCAAAGTCTTTATAGCGTCTGGCGCGCAGCATCGGAAGCGTGGCGGTAATCGCAGCGCCGGCCAAAACGAACATCCAGTTGATGTACATCCAGGTCAGAAGAACGGGGATGGCGGCAAAGGCACCGTAAATCGTGGTGTAGGAGCCGCGCATTACGTAAATGCCGAAGCCCCAGCGGAAGACGGTAAAGACCAAGGCAATCAGAGAGCCTCCGACGAGGGCGTCTCTCCACAGTACTCGACAGTTAGGAACGTATTTATAGAGAGCCGCGAGAATGATCGACTGGAAGATCAGCTGACCGATGGGAATAAGCCACTTCGCATATACCGATAAGTGGCCCGCCATCGCCATGCCGGTTAAATACGATGAAGCGGCAAGGCTGATGCCGATGGCAACCGGCCCGAGCGTAAGAAGCGCCCAATACATCAGAACTCTTTGCCATAAGCTTCTGAGCTTGAGCACTTCGTAAGTGGCGTTCAAAGCCGAGTCGATGGTCGCAATACAAAGCAAGGCAGAAATGACCAAGCCGATCAAACCGAAGGCGGTTAAGCCGGCGGCTTGCGTAGCAAACTGTTTGATATAGCCCAATACTTGCTCACTGTACTGAGCCGGAAGGAGTGTCGAGAAAATAAACTGCTCGAAGGCTTCACGGTAGGGAGCAAAGAGCGGGAAAGCGGAAAAAGCCGCCATGATGACCGCTAAGGCCGGAACAATGGAAAGAAGGGTCGTCAGGGTCAGGGAGGAGGCGACTTGTTTTAAAGAGGCCTTGTCGATACGTTCCATCACGAACATACCGAAATTCCACATTCTTTCTAAACATGCATGTTTGGTGACAAATGCCGGTATCTGACGACTCATAATTTTTCCTTTAGCACTCGACGACGCAGACGGCCAAGCCGCCGAGACTTGTTTCTTTGTATTTATTCGCCATATCCTTGCCGGTCTGCATCATAGTTTCAATGACCTGATCCAGACTTACATAATGGGAGCCGTCTCCCATCATGGCTAAGCGCACGGAGTTGACCGCTTTAACGGCGGCAATACCGTTGCGTTCAATGCAGGGAATTTGTACCTGGCCTCTGACCGGGTCGCAGGTCAGACCCAAGTGGTGTTCCATACCGATTTCGGCGGCGTTTTCAATTTGTTCGTTGGTGGCGCCGAGCGCTGCGGCTAAGCCGGCGGCAGCCATGGAGCAAGCGACACCTACTTCGCCTTGGCAGCCGACTTCTGCTCCGGAAATAGAAGCGTTCTTTTTATAGAGTGCACCGATGGCGCCGGCGACTAATAAGAACGTACGGATGCCTTCTTTATTGGCCTGTGGAATGAACTGGCGGTAATAGTTAATGACAGCGGGAATAACACCGGCTGCACCGTTGGTCGGGGCAGTAACAACTCTTCCGCCTGCGGCATTTTCTTCGCTGACGGCAAAGGCGTAAGCGTTGATCCAGTCAATGACCTGCAGCGGATCGTCTGCGACTTTAAGAGGGCTATTAAGAAGCTTTTCGTAAAGTTCATTGGCGCGGCGTTTGACTTTTAGAGGGCCGGGCAAGCATCCCTTTGCGTTCAGACCGCGGTCGATACACATGCTCATCACGGACCAAATGTGATCCAGCGAATCGTCGATCACTTCGCGGCTGCGGATGACCTCTTCATTGGCTCGGATCACGGCTTCCATGCTCAGTCCGTGTTTACGGCACTGCTCCATGAGTTCATTGGCCGTGGAGAACGGATAGGGAAGCGCCTTTTTATCTTCTTCGGTAGCGGGAAGGGCGCGAGGTTCCTGCTTGAGCTTGGCTTCTTCTTCGGTTTCGATAAAACCGCCGCCGACGGAATAGTATTTTCTGGTCAGGAGTTCTTTGCCCTTATCGTCGAACGCTGTAATGATCAGCGTGTTGGTGTGGTAAGGATCGAGAACAGAAGGCTCAAATGTAAGGTCGGTACTGTAGTGGAAGGGAATCGGCTTGCAGCTGTCGAGCAGCAGGCGATCTTTTTCTTTGATGTCCTGAATCCATCCTGGAATGGAGTCCACATCGATAACAGACGGGCTCTTGCCCATTAAGCCGAGAAGCACTGCGCTGTCTGTGGCATGTCCGATACCCGTTGCGGCAAGAGACCCCATTAGTCTGACTTTAATGTCTTCGACTTCGGGGAAGAGATGCTTATTTCTCAGGAGGGAAATAAAGTTGCGGCCTGCACGCATCGGCCCGACAGTGTGGGAGGAAGAGGGACCGATACCGATACGGTACATGTCAAAAACAGAAATGTTCATATTGCCTTCTTATATATGTCTAAATAATGCCCGATTGATAACCGAACGAAATACAAAACTGCCTCAAATCGGTTATTCTTTTGGTGCACGCATTCTATAGTTTTTGGCCGTTGGAAGGAACTGAATTTTCATGAAAATCAAAGCGTTGTTGGTTGCTGCCGTATTAGCCGGAGAATTCGGTTTGTGTTTTGCCTCAACAGACGGCGACTTAATTCAAGGCGTGATACCTTATCCCGACAGTGTTTCCGTGACTTCTGTGGTGATTGAACCGTTCCATCCTGAATTTGAAAGGCACACCGAAGGCTTCAATAGCGGATTTAAACCGCTTTGCCTGAAGATAACTCGAGTTCGTGAAGCTCAAGGTGCTTCTTGGGTGACTCAGACAAACGTCAAGCCTCTTTTTAGTGAAGAGGCTTGTCGAAAGGCAGCGATGGAAACGCCGAGCAGGCGCGAACATTTGCTTCATCAGGACTGAGGAGTCCTCTTCGCAGGTGTGCCGTGAATTTCTGTGGTGAAGAACCGCAACAAAAGCAAACCTAATCCAAGCGCCACCGTGCACACGGCAAAAGACGTTGCCTGAATATTTCCTAAGCTCACGATCGGAGAGACGATGCCTCCGAGCAAGAAACCGATGCTTCCGATGATGGCAGAAGCCGCGCCGGCGTATTTTCGACCTAAATTCATGGCGGTTGCCGTGGCGCCGGTAAAGATAAAGCCTAGGCAGAAAACCATCAGCAGCAGGCAGCCTTCATAGGTATACAAGTCTTTTGTCGTTAAGGCGAAAATAAAACCGGCGATTGAAGCGATCAGACTGCCTGCGGTTCCGAAGTATGTGGCTTTGGCCGTCGTAGAGAAGCGAACGGCAAGCAGGGCGCCTGCGCCGATCGCGACTGCGTTTAGGGCAAAAATCAGAGAGAAATGGAATTGAGAGAGACCGTATTCATTCTGAAGAATGAACGGTGTCGAAGAGATGTAGGCAAAAAGTGCGCCCATACCTAAGCCGAAAACTGTCGTGAAGACCGCAAAATTCGGAACCTTGCAGACCAAAGCAAAGCCCTCAAAAGAGCGCCAGAAAGAGCCTTGTTCGCGGGCTTCTTTCGGAAGCGTTTCTTTAACCGGAATCACCAAAGCTGTAATCACCACTCCGATGCCGAGAAGTATGTAGAAAATACCACGCCATCCGATGAGGTCAGCAACCGAACCGCCGATAACCGGAGCCGCAACCGGTGCGATTCCGTTGACGGCACCGACAATAGCAATGATCTTTGCCAGCTCTTTACCGGAGTACAAATCGGTCGGAGCCGAACGCGAGTAAACAATGGCGCCTGCGCCGCCCAAACCTTGAAGAAGCCGCGCGAAGTTGAAAGTGTCGATGTCTTGGGACAAGCAGCAAAAAAGCGTGGCTGCGATGTAAAGAAGAAGAGAAAAATACAGAACCGGTTTGCGGCCGTACTTATCGCTCAAAGGTCCGAAAATAACCTGACCGACCGCCAACCCGACCATACAAAATGTCAGGCCTAATTGAACGGAAGAAACAGAAGTAGAGAACACTCTTGTCATCTCCGGCATGGCCGGAAGGTACATGTCGATGACAAACGGTCCGAAGGCCGAGAGCATCCCCAACACAATGATTAAGTAAACCGAATACATGCAAATCTTTAATGAAAGTCAGGCGCGCAGTTTAAGACTTTTAGCAGCTGATCTTGTCATTTTCTCTGCCAAGTCGAGTTTGAGAGAAAAAATATTTTCCTTTACAAATGTGAATGAATATGAGCAATAAAAAGAATTAAAAGGGAGACCACTATCTAACTTCTTCATTTTTTTGCAGTTCACAAGTCTTTGAGGGAAACTGTTTGATGTTTATTCAGAAGATGAAGCCTTTCATCGAGGCCGTATTGGTTGGAAAGAAGGTTATCGTGAGCATTAGTCAAATTAAAAATATGGAAAAAGGAGTAGGTCTAACTCTGGGTGAAAATTTTGGGTTAAAAGATGGTTATCACAGAAAAAAGGGGTATTAATTGGGATAAATCCTTAAGAAGAAGATCTGTGTTCTATCAAAATGTTTCTTTATGTTAATGTATCGCTGTAGTTTCAATTCCTAGGAGACATTTCAATGTTTAAAACAAAAGTGTTAAATAAACATTTGGCATTGGCTCTGACCAGCGGATTGCTTTTAATGGCTAACGCGGTTAATGCAGAGCCATACATTATTGGTTCGATAACTCCCAACAGCGAAATTTTGAAAGGAAATAACGTTGTTGTGACTCAAGATACAAATGAAAAACAAGTATTTTTCGCTCCAAGCAAGGACGCTTATAAAGTTGGAGACGGATCGGGCACTCTTACTGTGAACACTAATAAGACTTTAGGTTTGGTAATATTCCACGCCCCGAAGAACTACGATCAAGCGGGGGAGGGGGTAAATCTTAAAGGGAATTTGGTTTTAAATGTCAATCTTGACCCAAAAAATGCCGATGTTGATTCATCAGTGCCTTCAGGAATGTTCGATGGTGACAATTCTTGGATGAGCGTTAACATCGATGGAAATTTTGAGCTTAACGCTACTTTCAATACAAACGGCCAGACAGTTACTAGCACATACATCCCGTATTTCTATTCTAAAGAAGGACAATCTAGTTTCAGCGTTACAGGCGATGTAAAAATATCCGTTGTCACTATTGCACCTGACGCTAAAGAAAATGCTTCAACAAATGCATTTACTTTTACTGAAAAGGCCTCATCTTCTGAAGAAGCTAAGAAAACTGTTAATTTAGGGAATCCCAACAGTACCTTCAGTCTTTTTACTGCTTATTTTAAAAATCTCGATAACTACGACCAAGCCAATACAGTGGCTGGAGCCAACGGTGTTTATGCTTCCGGTTCAACAGATATCAACATAAAAGCAGGAAAGAAAGTTCAGATTATTTCGGTTGCCGACTATGCTGACGCTATCAGTGCGAAACAAGGCGGACGTGTCGACCTTGGCTCTCCTGAGATGCTTCAAGTTATTGGCGTAGTTGATTTCTTCACCGGCGACAACACCGGTGCCGCAACGGGAACTTCCAGACAATCCCGAATCAGCGGAACTTTCCAGGGAAATAATTCGTTCTGGTTTGGGGATGAAAAAGTAAAGTACACGAACAAAAATCCGCATGGACAGCATGGCGGTGACCTTAACTTTACTTTTAAAGATGGAGCTGAATGGATTTACATGGTAAATCCTAGACTCACAAAAATTACGCTAGAGGATGGCGGTGCTGTCAATATGTATGACGATTACGTATTGAAGCTGTGGCAAGAAAAAGTAGTAGACCCAAAAACTGATCTTAAATTGCCGGAACAAGCAAGTTTGGCAGACTTTTGGCCCTCCGTGATCAAAGACGGTCAATTAGCCTTTAAGCATCAAATCGTTGTATTGGACAAATTAAATGGAAACAACGGTATCTTCAGAATGGATTTTGACAGTTACGATAAGAAGAAAACTGACTTAAGGAAGCTCTGTAAAATGCTTGATTCTTCCCAATGGCCTTTAGAGACTTAAT
>OAUN01000546.1_pt1 | contig 12548 bp, 12 predicted proteins | sample 1495101 | NCBI WGS metagenome assembly OAUN01 (sample SAMEA2580000, study PRJEB22360) | human gut metagenome | biome: human gut; feature: human-associated habitat; material: faeces | place: Denmark | collected 2008/2010 | reverse complement strand
GGCGTCTCTACCACCGGCGGTGTCGGCACTGTCCCCGGCGTCCTCGTCGGCGTTCTGGTCTTTGAGCTGATGAAGGTCGCTCTGCAGTTCATGAACGTCAACTCCTCTTACACCTACATCGTGCAGGGCCTTGTCATCATCGTGGCTGTGGCCATTGATATCCGCAAGTACCTGGCAAAGAAGTAAGCCCTCTCTTCTGTGGGCCGTCTGCCTTTTGGGCGGGCGGCCCCTTTTTTTATTCATGTTTGTGTGCTATCATAAAAGCAACAACCATCAGGAGGTGCAGTATGGCACAAAAAGACCTCACCCCTGCCGAGCGCGAGGCAGAGCTTGCCCGGCGCGAAGCCGTTCTGGCTGCCCGCGAAGCACAGCTGGCACAAGAGCAGGCCGAGCTTGCCGATCAGCGGGCCGACTTTGAACAAGGCAAAAAGTCCCTGCTTGACAACGGCGACAAGAACTTTGTCAATCCCAAGGAAAAGCTCTACGATCATTTTCCCCTCACCGTCCATCAGATGGACATCATCATCGGGGTGCTGTTTGCGCTCATCGCCCTGTTTCTGATCCTGGGCGTGACCCACACCAGCTTCTTTGGCCTGTTCGGCGGCTGAATCTGTCCGGCTCCTCCGGAAACGGAGGAGCCTTTTTTGATGCCCTGCCCAACGCTTCTTCGCTGCATACTTTTGCAAAAGTGATTGCATTTCATCCGCAATATGACTATACTTTATAGCAAGCCAACTTTTTAATGCAACAGCAACAACGTTGGTCTGCATATCGCAGATATGCTGCTACTGTTGCGCTAATTTCCAGCCTTGCGATAATAAGAAGCTGCCGGGTTTGCGGCAGCAGAAAAAGGGGTGTATAAAAGTATGAAACGCAAATGGATCGCGGCACTGCTGGCCGGTTGTATGTTGGCCGCACTGTTGCTCACCGGCTGCTCTGCCGCCGAGACGGTCAAGCGTCTGCGCTTTGGCGTTGCCGGCGAGGGTGGTGTCTACCACAATTTTGGTGAGCAGTTTGCCGCGCTGGAAAACGAGACTTCCAACGGCACCATCGAGCTCCGGACCACCGCCGGTTCGGCCGCCAACCTGCGCCTGCTCACCGGCGAATACCTGCAGCTGGCCATTGCGCAGGCCGACCTTGCACAGGACGCCTGCAACCAGACCGGCATTTTTGCAGAGGAGGAGGACATCTGCGGCTTTGGCGCGGTAGCAGCCCTGTACACCGAGGCCTGTCAGGTCATCGTGCGGGCCGACTCGGACATCCAGTCCATCGAGGACCTGCAGGGCAAAACCGTGAGCATCGGCGCGGAGGAATCCGGCTCCGAGCAGAATGCCCTTCAGATCCTGTCTGCCTACGGCCTGAACGACCGCCTGGTGGACACCATCAACCTGAACTATACCGACGCTGCCGATCAGCTCAAGGCCGGTAAGATCGACGCCATCGTCATCACAGTCGGCACCCCCAGCCCGGTGGTCACCGAGCTGGCAGGCGAATGCGGCATCCGCCTGCTGAATGTGGACGGCACCGCGGCGCAGCGCCTGCTGAGCAGCTACAACGCCTACCGTGAGGTCACCATCCCGGCCGGCACTTATCCCGGCCAGGACGCCGACGTGCAGACCGTGGGCGTCAAAGCTGTTCTGCTGGCCAGCGATTCTCTGCCCGCAAAGCAGGTGCAGCAGCTCACCGAACTGCTGTTCTCCAGCCGGGAAGCGCTGGAAGAGCAGCTTGGCCTTGCACTGGACCCGGAGACCGACGCAGTAGAGGGCGTTGGCATCCCCTTCCACGCAGGCGCAGCGGCCTGGTATAAGCAGGCCGGAATTACGGTGGACTGAGTCTGCCGGGAAATCGAGGGAAAGCAATGAAGATCGAATTGGATATGTATCAGACCCTGGCCCTTGCGGTGCTGGTGCTGATGCTGGGCAAGTTTCTGCGGGAACGGGTGCGCCTGCTGGATAAATTCTGCATCCCCGCGCCGGTCATCGGCGGCGTGCTGTTTGCCATTTTCACCTGCATCTGCTATGTGACCGGCGTGGCAGAGTTCGCCTTTGACGACACCCTCAAAGAGGTGTGCATGGTCATGTTCTTCACCTCGGTGGGCTTTCAGGCCAACCTCAAGGTGTTGAAAAGCGGCGGCAAGGCCATGATCGTGTTCCTGGGCGTCGTCATCGTGCTGATCGTCAGCCAGAACTTCCTGGATGCAGAATTGGCCAACTGGCTGGGTGTGGACCCGGTGGTGGGCCTTTGCACCGGCTCCATCCCCATGGTGGGCGGCCACGGCACCGCCGGTGCCTTTGGCCCGGTGCTGGAGGACTTTGGCATCAAGGGTGCCACCACCCTGTGCACCGCCGCCGCCACCTACGGCCTGATCGCCGGCAGCATGATGGGCGGTCCGCTCGGCAAGATGCTCATTGAGCGCCACCACCTGCTGGACACCATCGTGCCCGAGGACGACAGCCTGCTGGTGGAAGAAGAGATCAAGCACGAGCGTCACAGCAGCATGTACCCCGCCGCCAGCTTCCAGCTGATCATCGCCATGGGCATCGGCACGGTGCTGAGCAAGCTGCTCAGCCTGACCGGCATGACCTTTCCCATCTACATCGGTGCCATGATCGCCGCCGCCTGCATCCGCAATCTGGGCGAATACGGCGGCAAGTTCACGGTATATATGGGCGAAATCAACGACATCGGCGGCATCTGCCTGTCGCTCTTCCTTGGCATGGCCATGATCACCCTGAAGATCTGGCAGCTGGCCGAGCTGGCTCTGCCGCTGGTGGTGCTGCTGGCCGGTCAGACCCTGTTCATGATCCTGTATTCTTTTGCGATCGTGTACAACGTCATGGGCCGCGACTACGACGCGGCCGTCATCGTTTCCGGCACCTGCGGCTTCGGCATGGGTGCCACCCCCAACGCCATGGCCAACATGCAGGCCGTGTGCGACAAGTATTCCCCTTCCGTCAAGGCCTATCTGCTCATCCCGCTGGTGGGCAGTCTGTTCGCGGATTTCATCAACAGCCTTGTCATTACGGTATTCATCAACTTTATCTGATCCTGTCTTGAACTTTCGGTGTGCCCCGCACACCGGGAAAGGAGCATCATCATGTCGCTGAAACACCACCTGAAGATGTGGTTCCAACAAAAGATCTGGAGCAAGCCGGACAAGTCTCATTCGGAGGAAACGGTGGCTCTGCCGGAGGTCCATACCGGCAAGGTACACCACCCCGCAGAAGACACCTCTCATGCCACCGGGGAGCATCCTCACGCCGAGGACCCCATCCATTACGACAACGTGGCCATTCCCGAGGTGCACATCCGCCCCCGTCGGCACCAATAAGTTCCACAGACAAAAAAGCTGCTGCCCTCCCTTTGCGGGAAGGCAGCAGCTTTTTGCTTTGTGTTTGTATGGAACCTTACAGGCAGATGTACTTCAGGATGAACAGCACGGTCAGCACATACATCAGCGGGCTGATCTTCTTTTCCTTGGCCTTGCCGGTGACCACATTGATGATGGTCCAGGAGATCACACCAATGGCAATGCCCTCAGAGATGCTGTATGCAGTGGGCATGGCCAGGATGGTCAGGAAGGCGGGGATGCCCTCGCTGGGGTCGTTGAAGTCGATCTTGACAGCAGAGCCCATCATGTAGAAGCCCACAATGATCAGAGCCGGAGCCGTTGCAAAGCTGGGGATGGTCAGGAACAGCGGGCTGAAGATGGTAGCCAGCAGGAACAGCACACCGGTGGTCATGCTGGTCAGGCCGGTGCGGCCGCCCTCGGTCACGCCGGAAGCGCTCTCCACAAAGGTGGTGGTGGTGGAAGTACCCAGCACAGCACCGGCGCAGGTGGCGATGGAGTCTGCCATCAGAGCACCCTTGATGTGGGGCAGCTTGCCGTCCTCGTCCAGCATGTCGGCCTTGGATGCCACGCCGATCAGGGTGCCCAGGGTGTCAAACAGGTCCACGAACAGGAAGGAGAACATGACGGCAAAGAAGTTGAGGATGCCGACGCCGGAGAAATCCGTCTTGAACACCTGACCAAAGGTCTTGCCCAGGGCCGAGAAGTCAAAGCTGACAAAAGCGGTGGGGATCACGCTGTACATGCCCGCATCCGCATTGGGCACATAGATGCCGGTGACCTCGCAGAGGATGCCCAGCACCCAGGTGATCAGGATGCCATAGAGGATGCCGCCCTTCACACGCTTCACCAGCAGGATGGCGGTGATGGCCACGCCGATGAGGGCCAGGATGGCACCCACGCCCACGCTGTGGAAGGTCTCGCCCTTGAAGTGCTGGTAGGTGACCAGCGTAGAGTCGCTGTTCACGATCAGCTTGGCGTTCTGCAGGCCGACAAAGGCCACGAACAGGCCGATGCCCACGCTGACCGCGCTCTTCAGGGTCATGGGGATGGCGTTGAAGATGCCCTCACGCACATTGGTCAGGGACAGTGCGATGAAGATGATGCCCTCCACAAACACGGCCATCAGGGCCAGCTGCCAGCTGTAGCCCATGGTCAGCACGACCGTGTAGGAGAAATAGGCGTTCAGGCCCATGCCGGGGGCCAGAGCAAACGGGTAGTTGGCCAGCAGAGCCATCAGGGCCGTGCCCACAAAGGATGCCAGTGCGGTGGCGATCAGCACAGCCTCCGAGTCCATGCCGGAAGCCGACAGGATGTTGGGGTTGACCGCAAGGATGTAGGCCATAGTCATGAAGGTGGTGATACCTGCCATGATCTCGGTCTTTACATCGGTGTGGTTTTCCTTCAGATGAAAGACATTTTCTAACATGAAAAAACCTCCGTTCTTTTGTTGCTTCTGCCGGTTGCGGCGGCAGAAGAGGAACAGGTTTCATTTTAGCACGAATCGTCACAGAATGTCCACAGCTCAGAAACAAAATAATGCGTTTTGGGAAGTTTTTGTCGAAAGAGTACGACTTTATAAGTTGTGCTGCGCAACAATCATCCATATAAAGAGAGCATTTTTCCTGTTTTTAAAAACAACATGACCCCCGGCAGCGTACAGCTTCCGGGGGTCGTAACGTTCTGCTCTGCGCTTACAGATGCAGCACGATCTTTGCAACATTGAAGTAGATCAGCAGTGTGGTGGCATCCACGATGGTGGTGATCAGCGGCGATGCCATCACGGCCGGGTCCACATGCAGCTTTTCTGCCGCCACGGGCAGCAGTCCGCCGATGAGCTGCGACAGCAGGATGGTGCAGATCAGGGTCAGGCACACCACCAGCGCCACCGGGGCGGTCACCTTGTCGAACAGCAGCAGTTTTGCAAAGTTGCACACCGCCAGCGTTGCGCCGCACAGCAGGGCCACCCGGCTCTCCCTCCACAGGATGCGGGGCAGGTCGTGGGGCTGGATCTCGCCCACCGCCATGCCGCGGATGATGGTGGAGGTGCTCTGACTGCCCGCGTTGCCGCCGGCATCGGTCAGCATGGGGATGTACGCCGTCAGCACGGTCACGGCGGCCAGTGCGTCCTCATACCCCCGGATGACCAGACTGGAGAAGGTGGCGCTGATCATCAAAAACAGCAGCCAGGGCGCACGGCTCTTGTACAGGTCCCACATGCTCTGCTTGAAGTAGGGCTTGTCGGACGGGCCGATGGCGTTCATCTTGGCGATATCCTCGCTGGCCTCGTCCTGCAGGATGCTGATGGCATCGTCAATGGTCACGATGCCCACCAGCCGGTTTTCGGCGTCCACCACCGGAATGGCCAGAAAACCGTATTTTTCAAACAGGTGGGAAACATCCTCCTGGTCGGTGGTGGTGGTCACACTGACCACATTGGTGTCCATCAGGTCCCGGATGGGTTCTGCGGTGTCCTTGGCCAGCACCAGCGTCCGCAGCGACACCACGCCCACCAGCTTGCGGCTGCCGTCGGTCACATAGCAGTTGTTGATGGTCTCCTTGTCAAAGCCGTTCTGGCGGATGGCCTCCATGGCCTGCGCCACCGTCATGTCCGGGCGCAGCTCCATCAGCTCGGTGGTCATCACGCCGCCGGCAGAGTCCTCCGGGTACTGAAGCAGTTCGTTGATCATGCGGCGGGTGGCGGGGTCGGCCTGGCTCAGAATGCGCTTGACCACATTGGCCGGCATCTCCTCCACAAGGTCGGTCGCATCGTCCACGCACAGCTCGTCCACCACGGCCTTCAGCTCGGTATCGGTCAGGCCGTCGATCAGCTTCTGCTGGGTGGCAGGGGTCAGCTCGGTGAATACATCCGCCGCCAGATCCTTGGGGCACAGACGGAACAGCACCGGGAGCTTTTCGGCCGGCAGGTCCTCGAACACGGCGGCCAGGTCGGGAGCCGGCAGGGTCTCCATCACATCCCGCAGGCTCTGGTATTTTTTGGCGTCATCCAGATTCGCCAGCATGGTCTTGAGGGTATTGATCGAAATTTCAGACATAAAAAAGCTGCCTCCTTTTTTACCAGGCGGCAGCGGACACTTTCATTTCCGGGGAAGGCAAACACACCGTGCGTTCTCACGCACAGCCGGGCCGTTCTCCGGCATGCAAAAAGGCTGCCGTCTGGTTCTTTGATCGGGGATATAAACTGCCGCTGCTTCCAGCAGGTTCCATGACGACCACCTCGTTTTTCTGTCGTAAAAAGGCACTTTGGCCTTTTCCGCCCATTACTTTACCACGGCCGGAGCCGTTCGTCAACCCCGCCCCGCAAATTTTACAGCTTCTTTGCAGGGCCGCGCGCCTTTGTGCAACTGTACCAACCTCAGCCGTTGTTTTTCGGCAGATTCCACCCTTGTTCCGAAGCCCAAAACCCTCTATGATTATGGTACAGCGTGGCTCTGGGCAGCGGCGGCCCGGAAGCCAAAGCCGCCGCCGACGATGTGACCGACGATGTGGACAAAGACGGCCTGTACAACGCCTTTGTGCACCTCGGCCTGATTTAACACAACCGCTCAACAAGCCAGAATCCCCCTGCCCGTTCCGGCATCTGCCGGGATGGACAGGGGGATTCTGCATGAAGGAGAAAAAGTGAAGAAAAAGATTTCGGAGATGGTATCGCACAAAAGGCAGGATACCACCGCCACGGTGATACCCTGCCTTTACTTGCTCCTGTTTACCGTTCTGCGTACTCTCGCCGTAGGACTTCCCGTAAACAAAAAACGTACCCGAATCCTTTCTCATAGAGAATCGGGTTCGGGTACGAACTGTATGGTGGAGAATTAGGGACTCGAACCCCAGACCCCCTGCGTGTGATGCAGGTGCTCTAACCAGCTGAGCTAATCCTCCATATTCTGTTCCGTTTCAGCTCTTTGCGGTGGGCTCCGAACTGGAACATGATTATTATAGCACGGCCCCGGGCAAATTGCAAGCCCTATTTTCAAAAAATTTCAATTTTTTTCCGCGCGGCATTCCGGTTGCGCTCCGGGGCAAAATCGTGTATACTGAAGGCGGAAACGTTCCGCAGGAAAAGAGGTTTTTAAAATGTTGACACTGCGTGGAATTATCACCCTGCTGGTGCTGGCCGTCCTGTTTGCACTGGCCGTTGTGTGGATCTCCAAGAACGGCGGGGGGGAGGGGGGGGGGGGGGGTTTGTGGCAACTGTGCGTCCTGCCACAGCCGCTGCGAAAACCCGGAGCACAAAAAGCCGTAACGCTTAAAGCACCCCCCGTCTGCTCTGATATATGCCCCCATTCCGGACAACCGGAATGGGGGCATTTTCATGAAATAGAGATGCGTGCGCAAAAAGAAATGCATTGAATTACATCGACAAGCAACCGGTCGAAAAAGAAACAACATTCCCACAAAGGCGATGCAGGTGATGACGCAGAAGGCCAGCACATACCAGCCGATCTGCTTGGCAAGGTTGCCCTTGCTGCGGAACACGAAGTTGCGCCGGATGAGGAAGTTGATGCACTCGCCAATGACCATTGCAATCATAGAGGTTGTCTTTGATGTCTGCACTCTCCAGCCGCTGTGCGTGGACTCCCTGGGCAGAAGCAGAAAAAACTCCCCCTGATTTCCGAAACGGGAAATCAGGGGGAGTTGATGCTTTATTTGTGCTTTTTCAAGCGCTCACGCAAAACCTTGCGAAGATTTTTATACAGCAGCCCCTTCGGCTTACTTCATGGGGACAGAGAATATCCGGGGCAGCGCTTCCGAAACGCTGTCATTAGTGCAGTTCGGGCCAGTAGTCCTTGTTGGCCACGATGAGGTCGTCCAGAATCTCCTTGGCCACCTTGGCACTGGGCACGGTCTTGCTGAGGGTCAAAGCCTGCCACAGCTTCTGATAGCTGTGCTCGCAGTAGGCTTCCACCACCAGCTTTTCCACGGCGACCTGCTGGTTCATCATGCCCAGCTGGAAGGTGGGGATCTCACCCTGGCACAGAGGTTCGGGGCCGTCGTTGCCCACCAGGCAGGGCACCTCTACCATGGCGTGGGGGTCAAAGTTGCTGATGGCACCCTTGTTCTCCACGATGCAGAGCATCCGCTCGTGGGTGTTGTAGGCAATGGCACGGGCCAGGTCCACGATGAAGCTGGCGTGGTTGTCGATGCTGAACTCATCGCCGTGGAACTCGCCGGAGGCGGTGATGGCACGGGCAGCACCAAACACGTTCTTTTCGCGGCCGTTAATGACCTCGTTGGCACGGGTGTAGTTGGGATCGCTGTGCTCCACCACATAGTCCGGGAACAGGTAGTACTTCAGGTAGGTGTTGGGCAGGCAATCCGGGGTAACAGCCTGCAGGTCTGCCGCCTTGCGGTGGGTCTCCTGCCAGCTGGCATCCATGTGCTGGGTCTCAATGGCCTTCTGGGTCAGATAGCCGTGTTTGCTGACATAGTCAATGAGCTGGGGGGTGTAGTCGGTGCCGTCCTTGCCCTTCACGCTGGTCCACCAGCCAAAGTGGTTCAGGCCGTAGTACTTCACGTCCAGGTCCTTGGGGGTCTTGCCCACGATGTAGCTCATGCGGCGCAGGGTGCCCACCGGCATATCGCAGATGTTGATGATCTTGGAGTTGGGCCGCAGCACACGGCAGGCCTCTGCCACGATGGAGGCAGGGTTGGAGTAGTTGAGCATCCAGCAGTTGGGGCTGTAGGCCTCCATGTAGTCAATGAGCTGCATGATGTCCGGGATGCTCCGCAGGCCGTAGGCAATGCCGCCGGGGCCGCAGGTCTCCTGGCCCACCACGCCGTGGCGCAGGGGGATCTTTTCGTCCTGCTCTCGCATGGGGTAGCCGCCGCTGCGGATGTGGGCCATGCAGAAGTCCACGTCGGTAAAGGCTTCCTTGGGGTCGGTGGTGTAGCTGAACGCCACATCCGGTGCCACCTTCTTCATAGCCAGGGCCACAGCATCCGCAATGGTCTTCTGACGCTCCGGGTTGTTGTCGTAGAGCTTCAGGCTGCGGATGGGGAACCGATCCAGGCTGTGCATCAGCATCATGACGATGCCCGGCGTGTAGGTACTGCCGCCGCCTGCAATGACGATGGAAAACTTTTTCATGGAATATTACCCTCCCTTTTACTGGATGTTTTGATATGGGTGTTGGAATGCAAGATCTTATTCTTCGCCGCTGAGGCCCAGCTCAGCGTCCACTGCCTTGCGGACAGCGTTGACCTTCAGGCCGTAGACCACCTGGACATTCTTGCCCTTGTGGATCACGGCAGAAGCACCGGTCTGGTTTTTCAGCACATCGTCCTGGACCTTGTCGGGATCTGCCAGCTCGGTACGCAGACGGGTGTAGCAGTTGGTGACCTTCAGGATGTTGTCCTTGCCGCCCAGAGCCTCCACGATGACAGCAGCGTCCACGGTGTTGTCAGCAGCAGGGGCAGCAGCGGTGCCGTTCTCAGCAGCCACCTTGGCCTTGTACTCGGACTTGGAGTGGAGCTTCATCTCCATGCCCTCTGCCTCACGGCCCAGGGTGTGGAGGTTCAGCTTCACGATGAGCACCCGGAAGATCACATAGTACAGAACGAAGTACAGCACGCCCACAGCGATGTAGACAGGCCAGCGGGTCTTGCCAATGCCCAGGGGCAGGTTGTACAGCAGGAAGTCGATGAAGCCGTTGGGGCCGATGGCACGGCAGCCCAGCAGGTTCAGGACCACAAAGCTGGAACCAGCCAGAACGGCATGGACCACAAACAGGATAGGAGCCACGAACAGGAAGCTGAACTCGATGGGCTCGGTAACGCCGGCAATAAAGGAAGTGACGGCGGCGGTGATCAGAACGGGCTTGATCTTCTCACGGTTCTCGGGGCGAGCGGTCTGGTACATGGCCAGGCAGGCACCGATCAGGCCGAACATCTTGGAGATGCCACGAGCGTCCCAGATGACGGACTGGCTCAGCACGGCAACGGAAGGATCAGCGATCTCAGCGTAGTAGATGTTGCGGGCACCCTCCAGCACCTGGCCGCCCACGGTGGCAGTGCCGCCCAGAGAGGTGTACAGGAAGGGGGTGTAGACCAGGTGATGCAGACCGGTGGGGATCAGCAGACGCTCCAGCGTGCCGTAGATGAACAGGCCAAAGTTGCCTGCGCTGCGGATAAAGCCGCCCAGCGCATTGATGCCAGCCTGTGCATACGGCCACACAAAGGTGAACAGCACAGCCATGACCACCATGACCGGAATCAGCACGATGAACACGAAACGGGTGCCGCCGTAGATCTGGAACGCATTGTTAAACTCGGTCTCGCAGAAGCGGTTGTGTACATAGGCCACCACAATGCCCAGCAGCAGGCCGATGAACACGCCCATATCCAGCACCTGAACGCCCAGAACCATGGCCTGACCGGTACCGGAAAGGCTGCCCTCTACCAGCATGCCGCGCATATTCATAAACTTGTTCATGGCGTTGAGGAACACCAGGAAGGCCAGCAGAGAGATAAAGCCTGCCTCAGACTTTTTCTTGTTGGCCAGGCCCACGCTGAGGCCCACGCAGAAGATAACGCCCAGATTGCCCAGGATGGCGTTGAGCGAACCGGACAGCAGCGTGCCGAAGCCGATGGTGACCGGGTTGTTCAGGAACGGCAGCACTGCCTGCAGCCGGACGTTGGTGAACAGGTTGCCCACAGCGATGAGAATACCGGCAATGGGCAGGATCAGAACGGGGATGAACATTGCTTTGGAGAACCGCTGCAATGCATCCATTACCTTATCCTTCATGGGTTGACTCCTTTTCATTTACAATTCCAAAAACCATTCTCCTAGGATGCGTCCATCCCCTGGGACCCGGCCGGGTCTGTGATTCTACTATCCCACAAACCAACGCAAGTGTAAACAATTTTTGAACAAATGAAAACGCGTTACCCAAAACAGTAACGCGTTTCTATTACTTTTGTTTAAGAACCCATTATTTTTTTGTGCAAAACGCACAAGCGTTCTTACTTGATGCCGTTTTCCATGCACAGGCGGCGGTACTCGTAGGCGATCAGCTCGATGAGCATCATCACCTGCGGAAAAAAGGTGTTGGGCATGGTGTTCTGGTCGTCCAGCTTCCACTGGTTCTCCACCCGGAACCATAGGTCGGCGTACCGGCCCACGCTGTTCTCCTGCTCCCCAGTAATGGCCACGGTAAACACCCCGTTTTCCCGGGCTGTGCGGATCTTGTCCCGGACCATAGTGGTCTCGCCGGATTTGGAGATGCCAAAAAACAGCCCCATCCGGTCCAGGGTATTTTCAAAAATGCCCACCGAGTCGCCGCCGGTGGCACTGAAGCACAGGATGCCCATGTTCACCAGCTTCTGGGTCAGGTAGGTGGCCACCGTGCCGGAAAATCCGGTACCATAGACAAAGATCATCTTGTCCCGCTGCTCCAGCAGCTTTTCCGCACAGATCTTCAGCTGGGTGTAGGTGTTGTAGTTCAGCAAGGACTGGGTGCTGAAGCCGTTGAGGAAGTCTTCCTCCTCCTGCATGGTCTGATGCGGTGTCTCGGTAAAGGAGCGCAGCTTGTAGCACATATCCACAAAGCCACTGTAATTCATCTTGCGCGCCAGCCGCATAATGGTAGAGGTAGAGGTGTAGTTGGCCCGGGCCACCCCGCGCACACCCTCGGTCTGCACCGTATCCAGGTGGTCCAGGATATATTCCAGCACGGTGCGCTCCGTGTCGGTCAGATTTTTTCCCTGCGTGATTTTTTCGATGTTCAAAAAAGCACCCCCTGTGCCGGTTTATCCTGCATCGTTCGCCAGCTCTTTTTCTGCGGTCTTAATGGTATCGTACCGCTTATTCATGTAAACGTCAAGAACAGATTTCCGGACGATAGGATCGTTGCCAACAAGGCTTACTGGCCGGAGTTGCACTGATACCAGAATCTACGGAAGGCAAAGGGCATTACACAAAGCATGTCTCGGAAAGCCACTTGTCCGGACAATGCGGTTGCCGAGAACTTCTTTGGACTGCTCAAGACTGAACTGTTCTATTTAGAAAAATTTGATTCCCTTGACCAGCTGGAAAAGGCTATTGTTGAGTACATCGACTATTACAACAATCGCCGAATCAAATTAAAACTAAACGGCCTGAGCCCTGTGCAGTACAGGATTCAGACCGTTGGGGCCGCTTAATTTGATTTTTGTCTAACTTTTGGGGTTCATTTCA
>OAUN01000542.1_pt1 | contig 12777 bp, 9 predicted proteins | sample 1495101 | NCBI WGS metagenome assembly OAUN01 (sample SAMEA2580000, study PRJEB22360) | human gut metagenome | biome: human gut; feature: human-associated habitat; material: faeces | place: Denmark | collected 2008/2010 | reverse complement strand
GGAGATTTTGAGAAAGATAGGGCTCTTTCTGTGCGGATTGATTTTCTTATTTCTGACAAGTATATGTACGGGATGCGGGCATAAAACGGAAACGGGGGAGCGGGAAATCGTCCTTGCCGCGGCGCGCGATCTGGTGCAGGGGGAAAAAGATCCGTACTATGCCACCATTATATTGAAAACATGGGAACCTCTCGTGGGCATTTCCGATGACGGCCATGAAATGCCTGTTCTTGCGGAGAGCTGGGAAAGCAATGCGGATAAGACGGAATGGATATTTCATTTAAAAGAAGGTGTCCGTTTTCATGACGGCGAGCTGTTCAATGCTGCGGCAGCTCTGGAAAATTTCCGCCGTTACCGGAATATGGGATACCGCCCGTCTACGTTTTACGGCTTTTTGGCAGACCGTATTTATCCCGGGCTTCTCCGGGCGGAAGCGGATGATGAAAACACGCTTCATCTGTATTTTGAAAAGCCGGTACCCATGCTCATTTACCGCATGGCGGGCTGGGGAAGCGCCATGTTCAGCCCCCGGTGTTTTGATTCCGCCACAGGGGACTGGACGGGTATGGCAAAAGGGACGGGCCCCTTTATGATCAAGGAGCGGGTGCCTGACGCCTACGCCGTGATTGAGCGTTTTGACGGGTACCACGGAGAAAAGGCAAAAGCAAAACAAATCAGGATTCGGACCATCACGTCGTCCGACGCCCGATACTCGGCGATGAAGTCGGGGGAAATACAGGGCGTTTTGGATCTGGGCGGACTTGCACCTATTATGGCAGAAGAATTGGAGCGTGACGGGCGTTTTACCGTGAACGCCGCCCATTCCACGATTTCCCATTACCTCACTTTGAATGGAGGACGTTTTCCCTTCAGCGATGTGCGCATGAGAAAAGCAGTCAACCTGGCGGTGGATCGGGAAAAAATCGTGAAATACTATTTCCGCGGATTCGGCACGCCTACCATGAGTTTTCTGAACAGCACCAATCCTTTCGGCCATGTGGAGAAGCCTGTCTTTGATCCCGTAAAAGCAAAGGAATTGGCAAAAGAAGTGCTGGGGGATAAAAGACAGACGGTCAAATTCCTTCTGCCCCAGTACGGAATGGCGCGGTATCCTTACAAGACGATTTCCGAATTTATCCAGGCGGAGCTGAAACCTTTGGGGCTGGATGCAGAGATTGTCATGGTGGATGGGATGACTTCACGGAAAATGATGGCTAAAGGGGACTATGATTTGTCCATTGGAACACGGGGACTCGGCAACCTGGATCCAACATCGCTCCTTTTTGAATATTTCGCTTCAAAGGGCGCTACGAATAAAGCTAGCTGCATCAGTTATAACAATCCGAAAGTGGATGCCTGTTTTGAAGCATTAAAGACGATCTATGATTTGGATGAGCGTCGGACTGTCTATACGGAAATACTTGATGAGCTTCTGGCTGATCCGGCGTTAGTTCCTCTTTTGGAAGATCAAAATATAGCGGTCTGCAGCCATGAGCTTGGCGGCTACAAGGCAGCCGTTTATGGAATTACATTGGATAAAGTCTATTGGCGGAAAGGAGCAGGGAAAGAATGAAAGAATTGATTCTCTATGCACTCCGCCGCTTTTGCATGCTGATCCCGTTCCTCATAGGACTTACGCTGGTCGCCTTCCTTTTAGGTGTTCTTTCGCCGGGCGACCCCGCGCTGGCGCTGCTTACCATGGACGGCACGTCGGAACCGACAGCGGAAGAACTGGATGCGCTGCGCCATGCTATGGGACTGGATCAGCCTGTATGGATCCAGTATGGGCGGTGGCTTATGAATGCGCTTCACGGAGATTTGGGCGTGTCTTATCTTACACAGAAACCTGTACTGAATGAAATACTCCGCCGGTTTCCCATTACTTTCCATCTGGCGGTATGGGCCATCGGCTGGGTAATGGTTACCGGCATACCCGCCGGAATCTGGGCTGCAGAGAAAAAAGACACCGCAGGGGAAATAGTCCTTCGCGCAGGTGCTCTTTTCTTTATTTCCGTCCCTTCTTTCTTCCTGGCCATTTTATGCATGCTCCTTTTTTCCGAAGAGTGGAGGCTCCTGCCTTCCGGCGGGTACGGGAGCATGATACAGATGATCATGCCTTCTTTCGTCCTTGCGGCGGGAACATCGGCGGCTGTCATGCGCCTTCAGCAGACGTCCATGACGGAGGTGGCAGGAAAGGAATTCATCACGACAGAACGGGCGAAGGGGCTGCCCATGCCTTTTATCATGAAAAGACATGTACTGCCCAATGCCCTTGTCCCCGTCATTACGATGCTCGGCACTTTCTTCGGCGCTATCTTGGGAGGATCCGTCATCATTGAGGAACTGTTTTCCATTCCCGGACTGGGCAGTTACGTGCTGGCCGCCATATGGGGGCGTGACTATCCCGTTATCCAGGGGTATGTCATTGTAAGCGGCACAGTCTTCCTTACATTTAATTACCTGGTGGATATCCTGTGCGGCATGCTGAATCCGTCGGTGCGGAAGGGGGGCGCCCTATGAAAGAGAGCAAGAGTGCTGTCAGGCTCCTTTATGCGTCAGCCGTATTTATCGCTTCTGCCGTTGTTTTCTGCGCTGTCTTCGCGCCGCTTCTTGCGCCTTATGACCCGTCAGCCGTATCGCCTGAGGAAATACTGGAGCACAGTTCTGCGGCCCATTGGTTTGGAACGGACGCTCTGGGAAGAGATATTCTTTCAAGGGTCATTTACGGGGCCCGGTCTTCCGTGGCCTTTGCATTCTGCTCCGCATTCTGTACCATGGCGCTCGGATTGTCTTTGGGCATGGTATCGGGGTATTTCGGGGGATTGGCGGATAAATCCGTACAGTGCCTTGTGGCGCTCTTCCAGGGGCTTCCGGGAACAAGCCTCATGATTGCCATTGCAGCCATTCTTCCCGAAAATGATTTTCGCATTATCATCGCTTTGACATTGACGTCATGGACGGGGTTTTCCCGTATCGTCCGTAATGAAGTGCTCCGCATCAAAGGGGAAACGTACATGGAAGGGATACGGAGCATCGGCGCCGGCCATTGGTATATCCTGCGGAAGTATGTATTTCCCAATTTACTGCCTGTCTTGATCGTTCTCTTCACCTTGAGGACGGGAACTTCTCTTTTGTCGGCATCTGCCTTATCCTATCTGGGACTCGGTGTTTCTCCGCCGACAGCGGACTGGGGCGTCATGATCAGCGACGCGCGGACCTATTTCCGCTCCTATCCTGTGATGATACTGGCTCCGGGCATGGGAATCACCCTGTTCTGTCTGTCGATTAATCTACTGGGAGACGCTTTGCGGGATAATCTGCAGATCAGAAAATCACCGGAAGAAAGGAGGGGATAGAAGTGGATATTCAAATTAAAAATCTGTCCGTTTCTTTCCCTTCGCCGCAGGGGGACGCGAAAGTCCTGCGGGATGCAGATATAATCCTGAAAAGCGGGAAAATCACGGCAATCGTAGGGGAATCAGGGAGCGGTAAATCCATCCTCGGCGCGGCGGTTATGGGACTCCTGGAACAGCCTGTCCGGGTTTCAGGGGAAATCTTATTTGGAGACACAGATCTCCTTTCTTTATCTGAAAAAGAATTGAATTCTGTCCGCGGATCACGGGTTGGGTGGATTGCCCAGGATCCCGTGGCAGCGATGGATCCCATGGTGAAAGTGGGCGGGCAGATGATGGAAGGAGTGCATTTCTATCAGGACGGGAACGATACAAAGGCGGACGGCATCCGGCAACTGGAAGAATTCGGTCTTGCTGATGCCCAGCGCGTGTGGGATACCTATCCTTTTCACCTGTCCGGCGGTATGGCGCAAAGAGTGCTTACAGCCATGATGACGCTGCCCGGTCCTGAATGGCTCATTGCTGATGAACCGACGAAAGGCCTTGATGCTTTTGTCCGCCGGCAGGCGGCGGACGCTTTTAGGAAACTAAGGGAAAAAGGTGTGGGCATTTTGCTCATCACCCACGATCTCCGGCTGGCGGAGCGTCTTTCCGACTTTCTGGCGGTGATGTACGCAGGAGAGATTATTGAATACGGGAAGACAAAAGACATCTTTTCAAATCCGGTGCACCCCTATACGAAAGGCCTGTTTGCCGCGGCGCCCGACAGGGGCATGCAGCCGATCCGCGGTATCGCGCCTGATCTTTCCCGTCTCCCCGGCGGCTGTGTTTTTGCATCCCGCTGCCCGGCGTATGAAAAAAATTCCTGCGATGAAAAGCAGAAAATGCTTACGCTTGCAGAAGGTCATAGCGTCCGCTGTATCCGGAAAGGAGGCGGCTTATGACCCTTCTTTCTGTGGAACATATTTCTTACGGGGCAGAAACGGGATTTATCCGCAAACGGAAAAAAGAAATCCTTCATGATATCTCTTTCTGTGTAGAGAAAGGGGAAACCGTAGGCATTACGGGGGCAAGCGGCGCAGGGAAATCCACACTGTCAAGAGTTGTCATGGGTCTGCTTCGTGAAGACGGCGGAGATATCGTTTTTCAGGGAAAGCGGCTGACGAAAATATCCGCAAAGGAGGCCGGGTGCAGACGGCGGCAGATGCATATGCTTTTCCAAAATCCCGCGTCTTCCTTAAATCCGCGGATGAAAATCAGGGAATCCATGGAAGAACCGGCGAAGATACACGGAATGGACATTTCCCGCGGTCAGGAAATCCGTGACATGATGAAACGCCTCCAGCTGAGAGAAGAGCTTCTGCACCGTTATCCCCATCAGCTTTCCGGAGGAGAACTGCAGCGTGTATGTCTCGGACGGCTTCTTCTTCTGAAACCCGGGCTTCTGATTCTTGATGAACCCACTTCTATGCTGGATGTTTCCGTACAGGCGCAGATCATCGGGATACTGAAAGAGGTGCAGGAAGAAAAAAATATTTCCTATCTTTTCATTTCCCACGACCTTGACCTGCTTCGCGCCTGCTGCCACCGGATTGGAATACTCGACAGAGGGAAACTGGTGGAAATGGAGGAAACGGAGACGCTCTTCCGCAGGCCTGCGGATTCGTATACGAAGGATCTGATTTCCGCATTCTTTACATTTTGAGCCGGATCAGGGAGGTGGAAATTAAAACGGCAGGCCACGAAAGACGTTTTCAATACTGTTATTTTTTATGAAAGAGGAGAAAAGCATGAAAAAGAAAATTTTATCGGCAGCGCTGCTTTCTGTACTGGTTTCATCAGCGTTTGGCACCATGACCGCAGGTGCCGTGTACGAGATGGACGAAGTTACCGTCACGGCAGACAGGGAAGGGGATGTGGCGGCGCTTCCGGGAGGACTTGTGAATCAGACGGCTAAATTAGGGATTTTAGGGAATAAAAGCGTTATGGATATCCCTTACTCCGAAATGAGTATGACTGAAAAGACACTGGAAACTTTCAGCGATCCGTCACAGCCGCTGGCCAATGTGCTCCAGAATAATCCTTCCATCCGTTCCAGCACATCGTCCCCCATGTATACGGACTTTTCCATGCGCGGAATTAATATGAACGGAAACCATATGATGCTGAACGGGATCCCCAGCCTGTTTTACCAGTTTAACGGCCCGCCGAATCACATCATCGAAAGAATGGACATCACTTCCGGGCCAAATGCCGGCGTCAACGGGGTCAGCATGTCGAATAACGGAACCAACAGCGGCGCCACGCCGGCTCCGGGAACCATCAATATTGTCACGAAAAAAGCAGGATTGACTCCTGTTTTGAACTACACGCAGACCTTTTCGGGAAGAAGCAGCTTTGGCGAGTTTATTGACGTAAGCCGCAGGACAGGCGCCAATGGCGAATGGGGCGTCCGTGTCATGGGCGAATACATGGATGGCGATCTGGCGCTCCGCCACGCGGAAAAAGAAGAAAAGAATATTTTCATCAACCTTGACCGCAAAGGGAAAACTTCCATTACGAATATTTTTGCAGGTTCTTTTGATCTCCGTGTAAATAAAGGGCAGCGCTGGTTCACCTATGGCGGCAGATCCGATGTCCTTCCCTCCGCGCCGGGTTCCAATACGGATTATGATTTTGACGGTACCACGAAGTGGATGCACGGCTGGCTTCTTACCCTGAATCACGAAAAAGAACTCAATGATAACTGGAGCTGGTTCGTGAACTGGGGCGTCAACCGCAGGAGCGGGAATAAGTACAATTCCAGCTCTGCCCTGAAGTTTGACGAAAAAGGGAATTTCATGAGCAGCAATGTGTCCAATGCGCAGAATGAAATAGGGACGAACTCTTATTTCCAGACGGGAATCAAGGGGAAGTTCGATACCGGCGCCGTAGAACATCATGTATCTATCGCTTTTGACCGCTCCGGCGCCAGATACTGGAATGACACGAATAACAGTGTGAAAGGAAATATCATAGGCAATCTTTATGACGGTACAGCCTATAAAAACAGTTTCTATATCCCTTCGCTCCGGAAAGCAAAACTTTCCTGGTCGGAAATCAATACAGGCATTACACTGGCCGATTCTCTTGCCTACAGGAAATGGGATGTCCTTTTGGCAGTTTCCAGAAAACACGAACATTTCAGAAATGAAATCAAAGGGTAGCTCATACGGAATGATGACTGGCTTCCGACTTTCGGGATTACCTACAAAGCAAATGATCATTTTTCCTTTTACGCGGGACAGACGGAAAGTCTTTCCAGGGGCGGCGTCGTTTCCAATGACAGCAAGTACGTCAACCAGGGAGAGACTTTGGCGCCGTCCGTGAGCAGGCAGAAAGAAATCGGTGTGAAGTATAAATACGGCGGACTTCTCACCACCTTGAGCTATTTCTATATCGATCAGGAAAATGTCATTGATATAGATGTGGGAAACGGTAAGTACCGCCGCGCCGCTGACGGAAGAGACAAGTTCAAAGGTGTGGAATGGACAGTGAATGGGAAATTGGCACCAAAATGGACAGTGACCGGCGGGCTGATGTACATTGACGCCAAGCGGGATAAAACGCAGGGCGGGAAAAACGACGGCCGCTTCGTTAACGGCGTGGCAGACTGGAGCGGCGTACTGGGACTCGTTTACGAACCGAACGACAGCCTGGGAATCATAGGGAGAGTCGTTTGGAATGACGCTGCCTATATCGATAATTCCAATGCGCCGTCAGGAAAAACGAAAATCCCGTCTTACACCACCTTTGACCTGGGTGTGAACTACAAAACACGTTTGGGGAGAATCCCCGTTTCTTTAAGCGCCATGTGCTACAATGTGGCAAATAAAGATTACTGGATGGGAAGAGGGAGTTCCACCACCTTCGGATTATCCATGCCGAGGACATTCATGTTCTCCGCCCGATTCGAATTTTGATTTTATCCGGGTGAGTAAATTTAATAAAACAAAAAGGAACGATACCATCTTATAGATAAAGTATGGTTCCTTTTTAATTTGTGCGGTTTATATTTGAAATAAAATCAATTACAAAAATATTTCATGAAAATAAATACAAAATTGATTAACTATAATTAAAGTAGTAGTATGTAATTATTAATGCTTCATGCTGCTTTGTGGATGTCGGCGGGTCATATACGCAGGGCGCGGTGGAAATGGAAACAGGGATACATTTTTTATCGCGCCGCAGAGACCTTATAGAGCAGCAGAAAAGCACAATCAGTTGTTCCGTCTGAGGAGGAAAAGATGAAAAAGGGAAAGATTCTTGCAGCGCTTGCGGCAATCATGATGGTATCCGGGGCAAATGTGCCAATTATGGCGGAGGTAAGCCAGCTGGACGAGGTGGTCGTAGAAGCGGACCGTTACCGCCAGAACGGAAATGAAAGTGTTATTAAACCATTGGGGGTTGTGGCGGACCAGGTCCAGAATGTAGGGCTCTTAGGAGAAAAGGATGCCTTGGAGACACCTTTTAACAGCATGACATTGACGCGGAAAGATTTGGATTATTTCGGAAGCCCTGAAAAAGGACCGACAGACATGCTTACCTTGAATCCTGCCGTGAGAGATGCTTCGAGTAATCTTTACAATGATGTTTCTATCCGCGGTTTTAACCTGAACGGGCATAATATGTATTTGAACGGTATACAGGGGATGCTTGACCAGCAGCACGCTGCCGATATTTATATTGATAAGGCAACGGTAATAGCCGGTCCGAATCTTGGCATTGTAGGGACGCCGAACCGTGAAAACTTAGGGGGTACTATTCTGTTTACTTCCAAAAAGGCGCAGGCGGAACCGAACCTCGATCTGACTTTGGCTTATCAGGGCGGGAAATCATTTAAAGAAGCTGTTGATTTCGGTACCCGCCTCGGACATAATCAGCGCTGGGGTGTCCGTGTCATGGCAGATAATATACAGGGAGAAACGGCGATTGACGGAGACAAGCTGATGCAGCGGGATTTCTTCGTGAATATTGACCAGAAAACAAAAAAGAGCAAGACAAATCTGCTTGTCGGATATAATTATGCAGATCAGAAAGGGGCGCAGTTTACCTGGAATTTCAATGAATATAATCAGCCTAAGGGAAGCCGCCTGCCCAAGGCGCCTGATAACGGACGCAGCTATTTGCCGGAGTGGACGAATAATGAATATGATAACTGGATTGCCACATTGAATCATGAGCAGATATTAAGTGATCATACCACGGCATTCTTCAATGCAGGATATCATCGCGAAGACTGGTATGGCTACCAGTATGGCACGCCGCGTCTTCAAAATGCGAACGGGGATTATACTGTTCAGCCGGAAAACTATCCGCTGGCAGTAACAACGAAGTATTTTGGCGGCGGCATCAAAGGTAAGTTTAATCTGGGCTTGACAAAGCATAACTATGTATTAAGCGCGGATCGGATGATGTATGACAACTATGGCGGAACGAATAAGAAGTGGGGCAATAACGGTGAAATCCTTCTGCGCGGGAATATGTATACCGGATATATGGATGATTCACAGTATTATATGTATCCTCATGAACAAGGAAGCGCGCCGTGGAGTTCTTCCCAGTTTGTTACGGGATGGCATATATCGGATGATATTTCCATGTTTGATGACAGATTAAATATGATTGTCGGGCTTCATGGGCATCATGCAAAACAAATCAAGAAGAATGGGGAGAATAAAAAATATCATGGCGTAAATCCCACATTCGGTCTGAATTATAAAATTTCGGACAATTTCTCTGTATACGCCAGCCATGCGGAAGATTTCATGATCGGCCGTGTTGTGGGCGCCGGATATAAAAACTCCGGAGAAACATTGGATCCCGGCAAGACAAAACAGAATGAATTCGGTTTTAAATATAAAGTGGGGGATATGCTCCATACTTTAAGCTTCTTTAAGATCGAACAGCCCAACTTCGGAAGGACAGAAGACAATTATTACGGTATTTTCGGCAAACAGAAGAATAAAGGCTTTGAATATGCTTTCTCTGGCGCGCTTGGCAGGAAGCTTGATTTAATCGGCGGCATTGCTTATGTCGACGCTAAACAGGCAGGGACGGGAAAGAAAGCAAACGGAGTGACGAAATGGTCCGGTACGGCGGCTCTCATTTATAAGCCGACAGAACGGCTGAATATTCTTGGACGGGCGACTTATCAGGGATCATCCTGGATTATCAATGAAAAGTACAAAGTACCGTCTCATGTTCTTTTCGATCTGGGCGCAACGTATGAGGCCGATGTCCGCAATACGCCGATTACTTTTAAGGCGATGCTTTATAACGTATTTGGGAAAGATTATTGGAGTGCCCGCGCGGGGAACAGTACTGTCGTACTTGGTACGCCTCGTACATTCATGCTCTCCGCCACTCTTCATTTGTAAAATGTGCAGAGGCGGAACGTCCTGAATTTCTTTTGAAGGAATTAATACTTGGATGTCAGTTGTTTTGGGAATAAGGAGAATCGTATGCAGTACAGAAAATATCTGCCCGTCAGCGGACTGGCGGTGATTGCCGTTTCTGTACTGCTTTTCTCATGCCTTGCAGGATTGATGCTCGGATATATTCCTTTGTCTTTTCCTGAAGTGCTTGGCGCGCTGGCGGGAGGTAATGGAGCGGCATCGGATATAGTCCGTGATCTCCGATTGCCCCGGATCATCCTCTCGGCAGCCGCCGGGATGGGACTTGCACTTTCCGGTGTCGTTATGCAGGCGATGTTCAGAAATCCGATGGCAAGTCCTTACATTATGGGTATCTCTTCAGGAGCCTCACTGGGTGCTGTTGCCGCCGTGTTTTTGGGAATCGGTTCGGCTTGGGGCGCAGGTGGTGTCGGGCTGGGTGCTTTTGCAGGCGCTTTGCTGATGTCTGTCATACTTGCAGGGGTTATTGGAAAGAAAAGCGGTACGTCTTATATTCTTATCGTAGGAGTGGCGCTTGGCGCTGTCTGCAGCGGGATTACGGGCGTGATTATTTATTCGGGCGCGGCGTCTTCCGGCATAGATGTGACGCTGTACTGGATGATGGGAAGTGTTGCTTTTGCCAAGACGGATCACGCCGTTTTTCTTTTAATGATTGTCATTGCCGTATCCGCTTTTTTCCTCCAGCAGTCGCGGATACTGAATCTGATGCTTCTCGGAAGGGAAGGGACATTGCCCTTGGGCAGGGACCTGATGACCTTCTTTCGGCTGTATATATTAGTCAATGCACTTTTGGTGGGATGTATCGTGATGGAGGCGGGGCTCATCGGCTTTGTCGGGCTGGTGGTTCCCCATTTCGTGAGATCCTTTATAGGGGCAGATCATAAAAAGCTGGTGCCCTTAGCTGTTTTATGCGGAGGTATTCTCACGGTGTGGGCGGATATTCTTGGACGGGTCCTTGTTACGGGAGCTGATGTACCCCTGGGGGTCACTTTGGGACTGATTGGTGCGCCGCTTTTTATTTATATGCAAGTCCGGAAATTCTATAACTTTGGAAAGGAGCCGTCATGAATATCTGTGTCCGTCATCTTTTTGCGGGATATGGAAATAAAAAAGTATTGGAAGATGTGGATATTTCTTTTCCATCCAATCAATTGACCGGCTTAATCGGGCCGAATGGGAGCGGAAAGAGTACGCTGCTGAAATGTATCTATCGCGTTATGAAACCTTCGGCAGGACAGATTTTCGTGGGAGATAAAAATATAGGGAAGCTTTCCTATAAAGAAAGCGCGAAACAAATCGCTGTCTTGGCACAGCATCATGGAACGGGTTTTGATTTGAGCGTGGAAGATGTCGTTCTTATGGGGCGTACTCCATACAAAGGCATTGCGGAAGGGGATAATGCGGAAGACATTGCCATAGCTGAAAAATCTATGGAAGAGACCGGCGTGGCTGACATGGGCAGCCTCAGTTTCATACAACTTTCCGGCGGCGAGCAGCAGCGTGTCATGCTGGCGCGGGCTTTGACCCAGGAAACGTCCTGTCTGATTCTTGATGAACCGACCAACCATTTGGATATAACCTACCAGCTGCAGATCATGGACTTGGTTACATCAAGAAATATGACAGTCATTGCCGCTATCCATGATTTGAATATTGCTGCCATGTACTGTGACCATATCGTGGCACTGCAAAATGGAAAAATAATAGCGCAAGGAACTCCGCAGGAAGTTCTTACAAAAGAGAACATAAAGGCTCTTTACCATGTGAATGCGGAAATTCTTATGAGAGCGGACGGCCGTCCTGCTATTATTTATGAAAGAGGAGACAAACGATGAAAGGGAAGCTCCGTACAGCAGGGTGGTCGATTGTGTTTCTTGCACTGTCGTTTCTGTCGCTTAGCTGGGGAACGGTGGAAATTACGCCGGGGGAAGCGTTGGTCTATACATGGCAGGCAGTCCTTGGTGTTGAGAGCGGGAGTATTTCTTCCGATGTAGTACAGTACTTACGCCTTCCCCATTTTGTCCTTGCTTTTGCTGTGGGATGGGGACTTGCTCTTTGCGGGACCGTCATGCAGGCTGTTATGAGGAACCCTTTGGCCGATCCTTATCTGCTGGGCATATCCTCAGGCGCCGGGCTTGGTGCGGTCATTGCCATGGCGCTGGGCGCCGATGCTTACTTGGGCATGCATGGTGTAAGTATGTGCGCCTTCTTGGGGGCTGTGGGAATTTCTTTAGTTATCCTTTTTGTTGCTTCTGCGGCGGGGAAAGGGGACAGCCTGACACTGCTTCTTGTGGGCTTTGCCATGAATGCTCTCTGCTTCGCGGCACTTAGTTTTATTATCCAGGCTATGGCGGATACTCATAAAACAAAGTCGGTCCAGTTTTGGCTGATGGGAAATATTATGGCGGACAGCTGGACGGATATCGGGATCTTGGCAGGCATTATTGCGGCAGGAAGTATTTTCTTTATGGGACAGAGAAGGATTCTTGACCTCATGCTTATCGGTGATGAGCTTTCCCTCAGTATGGGAAGGAATCTGGCGGTATACAGGAAAATATATATACTGGTTGTTGCCGTTTTAGTGGGCTCTATCGTTTACGTGGCGGGCATGGTCGGTTTTATCGGCCTTATCATTCCTCACATGGTAAGGATGGCGGCAGGAAGCGGGCACAAATCCCTTATTCCTTTGGCGGGTCTTGCAGGTGGCTGTTTCTTGGCGTGGGCTGATGTGCTCGGACGCAACCTTATCAGTGGTACAGAACTCCCTATCGGAATCATGGCTGCAGTCTGCGGCGCCCCCTTCTTTGCATGGCTGCTTCTTGGCGGGAAGTATGGAGGCCGGCCATGAAGAAATGGATGGCGGTTACAGGCTGCATACTCCTTTTGTCAGGCTGCGCAGCAAAGACGGAGCAGGAAAAATCAGGGATACCCATTACCAATATTCAAGTGGAAAACTACTTTAACTT
>OAUN01000541.1_pt1 | contig 12781 bp, 10 predicted proteins | sample 1495101 | NCBI WGS metagenome assembly OAUN01 (sample SAMEA2580000, study PRJEB22360) | human gut metagenome | biome: human gut; feature: human-associated habitat; material: faeces | place: Denmark | collected 2008/2010 | reverse complement strand
GTCAAACACTAATTTATCATTTGAAGAACCTCAAAAAGTAATTTTAGCCGATACGGTAGGTGCAGGTGATTCATTCACTGCTACTTTCGTGGCTTCTATATTGAAAGGAAAGACCGTACGCGAAGCGCATGAACTGGCAGTAGAGGCTTCGGCATTTGTATGTACCCAGAATGGGGCTATGCCGGAATTCCCTCAGTATTTGAAGGAAAAAATTTAAGCTATATAGTTTATCTTGTGAAAAATCTCCGGAAGTATGTTTCTGTACTTCCGGAGATTTTTTTGTCTGATAAGATTTGGAAAGCCTGCTGAAGATAATGACGCTTCGGCTTTGTCTGTTTTATGTTTTCCGTGTGAAAACCATACGTTTCCCGAAGCGAAAACATAGGTTTCTCACACGGAAAACGTATGGTTGCGCTTCGGGAGACATAAAAAGAGTAGAGCCGTTGAACGAAAAATTGTGGGTCGGTTTCGTGATTTTTGTATCTGTCAGACTGTATAAATCGCTGCGATTTTCATACATTTGCAGAAATAGATATAAAATTATGAAACATTTAGTCTGTGGTTGGATAGGTGTGATTTGCTTGCTGCTGTTGTCTGTAGCTTGCTCCCGAAAGGAGGCGGACTATACGATAGCCGTATCACAATGTAGTGAAGATGATTGGCGTGCCCAGATGAACAAAGAGATTCTTCGGGAAGCTCTGTTTTATCCGGGGGTAAATGTGGAGGTTTATCAGGCTCATGATGATAATACCCATCAGATTAAGGATATAGAATCTTTGATTGAAAGAAAAGTCGATTTGCTGATTGTAGCCCCTAATGAAGCCGAAGCTATTACGCCGGTGATTGAGAAGGCATACGATGCAGGAATTCCTGTCATCCTGGTCGACCGGAAAATCAATTCTAAAAAATATACCGCCTATGTAGGTGCTGACAATTATGAAATTGGCCGTAAGGCAGGTGAATATATAGCAGACCGTTTAGGAGGAAAGGGACGGGTAATAGAGATTACCGGACTGAGAGGTTCTACTCCAGCCGTGGAGCGTCATCGGGGGATGATGGAAGCCCTGAAGGCCGTTCCGGGGGTGCAGGTGGTGGCATCTGCAGAAGCCGGATGGTTCCGGCAGAAGGCTGGGGAGGTGATGGATACGTTACTGGATGCTCACCCACAAGTAAACCTGGTCTTTGCACAGAACGACCGGATGGCTATCGGGGCGTATGAGAAGGCACGCCAGAAGAATCGTGCCGGACAGATTGCATTTGTGGGAGTTGATGCGGTAGCCGGCGGAGTGGAAAGTGTGGCGGAAGGCAAACTGGATGCTACCTTCATTTATCCTACAGGAGGTGATAAGGTGATTCAGGTAGCCATGGCTATACTGCGTGGCGAACCCTATCAGCGAGAAAATATACTTTCTACCGCGTTGGTAAATCGTGCCAACGCCCGTGTGATGCAGATGCAGATGAAGCATATTCTGACGCTGGATCAGAAAATTGAGCTTTTAAATCATCAGCTGGATGATTATTTCCTTCGTTACTCCGCACAAACAATGTTCTTATATGCCTGTGTGGTAATATTGATTCTGGCCGGATTCTTGTTCTTTTTCCTGGTACGTGCCTTTTGGGTAAAGAACCGGATGAATACGGAATTGTCTACCCAGAAGCAGCAATTGGAACAGCAGCGTGACCAGTTGCAGGAACAGCGTGACCAGCTGATTGCATTGTCGCGTCAGTTGGAAGAGGCTACACATGCCAAGCTGGCCTTCTTTACCAGTGTGTCGCATGATTTCCGTACACCGTTGACTTTGATTGCAGACCCTATCAACCAGTTGCTGGAGGAAAAGCATTTAGGTGAGAGGGAGCGGAATATGCTGGAGATTGTGCGGAAAAACGTCGCAGTCTTATTGAGATTGATTACTCAGATTCTGGATTTCCAGAAATATGAACATGGCAAACTGGCTTTGCGGCTTTCTGAATTTAATGCGCTGGAATGTATAAAGGATTGGACAGAGGCATTCCATACTTTGGCGTTCCGGAAACATATTCAGTTTGAAGTGAAGGCGGAAGGAGATGTGGCGCAGTATGTGATGGTGGCCGATGCGGAAAAGATAGAGCGCATTACCTACAACTTATTGTCCAATGCCTTTAAATTTACTCCGGAAAAAGGGGAGATAAAGGTGGTGCTTTCGCGGATAGAGAAAGATAACCAACCATGCTTGTGTATGGAAGTCAGCGATACAGGTATTGGCATGTCCGAAGAACATATACATCACGTGTTTGAACGTTTTTATCAGATAGATGCACAGCATACAGGTTCCGGACTGGGACTGGCTCTGGTAGAGGCTTTTGTGCAGTTGCATAAGGGGACAGTGCGGGTAGAGAGCGAGAAAGGAAAAGGCACATGTTTCCGGGTTGTACTTCCTATGAAGCAGGAAGGAGAGGTGAAGGAGGTGATAGAGAAAAATGAATCCTTGAAAAACCTGCAGGAAGGGGCTGTGCTGGATGCCGGACAAGAAACCTTGCATCTGTGGGTTGAAAACGTGGAAGTGGATGGAACGGCAGACAAGGAAGTGGTGCTGGTCATTGACGACAATCAGGATGTGCGTGACTACGTGAAGATGTTGCTGCAAGATAAATATACCGTGATTGAAGCGGTAAACGGACAGGAAGGTATAAGACAGGCCATGAAGTATGTGCCAGACGTAGTGGTGTGCGATGTCATGATGCCTGTAATGGATGGTATAGAATGCTGTAAACGTTTGAAAAGCGAGTTGCAGACGTCTCATATTCCGGTACTGATGCTGACCGCATACGCTATGGATGAACAGCGGATTCAGGGGTATGATTCGGGCGCAGACTCATATCTGACAAAGCCTTTCAATGCCAAACTCCTGCTGGCACGAATCCGCAACCTGATAGATAACCGGAAACGGTTGAAATCGTTTACAGAAGAAGCCACGGCGGTAAGCGGAAAACAGTCGTTGGGCGAAGTGGACAAGGGATTTGTGGAAAAGCTGAAGGCCTTGATTGAGGAAAAAATGAGCAATTCGGATTTGAGTGTAGAAGATTTGGGTGCTGAATTGGGATTGGGGCGCGTGCAGCTATATCGTAAAACGAAATCCTTGACCGGATATGCTCCGAATGAATTGTTGCGCATTGCCCGGTTGAAAAAGGCAGCCTCTTTGCTGGCATCCTCTGAAAAGACGGTGGCCGAAATCACCTACGAAGTGGGATTCAGTTCTCCGTCTTACTTCACCCGGTGTTATAAAGACTATTTTGGAGAAAGCCCCAGTGAATTCCTGAAAAGGCGGGATGGGAAAAATTGAGAAGGGAGAGAGATTTTTTCTTACTAACAGAAATAGTTGTATATTTGGGCACTTTTTTGAATAGCTGGTTATGAAACGTATTTTGATATTGATATTCGTGTTGTATGTATGTGGTGCTGCAGGGCGTGCGCAGGATTTGAAGACGCTTTTTGTAGCATTGCCAGATTCCTTGTCACCGCTTTTGACGGAGGTAAACCGGGCCGACTTCGGTGATTTCTTGGAAAGTGGGATGAAGGCAGAGGTGAAGAACCGTTTTGGAAATATGTCGGAAATGACTAAACTGACTTCAGATTATTTGTTCCTGAAAACGACTTCGGCCAGCACCTTGGAACTGAAGCTGCTTCCGCTGAATGACTCCGTGAAAGTGATTTGTGCCGTTTCAACCTATTCGGCTCCGGCTGCTGACAGTCAGATTACTTTTTATGATACGAGCTGGCATGAATTGCCGCTTTCCGATTTTTTACAGCTTCCACAAGAAGATGAATTTTATTTGACTCCGGCTTCGACAGCCCAGGCTGACTCCTTGAAGAACCTTCGTGCCTATGCCGACATGTACTTGTGGAAGGCCGAATTGTCGTCTGACAAACCGGTGCTCAAGTTCACTTATACTACGCCCGACTATTTGGACAAGGAAACCGCAAAAGATTTAAAGCCTTATTTGAAATCGCAGCCCGTTTGTCTGGAATGGAAAGAGGGAAAATTTGTGGCTCGGGAAGATTTGAATCCTTCGTTAAAGTGATTTTATTTAATTCTTTGTATTGCTGAATGTTATGTTGTAAAACATTTATTCTATGTTTTGCGTATAAAAATATATGAAAAATCGTTAATCCCCCAGCCGGATATACCGAATTTTTTTTATCTTTGGAACGCTATTTGTAAAGCAGTCAAGCATATCTGCATGAAATGAAGGCAGAAGTGCACTCTGAAAGTGATTTGTTTTAAACCAGTAATGGTATTCTGAATAAGGGTCGGGCTGGAAAAAGGCCATCCGACAGATACTAGCTGAAAAATATAAGGTATAATGATTTTAAAGTGTATTAGAACAGTAGCAATGGCGGCTCTGGCCATGGTCAGTATCAATGTTTCAGGACAGGATCTTCTGGCTCGTCAGGCGCCGATTGACAGAAAATTAAAAGCAGTGGATTCATTAGCCCTGATTCGCCAGATTAAAGCAGAACAGGCAGTATATCCCGCTTACAGTCTTTATCCAAACTGGAACAATGATCGCGTTCATGCTTACGGTGGTAATGTACAGGTTCCAGATAGTTTCCGAATCGATCTGACAGGCTTCTGCATGCCGACAACTCATACAAAAATTACTTCTAAATGTGGTCCGCGCTGGCGGCGTATGCACAACGGATTGGACATTAAGGTCTATATCGGCGATACCATCCGTGCTACTTTCGACGGGCGTGTGCGCATGGTGAAATATGAACGTAGAGGTTATGGCAAATATGTAGTAATCCGTCATGACAATGGTTTGGAAACCATTTACGGACACTTGTCTAAGCAGATTGTAGCTGAAGATGAATATGTAAAGGCGGGTGATCCGATTGGCTTGGGAGGAAATACCGGACGTTCTACCGGTTCTCACCTTCATTTTGAAACTCGTTTCTTAGGCGAGGTGATAAATCCGGAATTTATGTTTGATTTCCCGAACCAGGATATCGTTTCAGACAGCTATTTGTTTGTGCGTGGTGCCAACCGTTATGCATATCAGCGTACTCGCGCATTGGCTGCTGTAAAATCAGGAAAATCCGGTGCGGCAGAGGCGGAAAAATCAGCTATCCGTTATCATAAAATCCGTAAGGGTGATACATTGGGACGTATCTCTCGTTTGTATCACGTATCCATCGACCGCTTGTGTCAGATTAATGATATAAAACGTACTATAACGTTGCGTATCGGACAAGTCTTGAGATGTTCTTAATCTGGGAAACAAATTTATTGAAATAAAAGGAGATGCCATTTCATGCAGTTCTGTCGGGACTGTATGAAATGGCATTTTTATCTCCGTTATTTTTGTGTGCTCTCTGAAAAAACAGTAACTTTGCCACATATTCGAGCATAAAAGATGGAAGAAACCAAGAAACAATTTGAACATGTAATTGCAGTATGCCGTGATTTGTTTGCTAAAAAGTTGCATGATTACGGAGCTGCCTGGCGCATCATGCGTCCGTCTTCCGTGACAGACCAGATTTATATTAAGGCAAACCGTATTCGCAGCATCGAAGTAAAGGGCGTGTCCTTGATAGATGAAGGCATTCGTCCGGAGTTTATTGCAATTGTCAATTATGGTATTATCGGGCTTATTCAGCTGGAACTGGGCTATGCCGAGAAGGAAGATATAACTGAAGAGCGTGCGCTGGAATTATATGATACCTATGCCGACAAGGCGCTGAAACTGATGCTGGCGAAGAATCATGACTATGATGAGGCTTGGCGTAGCATGCGCATCACCTCCTATACAGATTTGATTTTGATGAAGATTTATCGGACCAAGCAAATCGAATCTTTGAAAGGAGACACCTTGGTTTCAGAAGGTGTAGACGCCAATTATATGGATATGATTAATTATGCCGTTTTCGGATTGATTAAGCTGGAATTTGGAGAATAAGTTTCTACATAAAGCAATTGTGATCTGGAGTAACGTCTGCCGTTTTTTACTGGCTGTCGTTTTTCTGTTCTCCGGATTTGTAAAGGCCAATGATCCTTTGGGCACGGTCTATAAGGTACAGGATTACCTGGAAGCATGGGGGTTGCAGAGCCTGAGCGCAGGATATGTGCCTTATCTGGCAGCTATGCTCTGTGCCTTGTTTGAGTTTATTCTAGGCATTTATCTGTTCTTCGGTATTCGTCGGAGGGTAGCTCCTTTGCTGGCTTTGTTGATGATGGCGTTTATGACACCGTTGACATTGTGGCTGGCCATAGCCAATCCGATTTCCGATTGTGGATGCTTTGGTGATGCGGTTGTGCTGACCAACTGGGAGACTTTCTTCAAAAACATCGTGTTGCTTATTGCGGCTATTTCCGTGTTTAAGTGGCGTCGGCATATCTTTAATCTGGTCACCACGAAAGTGGACTGGCTGATTTCGCTTTACAGTATTCTGTTCATCATCTTCTTCATGTTGTTCTGCCTGCGCTACCTGCCTGTGTTCGATTTTCGTCCTTATCATGTGGGAGCAGACATCATAAAAGGCATGACAATTCCTGAAGGTGAGAAGCCTACCGAGTATGAAACGATTTTTATTTATTCGAAAGACGGTAAAGAACAGGAATTTACGATTGATAATTTCCCGACAGATTCCACGTGGACCTTTGTCGATTCGAAGACGCGGGTGAAGGAGAAGGGCTATGAGCCTCCTATTCACGACTTCTCGATTACTTCACTGGAAACGGGAGAGGATTTGACCGATGACATACTTCATAGTGACCAGTACACGTTCTTACTGGTGGCACCATGGTTGAAGCAGGCAGACGATAGTGGTATGGATTTGATCAATGAAGTGTATGATTACAGCGTGGAACACGGGTATCGTTTCCTGTGTCTGACAGCTTCTTCGGAGCAGGATATCATAGACTGGCAAGAGAATACAGGAGCGGAATATCCGTTTGCGTTGATGGATGAGATTACGCTGAAAACGATAATTCGTTCCAATCCGGGATTGATGCTGCTGAAAAAAGGAGTCGTGCTGCGTAAATGGAGTGTTTCCAATCTGCCAGATGAATACCAGTTGAATGCACCGCTGGAGAAACTTCCATTCAGTACATGGAATCCGAAAACCAATGTGCATAAGGTGGTAGAAGTGACCGGCTGGTTCCTGGGGCCTTTGCTGTTCCTGACCGTGGTCGACCTGATATGGTTGCGCATAAAAAGCCGCAAAAAGAAAAAAGAGGAAGAGAATAAAAAAGAAACATTATAACTAACCCTTTAAAATTTAAACAAAATGAGAAAAAACATTGTAGCAGGTAACTGGAAAATGAACAAGAACCTGCAGGAAGGTATTGCATTGGCAAAAGAATTGAACGAAGCATTGACAGCAGACAAACCAAACTGCGATGTAATCATCTGTACTCCTTTCATTCACTTGGCTTCTGTAACTCCTTTGGTAGACAGCTCTATCATTGGTGTAGGTGCTGAAAACTGCGCTGACAAAGTATCTGGTGCTTATACTGGTGAAGTTTCTGCAGAAATGGTTGCATCTACAGGTGCTCAGTATGTAATCTTGGGTCACTCTGAACGTCGTGCTTACTATCACGAAACAGTTGAAATCCTGGAAGAAAAAGTTAAATTGGCTTTGGCTAACAACTTGAAACCTATCTTCTGTATCGGTGAAGTATTGGAAGAACGTGAAGCTAACAAACAGAATGAAGTAGTAGAAGCTCAGTTGGCTTCTGTATTCTCTTTGTCTGCTGAAGATTTCGGTAAAGTAATCTTGGCTTACGAACCGGTTTGGGCTATCGGTACAGGTAAGACTGCTACTCCGGAACAGGCTCAGGAAATCCACGCTCACATCCGTTCTTTGGTTGCTGCTAAATACGGTCAGGAAGTAGCTGAAAATACTTCTATCCTGTACGGTGGAAGCTGCAAGCCTTCTAACGCAAAAGAATTGTTCGCTAATCCTGATGTAGACGGTGGTCTGATTGGTGGTGCTGCTTTGAAAGTTGCAGACTTCAAGGGTATCATCGACGCTTTTAAATAATTCTTTTTTGAATTAGTCAGGAGCGACTTATGAGCACAGAGATGATGTGAGGACGTAGTGCCGTCGTATGGTCTCTGTGCTCAATTGACTTTTGTTTTCTATGTCTATCTAAAAATCCGCTTATGCTGAAATATCTTTTATTTGTAGTTTCTGTTTTGTGTGTCGGCGGGGCTTATGCCCAGCAGAACATTATCGAAAGCCTGCAGACCCGTCGGGCGGGAGAAGGTGTAGTGACTATCCACCAGGATGCACAGATTACTTCTTTGATAGGGAAACGTTATGTGCGTTCTACCAGTTCGGAGCCGGTAAAGACATTAAAAGCTCGTGGATTTCGCGTACAGGTATACGCCGGGAATAATTCCCGTCAGGCGCGTAGTGAAGCGAATAGGGTAGCAACGAAAGTGAAAGAAGAATTTCCGGAACTTCCGGTTTATACTTATTTTCAGCCTCCTCGCTGGCTATGCCGGGTAGGAGACTTTAAAAGTATTGAAGAAGCACATGTAACCATGCGTAAATTGAAAGCTACAGGAGTTTTTAAGGAAGTGTCTATTGTGCGTGAACAGATTAATATACCTATAGAATAATGATGACAGATACAAATTCGATAAACTGGCCGCAAGAGAAGGTTGAGAAACTGGTCGGGCATTACAAGGAAATCCTTTCTTTGCTGGGTGAAGATCCTGAAAGAGAAGGACTGTTGAAAACCCCTGAGCGTGTAGCAAAAGCCATGCTGACGCTGACTCGCGGATATGAAATGGATCCGAGAGAAGTGCTGAATGCCGCAAAATTCAAGGAACCTTACAGCCAGATGGTGATTGTGAAGGACATTGATTTCTTTTCCATGTGCGAGCATCACATGCTGCCGTTCTACGGAAAGGCCCATGTGGCATATATTCCTAACGGATACATTACGGGGCTGAGTAAGATTGCTCGTGTGGTAGATATTTTTTCTCACCGTTTGCAGGTGCAGGAACGCATGACGCTTCAAATAAAGGAGTGTATCCAGGAAACACTGAATCCATTAGGCGTAATGGTGGTAGTAGAAGCCAAACACATGTGTATGCAGATGAGAGGAGTGGAAAAGCAGAATTCTGTAACGACGACCTCTGACTTTACAGGCGCATTCAATCAGGCCAAGACGCGCGAAGAGTTCATGAACCTGATTCGTGCAAGATATTAATATGAAAAAGACTATTTCCCCTTTTATCGTAGTGTGGAGAGGGGAAATAGCTAACGTAAAATGACGCGGTCGCCTGCTTTTTGTGCCATTGGAATCTGAATTTTTTGCAACTCTTTGTAATGTTGCATGATTTCCTGGCATTTCTCCGGATTGTTATAGATGTCCGGATTGGCTAAAGCCTGCAGGGTATGCTTCATCTCTTCTTCTACAATCGATAGCTTGAAATCAATTAACAACCTGGGAACTAACTCATAAAGTCTTTCTTCATCGGTGATGATTGCCTGTCCTTTGGAGTGGTACTTGCTTAGCTGATAGCGGTCGCTGGCCAGTTCTGCGGCCTGTTTGCTGATTTCCGGATCAGGATGAGTCAGGAAATATCGCTCAGACACAAAGCCTTCGTCGTGCAGATGATTCTCCGCTTCTTTTAGGATGCGGCGGTCTAAGGGATAGTGAAACTGCAGTTCATCCTCCTTCAAGCTGGAAGAAATACATTCTATGACAGTGAGCGGTTGCTCTTCTCCGTTTTCATCCTCTAAGTAACACATCACTTTCTCTCCATAGCGGACAATCATTTGCAGGAGGAGCTGTTCCTTCTTATAGAACAGTTTCTGTTCGTTCCCTTCCAATGGGATATACGAAAGGTAATTGTCCGTAGGAACAGGAGTGCTTGCAGGTTGTCCGGCAGGCTGTTCAGCGGTTGGAGGTATATACTCTGCTGCTGTTTCCAGAGGAGCTGGAGGAAGTTGAGTCTCATCCGGTATAGGAATCTCTGTCGGCTGTGCCTCCGGGTAAGTAGTCGGAGGAGCAGGTTGAGCATCCTGAGCGGCCTGTCGTTGCTTCCGTTGGATTTCCTTGTATTTATTTTCCTGTGCCTGCTCTATCAGTTTGTTTACCGCTTCTATCAGGATTTTCTCTTCCATTTGCAGGAGCTGGCTGCACTCGCGTGTATATACGGAGCGGACAATAGAGTCTGGTATCACAGAGATACTTTTTACGATACTGGAAATCAGGCTGGCACGTTTGATTGGGTCTTTCCCTGCTTCTTCCATCAGCAGGTTCGTCTTGAAACGGATGAAGTCCACTTCGTGCTCATTGATGTAGGCCTGATAGTCGGTGGCATTATGCTTGCGGGCAAAGCTATCGGGGTCGTCTCCATCGGGGAGCAGACATACCTTAATGTTCATGCCTTCTTCCAGCAGCATGTCAATACCGCGTATGCTGGCCTTGATTCCAGCTCCGTCACCGTCATACAATACCGTAATGTTATTGGTAAAACGATGAATCAGTCGTATCTGGTCGGAGGTCAATGCCGTACCCGAAGAAGCCACCACGTTTTCAATTCCACTCTGGTGCATGGAAATGACATCGGTATAGCCTTCAACCAAGAAGCAGCGATCCTGGCGTACAATGGCCTGCTTGGCAAAATAAATGCCATAGAGTTCCCGGCTTTTGTGATATATCTCCGATTCCGGAGAGTTGACATACTTCATCTGCACGTTCTTGGTGGCTGCGCTCAATACACGTCCGCCAAAAGCTACTACTTTTCCCGACAAGGTGTGTACAGGGAAAATGACACGCCCCCAGAAACGGTCGCGAAGAGAACCGTCGTCCTTTCTATAGCACAAGCCGGTTTTTACCAAGAACTCTTCCTGATAACCTTTTTGTTTGGCTGTACGTGCCAATGCATCGTGGCTGTCTGTGCTGTATCCTAACTGGAACTTTTTGATAATGTCATCACGGAATCCTCGGCTGCGTAAGTAGGTCATACCGATACGTTGTCCGTCGATGTGATTATAAAGTATGTCTTGAAAATATTCAGATGCAAACTGGTTGACTACAAACAAGCTTTCACGCAGGCTATGTGCTTGCTTTTCTTCGTCGGTGAGTTCCCGTTCTTTTACTTCAATGTGATATTTGTTGGCCAGCCACTTCAGTGCCTCGTAGTAAGAAAGCTGTTCGTGCTCCATGATGAAGTGCACCACATTCCCTCCCTTACCGCAACTGAAACATTTGCATAATCCTTTGCTGGGAGACACGCTGAAAGAAGGGGTCTTTTCATTGTGGAACGGGCATAGTCCGATGTAGTTCACTCCCCTTCGGCGGAGTGTGACAAACTCGGATACTACATCTACTATTTGTGCAGCATCCAGTATTCGGTCTATGGTAGCTTGGTCAATCATTTCGAAGGGCGAAAATAATAAAAATAAGTAGAATGTGCAACGGCTTTCGTGTTAGAACATAAACGCGATGGAAGCTCCGAAAGTAAAATTATGCATAGGCGTTCTTTTACTATACGAACGGACTTCTCGGTTACCGTCTTCGTCTGCCCAGGAGTTCTTCAGGTCGTATGTCAGCCGAGGGGAGGCAAAGTCATAGTCGCAATAGAGGCGCAGGGCCGCATTTTCCTTGTAGCGATAGGCGAGAGAAAGGCCGGTTCCTAATTTGAAAGTAGAACTTTTACGAATGTGAAGAAACTCTTCGTCGATGAAAGTGCTTTGTAGCATTTCCTGAACGCTGAGACCTTCCTGCTGGATATAGTAATCTACGTCGGCTTTATAGAATTGGTCGTAGGCTTCCTGGCTCACTTTCTGGCGGTCGAAAATGGCTGGATTAATCCGTGAAATAGAGTTTAAGGTAAAGTTTGCATTAGTGCGTCGTCCGGCTAACAGTTTGCTTCCTATCAGGAAGCGGCTGCTGAGCGGATAAGAAAAGTAAAGACCTAAATCGATGTCGCACATGCCTAAATGGTCAGATTCCAGTCCGTCCAGCAGGTACATGTTGACAGGGGCTCCTTCCTTCAGGTTATTGTCCAGGTCAAAATGCTTTTTGTTCTCTTCGGGAATGTCGGCAATAACAGGAACGGTAGCTACTCTCAGTCGCCCTCCCAAGCCGATATACGCATTGAAAAAGTAAGCTCCTTCTGCGCTGACAACGGTCGATGTGCCCGTACGCAGGCGCATGCCCAAAGGAGTTCCTTCTTCTGTGTCATATAGTTCGGCAGTACGCAGAGTAGAAGGTCCTGTGGCAAATCCCATGTTGAGGCTCAGGAATGAAGGTGCATCGTAGCGGTTGAAATGGTGTGTTGACCGCGTTCCGGTAGTATTCTTGTGAAAAATCAGGTCAGAAAAGAAATAGCCTAAGTCTGTTGAAATCATGCCGATTCCAGCTCCTACCAGCACATCGCCAATCCAGTGACGGTTGTTCAGCTGGCGTGTGATACCGGTTATTCCTGCTAAGGTATATCCTCCGATGCTGTACCACGGGCTGAGCATGCCGTATTCTTTATGCAGGATTGTGGCGCACATAAAAGCGGTGGCTGTATGTCCGGAAGGAAATGAATTGTTTGATGAATTGTCCGGACGCATTTCTTTGGTCGTATATTTCAAGGTGTTGACAAAGCCGGCCATCAAGGCTGCCGAGAAAACATTGCTGACTGTGAGCTCCTTCCATGAACTACGACTTTCTACTCCAGCTAATTTCATGCCCCATGTCAATGTTGTCCTAAACGTTTTTCGATAAAAACAAAAAAAGGAAGTAAAGCTAAGGTAGAATGAACTACCTTAGCAAAGAGAACCACC
>OAUN01000525.1_pt1 | contig 13245 bp, 8 predicted proteins | sample 1495101 | NCBI WGS metagenome assembly OAUN01 (sample SAMEA2580000, study PRJEB22360) | human gut metagenome | biome: human gut; feature: human-associated habitat; material: faeces | place: Denmark | collected 2008/2010 | reverse complement strand
GCCGATCGCCCTGGCGGACGATGCGGTCGCCATCGCAAATTCCGTGCCGTTGACGGACGACGGCAAGCTGGATAGCGACGCCTCAGTCTGGCTGCTGCTGGGCTGATCGACCGCTGAACCTGGCCGCTCCCAAATCGCCTTGCATATATGAAAAATTCCGGCCCTCCACAAGGAGGACCGGAATTTTGGTTTGTAAGGAAAGGGGAATGGTAAGTCTAAACGCTACTTCTCGCCGTTCATGATGGCGGCAAGCGATTGCACGCGCGGCAGATCGAACACCTCATCGGTGTGCACCACCTTGAGGTCCGGGCCTGCCAGCGGCACACGCCAGTTGGAGTATTCACTGGACGTGCCCGGCTGGTTCTGCGTGCGCGTCTCGCCCACGCCATCCACCAGCGCGGCCTGCAGCAGCACGGACGGCGACTTGAGCAGCATCTTGTGCATCGCCTCGACGATTTCCTGGATGTGGCCTTCCACATCGCCCGCCACTTCCGGCGTGATCAGGCCGGACTCCACGAGACGGTCCATCATCGCGTTGCGTTCGTCGGTGGCGGAAGCCTGGAACTCCTCGACCGGGCCGGACAGCAGGTGCAGCTGTTCGCGCAGCTTGACGTGCTCGAACTGCAGGTAGCCGGCGGTCGGCGGCAGGTCGTGCGTGGTGACGGAAGCCAGCGCGTACTTGCGGTACGTGGACGGATCGGCGTACGGGTCGCCGGCGTTGGGGGAGTCGTCCACGCGGGCGAACCATTCCACCATGCAGCCCAGCAGGCCGTGCTCGCCGAGTACCGTGCGTACGTAATCAGGCACGGTGCCCAGGTCTTCGCCGACCACCAAACCGTTCACGCGGGACGCTTCAATGGTCAGGATCGCGATCATCGCCTCATAGTCGTACGTAACGTACGCGCCACCGCGCGCGCCTTCGCCCTGCGGAATCCACCACAGACGGAATAGGCCGAGTACATGGTCGATGCGCACCGCGCCCGCGTGCGAGAACATGTTGTGCACCATCTCGCGGTACACGCCATAACCAGTTTTGGCCAGATAATTCGGATTGAACGGCGGCTGGCCCCAATCCTGACCCTGCTGGTTGTAGAAGTCCGGTGGGCAGCCCACGGTTACGCTGCCTACTGCGAAACGTTCCGGATTCCACCACACGTCCGCGCCGAGCGAGTGCACGCCCACGGCCATATCCTGCATGAGGCCGAGTGCCATACCGCTGTCACGGGCGGCGTTCTGCGCGGCTGTCACCTGCTCGTCGGCGATCCACTGCAGCCAGCATTCGAAATCGACCATATCGGCGTGCTCGCGCATGAGCTCCACCACTTCAGGCGAATCGCGGTTCGTGTCCTTGAACCACGTGCCTTCCCACGGCGCGCCCCACACCTGGAACGCCACCGACCATGCGGCGAACGCGCGCAGATCCGGACCCGCGGCCTCCTTGAACGCGTCGAACGCGGCCTGACGCTCGACGGAACGCGGCACGTTGTACACAAGCTGCAGCGCCTGGCGCTTGTGCCACCAAGCGGAATTGATGTCGAGCGGCTCGATACTGTCGTTGGCTGGCGAGACTTCCGCGTGCAGACGCGCCACTTCGGCCTGGTCCGCCTCGTTGAGTTCCGCATATTCAGCGATATCCTGCGGACGGATGTACGTCACATTGAGAAAACGACGCGATTCGGGAAGATACGGCGACGGCTCCAGCGGCGGCACTGGCGCGGTGGCGTGAATCGGGTTGATAAGCATGAAATCGGCATGCGATTTCGTTGCCGCGTCGGACAGCAGCAGCTTCAGATCGCCATAGTCGCCCACGCCCCAGGATTCAGCGGAACGGATGGAATACATCTGTGCCATCCAGCCCCAACGTTGCTTTTCCGCTACTGCTGGCGGCAGTTCGATGCGTGCCGGTGCGCAGATCAGCGCGGCTTCGGCGTGCAGCGGGCCGGCGGCGAGGGCCAGCGTGTGGTAGCCGGCGGGAATATCGTCCGGCAGCGTCAGTTGCAGCGAGCCGTCATCTGCGTTCGAGCCCGTCAGATACGCGGTCAGATCGCCCGCATATTCCGTGCCGTCTTCCAACGTCAGCTTCAGCGCCACGTCGTTTCCTTTCGCGCGGATTGGCGTGACGGCTTCCTTGCCGATGAACTTCACGACGGTCGGCTCAACAAGTGTGTCTGCGATGCGCTGCTGGGTCGCCGCATAGGAGGCGGTGATCGCTTCGGCGCTGGATGCGTCCACGCCGAGTGCGGCCAATACGGAGACGAGCACTTCGTCGCGGATTTCCACATAGGTGCCGAGCTGGTCGATATACGACGTGGAAATGCCATTGAGCTTGGCGAGCTGGATAAGAGGCCGTGCGATGCGTTCTGCGCTTTCGGTCTGCTGGGTCTGTGTCATAGGTCCCTTCTTTCCGCGCCGTTTGTGACGGCTGACATGCTACATTGCTTGCGATTGCCGCAGCTTCGATGCTGGTGGCATTCGCACCAAAGATAACTATATCACGGTATGATATCGTTTTCAAAGCGTGTTTTGCGGTAAGAGAGTGTTGCTATATTGCGATTTTGCTCTAATTTCAGGAATATAGATAACCGGAATTGTTTTTCCATATTGACTATCGTTTGCAATACGAAGGCGCAGCGCTCCGCATTGCAAACGATTATTCCAACGGGGCATTGCTCGTCTGCTACTCGGCTTCGAGAATTGCAAAGCTTTGCAGACCTAGACGCAGCGAAGTGCCGCTAATTTCGTTTTCGCCGATGCTGAAAATCGTCCGATAACTACCATCTGGTAACTGCAAAGCTTTGCAATCGCGGCTTGGATTGACGGCTATGATCAGCTTCTGCAGGTGGGTGGAACGCTCGAAAACGAACACTCTATCGCGTTCGATTGCATGGAACGTAGCCCCCGACCGCAAGGCGTCGCATTCCCCCTTGACGTGGAGTATGGAGCGCACCGTATGCCACAGTGATTCGGCGTCGGCCTGCTGTGCGGCGACGGTCGGGGCGTCGGCGGACGGGTCGGCGGGCAGGTAGCTGCCACCGGTCACATCGGCAGCCCGAGTGTCCGATTCTGCAGAATCGGACACGTGAAGTGCTCCGGATGCGTCGTTCGCACCCCACTGCATCGGTGTGCGCGAACCGGTGCGCACGTAGCCGCCTTCTTTGCCGGGCAGTGCGCGGTATCGCATGCCGATTTCGTCGCCGTAATACAGGAACGGCACGCCCGGCATCGCGAACAGCGTGCAGTATGCCAGGGCGATTTCGCGCTGCGACAGTCGCGGCGCCACGCGTGCGGTGTCGTGGTTGCAGGTGATGAAATTAAAATTTCCGTCGGCCGTTTCCGCTTCGCGCAGACGCGGCTCGTACTCGTCCAGGAATTCGCTGATCGGCGTGCCGGAATCGGCGTTGAAATAGCTCTTGTCGCCCTTGCGGCTCAACGGGTCGTCCACGTTGCGCAACAGCATGTTGTAGCCGTTGGGAACGCCGTCCCAACGCCAATCGAGATAGAAATCCATGTCGAAGCCGGCGGCCATCGACTCCTCTGGCCGTCCCCATTCCGAAACGAACGCGGCTTCGGGGAAGGCCGGGCGGATCCGGGCGAACATGTACTGCCAGGTGCGGATGGTGTAAGGCTTGCCCTCATCGTCCTTTTTGACGAGGCTGTCGGCCATATCCACGCGGAAGCCGTCTGCGCCACGGGAAAGCCAGAACCGCATGACGTCCACCATCGCGTCGCAAGTGGCCTTCGCGTCCGGACCAAGGGCTGGCTTCTGCCAGCTACGTTCGGGGTGCGCGAAACCGTAGTTGAGCGCCGGCTGGCATTTGAAGAAGTTCAAGATGTAGGTACCGTTGCGGGGCGATTCGCCGCCGATGAATGGCAGTCCGTCGCCACCGGAGATCCATGAGTCTGTCCAGATGTAGCGGTCGGAATAATTGTTTCGCTCGACCTTGCAACTGCGGTGGAACCACTCGTGTTCCTCGCTGGTGTGGCCTGGCACGAGATCGAGGATCACGTGCATGTCGCGCCGGTGGGCGGCGTCGAACAACGCAATGAGATCGTCGTTGGTGCCGTAGCGTGATGCCACCTTTTTGTAGTCGCGCACGTCGTAGCCGGCGTCTTTGAATGGCGAGTCGAAACAGGGATTGAGCCAGATCGCGTTGCATCCGAGATCCTTGATGTAGTCCAGTTTTAAAGTGATTCCGGGGATGTCTCCGATGCCGTCGCCATTGGAGTCGACGAAGGACTGTGGATAGATTTCATAAAAAATTGCGTCGGCAAGCCATTTGGGGTGGGGGTGTTTCGCGGGGGGAAGCATGAGGGTGTGTCTCCTTGATATTTCGCGGTTTGCGGTGTTTCTTTGAAACAATCATAACGCTGAATTGCAAACGTTGGCAGAAACGTGCTACACTAACAATCACTGATACATTTTTGGTGGCCCCAGTGTTGTTGGTAATCATCCAAGAACGATGATGTGAACGTATGCAGGGTTTTGGTCCGTACCATTTAACCGGAGATGTTGAGGAACACAAGGTTATGTGAGGAAAGGAAGATCAATGAAGATCGATTGGAAGAAGGCAATCGGACTTACTGCTGCCGTTTCTATGCTGGTTCCGCTCGCTGCGTGCGGTGGCTCCTCCGACGGTGGCGATAAGAACGCTTCCGGCTCCACCGAGGCCGTCACGCTGAGCGTGTAGGCCCCGCAGGAAGACCAGGCCAAGGACACCAACTGGCTGGGCAAGGTCGAAGAGAACTTCGCCAAGGCGCATCCGGAATACAATATCACGTGGAAGAATGACGTGGTCTCCGAAGGCGATGCTTCCAAGCAGGTCAGCACTGATCCGTCCGCGGCGGCCGATGTCTATATGTTCGCTTCCGATCAGTTGGGTGTTCTAATGGACGCCAAGGCCATTGGCCAGCTGGGCACCGACGCTGAGAAGCAGGTGAAGGAACAGAACGGCGACCTCGAAGTCAACTCCGTCACCGGCACCGATGGCAAGCTCTATGGCGTGCCGTACACCGACAACACGTGGTTCATGTACTACAACAAGTCCAAGATCACCGAGGATGAGGCCAAGGACTTCGATACCATCCTTTCCAAGGCCAAGGTCGCGTTCTCCCTGCAGAATTCTTGGTACATCAACGGCTTCTATGATGGCCTGAGCCTGTTCGGCGAGAAGGGCAATGATGCTGACGCAGGCATGGTCTTCCCGAAGGACGGCGCCGATATCACCTCTTATCTGGTTGATGTGGTCGCCAACCCGAACTTCTCCAACGACGATGGCGCTTCCGGCCTCGCAGCCATCAAGGATGGCTCCGCCGACGTGCTGTTCTCCGGTACCTGGTCCGCTAAGGACGTGAAGGAGGCCCTGGGTGACAACTACGCCGCCACCTCTCTGCCGACCTTCACCGTGAACGGCCAGAAGAAGCAGATGAAGTCCTTCGCCGCCACCAAGGCCGCTGCTTACAACCCGAACGCCAAGAACCCGAAGGCCGCCGCTCAGTTCGCGGCTTACCTCGGCTCCACCGAAGCTCAGAAGCTGCACTACGAGATGCGCGCCATCCCGCCGACCGACAAGTCCCTGTCTGATCTGACCACCGACGACGTCGCAGCCAAGGCCCAGGCCGACACCATGGCCAACACCGCCCTCCTGCAGTCCGGTCTGTCTGGCATGAACGATTGGTGGACTCCGGCCGAAACCTTCGGCAAGGCCCTGGTCAACAAGGAAATCACCAAGGACAACGCTGCCGCCAAGTACCAGGATTGGGTCAAGCAGGCCGGTGGCAAGATCGCTGAGTGAAATCAGTAATTCTAAAAATCCAATAACTGAAGAATGCAGGTGGTTGGCACTGCCAAATCCCCCCAGCCATCCTGCAGCTTTGAGAGACGCTTCGAGTCGCGGTGTCTCTCTCCACTTTGCATAGTGGCTCACTCCTCCTCCGAGCTTTGCATTCCCGGGCAAGGTTTTTAAATTCTCCTTCCCCTTGTCCGGGAGCAAAGCTTTTTTTATCTTTCAATATCCATATGAGAGGGCAGTCGAAATGACAGCAACAACTCTTTCCCCGCGGGAGATGAAGCGCCTTCGGAAGCAGGGTGCTGATTATGTTTCTCCGTCGCCTTACACGGTAAGGGCGGCGTTCCGGCGTGGTGACCTGTTCACTAAGCTTTCCGCAGTGGTGTTTGGTCTTGGCGATATCGTGCGCAAGCAGTATGTCAAGGGCATTGCCATGCTGGCGCTGGAAATCGCATACTTCGTGTTCATGGCAATCAATGGTGTGGACTATCTTTCCAAGTTGCCGACCTTGGGCACCAATGCAGGCGGCAAGAAGCTGGTCGACGGCTTCTGGGTCTACACCGAACCTGACCGTTCCGTGGTCATCCTGTTGTACGGTGTCGCCACTCTGGTTATCACCGCTGCCTTCATCGGCCTGTGGGTCATGTCCGTGCGCTCTGCATACAAGTCCCAGGTGCTGCTCGAGGAGAACGGCAAGGCTCCGAGCTTCATGGACGATGTCCGCGAGCTGCTCGATGCCAAGGCTCACGTCCTGCTGATGTTCCTGCCCACGCTGGGCATTGCCGTGTTCACTGTGCTTCCGTTGATCTTCATGATTTCCATGGCATTCACCAGCTATGACCACAAGCACCTCGTGCTGTTCCACTGGGTCGGCTTTGAGAACTTCGCCAAGGTCTTCTCCAACAGCGGCGGCACCGTTAACGCCGCACTGTTCGGACGCGTGCTGGTGTGGACCTTGGTCTGGGCCTTCTTCGCCACCTTCCTGAACTTCTTCTTCGGCATGTTCGTGGCCATGATCATCAACCGCAAGACCACCCATTTCAAGGGTTTCTGGCGTGCCTGCTTCTCCATGTCCATCGCCGTTCCGCAGTTCGTGTCCCTGCTGGTCATGCACACCATGCTCCAGCCGCAGGGTGCGGTGAACCGCATGCTGCAGACGTGGGGTTGGATTGACGGCCCGCTGCCGTTCTTCACCGACGCCACTTGGGCCCGTGTCACCGTAATCGTCATCAACCTGTGGGTCGGTATTCCGTACACCATCATGCAGATCACTGGTATTCTGCAGAACATTCCGGCCGATCAGTATGAGGCGGCGAAGATCGACGGTGCCAACTGGTGGCAGATCTTTACTAAGATCACCATGCCGTACATTATCTTCGTGCTCACCCCGTATCTGATCACCACCTTCACGGGCAATGTGAACAACTTCAACGTCATTTACCTGCTGTCCGGCGGCGATCCTACGCCATTGGGCGATTCCGCAGGCTCCACTGATTTGCTTATCACCTGGCTGTACAAGCTGACCGTGGACAAGCAGGATTACAATCTCGGTGCCGTGATCGGCATCATGACCTTCGTCGTGTTGGCCATCGTTTCGCTGATCACCTACCGCAATTCCGGCTCCTATAAGAATGAGGAGGCATTCCGATGAGCAACAAGCATTCCGCAACCAAAGTGGAAAGCCACGGCCTTCTGCACGACCAGAAGATCCGCCGTATCACCGGCGACGTGTTCGCCCACTTGTTCCTGGCCATTCTGGCCGTCATCTGGCTCGTCCCAATCGTATGGGTGTTCGCGGAGTCGTTCAATAAGAACACCGCCCCGTACACCAGCTCCTTCTTCCCGAAGGAGTGGACTCTGGACAACTATAGGGTGCTGTTCACCGACCGCAACGTGTTGGACTTCCCGAAGATGTTCGGCACCACGTTCATCATCGCCTGCTTCACCTGTGCGATTTCTCTGATCTTCGTGCTCTCCGTGGCATACTGCATGAGCCGTATGCGTTTCCGTGTGCGCAAGACTTTCATGAACGTTGTGCTGATTCTTGGCATGTTCCCGGGTATCATGGCCGTCACCGCCATCTACTTCATCTTGAAGGCCTTGGGCCTGTCAAGCGGCACCATGACTACCGTGGCGTTGATTCTCGTGTACTCCGCCGGTTCCGGCGCTGGCTTCTACGTGATGAAGGGCTATATGGACACCATTCCGACCTCGCTGGACGAAGCCGCCCTGCTCGACGGTTGCACCCGTTTCCAGGTGTTCCATAAGATCATCATCCCGATCTGCAAGCCCATGATCGTCTACCAGGCCATCATCGGCTTCCTGACCCCGTGGCTCGACTTTGTCATGGCCAAGGTGATCTGCCGTACGCAATCCAACTACACCGTGGCATTGGGCCTGTGGCTCATGCTGCAGAAGGAATATATCCAGAACTGGTTTGCCCGCTTCGCCGCGGCCGCGGTCGTGATCTCCGTTCCGATCGCCATCCTGTTCATTGTGATGCAGCGCTTCTATCAGGAGTCCATGTCGGGCTCCGTGAAGGGCTAAAGAAAGGCAAAGGATATGACGCTCGTAGACAGCTTCGCACAGCCGAACACGAGCGTCGCCGAACCGTTCCCGCTTTGTTTGGAACGGCCTCTGGGTGCCGTGGTTGCTCAATCCGGCACCCAGTTCGCTCTCTGGGCTCCTTCCGCACAGAAGGTGACCCTGAGACTGTTCTCGCGTGGCTCCATGGGGGAAAGCGGCGACGCTCTGATTGGACAGTACACGATGCGTCCGGAATCCGATGGTTCCTGGACGTACGATTTCGCCGACAACATGCACGGCGTGTATTACGACTTTTTGATTGAACGCGATTGCGGTTCCGTGGACCGCGTCGCCGATCCGTGGGCGCGCGGGGCCGGTGTGAACGGCCGGCGCAGCATGGTCGTGGACTTCAGCCGCACCAATCCGGATGGTTGGTACCGCGACCATATGCCGGACGTGCCGCTTGCGCAGACGGTGGTCTGGGAAACCCATGTGGGCGATTTCAGCAATGATCCCGCCGGCGGTTTCCCCGAATCGCATCGGGGCAAGTATCTGGCGTTCACCGACGACGGTACGTCTCTGGACGGGCATCCCGACTTTCCCACGGGCATCGCATATCTCAAGAAACTTGGCGTCACCGCGGTGCAGCTCATGCCGATTTACGATTTCGGTTCCGTGGACGAAGAGACCTGCGATCGCTACAACTGGGGGTACGATCCGGTCAATTACAACGTGCCGGAAGGCTCGTATTCCACCAATCCGTTCGACGGGTCGGTGCGCATCCGCGAAGTGAAGCAGATGGTGCAGGCGCTGCACAACGCCGGCATCAAAGTGATCATGGACGTGGTCTACAACCACATGTTCTCGCCCGATAATTGGTTTGAGCGGTCGGTGCCGGACTATTTCCTGCGCCGTAAGCCCAACGGCGCGCTGGCCAACGGATCCGGCTGCGGCTGCGATATGGCCACCGAACGTAAGATGTTCCGCCGGTTCATCGTGGAATCCGTGACGTTCTGGGCGCGCGAATACCACATGGACGGCTTCCGTTTCGACCTGATGGGTCTGATCGACGTGGACACCATGAATGCCGTGCGTGCTGCTCTGGATGAGATTCCCGGCCGTGGACGCGACATTCTCATGTACGGCGAACCGTGGTCCGCGGGCGCCACCGCGCCGCTGCCCAGCGACACCGTGCTGGCTGACAAGTCAGGCCTGTCGAAGCTTGACAGTCGCATCGGCCACTTCTGCGACACCACGCGAGACACCATCAAGGGCCATGTGTTCTTCTCGGACCGCCCGGGTTATGTGAACGGTGGCATGCACGAGAACGTAGCGGCTGCGCGTGAGGCCGTGGACGCGTGGCGTCGCGGCAAACATTCGGAAGGAGTGGCAGGCCAGGTCATTCAATACGTGTCCGCGCACGACGACCTCACGCTGTGGGACAAGTTGTGCGCGAGCTTTGCGGCTGGTTCGTTGGGCAGCACCGTGGCCGAAGGCGTTAACGAAAATACCGTGGATGTGCCAAAAGTCATGTATGACGCCGATTTCTCGGCGGAAGGGCTGGCCGGTGTCGGTCCGCAGATTGCGGCCGCGCTGACCGACGTGATGGACGCCAACAAGCTGGCTGTGGGTATCACGCTTACCTCCGCTGGCATCCCGTTCATGCTGTCCGGCGAGGAGTTCGCACGTACCAAATTCGGCAGCTCTGATTCTTACGATTCCGCCAAAGAGCTTAACTGGCTCGATTGGAACCGTGCATGGCAGAAGCGCGATTTGATTGAGTATTACGCGAAGTTGATTGCATTGCGCAAGTCTGATCCACAGTGGTTCGACGGCAATCGCAATATCGTCGATACGGAAGGCGACGAACTCGTGTCCCGCGTCGGCGATTATCTGATGGCCGCCAATCCAGGCAGACACGTCGGCGTTATTGACGTGGCCGTAACGGGTTTGGAACCGATTGGCGGAATACGGAGATACTGGTGTGGTCTCGGCTCGTCCGTCAGTCCGGTGGAAGGCAATGTGAGCGCAGGTGATGGCGATTATTTGATTGTTCCACCGCATACGTTTGCAATCTGGCGGTTGCAGTAATACTCTCAGTAGGGAAGCTACAAAACGGCGACCGCAAAGCTGCGGTTGCCGTAACAGATACGGCAATGGGGCCGGAAAACCAGAAAGGATACGAGAAGTGGGAGCCGGAGCTCATAATCCACGATATGAAGTGGTATTTTTCGACCTCTACGGGACGTTGATCGACATTCGTACAGACGAACAGAGCGAAACCGCCTGGCAGGCGCTATATGACTGCGTTTGCGAACTGGGTGCCGACTACGAATCGGTCGACGAAATGCGCGAACGCTTCGAAAAACTTGAGGCCCGCGAAATGGTCCATCAAGCCGACCGTGCAATCGTTCGCAACGGGTGGGACGAATTCGACATCCTGCCGGTCTACCGGTCCCTGCTCATGAATCGCAGCGAGGAAGCGGAAAAGAAACTCGCGCTACCGCAGGCCGCGCTGAAAGCCGCATGGGCGTTCCGCCAAGGCAGCACCAGCCTGTTCCGGCTGTACCCCGGCGCGCTCGACATGATCGAACAACTGCAGGACGCCGGCATGGTCGTGGCGCTGCTGAGCAACGCGCAGGCCTGCTACACACGCCCCGAACTGGAAGAGACCGGCCTTGCCGGCGTACTGGACGACGTGATCATCTCCAGTGAAGAGAAAATCCGCAAGCCCGCACGCGACCTGTACATGCTGGCGCTCGACCGTGAATTCGTCACCGCCAAGCACGCGCTCATGGTCGGCAACGACGAGCGCAACGACATCATCGGCGCCAATTCCGCCGGCCTCGACGCGGCATACTTCCGCACGGAAATTTCACCGGCGGACGACCCGGACGTTTCGGCACATGCGGTATGTTCGTTTACCGGAGCCGACTACGACGGGCTGCTGAAATTCGTGCTGGACGCATAAGGCGCGCGGTGGGCGCTGAGCTTAAATCGCATGGGACGTGCGGGAAGCCGCTGTGGCGTGCGGGAAAGTCGCAAGTCGTAAAAGGCATACGTGCGTAAGGCGTGCGTAAGGTGCACGTGCCACGTGCGACGCGCGGAAAAATCGCAATAGGAGGACATATGGAAGGCTATGCCGAGCAGGGAGCTCGAACCGATTCGACCGACCAAATCGGATTCGGCGGCGCTCGCCGCAACAGGAAAAAACGTCGCGGACTGACGGTGTTCCAACTTAAGGTCATCGGCGCGGTGGCGTTGGCCTTGTCCGCCGGCAGCACCACCATCGTGCCGCTGTTCTTCGGCTCCGATACCAACAATATGACGTCGCTGACGGCGATGGTCCTGAGCGAAGTGGTGTCCTGGTTCGCCATTCCGATCTACGCGTGGCTGCTGGTGCAGGGTTTCCGTGAAACGCACAGCCGGGTCGCGTACGGCCTGCAGCTGTTCATTCTCGCCGTGGTGTGCGAGGTGCCGTACGACCTCGCCACATCGCATAAGGCTTTCGACCTGGGCTCGCAGAATCCCGTTTTCGGCCTGTTCGTTGCGTTTGTTGTGCTTGCCGCGCTCGATTGGGTGGCGTCGCGCTATCAGAAGGTCATGAAGGTGCTGTTGTCGGTCGGACTGGTGGTGATTGGTCTGCTGTGGGACCTGCTGCTGCGTATCGGCCTACGCCAGCACATGATGAGCATCGGTTCGGTGACGCTTGGCTTCGTGCTGATTTTCGCTCTGATGCGCCAGTATGAGAATTCGATGATGTTCACAGCCGGCCTGTTCGGCGCCGTGATGATGATCGCGCCGGGCGTGGGCGTGGCGTTCGTGCACTACTACAACGGCAAGCTGGGCTATAAGCATCAGTGGACGAAATGGGCTTTTTACGCGGTTTACCCGGTTATTTTGATAATTTGTGCGATTTGTGCAACACTGGCGTGATTTTTGACAACGTTCGCAGTATAATAGTAGCAATATGGGAGAGCATTGCCGCTCGGGCAAGTGTTTCCAAGGCTGGGAACGTTTGTGATTATGATGCAGAAACCGCAAAGGGGTTGAGAGATGGATAGAGCAGGCATTCGCGAGGTGGCCAAGGCCGCGGGTGTGTCGATTTCCACGGTATCGCGCGCGTTCACGCGGCCGGAACTGGTGTCCGAACGTACACGTCGCAAGGTGCTGGAAACTGCCGACAAGCTTGATTTCAACATCTCACGTTCCGCCACGTCGCTGAAATCCGGCCAATCGTACCGTGTGGCGATGCTGATGAATGAAGAGATCACTAGCTGGTTCAATACGGAAGTGTTCGCTGGAATCGAATCCGTCATGCATAATGCCGGGTATGACGTATCGCTGTTCCAGCATGTCGACACCGCCGAAAATCGCAAGGAATTCTTCACGAATTTGCCCGTCCGCCGCAACGTGGACGCCGTATTCGTAACGTCGTTCGGCGTGGATCCGAAGGAAATCCAGCAGCTCAAACGCATCCACGTGCCGATCATCGGCATCAATACGCCGACGCAAAACGGCTTCGACGCCACCATCTCCATCGACGATGAGGACGGCATGTTCACCGCCGCCCAGCATCTGATCAATCTGGGGCACAAGAATATCGTGTACGTGTGCTCCGATGCGGTCGATTCCATTAATTCCTCCATCGATGCGCGAGGACAGGGCTTCATCCGCGCCTGCAAGACGATGGGGGCCTCCCATGACTTCAAGTGGCGCGTCGTCTCTGTGCCGCGTGGCAAGACCTTCGCCGACTCGGCGTTGACCGCGCTGCTTGCGTTGGACGAGTTCCCGGACGCGATCTGCTGCCAGATGGATATGATGGCGATTCCGCTGGTGTTGCGTTTGGAACGTTACGGCCACCACACGCCGAGTGACTATTCGATTATCGGCTGTTGCGATTCGCCCCAAGCCGACACCGGGCCAGGCCATC
>OAUN01000518.1_pt1 | contig 13377 bp, 7 predicted proteins | sample 1495101 | NCBI WGS metagenome assembly OAUN01 (sample SAMEA2580000, study PRJEB22360) | human gut metagenome | biome: human gut; feature: human-associated habitat; material: faeces | place: Denmark | collected 2008/2010 | reverse complement strand
TGCCGGTTCTATTGTTTAACTTTTAATCTTTCGGTAAAAATTTACCGAAGTATTGTCATTACAGATACGCTCTTTTTACTTCTTCCTTATTTATTCAAATCCGGATTCATCAATTCTTCACTTTGTGGAATCGGCCAGACATATCCGCTACTCTGAGGAGTAATCTGTGCTTTCCGTTCAAAGTTAGCCCCGCGACGCAACACATCAATACCTCGCATCGCCTCACCGATAAACTCCAGACGACGTTCGTTATAAACCGCCATCTTCAAATCCTCACCAGACAAATGGTCAATATCCAACTGATTGCTTGTCTCCGGTAATGAACGGAATCTCACCTGTTTCAGACATTCTCTGGCAAGCTTTTCATTTTCAGTTCCACCCAGATTTACATAACACTCGGCCAAGTTCAACAACGTTTCCGCATAACGGAAAATCGGTGCCCAATCCAGTTTCTGTGCGGCATCCGTAAACTTCAGCAACTGATTTTTTTCGTCCTTCATCTGCACACGGGCATCATCAGCTGAATTGTAATTCGGCTTGCTCATGATACCGTTTTCCACATCTACCCACAGAATCGTATTCTTAGCGTAATAATATTCTGCCAACCCTTGCTGGGTGTTCGGGCGGTTTGTTTCCTTCATCGGCAAAGAGAATATGGTTTCATCTGTATAATAAGGAGCCTTAAACATATCTCCAAACTTCGGAGTCAGTTCGTAGCCTGTCACGAGCTTACCTGCTTTTACCGCCTCTGTCCAGTTATTCATGGACATATATACGCGCATCTTCAACATATTGGCAGCCGCCTGTGTAGCACGAGTTACAGTCGGTTCATCTGCTTTTGTTTTTACCGGCAACGCACTGATATTTTCCAAATCCGAAAGAATCTGTTCGTAAACCTCCTTCACTGTAGCACGTTTCAACGCATTGTGTTCACCGTTCTTTTCCGGAGTCAAACGTAAAGGCACTGATTTCGCATCCGGATTAATTACGTAGGGCGTAGCATACAGATTATTCAAATAGTAATAAGCAAATGCACGCACAAACTTTGCCTCCGCTTTATACTGCTCATACTTTTCTCCAGCAGTAGCTTTAGCACCTTCCAACTCATCCAAGAAAATATTGACACGGTTAATGGCAGCGTATGCCATGCTCCAGGTTACCGTATTTTCTGCGTCTGTTTTGCCCACATTAAACTTATAAGTATTGGCCAGCGTAATCAAGTTCGGGTCAGAATTCACAATATCTTCTCCACGGTTATCAAACACCAGATAGGTTTTTCCTCCCATAAAAGAATCCGACGCGTCATTTTTTATCGAACCATACAAGCCTAATACGGTTGCTTCCAAACGGTTTACATCATTATAAATATCTCCCGGCTCAATGTACAAAGGTGGTTCCTGAGCTAAGAAACTGCTGCTGCAACTACTTAACGTAGCTCCAGCCATCAATATAGCATATACAATATATTTTTTCATTCGAATCTGCTTTTAAAATTCAACAATTAAAACGCCAAGTTTACACCAAATGTGTATGTACGCGCCTGTGGCAAGGTATTTTTATCCGTACCCGGAGCCAAAGTAGCATTGGTCGTATTCGACATCACCTCCGGATCCATACCCGAATAGCCCGTAATTACGAACAAGTTCTGCACCTGTGCATATACGCGCAACTTGCTGATACCGATGGCACTCGCCCAGTTCTTCGTATTGAAGGTATAACCCAATGAGATATTCTTCAAACGCAAATAGTCACCTTTTTCCACCCACTCGCTGATAGGCATGGCCGAACCATTAGAATAGTTATCGCCATACACTGGTTTCGGGAACATGGCATTCTTTCTTTCCGGAGTCCAGTAATTCTGAAGTACCTCCTTCGAGTTATTCCAGTAACGCATGTCACTTACCGTCGCCTTCGTACCATTATAAATATAGTTTCCACCTGAGAACTGGAAGAACAAAGACAAGTCAAAGTTCTTGTAAGAGAAGTTATTACTCCATCCACCATACCATGTTGGCAGTGTATTTCCGCAAATCACCGGTTTCAAGCTACCCTCATAAGGCGTACCATCCTCAAGCATCCATTTTGCTTTCGAGGCATGATTATACAGCACACGTTCTCCATTCTCTCCATAGAACACACGGAACCCGGTTTCCGGATCTACACCACCTGTCGGTGTCAGATACAACTGACCGATAGACTTGCCAGGTACTGTGATATTTGTAATTTCCAATCCAGTGGCATCACCTTTGATAATATTATCCAAACCATTAGCCAGAGATACAACCTTATTACGAGTAGTCGTAATATTAAAACTTGTATTCCATTTGAATGCACCGTCACGTAAAATATCCGCAGAAATCGTCAACTCAATACCTGAGTTTGTCATCTTTCCAGCATTGGTTGTCAGGATATTTCCAGGAAGACCTTTCGAAGGAGCCTGTGGCACATCCAGAATCAAGTCTGAAGATTTCGTATAGAAATAATCAAAATCAATATCGATACGATCAAGCACACGTGCACTGAAACCAACGTCATACTTTTCTGAAGATTCCCATTTCAGATTCGGGTCGGCAATCTTACTCAGACGATAACTTCCCAAAGAGCCATAATAATAAGGAGAATAATACGAACGTGAAGCATAGTCATCAATATTCGTATTACCTACCACACCATAGCTACCCTTGATTTTAAAGTCTTCAACCACATGCTTGAGCGGTTCAAAGAAAGCTTCTTCCGACACACGCCATGCCGCTGAAACACCTCCAAAGTTACCCCAGCGATTGTCCTTGCTCAATGCAGAAAGGCCATCACGACGGAAATTGATAGAGAACATGTATTTCGATGCAAAGTCATAGTTGATACGTCCAAAATACGAAACCATAGAACTCTTGGAAATACTACCCGAAGCTGTGGCATTGGCAAAAGTTCCCTGGAAGTTCGTAAACTTATCATCCTGCAATTCTGTACGAGAAGCATCCCATTCATTGTAGCTGCTTTCAGTAGCTTCCATACCCACCAGGAAATTGAAATGATGACGATTAGCCGTAAAATCATACGTTGCCGTATTCGTCCAAGTCCAAATACTGCTATGCACTGCCGCATTGAACGCATACCCGCCTTTATTTACTCCATCTCCATGATTAGGTGACCAGAAGCGAGAGTTTTCGATACGTGCATCGTCAATATTATACTGGGTTTTCAATGTAAGACCTTTCACAGGAGTAACTTCTGCAAAGAAACTGCTCAAAATACGGTTTACATCCACATTAGTCTTGTTACCCAACTCCACCAATGCCACCGGATTCGAAAATGTATTCATTACCGCATTCGGTCCATAACCTAACACACCTAACGAATGATCATAAAAACCTTTGCCATTTTCATCATAGATAGGCATATTCGGAGAGTTAGCCAGCGCCATACGCGGGAAACCACCTACTGCAAAGTTTGAACCGTTACGTGCCGCATCCACCTGCGATGTAGAACTTACGTTCACGCTCGAGTTCATACCAATCTTCAGCCAGTCTGTTACGTTAGCCACAATGTTAGCCTTACCGCCCAGACGTTTATAATTATCGCCCACTACAATACCTTTCTGCGTATTGTAATTAGCCGACATATAATATTTCACTTTTTCCGTTCCACCACTTACGGCTACAGTCTGGTCTTGTGTAAACCCATTCTGAAAAATAGCATCTGCCCAGTTAGAGTCTACTCCCGGCATCAAGTTAAATGCCTTATCACCATAAGCAGGATTAGCGATGAATGTCTTATCCATAGCAGCCAGTTCAGCCGCTACATCTGTTCCGTATGCATTACGAACCGCCATGTTCTTGAAGTCTACATACTCCTGTGCATTCATCATATCAATGAACTTCGTCCGGTTGGAGAAACCGACAGAGGCATCATACGTTACTTTTGCTTTTCCGCTGCTTCCCTGCTTGGTAGTAATCAGCACGACCCCGTTTGCCGCACGTGAACCATACAAAGCTGCTGCCGCCGCATCCTTCAACACGTCAATAGAAAGAATATCGGCCGGATTAATGTCAGCCAAAGCATTGGCATTACCCAATCCTCCGCCCAAATCACCCGACTGAATCGGCATTCCATCCACTACGTACAAAGGAGAAGTACCCGAAGTAATAGAGTTTACACCACGAATATGTACCACAGGAGCCTGACCTACTCCTCCTGAGGGAGTCGTTACATTCAAACCAGAGGCACGTCCCTGCATCATCTGGTCCAAACTTGTATTAGGCACATCCTTTAACGCATCGTTGCGGATTGAAGCTACTGAAGCTGTCACCGTACGTGCGCTCTGCGTACCATACGCCACAACCACCACTTCTTCCAAAGCCTGTGCATCCGATTTCAACACAACATTCACCACCGGTTTTACAGCCACTTCCTGGCTCTGCAAACCGATAAAAGAAACCACTAAAGTTTTTGCCGAAGCCGGCACACCAGAAATTGTAAAGTTTCCATCAATGTCGGTCACTGTCCCTACAGTAGTACCTTTTACCAACACCGATGCGCCCACCACCGGCAATCCGTCTTCTTCCGACATCACATTACCGGTTACTTGAGAAACTTGGGCGTTTGACAGACCAATCCCTATCAGAAGAATGGCCATGAACAACGTCATTCTTTGTTTCATAAAATCTCTCTTTTAATTTAGTTAAGTTAGTCTAATACATTTATCACAAACGGGGCGCGAATGTAAGAAAATAAAGAGAAATTATAAAACAGCGGGCAATTTTACACTAAAATTTATTTATAAGGAGCAAAACGATATCAAAATAGATAAACAGATGGTTTTTAAGAACTTGCTTTCACTTCTTCAACCGCATAAAAAGTGAATACAAATAGAATAAAATTGCAATTATTTTGTATTATTAAGAAGTTCATTCTAACAAAAAGACCAGTTTTTAAGTGAATAAGACGAAAAAAAGAGGTACATCCACACAGGACATACCTCTTTTATTATTTCAGCTATAATAACGATTATTCAGCAGAAGCTTTTACGAATTTTACTTCAAATTTAGCTTTATATTGAGTATTACCTTCTACTGGTACAGTATCATCTTCTGTTGAAAGCAGATATTTTTTATCAGCTTTCTCATCAAATGCATAAAGTTCATATGTTACCTGATAAGTCACGTTGTCCGTTTTAGCCTTAGCAGTTGCTGCTTCCACGTTAATACCTACCAAGTCCATACAGATAGGATACTCCTTCTCTTCAGCAAATTTCTGAGTCATTCCTGTAGCCAATTTTGTTGTATTGACTTTCAGAGAAATTTCATTATTAGCCAGGTAGTCAGTTGTTAAGAATTGAGGATTTTTATGATCCTTATCTACCACAAACTGAATGTGGTCTTTTCCAGCAGCCTTTGACTTACCAATAGTAGCAAAGAAACTAGAGATACGTACCAAAGAATTCTTAGTATAATCAGGTGATGGCTTTTCTTCGTCTACCTCAAAATCTTTTGCAATTTCTACTGCAGCCAAAGCTCCTTCTTTATCTAATGTACCAGCATATTCATCCTTCACCATTGTAGATGCCAATGAGTCACTCTTCCAAGTATAATCAATAACCATAGAATAGACTGCATCCGTATAACCAGCACCATACAAATGATCTTTCACTCCGTCTGCTACCTGCAATCCTAAAGAATACGTTTCCTGAAGCTCCACTGTACTTTGGTTAAAAGTAACAGTAATCGGGCTGCTAACCTGTTTCTCAGCATCAAACACAAACTGTTCGGCTGACAAAGAGAAAAAGTTATCATCATTAGCAGTTACTTTAACCGGTACATTTACAGCTCCAGAGAAAGAAGCTCTGTTCAACACAACTTGAAATGAGGTCTGTTCTGGTGACAACTTTACAGAAGTCGCACTACTCTTAAAGTAAGCTCCTATAGCATCCGCATCTGCTTCCGGGCTTGCCACTTCCGTATCTTCATAATCACCGCATCCTACCATCATTACAGCCGGAGTCATCAACAGTCCGAAAAAGAATTTATTTAATTTCATAATACTCTTAGTTTTTAACTTTAATCTAACTTATTATTCATCTGCAACTGGTTTCGGTAAAGTCCATGCCGGACTATCTTCTGCAGTTAATGCCTTATTAGCCTGAAGTTCAGCTTCCGGTATACGCCACAACAAGATATCGTCTGTTTTTGCAATATTAAATACACATTCTGCATTCGGGAAACCAGCTCCACGACGGTCTACTCCCTTGTTAAGACGCATTACATCGAACCAAATTACTCCTTCACCCCAAAGTTCAATACGACGCTGGAAATAAACAGCTTCCTGAGGATTAGAAGCATAGTCAGTTAAATAAGCTTGTGATCCGCTTGACAAACGGTTGTTAAGCAATTCCTTGAAATATTTTTCACCTTCAGCCCGATTTCCAGCTTCAGCGTATGCTTCTGCAGCAATCAGATACATTTCTTCAATACGCATCAATACAATATCATTGGCATTGATAGTAGTACCTACCACATCATTATAGGGACCGAATTTTACCTGAGTATAAGGCTTGTAACCCTGTTTTGCCACAAAAGCAGCTTGTTCGTCACTTAAGAAACCATCAGATTCTGCAGCGGCATCCAACCACCATTGTTTACGGATGTCAGCATCATCAATCTCCTTATATAATTTCAAACTAATCTGACGACCACCTGAATAGTTTGCATATCCATAGCTCAGTGATCCCATGTGAGAAGGCCAGTTACAGATACCTGTATCTACCACGTCATCTGTTTCGCTGATAATGATACCCCACATCCAGTTAGTTTCGTCCACACTCCAGAATGTCGGCTTACCCACTGCAGTACGAGAAGCAACAGCAATACCTTCACTTGTTGCCGCCTTGATAGCATTTGCCGCATCATCAGCTGCTTTAGCGTATTCATGCATTGACAGATACATACGTGCACGAAGTCCGTATGCTACTGACAGACTGATATAACGTTTGTCAGCACGTTTTACTCTTCCTTTTTCTGCATTAGTCAGCAAATCAATAGCATTGTTCAAATCTGATTCAATCTGTGTATACACGTCTTTTACAGACGAACGCTTGCAACCATTCACAGAAGCATCTTCCGAGTTCTTTTCTGTAATCAGGGGTACACAAGGCTTATCTTCATTACCTTTATAGTTAAACTGATACAGCTGTGCCATTACCCAATAAGAGAATGCACGTGCAGCCAGTCCCTGTCCCAGATAGAACTGTTCATTGGCATCTTCTGTTTTTTCGTCAATGCTTCCTACTACATTATTGGCAGCAAAAACGATAGAATACAAGTCATTCCATACCATTTGTCCTTCCAAGGAAGTATTTTCACGATCTTCAAATGTCAAGTCATATCCAGTCCAGTTATAACCGTTAATATCACTTACTACGTCTTCTGTATTAGAATCCAGACACAACATGACAGTAGGATAACCAATATCGTTATGACGTTCAGCTCCCAATGCACTTGAGTTAGGGAAAGCCTGGTTGAAAGTAGAGAAAATCGCATTAACTTTTGCCACTCCACGTTCAGGATTCAGTGTAGAAACGGTCTCCTTCTGAGAGTCTGTCACGATTCCTCCATCGGGCAATGTATCCATATCCTGGCAAGCAGTCACAGCCAGTGAAGATACAAGCAATGAAGCAAAAATATATTTTGTTTTCATATCTGTTTCTTATTTATATTTTAATTAAAATGTAAGGCTGATACCTCCAGAAATTGTACGGATAGCAGTATAAAGTGATGTAGTAGCACTTGTATAGCTCTGACGTGGGTCAAGACCCTTACGTGCAGAAAGCAATCCTACATTGTCAGCTGTGAAATATACACGCAGTTTTTCCAGCATCATCTTGCGAACCAAGTTAGACGGAAGTGTATAACCAATAGTGATATTGTTTACACTCAGGTAATTAGAACTTGTAAGCCAGCGAGTTGAAGTAGAATTTGTATACTTATCCTGCGCATTCAGACGAGGTACATCCGTATATTTATTTTCCGGAGTCCATGCATTGTAAATATCCTTGTGCCAGTTCTGTCCGTCACCTTTTCCAGCCATCATGAAACGATAACCTGAGTCATAAATCTGACCACCCAACTGATAAGACAACTGAATAGAAGCATCAAAACCGTAAACCTGTACAGAAGTACCCAAACCACCGTATACCTTCGGCATCAAGTTGTCTGTGGCTACCTTGTTTGTAGTCTGAGCTAATGCATAATTGTCTGTTTTATACAACTCACCCTTGTCATTTTTCGCCCAATACTGAGCCAAACCTGTTTCAGGGTCTACACCCGCATAATCAACCAAATACATACGGTACATTGATTCACCTTCTTCGTAAATGTAGTTTCCATCAATCAACTGACCATCCAAATCCGGATGCAGCTTGTTGATTTTATTCTTGATGAAAGTGGCATTCAAGTTCACATCCCAAGTAAAGTTCTTCTGGTTGAAAATCAAGTAAGTCAAATCCAATTCAAAACCAGAGTTAGTCATAGAACCTACGTTCATCGGAATAGAAGTATAACCCACACTTCCGGCAACCGGTTTGTTGTAAAGCATATCGCTTGACTTACGACCGAAGTATTCAGCCGATCCGTTCAAACGGTTATTGAACAAAGCAAAATCAACACCCACGTTATATGAAGTTGAAGTTTCCCAAGTCAAATCCCGATTACCTTTTGCAATCATCGTACCGTCAGAGAACACACCGTCTGCACCTGTCATGTTATACTGGTCCATCCATGGATAATAGTTCTTGCTTGTACCACCCACGGTATATTCACCAGCGAACAAGATATCATCGTTACCCTGCTGACCGAAAGAAGCCTTCAATTTCAACATGTTAATCCAAGTGATATCCTTCATGAAGTCTTCACGTGTAATCATCCAAGCCACACTTGCAGCCCAGAAGTCACCCCAACGATTTTCAGGAGCAAAACGAGAAGAAGCATCACGACGGTAAGAAACGTTACCAAAATATTTGTCATCATAGGAGTAGTTTACACGACCGAAGAAGCCTTCAGTAGCATAAGTCAACTTCATACCACTGGCAGTCTTCTTATCAATTGTATTGCTGATATAGAAGCTTTCCGGGTCATACAGATTCTGACCAGAACCAGTCAATTCTGTATATTGGTATGAATAACCATCATAACCGGCAGTAATATCAAAATGATGTACATCTTTTACTGCAAACTGATAGTTAGCTACATATTGCTGGTCAAAACCGAAAGTACGCATAGCAGCCTGATAAGCATTACCTCCATAAGAAGCACTCTGACCCATATATGCGTTACCCAAATTATTGTAACGTGTATTGTCGATATTCATACCAAAGCGTGCGCTGATAGTCAGACCTTTAATCGGAGTTAATTCTGCAAACCAGTTTGCATTCAGCACGTCAGCCAAAAATTCAGTCTTATTATAAATAAGGTCACCTGCCGGGTTGGCAATAGACATAAACGCACGTGATGAAGGAGTACTTACACCATCACCATAATCATACACCTTACGACCGTTCAGTGTCATAATCTGCTTGTCAGCTCCACGTACATACATCGGATAAACCGGAGCAATGTTATTGGCAATATAGAAAGCATTACCAGAAGATGACGTTTTATCCTGATCGCCCGGATAGTTACTCTTTGAATTTACATAGTTCATGTTGGCACCCACTTTCAACCAGTCTGTCACCTTGTAGTCACCTTTCAAACGACCGCTGAAGCGAGTCAAGCCAGAACCTTCAATTACACCCTGATCATCCAAATAACCGAAAGCCATGTAGAAAGTAGACTTATCGTTACCACCAGATACATTCAAGTTATATTCCTGGCGAAGAGCTGTTCTAAATGTTTCATCAGCCCAGTTGTCCGGAGTGTAATAGTAACCATATTTATCTGTATAACCCAATGTTGCATTCGGATTCAGCAAACCATTGCTACCAATCAGCAACTGACCTTCAGGTACAGTATAAATCTGGTAACCCACACCACCATTTCCAGCAGAAAGCAAAGTATTGTTTGCAGCTACATTGGCAGCCTGCGGAGCCATGCCATTAGTCTGTACATAACCATTATAAATAGCTTCATAAGCCTTTTCCAGATAGTTCTTTGAGCTAGTTAATACATCGTAGTTCTTTACGCCACGAGAGTTGGCACCCCATTTTGCATCGAAATTTACACGAGCCTTACCAGAAGTACCTTTCTTTGTAGTAATCATGATGATACCGTTCGCACCACGCGCACCATACAATGCTGTAGAAGCAGCATCCTTCAATACAGTCATTGATTCAATATCTGCAGAGTTAATAGAAGACAAGTCTCCATCATAAGGTACACCATCTACTACATACAGCGGGTCAGTTCCTGCATTGATTGAGCCGACACCACGGATACGTACTTTTGCATCTTCACCCGGCTGACCGTTATTACTCAAAATCTGCACACCTGCTACAGCTCCAGCTAACGCATTTGATACGTTTGATACCTGACGTTTCTCAATCTTATCAGCTTTCATCACTGCTGCAGAACCTGTAAATGACCCTTTAGTAGAAGTACCATACGCAGTTACCACAACTTCGTCAAGTACCTCAGCATCAGACTTCAACACCACTTTTACGTTCGGCTTAATCTTCACTTCCTGCGACTGCATTCCGATGAAAGAAATGACCAAAGTTCCGGCGGAACTTGGCACGTTAGTCAACGTAAAATTACCATCAATGTCGGTAACAGTACCTACTGTAGTACCTTTTACCAATACTGATGCGCCCACTACAGGTAAACCATCCTCTTCAGAAGTAACATTACCTGTTACCTTTGAGATTTGAGCGTTTACCAGACCGATACCTATCATCAGGCAGGTCATTAACAGCATCAATTTTCTTTTCATAAAAATCTCTCTTAAAGTTTAACTTTACATTAATAAAAATTCATTCACTCTAACAAGACGCAAAAGTAGTAATATCTTTTTAAATATTTATACCATTTTCAATAAAAATCCCCCAAAAGGTTGCTTTTTAACACTTATAGTCGCCACTTTCATGCAAAAGTATGTTTTTATAAAGTAAATGATATGCATTTCTTGTATATGAACTCTATCATAGAATCAAAATATGAATCCTTTTTTGCAGACACTTGTTACTTTTAATTTGGTTAAAATAGATACTATATAAGTAATAAACTTCTTCTTATTGCATATTATCTGCATATTTTCTTAAAAACAACATAGTATGAACAAGATTTATTTCAGATTGGTCTATAATCGTAAAAAGAAGTTAAACAAGTCAGGTAAAGCTCTTATTCAAGTGGAAGCTTACAGAAATCGTAAAAAGGTTTACATTTCGACAGGAATATATGTCAATCCACAACAATGGGATAACCATCATAGTAGAATTATCCAACATCCGCATTCTGAAGAATTAAACCGGATGTTAGAAGAATTTATTTTACAACTGCAATGGGAGGAATTGAAATCATGGAAACGCGGTATTTATATCAACTTGTCTGATTTTAAAACTCTCAACCATCAAAATAATACTGAGAAAATGACATTTTTACTCTTTGGTAGAAATTGGGTAGAACACTCATTGCGTAAAGATACTACCAAAAAAAATCTTTTAACAACTTTGGATTTACTCAATCACTTTCGTCCCTCTATTGAATTTGAAGATATAACCTATACATTTCTTCTTGATTTTGAAGATTTCATGAGGCAAAGAATGTATGAAACAAACACAATCGCCAAGCACATGAGACAATTAAGAACTTTTGTTAACGAAGCTATCAAAAGAGGATATATTCAGCCAGATGATTATCCGTTTAGAAAATACCAAATAAAAACGACTCAAAGTAAACATAGTTTTTTACTACCTGAAGAAATAAGGAAGCTAGAAAAGCTGGAGCTTTCATCGTGCCCAAAATCATTAATACATAGTTTGAAAGCATTTTTATTTTGTTGTTACGCGGGGATTCGATATTCAGACTTTGTACTTCTTAATGAAAGTAATATTGTTACGATAAAAGGAGAGAAATGGCTTATATTTAAAACTGTCAAGACAGATACAAAAGTCAGCATACCATTATATCTTCTCTTTCAGGGGAAAGCCCTCCGATTATTGCAAGAATATCATCAGAATTTAAGTGATTTTTTTCATATAAAATCGAATTCTTCCGTAAATAAAGATTTAAAAAAAATCGGTGTGTTAGCCAAGATAGAAAAACACTTTTCATTTCATACAGCCCGGCATACTAATGCTACCCTTTTGATTTATAATGGTGCACAAATAACTACAGTCCAGAAATTATTAGGTCATCAAAGTGTGAAGACTACTCAAGGATACAGTGATATTTTTTCAGGAACGATTGTGAAAGACTTGAAGAAATGTAAGTTTTAATTTCTGTCTGGCTTGTCGACTTTTTATAAAGTAATCATAGCGGCAGTAATTTTTCTTTACACCTTTATATAAAAAGGTGAATGTCTCAAAGAATTCTCTGTTTCACACTGTGGGATACAAAAACCACAGTGTGGGATATATATTTCACAGTGTGGGATACAAATCCTGCACTGTGAAACAGAGAATATATCAAGGCGTTCCAGAAAATACGCCAGAAGATATAAAAGAATATACAGTTGTTTCCTGAAAGATGTCACCTGGATAGCCAAAGAATCAATAGAATGTTCATTCTATATTTCCTTCAATAAATGCCAGGCTGGAAACTTGGTATTTGCCGGGTAGAAAATTTCTTTAATAATACACCTATAAGTCGTTTAATGTAACATGTTTTCCACAAAATATTTTTATATATAATATAAACAAATGATTATCAAGATGTTATAACAACATGTAGTTCCGCCGGAACTTTGGTCATCTCCTTCATCGGAATGCAGTCGCAGGAAGTGAAGATCAAGCCGAACGTGAAAGTGGTGATGAAGTCGGATGCGGAGCAGCTGGATGAAGTGATGGTTGTGGCGTATGGTACTGCTAAGAAATCATCATTTACCGGTTCTGCCACATCAATCAAGGCAGACCAAATCACTTCAGGGTCTAAAGAATCTTTGGATAAGGCTTTTTCCGGGAAAATGGCCGGAGTACGAGTTGCATCTGCTACAGGTGACCCGGGTTCTGTTGGAAAGGTTAATATTCGTGGTGTCGGTTCTATCAATGGTTCGACAGCTCCATTATATGTGATTGATGGTGTTGTCATGAAATCAGATGAGGATATGAGTTATTACGGCAAATCACAAAGTATTCTTAGTACATTGAATCCAGAAGACATTGAGTCTATGACGGTATTGAATGATGCGGCAGGCGCCGCATTTTAACGGTCCCCTGCGGGCCACGGCTTTCACAAA
>OAUN01000512.1_pt1 | contig 13525 bp, 8 predicted proteins | sample 1495101 | NCBI WGS metagenome assembly OAUN01 (sample SAMEA2580000, study PRJEB22360) | human gut metagenome | biome: human gut; feature: human-associated habitat; material: faeces | place: Denmark | collected 2008/2010 | reverse complement strand
CGACCAGGAGCGGGGGGCAGGCAACCGGGGGGGAGCGCGGAAAGCCGATGGAGCCAACACCGGTGAAGTTGTTGTTCAGCGAGGCCGGGCCGTCGGCGTCGGTCAGCTGGATCTTGCCGACGGACTTCACAGCCGGAGTGCCGTAACCACCATTGGCGATCAGGTTGTCCATATCGTCGAAGGTGAGCTGGTCGAGCAGCTTGTCCCAATCGGCGTCGTCATAATCCTTGCCATACATCTGGTACAGCTTCAGGCCATTCTTGGCACCGATGGTCGGCATCTCGTCCGAATCGTTGTCATACTTCTTCGGATCGTAGTTGCTGTTGTTGGTGAATTCGGCCTTGGCTTCGTCGCTCATCGAGAAGTTGGTCGGAGCGGCGGTGGCCTTGGCATAGTTCGCGAAGTGGCCCGCACGAGACAGGTACGTCACGTCGCCGGCGGCGTAATCGAACTCGTTGGTGGCGGCCACGGCATCGCCGTTATGGGTGTTCGAGTCGGAATTGTAGGTGACGGTGTCCTTCACGGTGACCTTCTGATGGTCGATCACGTGGTGCGAATCGGACTGGATGGAGATGTCGTAATCGCCCTGCTCCAGCACGTACGCCTTAGCGTCCTTCTGGTCGTAGGAGGCCATGTCGTCATCGTCGAACTCGATCTTCACGGTCTGGGAAGCGCCCGGCTCGAGCTTCTTGGTCTTTTCGAACGCAACCAGGTTCTTGGATGCCTTCTCGATGCCGCCATCGGTGTACGGCGGGTTGTAGTAGACCTCGACCACGTCCTTGCCGGCCTTATCGCCGGTGTTGGTGACGGTCACATCGAACGAGATCTTGCCGTTCTTGTAGGAGACCTTGCCCATCTCCTGCTTGAACGTCGTGTAGGACAGGCCGTAACCGAACGGGAACATGACGGTGTCGTCGTAGTTGATCAGACCTTCGTCGGCGGCGGTCTCATAGAACTTGTAGCCAACGTAGATGCCTTCGACGTAGTTGACGAACGTCGGGGTCACCGTGACCTTGTCGCCACTAAAGCCCATGTAGGAAGCAGCGAGATCATCCGCATTGTCGTAAGTGAACTTGCCGTTCGTGCCGACGGACGAAGCGTTGCCGGCGGCAGTGCCATCGGTGTTGTTGAACACAGCGGTCTTGGTCAGGTCCTTCACGAACGTGTCGGAGGTCTTGCCGGACGGATTCACATCGCCGGCGAGCACCTCACCCAGTGCGGAGAAGCCGGTCTGGCCGGCCGGCGGGCACCACAGCACGGACTTGATCTGCGGATACTGGGACAGGAAGTCGAACTGGAACGCGTTGGCGCCGTTGTAGACGAGCGTCACCTTCTTGAAGTTCTTGGTGACCAGGTCGATCATGTCGCGCTCGGTCTGGGACAGCTGCAGGAAGTGCTCGCCATCCTTGAAATCTTCGTAGTCCTTGGAATTGTTGTTGTAGGTGATGCCCTTCGCCTTCATGTTCGTCGGCAGGTCAGCGCCTTCGCCGCCGACGCGGGTGATGGTGATGACGGCTTCGTCGGAGAAGTCCTTGGCGTCGGAGATCAGCTTGTCGGAATACTGCTTGGCCGGAACCTCAGGCAGGGTCCAATCCTGCGACCACATAGCCACCATCGGGCGGTCCTTGCGGTAGTCGGTGTACAGCTTGGTCAGCTCGGAATTGGTTTCGATGCCGGCCTGCTTCATGCCGTCAAGCATGGAAACGGTCTCGTACTGGTCGGACATGGAGCCGGAGCCGGTGCCGCCGTAAACCGGGTTGGTGGAGCCCCAACCGAACACGTTGACCTTCTTGTTGGACAGCGGCAGGTTGGAATCGTCGTTCTTCAGCATGGTGATGGCTTCCGACTGCACTTCCTTGGCCAGCTCGTTGGCTTTGGAAACGGTGGTGTCGGACAGCATGTACTTGGTGGTGGTCGCGTTGTTGAGCAGCGTGGAAAGCGGACCGGTCAGCATCATGGACACGGCCACGACGATGCCGACGAGCGCCACCAGCCAGGATTCGGAATGGACGATCTTACGGGTCGCCACGTCCTTGACCGTCTTCTTGTTGACGGCAAAAGTGATAATCAGCGCGAGCGCGAACAGCACGCCAATCGCAATAAGGTACGGCGTCAATGAGCCGATGACGTTCATAACGTCAGCCATGTTGATTTGCAGCATGGTCTGCCTCCTCCTTGATTCTCATAACCAAACGACACGTAGGCTCCGATGCCTTTATCGGAACCGCGAAACCATTCAACACTGCCCCGCATCTCATGGTTTCGGTGAAGTGGCTGCAGATGCGTGCGGCAAGTGAAGACACTTCTTCATGTCGATGATTCGATTTCATCAGACTTCAACGTGCGGCACATGGCGTTTTCCCCAGCCTGTCAATTCGCGTGCATAATCTGCACGCCAAGTACGATGGAAGTATGAGCGACTTAAGCGCATTGAATCTGGAAGCAGGCAGCCTGGTTGGCGGCTACACGTTGATTTCCCGGCTTGGTTCGGGTGCCATGGGCTCGGTATGGCGTGTGCGGGACGATGGCGGCCATCAATATGCGATGAAGATTTTGCGCGATTCCCTCTCCGACGACGATTCCCCGCAGCAGCGCGACGAGTTGACCGCACGCGAGCGCCTGCGCAGGGAGGCGATGGCGTTGCAGAAGGTGCGGCATCCGGGCGTGTGCGGCATTGTGGATATGGAACTTGACGACGCGTTGGCTTTTATTGTGACCGAGTTGATCGAAGGCAAGAATCTGCGTGAGGATGTGCGCGTCAATGGCCGATATGTGGGCGACGATTTGGAACGGCTGGCACGCAAGCTGATTGAGGCGGTGCGTGCCGTGCATGCGGCCGGCATCGTGCACCGCGATATCAAGCCGACGAATGTGATGGTGTCGAGCACCGGCCCGGTATTGGTGGATTTCGGCATCGCTATGGGCGAAGGCGAAAGCCATGTGACGCGTACCGGTCTGGTGATGGGCACGCCGGGGTTCATCGCGCCGGAAATCATTGATGGCGCGGAATCGGATGAAATGACCGATTGGTGGTCGGTGGCGAGCGTATTGGCGTTCGCCGCTACGGGTGAGCCGGTGTTCGGCACGAAGCCGATGATGACCGTGTTGGAACGCGCCGCGGCCGGCAGCGCCAATCTTGCGGGACTTCCCGCGGGCACGATGGCCGCGTTCCGTTCGGCGCTCAATCCGGATCGGACGAAGCGGTGCACGCCGGACGATTTGCTGCAGGCGATCGCCGTGGATGCGTTGAATCCGCAGGCGTGGGTTGCGGCCGACAATGGTGGCGCAGCGGATGGCGATACGGAGGCGATGCCCCCTTTTGTTGAATCGCCCGACAATCCGCGCACGTTGTGGCGATTGCAGGACGACATAACCGGCGAAAACGCCATCGGCACGCGCACGATGCCAAGGCTCAGCGAAGCAACGCAGGCGATCGGGCAGCCCGATGTGAGCGCAACTCAAGTAATCGGGAAACAAGTGACCAGCCAATCCGACGCGAGCGCAACGCAGGTGATCGCACCTGTTGACGATGCCGAGACCAGCGTGCTTTCCGACGCACTTCCCAACGTGGGCAGCACGCGGGCGATGCCGACAGGCACGCAGGTAATGCCGCAATCCATGCCGTCAACACAAATGCTGCCGGCCCAGAACGCATGGAATCCAGCGGAAGCGCCGACGCAAGTCGACCCGACCATCAAACCCGCGTTGCAACGCATCGCCATGCGGCAGCCACCGTCCGTCATACCGCAGGCCACGGTGGCCGCGGCGCAGCAATCGCCCGCAATGTCATTCCCGCCGGTACCCGGTATGGATGGGCCGAACGTTGCGGAAGCACCCAATCCCGCCGATGTGAAGCGTGGCGCGATGTTGGGCCGGGGCATGCTCCCCTGCGCGCTGATGGCGATTCCCGTGGCCGTCTGCGGACTGTTCTCACTGTGGACGGCGATGGCAGCCGCGTTGCTGTTCGCCTGTGCGCTGGCCACTATCGGATTCAACACGGAGGCGCAGCTCGAGCGCGAAGGCAAACGTGGCGGCGAGAAGAAAAGTTCCGACTGGCTGCTGCGATTGGCGGGACTGCCCTGGCACATCGTGAAGGGCTTCGGCGTCGCCATCGTGCGGACGCTGATCATGTTGGCCGTGGCCGCGCTGGGTTTGTCGCTCACCACGGTCGTGCTGCAGCTTCCGTATGCCGTGATGGATACGTGGATATTTGGATTGACGATTCCGATGCCGACGCTGCTTGGCGGTCCGCTTTCCGAAAGCGGGCTGGCGCAGGCTGCGTTCTGCGCGATCGGCTGGCTTGTGGCCGCTCCGGGCGCGATCGTACTGCGATTGGGCGGCGGCGCACTGCGTAAACAGCCGTATCTGCGCCACTTGAGCGAGCTGCCGACGCAATCGCAAGGCAATACGGAATTCCCGGCGAATCGATAGCAAGGCATCGCTAGTATGGTGCCCAGCATAACAACGTGAGGTCGAAAGGAATATCGATGGCCCAGAACAGCAAGGATGCGCAGAAGCGTACCAGCCGCGCCGAGCGTAGGGCCGCTGAGGCCGCAGCGATGAAGGCGCGCGCCGAGCAGATGGAGAAGGAACGCAAGCAGCAGACGATCATCGGCGGCATCGTGGTGGCGGTGCTGGTGATTCTGGTGGCGATCGGCGCGTTCACCGTGTACCACAACATGCATAAGAAGGCCGAAACGAAGGCTTCCACCGAAACCGTGCAGGAAGCGTACACGGCGTTGCAGAAAGTGAAGAACACTCCGAAGCTCGTCGATAAGAAGGGCGGCCTGCTGATTTCCAAGAACGGCTACGGCAAGGCTGTGGAGGGCGCGCCGACCGTCGAGCTCTACATGGATTTCCTGTGCCCGGGCTGCGGCAACCTGCACCGCCAGTTGGACGCCGACCTGCAGAAGATGGTCGATGCCGGCCAGATCAATCTGGACCTGCATTTCATGGCGTTCATGGACCGTTGGTCCACCGACGAGTATTCCAGTCGCGCGGCGAACGCGGCCATCTACCTGGCCGAGCATGACAGCGACCCGAACCATCTGATCTCCTTCCTGGAGAAGGTCTACGCCGAGGATTTCCAGCCGGAGGAAGGCTCCGCATACAAGTCGGTGAGCGACGCCAAGATCAAGGAGCAGATGATCGCCGCGGGTGTTTCCAAGGATGTTGCGGACAAGGCGTTTGGCCGCGATTATCAGGAATGGCTTGATGCGATCGACACTTACACGCCGAAGCGTTCCGAACTGTGGCATCAGTCCGGCAGCTACAAGGGCAGCATGACCACGCCGACCGTGATCATCAACGGCAAGTATTGGGATATGGACCAGCTGACCACCGCCCAGACGACGGTTAAGGACGGTCTGTTGGAATCGATCGGCCTGAAGGACAGCGAAGTCGGCGTTGCCGGCAAGATGCCGTCCATCGGAGCCAAGAAGGGGCCGATTTCCGTCACCACGGGCGAATAACCCCTTACGGGCAGCCGGCGCGTCTCAACCCGCAATGCTAAGTTGACTGCGGTGGAAGCGCTGGTTATGCTATTCATCGTTCCTCTGTTGTTTTCATAGCAAAAGAGGACATGCCTCCTTAGCTCAGATGGCCAGAGCGGCCGCCTTGTAAGCGGCAGGTCGTCGGTTCGATCCCGACAGGAGGCTCGAACCCGTATGACGGGCTTGGACCTCTTACCATGGGTAAGTGCTCCAGAAGTCTTCCCCCAACTTGAGACTTCTGGCAAAGCGGACGAGACGTCCCCAACCTGTCTCGTCCGACCGGGGGCAGGACATCCCCTTCTCTCCTGCCCCCTTTTTATTTTTCGCTTTTCGCACCTGCTTTCAAAAATGTGGCGGTATGGATAAAACCATCGGAAAGCACGGCGACCGTTCCAGCTGAGCCGTTACAATAACGGCGTTGTAGGCAGCGCTGAAAAGAGGATAAATGACGAGAAGGTGGACCCCTCGGAGATTCGTGACGCTTCGTCGTGTCCGCGTCATGGCATGCGTGGCCTCATTGACTTTGACTTCGGCGTTGGCGTTTGGTGTGGGCGCGCGCAAATCCGTGGCGTTGACCGTCAATGGGGAGACCACCACGGTGACCACATATGCGATGAGCGTGGACCGTCTGCTGCAGGAGCAGGGCGTGAAAGTCAAAACGCACGACCTGGTGGAATCGACCAGCCCGACCAGCATGCTGAAGAACCATGATGTGGTGAACGTGCAGAGCGCATACCAGACCACCATCACCATCGACGGCCAGGAAGTGCCGTTCTGGACGGTCGCGTCCAGCGCCGAGCAGTTGCTGGACTTCTTCAACCAAAACGAAACCGAAGCGGCGAAAATCACCGTCAATATCAGCAACGTCTACAACAAGCTCACCGGCGGTCTCATCATCAACCAGAAGGGGCCCGTCACCGTCATCGCGGACGGGAAAAGCTCGGTGGCGCCGAACGGCAAGCTGCCCGCTGCCTCCATTCTTGACGCCAAAGGCATCACGTTGGGCAAGGAGGATCGCGTCAGTGTCGAAAAGGACGGCAAGACGACCATTCTGCGCGTCCGCCGCGTGACGCATGGTGAGGAGACCCGCACGAAGGAAGTGCCGTTCGGCACGCAGACCATCATCGACCCGAACCTGCAGCCGGGCGAAGTCACGGTACGGCAGGAAGGCGAAAACGGCGAAATCCAGCAGACGTACGCCGTCACCTACGTGGATGGCGTGAAGGAAAGCGAGACGCTGACCGAAGAGAAGACCACGAAAATCGCCATCGACAAAGTCATTGCGGTCGGACCGGAAAAAACTACGGACGATACCGACAAATCCGACAAATCCGACAACAGCGGCAACGGCAACAGCAACGGCGATAACGGCGATTCCGGCAAGACGGACGACGGCAAGAACGATTCGGGTAAGAACGACTCGAATAAGTCCGATTCGAATAAGTCCGATTCCGACAAAACCGATTCGAACAAGTCGGATTCCTCGGATAAGAACAATTCGAACAACAACTCGAATAACAATTCCAACAACACCGAGAAGGACGATCCGGCACCGACCCCCACACCAACCCCTGCACCGCAGCCGACTCCCGCACCCCAGCCCAAACCGCAGCCCACGCCGCAGCCGAGCAATCCTTCCGCAGGCTGCCGCTTGTACCATCCTTCCGCGGCACAGGCACAGGCCTACGCTTCCGGCGCGGCGGCGCAGCGCGGCTGGACCGGCCAGAACTGGACGGATCTGGTCAAACTCTGGAATCGCGAATCCGGATGGAGCTGGAGCGCGGAAAACGTGTATTCGGGCGCATACGGTATTCCACAAGCGTTGCCGGGCAGCCAAATGGCCACGTTCGGCGCGAATTGGAAGGACGATGCCGCCGTGCAGATCGACTGGGGTCTGAGCTACATCGCACAGCGGTACGGCAGCCCGTCCGCGGCGTGGCAGCACTCCGAACAGACCGGATGGTACTGATCCGGCTAATCGCCAACGATTTTCGTACCGGCATGAACGGATAATGAGGGAATGACAGAAGAGGGAATGACGGAAAACGTGAACGAGCATACGCAGGGCCATTTGCTGGGGGCGGCCGACATCCGACGCATCGCCGCCGACGCGGGTATCAGCCCGACGAAGAAATTCGGGCAGAATTTCGTGATTGATCCGGGAACCGTGCGTCGCATCGTGCGCGAGGCCGGCGTGACCGCCGACGACCATGTGCTGGAAGTCGGTCCCGGACTGGGTTCGCTGACGCTGGCGATTCTGGAAACCGGCGCCACGATGACGGCTGGGGAAATCGACCCGCCGGTCGCCGAACGCCTGCCGAAAACCATCGCCGAATTCATGCCGGACGCCGTGGACCGCTTCCGTGTGGTCAACCGCGACGCACTTACCGTCAATCCGGAGAATCTGCCCGATTTCAAGGATGACGATTCCTTCACGCTGGTGGCCAATCTGCCGTACAACGTGGCCACGCCGATTCTGCTCACCCTGTTGGAACGTTTCGACAATCTGGGCACCTTCCTGGTGATGGTGCAGAAGGAAGTGGCGGACCGTTTGAGCGAGAAGCCCGGTTCGAAGATCTACGGCACGCCGAGCGTGAAGCTCGCATGGTACGGCACCGCGGAACGCGTGGGCGTCATCGGCCGCAACGTGTTCTGGCCGGCCCCGAACGTCGATTCCGCGCTGGTGCTGTTCAAGCGCTACCCGGGCGGTCACGCCCCCGCCGCGGACAATGCGGACGGTTCCGTGGTGGATCGCGAAACCGTGTTCCGTTTGATCGACGCGGCTTTCGGGCAGCGCCGCAAGACCCTGCACGCCGCATTGAAGAAAATCGTGCCGTCCGAAGCGTTCGAGAAGGCCGGCATCGACCCGACCCGTCGTGGCGAGACGCTCACCATCGACGAATTCGTGGCGTTGGCACGCGCGTTGGATGAGGTGTTCGCGTCATGAGCACCATTGATTCGCCCGCCATCGGAACGGCCACCATCAACGCCGTGAGCGTGGACTGCCCGGCGAAAACGAATCTGACCCTGCATGTGGGCCCGTCGCATGCCGAATGGGGCGGCCGTCATGAACTCGACACCATCTATTGCGCGGTCGGCGTATACGACACCGTCACCGCCACGCGCAAAGCGCCGGGAAGCGGCTTCTCGCTGAATCTCGAGGGCGCGTATCTGGGCGACCTGGCCTCTTCCGGCAGCGATATGCGCCGCAACCATGCCGTGCTGGCATTGTTCGCCATGGCCGAAGCGAGCGGCCATGAGCCGGACGTGGCGTTGAACATCGACAAGCGCATCCCCGTCGGCGCGGGCATGGCCGGCGGTTCCGCCGATGCGGCGGCGACGATTCTGGCATTGAACACGTTGTGGGATCTCGATTGGCCGATCGAACGCCTGCAGGAAGTCGCGGCCACGCTGGGCGCGGACATGCCGTTCTGTCTGACCGGCGGTTACGCGCGCGGCACCGGTTTCGGCGAACGCATCGAACAGCTTGATGACGATGGCGATATCGTACGCGATCTTACGGAACGTGGGTTTACCGGCCATCTGCTGGTCGGCGCATACCGTGCGGAACTGCGCACGCCGGAAGTGTATGCCACATTCGATCAGATCGGTGCCGGCGATGGCGATGAGAACCACCTGCAGAAGGCGGCGGTCTCCCTGCATCCGCGTAGCGGACAGGCGATCGAGGAAGCCTTGCGTGCGGGAGCCAGCCAGGCGTTCGTCTCCGGTTCCGGCCCATCCGTCATCGCGTTCGTGCCGACGGAGGATGCGGCGGACGCCGTGCAGCGGGCATGGCAGGACAGCCGTTGCGTCGATCGCATCATCGCCACGAACGCCCCAGCCCGACCGATTGTGCATATCACCGCATGACACATATCACCGCATGACAGTAAAGTTGATGGCAATTGGTTTGTTCAAAAGGAATTCGTAAATGACCCAGGCTAACGACGAGCGCGCCGCGCGCAAAGAGTACATTCGCCGCCGTCAGAAGACGGTGTTCAGCATCGTCGGAGCCGTCATGGTGGTCGCCATGGTGGTGTCCCTGCTGTTCTTTTTCCATGTCGGAGGCCTGGGCAACGTCAAGTCGGCCGCCGTACAGCCGAACTACGGCCAGCAGGCACCGTGCCCCATCAAGGAAGCCGACGGCAGCAAGGCCAAGTATGTGGAGAATCGCAACATCACGCTGCGTGTGCTCAACGGCACGAAGTTCTCCGGCTTCGCCAAGGCGGTGAGCGACGCGTTGCAGAACCGCGAGTTCAACCCCCAGACGCCGGACAACTACACCAAGAAGGTGGATCGCACGATGATCGTCTTCGGCAAGAACGGCGTGAATCAGGCGTACACCGTGGCAAGCAATTTCACCGACGCCATGCTGGTTATGGACGACCGTCAGGACCAGCTGATCGACGTCATCGTGGGCGCCACATTCGACAATCTGCAGGATACGAAGAAGGTTCCCGCCGCAGGCAAGGCGATCACCGGCATCCAGGGCTGCGTCGCGGTGGACAAGATGACCGACCTGCCCAAGGCGCCCGAGCATGATGCGGTGAATCCGCAAAGCTGACCGCCAATCGAAATCGATATAGGCAATATGAAAAACCCGCGCTCCCCCAATCGGGAACGCGGGTTTTCGTATTCGAGCTGTTCCAAGCACACTGTTCCATGCATGCGGCGAAACCACCGCATGTCAATCGCTATTCGCTCTGCTCCTTGTACCAGCGTTCCAGCTCGGCAACGGCCACGTCACGCTCCACCGGACCGTTATCGAGGCGGTATTCCAGCATGTGCTTGTACGCCTTGCCGACCATCGGGCCTGGTTCGATGCTTAGCAGCTGCATGATCTCGTCGCCGTTGAGGTCAGGACGGATCGCGTCGAAGTCTTCCTTTTCTTTCAGGTCGCGTACACGCTGTTCCATCTCGTCCATGGCCGCCGAGAACATCATGGCCTTGCGCTTGTTCTGCGTGGTCGTATCGGCGCGCGTAAGGCGGTTCAGACGCTCGTACAGCGGGCCAGCGTCCTTGACGTAGCGGCGGACCGCGGAATCCGTCCACGGCTCCTCCACGTAGCCGTGGAAGCGCAGATGCAGGTTGACCAGCTCGCTGACGTCCTCGACCATGTGGTGGTCGAAATGCAGTGCCTTCAAACGCTTGCGCGTCATCTTCGCGCCGACGGCGTCATGACGGTGGAAGCTCACCTTGCCGCCCGCTTCGAAACGACGGGTCTTCGGCTTGCCCGTGGCGCGCCGCCGAGCCGCAACGTGTGCGTCGTGCAGCAGAGCCGCCAGACGCAGCGTCAGGTCCGGGGCCGGCACCGGACCGTCGGAACCGGTTTCGAGGGCGACGGCGCGTTCGATGACGATCATGGTGTGTTCGAACACGTCCTTATGGCGATGGTGCTCGTCGATTTCCAGCTGCAGCGCGGGAATTTCCGGCAGCACGATGTCGGCAAGACCGGAATCGACCAACGCTTCGATGCCGGCGCGCGGGCGATCGGACAGCAGCAGCTTGACCAGTTCGTCGCGCACACGTTCGGCGGAGACGATTTCGATGCGATCGACCATGTCGGACAGCGCTTCGGCGGTTTCCGGCTCGATGCGGAAGCCGAGCTGCGCCACGAAACGCACGGCGCGCATCATGCGCAACGGATCGTCGTCGAACGACTGCCGCGGATCGACGGGGGTACGCAGCACGCCTTTGGCCAAATCGTTCGCACCGCCGAACGGATCGACGAATTCGAGTTCCGGAACACGCAACGCCATCGCGTTAACGGTGAAATCACGGCGGGAAAGATCGCCTTCCAGCGTGTCGCCGTAATTGACTTCCGGCTTGCGCGAGTCGGGGTCGTACGTGTCGGAACGGTAGGTGGTCACCTCCACTTTCACCTCGGTGCCGTCCTCACGCCTGCGCATCGCGCCGAGCGTGCCGAATTTGCGGCCCATATCCCAGAAGCCATCATGCCCAAAACGGCGCAGAATATGCTCAAACTGCTCGGGACGCGCCGATGTGCAGAAATCCAAATCATGCGATTTGCGATGCAGCAGCAGGTCGCGGACAGGACCCCCGACCAGTGCCAGTTCGTAGCCTTCCGCAGCAAACATACGTCCTAATTCAATGGCCTCTGGCCACACTTCGAAGTTCACGCCATACCTTTCAGCACCACAAGTTTTTCGTTTACCAGCATACCGTTACCCCACCTGCACACAGAATTGAGTATGGTTGGAATCATGATTACGCCCGCAGACCTTGCACGCATGCTTGCCCATGCTGCGGACGACCATGCCCAAAATCCGCTGGAACCGGACGAACTGCTGTACACATCGCAGTCGGTTTCGCTGCAGCAGCTGCAACAACTACAGCAATTGCAGCAGCGCACGATCATCACGCCGAGCGCGCCTACGCCGGCGATGATGCCGCGCCGGCGCACCGCGGATGGTCCGACCACGTTCGCATCGCTTGACGCGCAGGAGCTGCCGGTGGTGCGCGAGTATTCGGCGGGCGGGCTGGTGTTCGACGACAAGGGTCGCGTGGCGATCATCGCACGTCATTCACGCAGCGGGCATTTGGAATGGTGCCTGCCGAAGGGACATATCGAAAAAGGCGAAACGCCGCAGCAGACGGCCGTGCGCGAAGTGCATGAGGAAACCGGCATTCTGGGCGAGGTGGTCGATTCCATCGCCACCATCGACTATTGGTTCACCGGTACCAGCCAACGCGTGCACAAGCTGGTGCACCACTTCGCGTTGCGGCAGATCGGCGGCGAGCTGACCGTCGAAGGCGATCCCGACCATGAGGCCGAAGACGCCATTTGGGTGGATTTTGCTGATTTGGACGATGTGCTGAGCTATCCGAACGAACGGAAGATAGCATGGTTGTACGCAAGGAAACTCAACAGACAGGCGTAATAGTGAATCAATCCGCACAACGGCACGTTTCGCGTGGCCTTCGCGCGTTATCATCCATCCTCGCCATGGTATTGACCATGGCGTTGATGTTGTTATACGCACCCACGCCATCGGCAAGGGCCATGGAATCGACCACATCGGCGGAGTCGACGGACGGTATGTTGTCCATCAACTCTTCCACGGCCGTATTGACGGACACCTCCGGATACCATCTGAACGCCACGGTGACCAACACGACCGGACAGGAGATTCCCGCGGGAACGCTGACGCTGGCCATGAACGCCTTCTACACGTTCGTTTCGCGCAACGACATCCAGGATTGGTCTGAAGGCAACGGGCGAATCCCCACCCCGCAATCCGTGGGACAGGCCGATGTGCCCGCGTTGCAGCCGGGAGCCAGCGCCAACGTGAGCATCGACGCGGACGCCCATCAGGAATCGCTCGCGGCCATCAACTCTTGGGGGCCGAAGCCGGTGCTGCTGAGCTATTCCGCCAACGGAACCCCCCTTGCTCAATCGCATACGTTCGTGACGCGCACCGGCGCGGGACTCCACACACCAATCCTGCCGCCGCTGCCCACCCCCGCCCCCCAGCCGCTGGCCGCCAACGGGTGGACCACCGACAGCAAGCTGCTTGGACAGCTGGTCGATGAAGGGGGTATTTCCTCCTCGAAACTGGCGAAAATCGCCATGCCCAGCAAGGATGACGACGCACGGCTCAAATCGTTGCAGCAGACCTTCGCCAAGCACGACATGCTGCAGGTCGTAGGAGATCCGACCTACCTGCAGGCGATGGCGATGCCAACGCGGGTCGACGGCATCACCCAGCCCGCATTGTTCGACATGACCGCCTACAGCGCCATGAACAACGCTCCGGCCTACAGCGCAGCCGGTATCAACGACCGTCAATGGTCCGCAGCCAAAGCCCGGAAAACCTATCAATCGGCATTGGGCGACAGCAACGCGGACATCACCGCATACGCGTGGCAGGGCAACGGCAATTGGACCCTACAAGCGTTGACGAAGGCCCGCCAGCAGGGGTACGGCACCGTCATCGCCACGCATGACTTCGAAGAGGACGATGCGGCTAACCTACGTACCGGCCAGACCGGGGGGTCCCCCCTGCTCGATG
>OAUN01000505.1_pt1 | contig 13713 bp, 9 predicted proteins | sample 1495101 | NCBI WGS metagenome assembly OAUN01 (sample SAMEA2580000, study PRJEB22360) | human gut metagenome | biome: human gut; feature: human-associated habitat; material: faeces | place: Denmark | collected 2008/2010 | reverse complement strand
GGTCTTTCATCAGTGCGTCCATGCCTTCCTGAATCTGCCGTTCCGTAATCGTATCAACCGAGCTGGTCGCTTCATCCATCACCAGTACCGGTGCTTTGGAAAGTGCGGCTCTTGCAATATTTAAAAGCTGTCTCTGTCCCTGGCTTAAATTCGCGCCGTCCCCTTCTAATACTGTATCATATCCGTTTTGCAGACGTCGGATAAAGGCATCGGCATTGGCGGTTTTTGCGGCCGCAATCACTTCTTCATGAGCTGCTATGAAATCTCAGCTGCATCCAGTCTTCCGTAGCGGATATTTTCCATGACAGTACCGGTAAATAAATGCGTATCCTGCAAAACAAGTGCGATATTTTCGCGCAGCGACTCCAGCCCGTTTTCCCGGATATCCACACCGTCTATCGTAATCTTTCCTTCCCAGATTTCATAAAAGCGGTTTAACAGATTGGTAATGGTCGTCTTGCCTGCGCCCGTTGAACCGACAAACGCAATTTTTTGTCCTTTTTTTGCATGCAGGCTGATGTCTTTTAAAACCGGCTGATTTTCAAGGTATCCAAACGTCACATGCTCCATGCTGATTTCGCCCTGCACATTTTCAAGCTTTTTACCGGAAATATCTTCGACTTCCAAATCCATAATGTCAAAGACACGTTCTGCGCCCGCAAGTGCCGAAAATACGGTGTTCATCTGCATGGTGATTTCATTAACCGGGCGGGAGAACTGCCTTGCATAGGTCACAAAAATACTCAGACCTCCGACATCAAAACCTTTAAATACACACAGGATTCCGCCAATCATGGCTGTTAGCGCATAGTTTAACTGACCGAGATTTCCCACAACCGGACCCATAATACCGCCGAAAAACTGTGCTTTCTGCTGTTTGTCCCGCAAATCGTAGTTGTATTCCTTAAAAGCTTCAAGGGCTTTGTCTTCATGATTAAATACTTTCACTACGCGCTGGCCCGATACCGTTTCTTCAATGCACGCATTTAATCTGCCCAGAGCTTCCTGCTGTCCCACGTAATATTTTCTGCTCTTTTTAACCAGAAATTTTCCGGCGCTTAAAATGAGCGGCACAATAACCAGCGTAATCAGCGCCAGTAAAATGTTGGTATAAATCATCATGCAGAGCGTACCAATTACAGTAATGATTCCTGATATTAACTGTACAAGAGTGCTGTTTAACATTTCACCGATAACATCGACATCATTGGTATAGCGGCTCATTAAATCTCCTTTGGTATGGGTATCAAAAAACCGTAGCGGCAGCTTTTCCATATGCACAAATAAATCACTGCGCAGGCGCACCAGTGCTTTCTGAGAAAGTACCAGCATAATGCGGTTCTGTAAATACGCTGCCATCACGCCCAACAAATACACCGCCAGCATGACGATTAACGCCCCTGCCAGTTTCTTTAAATCGGCAGTTGTTTTTGCCGGAATAATATAGTCATTAATAATCGGTCTTAACATATAGGAAGCGGCAAGCGTACTTACTGTGCCTGCCACAACACACAAAAGTGCTGCCGCCAGCATCCACACATCTTTTTTCATATAAGAAAAAAGCCGCATAACGGTATGCTTCATATTTTTCGGTCTGGCTGCTTTAGCGCCGATTCCGCGGCGGTTCGTACCGCGCATTGCACCTGTTACTCCTCCCATTGGCGGCATAGTTACTCCTCCCTTCCGTTCTGTACATCATAAATTTCACGGTAAACCGGACAGTCTGCAAGCAGCTGTTCATGTGTGCCAAAGCCTGCCGTCTTTCCGTTATCCAGTACCAGTATTTCATCCGCATCCATGACGGAACGGATCCGCTGTGCAATAATAATCTTTGTCATATCCTTGTATTCCGAATGCAGCGCTTCGCGGATCGCGCGTTCTGTCGCCGTATCCACCGCACTGGTGGAATCGTCTAAAATAAGGATTTTCGGACACTTTAATAAAGCTCTTGCAATGCACAGCCGCTGTTTCTGACCACCAGATACGTTATTTCCGCTCTGCTCTAAACGGGTCCGGTAACCGTCTTTAAAACTGTCGATAAACCCTGCTGCCTGTGCATTTTGCGCGGCCTTCCGGACAGCTTTTTCATCGGCATGTTCATCTCCCCATTTTAAATTTTCAATGATGCTGCCGGAAAAAAGCGTATTGTTTTGCAGCACCATACCGATGCCTTCCCGCAAAGGCTTTAAACCGTAATCCCGCACATTGATTCCATCAACGAGCACCGTCCCCTCATCGGTGTCATACAGGCGGGGTATCATGGACACGAGCGTACTTTTTCCACTTCCGGTCGACCCGATAATGCCAAGGGTCTTTCCGGCTTCCAGTTTAAAACTGATATTCTCAATGACCCATTCGGGACTGTTTTTGTAATATCGGAAGGATACATTTTGAAATTCAACACTGCCCTCACAGACTGCTCTGTCCTTATGCTTCGCATTTTCATCCGTCAGGTCAATCTTTTCATCGAGAACTTCACCGACACGGCGGAAAGATGCTATGGCACGCGCCCAGTTTAAAAATGCAATCGAAAGCATAGTAAGACTGGACATAATCTGCACGATGTAATTGGTAAATGCCGTCAAATCGCCAACCTGCATATTTCCGGCAACAATCATATTACCACCCGCCCAGACAACAACCACGGTTGTAATATTCAGTGCCAGTGTCATCAGCGGTGTATACAAAAGCATAGTTTTCATTGCCGTCAGATTGGCTTCTTTTAATTGCTGATTTCTTTTTTCAAAACGCATTTCTTCATAGTCGCCCCGCACAAAGGACTTTATCAGCCGGATACCCACCAGTCCTTCCTGAATACAAGAATTAAGTGCATCCAGTTTTTCCTGCAAGGTTCTAAACTGCGGAAATGCACGCCGCATGATGACTACAATAAGGACTGCCAGCACCGGCAGGACGATAATGAATATCGCCGCCAGCTTCGGGCTGATGACAAATGCCATCACCATCGCTCCGATTAAAATGCCTGGCGAGCGCAGACACATTCTGAGTGTCATCATAATCATATTCTGAATCTGTGTGATGTCGTTGGTTAATCTTGTTATTAATGAACCGGTACTGAAATTGTCGATATTCTGAAAGGAAAACTGCTGGATTTTTTCAAATAAATCCATGCGCAGATCCGCGCCGAAATTCATCGCCGCTTTAGAAGCAAACCATGCGCCTAAAACACCGCCAACTGCCATTATTACTGCGATAAATCCCATAATGACGCCTATTTTTATAATATACACGACATTTCTTTCTGCAATACCCTGATTGATTATCTTTGCAAGCATGTACGGCAGTAACACATCACCGACAACTTCCATCATCATAAAGCAGGGACCTAAAATATAGTATTGTATATAGGGTCTGATATATTTCCAATATCTTTTCACTTGCTGCACCTCATTTCTTTTATATTTATTGTGATTTTGCAATGAAAAGTTTTATAATTTTACTGCACCGGCAGGTCTGCGGGCTATGCTAAGGCCGTCCGGTGCTTTCATTGACAAGTTTATTTTATATGAATTATCGTTGACATTCAATTCATAATTGGGGTATATTTATTCCACCGTGGAATAAAAAGTCAATCATCTAATTACAGGCAATTTAAAAGTCTGCCACTCACCGCAGGGGGAATAAATAAGCAAGCTGCTCAACATAGGGGAATGAATAAGCAATCAGCTCAACGTGTTACTTGACTTCGCCGATTGCTTATTTATTCCCTGCGAGAGGGTGTGACCGACGGAAGGCTTTGGGATTGCCTGCATGAGCGGGGACACTTTTTATTCCTTGTGTGGGCTTGTTTTTCCTTATATATAATACAATTGGAGGTTTTGTCTAATGAATTTGAATGTTCGGTATCTGGAGGAGTTTGTGACTTTGACGGAGAAGAAGAATTTTTTGGAGGCGGCGGAATGTCTTTTTATTTCGCAGTCGTGTCTGTCGAAGCATATTAAGAAGCTTGAAACTGAAATTGGTGTGGAACTTTTTGAGCGTACAACGCGGACGGTTGTTCTTACGGAGTTTGGACAGATGCTGCTGCCATATGCGCGAAAGATGGTCAGTCTGGAATATGAATTTGAAAAAAATGTGCACCGCAAGATTCATCAGGACAGCGGCAATATTGTGCTTGGGTCGATTCCTTCAATGAAACAGCACGCGATTACGGCACTGATTGCAGGATTTTTAAATGAGAATCCCGATATGACATTGCAGACGATTGAGGGCGATTCTACATTTGTAAAAGAACTGCTCACGGACGGCAAATGCGATATTGCATTTTTAAGAAGTGAATCGTCTTCTGTGAAGGAATTTAACAGTATCCCTTATATGATTGATTACCTGACCGCCGTGCTTCCTGCTACGCACCCGCTCGCTAAGGCGGATAATCTGCCGTTTGAACAGCTGCGCGGAGAAACGTTTCTGTTATTTCCGGAACATTCTTTTATAAATGATTTGTGTATCCGTGAATGCCGCAATGCCGGATTTGAACCGCACATCGCCTATACCGGAAACCGCGGTGCAACGCTGATTGACCTTGTACGCAACGGCGCCGGGATTACGCTGATGATGCACCACTCTGCCCGGCAGGAAAACGATTCTTCACTTGCATTTATTCCGGTAACGCCCGGTATTTACAGCTATATCAGCTTAAATTATGCAAAAGAAAAACCGCTCTCCCCGCAGGCGGAAAGCTTTGTACGCTATGTCAAGGCGCATAAGCGGGATTTTTAAAGGCAAGCCTTTACTTTCTTAAAATATCCACCGTATGCGCCGCCGCCCCAATTAAGTCCTGCCGCTCACACGTTGATAAATGGTATTGGATAAATAACTCAAATTCTTCCTCAGTCAGACTGTTTAGCACCTGACGCATATAGTTGGCAGGGCCGTCCGGTGTAATAATTTTGATGCGCTCCAGTCCGGCTTCTTGATTTAATGCGTCAATCTGCTCAATCCGCACGTAGTCGTATAAGTCGCTCGGCGCAGACATACACTGAAATTCCTCTGAAATGCGTCCGTCCCTCACACACTCGGCAATATGCTTCTGCTTAAAACCGTATGTTAAAATGCTGTATTCGTTCATGACATATGCCACAAAGATTATGCCGCCTGGCTTTGTCACGCGCTTTGCTTCGCACAGCGCCCGGACTTTGTCTTCCTTAGTAAATAAATGATACATTGGTCCGAATAACAATGTCACATCAAACGTATCATTTTCAAATCGTCTGAGTTTTAACGCATTGCCCTGATAAGCTTTTACACTGCTGTTTTTGGCTTTTAACAGTCCCAAATTGTGCTTTACCAGTTCAACAGCGCTGACATCGTAACCTTCTTCTGCCAGTGCCACCGAATATTTTCCGGTTCCTGCACCGATGTCTAAGATTTTCTTTGTCGTGTCCCCGCCCAGATATTCGTGAATATATTTCATGGACGTAATAAACTCGACTTTTCCATGACGGCTGTCTAACCGCTTTTCTTCGTTAAATTTATTGTAATACTGCTCTAATTCTGTCATCATAATTGCAGCTTCCTCTTTTCTTTTTTCACTATGCACTCTGGCTTTCGGGGCGGATTTCCAGCCTTACCGTATCCACGCGCTTTTCTTTCATGCTCTCTACAGTGAGGTGCATGTTCCGGTAATCTACGGTGTCACCCGCTTCCGGTATACGCTCTAAAAGCTCCATAATCCAGCCACTGACAGTCTGCACATCAAATTCCTGCTCATATCCGAGGGATTCAAACAGGCGCTCGACATTGGTTTTACCTGAAACACGGTACACATTTTCCGATAACGGCTCAACCTCCCGCACGACTTCATCGTGTTCGTCCCAGATTTCTCCGACCAGTTCTTCCAAAATATCTTCTATTGTAAGGATACCGACCGTACAGCCAAATTCATCCACTATCACCGCAATGTGCATATGTTTTACCTGTAATTCTTTTAACAGTTCACTGATGTTTTTATGCTTTGTCGTAAACAGCACCGGCTTTACGGCTTCACGGATTGTCATATCCGAATTATTGACGTAATTGTAAAAATCCTTGTGATATAAAATGCCGACAACATTATCCATGTCTTTTTCATATACCGGCAGGCGCGAATATCCTGTTTTTGCAAATACCTTTGCAATTTCCGGTTTGGATAATCCTACGGACACACCGATGACATCGACACGCGGGGTTAAAATATCTATCGCTTCCAGTTCATTAAACTCAATTGCACTGCGGATTAAGCTTCCTTCCTCTTTATCAATGCCGCCGTCCGCTTCAGCTTCCTGTACAATTGTAAGCAGTTCTTCTTCTGTAATCCCCTTATTATCCTGACTTTTAAAAATGCAGGACAACAGCTTTTTCCACTGGCGGAATAAGAAATTCGCCGGTGACAGTATGTAGATAAATATTCTTAATAGCGGCGCTGACAACATCGCAACCGTTTCTGCTGATTCCTTTGCAATACTTTTCGGCGAAACTTCACCAAATACCAGAATCACCACGGTTGTAATCACGGTTGACAGGGTTGCCCCCACATCTTCACCAAATCCCTTGACACAAAGAATTGTAACAAGTGATGTACAGGTAATATTGACAATATTATTCCCTATCAGAATCGTTGAAAGCAGGCTGTCATAATTTTCTGAAAGCTTTAACACCAGCTTTGCCCGCTTACTCCCCTTTTCCGCCATATTTTTCATACGAATCCTGTTAAGCGAAGAAAACGCTGTTTCTGTCGCTGAAAAGTATGCTGACATCATAATGCAGCAAATAATAATTACCCACGATACAATATCTGTACCCATCTTTAAATAAAACTCCTTTCGCTTATCACACCGGTATTTCCCTAAAACAGCACAAAAAGGCATAGCTGCAAGATTGTATCCGTGCAGCCATGCCTGTATTCATTCGTTCTGATTTAAATTTTTGATTGTTCTGTGGTTAGGTGCCGTATCACCGTCAGCATCGTCCGACATGATAATCCTCCTGAAAATATTATTAGTAACATTTACATTTTATCATAAACCAGCGCGCTGTGCAAGAGTTTTTTATCTTACTGCGGCAAATGCCTCTTCCAGATCATCAATGATATCATCGATATGCTCTGTACCGATTGAAAGACGGATTGTGTTTGGCTTAATGCCCTGATCAAGCAGTTCTTCTTCTGACAGCTGTGAATGTGTTGTAGAAGCCGGATGGATAACAAGGGATTTTACATCTGCTACATTAGCAAGCAGAGAGAATACCTGAAGGTTATCAATGAACTTCTTTGCTTCTTCAGCGCCGCCCTTAATTTCAAATGTGAAGATTGAACCGCCGCCGTTCGGGAAGTATTTTTCATATAAATCATGTGTCGGTGCATCCGGTAATGATGGGTGGTTGACCTTTTCTACCTGTGGGTGCTTTGATAAATAATCTACAACCTTTAACGCATTTTCCACATGACGTTCTACACGCAGTGAAAGTGTTTCAAGTCCCTGAAGAAAGATAAATGCGTGGATTGGCGAAAGGGTAGCACCTGTATCTCTGAGGAGAATTGCACGGATTTTTGTAACAAAAGCTGCCGGACCTGCTGCCTTTGTGAAGCTGATGCCGTGGTAGCTTGGGTTTGGTTCAACCAGTGACGGGAATTTGCCGGATGCTTCCCAGTCAAACTTACCGCTGTCTACGATAACCCCACCGATGGTTGTTCCGTGTCCGCCGATGAACTTTGTTGCTGAATGAACAACGATATCTGCGCCATATTCGATTGGACGGATAAGGTATGGTGTACCGAATGTATTATCAATTACAAGCGGAATCTTGTTTTCGTGTGCAATCTTTGCAATTTCTTCGATATCAACGACATTGGAATTTGGATTGCCGAGTGTTTCGATGAATACTGCCTTTGTGTTGTCCTGAATGGCATTTCTGATTTCATCTAAGTTGTTGGCATCTACGAATGTTGTTGTAATGCCGTATGCCGGTAATGTATGCTCTAACAGGTTGTATGTACCGCCGTAGATTGTCTTTGAAGCTACGATATGGTCGCCTGCCTGTGCAAGATTCTGGAATGTATAAGCGATTGCTGCCGCACCGGAAGCTACTGCAAGCGCTGCTACACCGCCTTCAAGTGCTGCAATTCTCTGTTCAAAAATGTCTTCTGTCGGATTGGTTAATCTTCCGTAAATGTTACCGGCATCTGTCAGTCCGAATCTTGCAGCTGCATGTTCGCTATTGTGGAACACATAAGAAGAGGTCTGGTAAATCGGCACAGCTCTTGAATCTGTAACCGGATCTGCGCTTTCCTGTCCTACGTGAAGCTGCTTTGTTTCAAATTTTAAATTTCTTTCTTTTAATGTACTCATATTGTCCTCCATTCTGCCGCCTGCTTACACGGCTTTCAAAATCATTTTTTATTTTTATGTTGTCTGTATGCCTTTCCTGTTTTGTTATTCATACTTAACAAGTAGGTCATGTATGTTTTCTATGTCTAAGATATTAGCACGGAAATCCAGCTTTGACAAATATACAAAAATAATAGTGCGTTATAGGTATTACCTATAACGCACGTTGTATCTGTAAATACTGTTCCAACTGCGCATCCGACAGTGTGGATAACTGATTGATTAATTCAATATGGTACGTTCCCATGCCGCGGCTTTTGTCTGCGAGCTCTCCGCAGATACCGAGCGTTCCTGCCGAAAGCAGACATGCTGTAAGCGGGTCTGTTACGGAAAGGTATGTTGCCGTAATGACATTGAGCATGCAGCCTGTTCCCGTGACTTTGGATAGCTCTGCCACGCCATTTTTTACAAACCACACCTGACTGCCGTCCGAGATGATATCGACCGCCCCGCTTGCCATGGCAACGGCATGTGCCTTTTTTGCATAGCTACAAACCAGTTGTCCGGTCTTTTGTAACTTCTGTGTATCCTTTCCGTTTACACTGTCTTTTTGACCGACATCAATTCCCTGTGCCGCGTTGTCCACTCCCGCAAGCGCTTTGATTTCAGACAAATTGCCTTTAATGACACACGGTGCGCACTCACGGATAAACCTTTGTGCCAGCTCCATGCGCAAGGCAGAGCATGCCACGCCGACCACATCTATCACGCAGGGTATCTGCGCATTTTTAGCCACTCCACCGGATATAAATATGGATTCTGCCCTTGCATCGGTAATGTTACCGAGGTTGACTGCCAATGCCTTTGCAAGTGCCGTGATTTCATGGACTTCCTTCGGGTGTTCTGCCATAATCGGCTTTGCCCCCAGCGCCAACACTACATTGGCACAGTCATTGATTGAAATAGGATTGGTAATGCAGTGTATGAGCGGTGCCTGACTGATGACCGCTTCTTTTGCTTTTTTCATCTTTTCAAGCATTTTTGTATTTCCTTCCTTTTTGTTTTACTGTTTAAGGCTGCTTTCTGCCTGTTTTACTTTGTCATAAACCTGTGTTCCCAATGCCTGCTGGAACTTTGTCAGCAGTTTCATGCGCTGTAACTGCTTTAAGAATAAAAAGGCGATACTGCCGCCGATTAATGTTCCCGCTATAAAGGACGGCACATAAAACAGCCATGTAAGCCCGGTTCTGCCCCATAACAGCGCCATTACCGGATATGATACAATTGCACCGATAATGCCTGTACCGATGACTTCACCTAAAAATGCAAAAATAATCTTTCCCTTCGACGCCCGGTATAAAATGCCTGACAGCGCCGCGCCGAATACCGCCCCCGTCAGTGCAAGCGGCGGAATGCCCATAAATGCCATGCGGATAAGTCCAATTGCCAATGCGCATAGAAACGCATACCACGGCCCTAATAAGACGGCACAGGTGACATTGATAAAATGTGCCATCGGACACATTCCCTCAATCCGCAGTAACGGTGAAATCACCACTCCGACTGCCACCATCATTGCCCAGAATATCATTTTTGTTAATTTCGCGTTTTGTACCATTTTCTGCTCCATTTCTGTAAACCTTCTTCAATTTCTTTTGCGGCTAAAACCTTTGCTTTCTATTATAGCATACTTTTAGGCCCTGCCTTGCTTTTTTTCGGGCTTTATGCTAAAATAACCACACTAAAACAACGTGTGGATTTTTATAGTTTATCTTTTTTCGCCACACAATTATCCTTTTACGGGGTAATTGTGTGGCGTTTTTTTTGCCGCACGGCTGCTTTGTGTTACAGACGGCGCAGCGCAGTTTATTACAGGTTTGAGTAAAATAATTAAACCTTTTTAAGAATCGTCTGCAGAATGGAGTATTTTATGAATCAGTCTTTTATGAAAGAAAAACCGGTATTTCCACTGCTGACAAGCATGGCACTTCCTATGGTAATTTCCATGCTTGTAAATTCCTTATACAACATTATTGACAGCTTTTTCGTGGCGCAAATCAGTGAGCAGGCAATGACGGCACTGTCGCTGGTGTATCCGGTTCAGAATTTAATCAATGCTATTGCAATCGGTTTCGGAGTCGGCATGAATGCCCTGATTGCACTATGCCTTGGAGCAGGCGATGTCAAAAATGCCGACCGCGCCGCAACACACGGTATGCTGTTTTCGGTTGTGCATGGCATTGTAATTACCGTTGTAAGCATCGGTATCATGCCTTTTTTCTTATCCCTTTTTACAAAGGATACCGAAGTTTTACAGCTTGGCACACGGTATGCTTCAATTGCATTTTCATTTTCCCTGATTATCATGCTTGCACTTGCATTTGAAAAGATTTTTCAGGCAGTCGGCAACATGAAAATCACGATGATTGCACTGCTGTGCGGCTGTATTACCAATATTATATTAGACCCTCTGCTGATTTTCGGCATCGGTTTTCTGCCGCGGCTTGGCATTGCCGGTGCAGCACTTGCAACCGGTATCGGTCAGATTGTAACATTAAGCATTTACCTTGTCGTATATTTTTCACGTCCGCTTCCGGTGCATATCCGCCGCTGTTATTTAAAACCGCACGGTGCAACCGACAAAAAGCTATATGCAATCGGCGTGCCTGCCATTTTAAATCTGGCTCTGCCGTCCCTGCTGGTTTCTTTCTTAAATGCACTGCTGGCAGGATTTTCACAGAGTTATGTCGTTGTTTTAGGAATTTACTATAAATTACAAACCTTTTTATATCTGCCTGCCAACGGCATTATTCAGGGTATGCGCCCGATTATCGGCTACAATTACGGTGCGCGTGAAATGAAGCGCGTAAAAAAGATTTATGATACCACGCTTGCCATGACTGCCGCCATGATGCTTGCAGGCACTTTGGGCTGTCTGTTTGCCGCAAAGCCGCTGATTGCGCTTTTTACCGCAAATCCCGAAACGATTGCGCTCGGCACACGCGCCCTGCACATTATCTGTCTGGGCTTTATCATATCCGCGGTTTCTGTTACGGCTTCCGGCGCTTTGGAGGGACTTGGTAAAGGATTTTCTTCTTTTATCATTTCGCTTCTGCGCTATGTAGCGGTGATTATTCCTGCCGCCTTTATTTTGTGCCACACCGCCGGACCTGCTTTTGTATGGCACGCCTTCTGGATTACGGAAACACTGACTGCCGTTGTTGCCACATTTGTCTATAGACAGGCTTCTAAATAAGTAAAAGCCGCATCTGTGTCCAAACTTTTAAAGTTCACTCATGGATGCGGCTTCTTTTTATTCTTGTACCTGATAGGTATTTAATTTTTCTGAAACGGAAAGAACGCCGGTTAAAAGCTGCTGCGCATTTTCCGCATTTTCAAGATTCTGATTGCTCAGATTTTCTGCCTGTGTGGATGCGGCAGTCACTTCTTCTGCCGTTGCCGAAATCTGCATAATATTTTCTACAATCCGGTCATTCGCCTGCTTTAAGCTGTTTAACATGCTGTCCATATGCTCGATATTTTCAATCATCTTAGACATATTGCCGCTCATTCCGCTAAAGCTCTCCGATGCATTCTGAATCATATCATTCTGCACCTGTGCGGCTTCTACCGACTGCGTTACGGCATCGGATGCCGCATTTGTTCCGTCAGAAAGTTCTTCAAGAATCTTTGCAATATTTTCTGTTTCTTTTCTGCTTTCTTCTGCAAGATTACGAATCTGGTCCGCTACAACTGCAAACCCTTTTCCGGCTTCGCCCGCTCTTGCACTTTCAATGGATGCATTTAACGCCAGCAGATTGGTCTGTGATGAAATCGAAAAGATTGTATCGACAATGCCTTTTACGGCTTCTGTACGCTCTTTTAACGTATTCATCAGCGTTGCTACATCTTCATTTGTCGCAGCAATGACTTCTGCCTGTGTCTTTAAATGATTCATCGCATTGATACTGCTTTCATTGAGTGTACCGGATTCTTGTGCCACCTGTACCATTTCTTCTGCATACTGCAGTGTTGTTCCGATCGATTCCTGAATATTCCGGCTCATCTCGGTCTGTGTCTGGATATTTTCTGCGGTATTCTGGTTACTTCCCGCAATATCCTGCATGGTCTGTCCAACCACCTTTGTCGAAGCATTTAAATCATTGACAATATTCATGGCATTCTGTGTGCCTTCCGAGACCTCATGTGCCACCTCTAAAATGTCACGGACCATCACCTTCTGCTTTTCATGCTGTTCCTTTAAACTACCCTCTGTATCCCTTTTAAACTGCTCGGCAACACTCGTGGTTGCATAAATTAACACAATGAGCAGTCCGATTGCAAATGTCGCACAAATATGGTCAATTGCCACTTCTTTCGGATATGCGTGCTGTACGCCGATTCTGATAATATTGACAAATACATTTAATGCAAAATAAATACCGCCCGTAACGGCAACATTTTTCTTGTCGTACAGCAGTACATAGCCGCAAACCGGAATTGCCGCAATAAATCTTACATAATAACTGTCGTAAGCGTATGCCATTAAAAATGCAATGACTACAAAACATATAAACGCTATCTGTCTTGACCGGGTCTGTGATTTGCCCTTTCTTGTTGAAAGGAAATTAATCGCCATCGCTATCAGTGTCAGAACGCTGAGCAGCCCTGTATAGCCAAGTGTCCGTACACCTCTGAAATACGATACCCAGTTCACACTTAAAATTACAATATAAAATACGGTATAGCCTGTTGCTAAAAATGAATTGACCCTCTTTAGCTGTTCTTTTTCATCGGCGAACCGATACTTCTTTTTTTCTTCCATGTTCATCCTCCATGTTGCAGGTTTAAACGCTCCTGTTCTGTTCCTGCATGATTACGTGTATTATATCTACAACTTTCTGATATTCTTTGGTAACTTCCTGATATAACGGAGAAATATCAACTGATGGTTCACCGTAACGCACTGCTTCACACAAATTTTGTGCTGCTTTCTGCAATGCCGTCAAACCCAGATTCAGCGCCATACCTTTTAAATCATGGACACACTTAAAGATTTCCTGATTATTTTTTGCATTTACGGATTCGGATAACTTCTGATAGGTAGTATCGCTTAAAAACAGCTCAAGAAATTTTACAATTCTCTCATCTGTCTTTAAACGCTTCAACACATTCTCATAATTGCCCTGTATCTGCTGATAACACTCCTGTACTGTCATTGTGCTGCTCCCCTTTATCACATTTTTCACCTGTTTTAGTATACAAATTTTTCCGGTCGTTTGCAACTGCTATCTTGTGTTTTTCCTTTTATTTTACATGGATTTTACTGTTCATTTATTCTATTTTAATCTCTATTCTGCCGGCTGCTGCTTATATATCTCCAGCGCTT